>Ga0187784_10000254_pt1 | contig 37328 bp, 37 predicted proteins | sample 1015_SJ02_MP15_2_FD_132964 | JGI IMG/M metagenome (GOLD analysis project Ga0187784, IMG submission 132964) | Tropical peat soil microbial communities from peatlands in Department of Meta, Colombia - 1015_SJ02_MP15_20_MG | ecosystem: Environmental > Terrestrial > Soil > Wetlands > Peat | place... | reverse complement strand
GCCGAGAAAGCTGATTTCAGGTTGCCAGTCTTCGACGACCACCACTGAGGGCGCTACTGACTGGTATATCTGCGAGATAGAAGCGTTGTCGGTCAAGGCATTTGTGCCGGTTTGGCTTGAAGTGGATGAGGCCGTAGAGGCTGGGGTTGATTGCGTCGGCTGGGTCGAGCCGCTTTTAGAGGCGGTCTGGCGGGCTACGTAATATCCTGCCACCCCTGCAGTCAGTGTGGCGATAATGAGTATTGTGGCTATAATAATGGCAAGTTTGTTCCTTCTTGGTTTTTTGGGGATGGTTAGCGTTGGTTTTGTCCTCCTTGCATACTTGCAGTTACTACCTTGGATAGTAGCATGGGGATATAAATATTATGCCAAATAGCACCCAACTTTCCGACGCAAACCTCATGCCGTGTAGTAAGCGCCTACGACAGAGAAAATGGTCTGTTATTTTCCATAGCAGCTACTACCTTAAATAGTAGCAGTGCACTATAATAAGCAGAAAACCTACAGGAAACCACCATGATAAGCAACGAACAACCCTTAAAACATCTGCTGGGCTGGCTAATCACGGGAACAAAAGGCGGTAAGACCCGAGCTCAAATAATAAAAAGCGTCAAGGCCAACCCGCAGAACGCGAACCAATTGGCTACACAGCTCAGAGTGGACTACAAGACGGTTAGACACCACCTGACAATTTTGGAGAAAAACAGGATAGTCATCCCCATCGGGGAACACTACTCCACCGTCTATTTCCTCTCGCAACCGATGGAAGAAAACTACTCAGTGTTCGAAGAAATAACAAACAAGATGGACTGCACAAGGAAAACAAACAAACTAGCGCAAAAAATAAAGGCTAACCTTCTGTGATTTAGTAAGCTTCTTAAACATTTTGGAAACGAAAGTACACCTCCCTCCACGTTAAAGCTTCATTGTAGGTTTTGAGTAGGTGGATTTTGTAAGAAATCAGGAAAGAGTTCAACTCGCTAAACTGCTTATGTTTTTCTGACCCGGTTTAGCTTACCGACCAATTGATACTTAAAAATAGAGAACTCGGGCGTAACTTATAAAAAGAAAGTAATTAATTTTCAAGCAGGAGCGTGAGCCTGTACGGTTTTAGTCGTCGCCGCTGTCGGCGTAAGCGGTTCAGGAAAAACAGTCACGTTAGAGTACTTGATTTCTCGCCTCTCAGAGGAAGGGTACAAGGTTGGGTCAATAAAGCATGTTCACCATGAAGGCTTCACGATGGACCGCGAGGGCACGAACACTTGGAGGTACGCTAAGGCTGGTTCCAAGGTTATTGTGGCGATTTCGCCTGAAGAAATAGACATAATAAAGAAAACTCGGATGGCGCTCAATGATTTAGACCGAATAATCGCGTTGCTGGAAGATGAGAAGTTGGACATTGTTTTCATTGAAGGCTTCCACAGTCTAATCGCTAAAAGGCATGACGTGCCTAAAATCATCACAGCAAAAGATGAAAATGGCCTTGAGCGAACCTTAGAAGGCACCGTTGGTCCAATAATCGCGATTGCAGGAGTGATAGCCAAAAACCAAGCCAACCCAGCTTACCGCAACATACCGATAATTAAGGTCCCTGAAGAGGGGCAAAAACTTGTTGACCTGGTCAAAGACCAGTTAACGCAAGGAAACGCGGCGGAAAAACCCGTCAAGTGAGGAAGACCACATGGCTAAACGGGCTGCGCTCATACTTGCAGGCGGTAAAAGCCGCAGGTTCCAGTTTAAAGGCGGAGGATGGGAAGACAAGGCGCTAGCCACTCTTTTGGGCAAGCCTCTTCTTGTCCGCGCGATCGAAAACGTACAGGGCGTTGTTGATGAAGTCGCAGTAAGCGTGAATGATGAGGAACGAGGGGCAAAGTATAGTGAAATCCTCAAAAAACGCGCCTTCAAGAATGTACGTGTCGTTGTTGACGAAAAAAACGATATCAGCGGCCCCACTGTGGCAATCATGTCAGGGTTAAGACGCATAAAAGAGGACTATTGCCTTACGCTGCCCTGCGACATGCCTTTTTTGCAGCCGAAAGTCGCCGATTACCTGTTTAAGCAGGCTGAAGGCTTCGACGTGGCTGTTCCAATGTGGCCTAACGGCAGGCTTGAAACCCTTTTAACGGTGCTCGATAGGCGAAGCGGCTTAGAAATCACCGAGACATTATGCAAGCTAAAACGCCCACGTTCAGACGACATCCAAAGAGGCGCCGGCAAAATTCTGCTAGCTTCCACGGTGGACGAGATTAAAGCGCTTGACCCAGAACTCAAAAGCTTCATCAACATCAACTCCAAAGAAGACCTCGCTCGGCTGGACACTCGCCGAGCTCATGGTTCAGTCACGGAAAACTTGCGTTTGAACCTGGGTGTTCTGTCGATTTCCGATTTGCAAATCCTGCGAGATAATGCCGGAATGATTCATGAAGGAAAACTTTCTAAGGCAGAAAGCACCCTTGCTTCCGTCGCAAGCAGACTTGAGGCTTGTAACTCATTTTTTTGGGCTGCAGTAAGCTGGGAAAACCAGGGGGAAGCTTTGCTAAAGCATTCGACGCAGCAGGTCAATTCTCAAACGGCAGCTAAACTAGATTTTGAGAATAAAGAGGCGTTTATGAAAGCGGCAAACGACTATCGGTTAGAGGCTGAAATGCACGAAGACCACCGTTGCATGCTGCTGGCGCAACGCGCTTTGGCTGATAAAGCATGGTGTGAATCATGGGCTATGGGGAAAACCAGTCACGTTCACCGCTACCCATCAAAAGCGCCTTAGGATTCAAGGTTTGTTAGTTCGAGTTTCCCCAACAAAGTGACTTCCACCTTGCTTCCTTTTGCCAACGTAGAGTGCGGCGAAACAATGGTGTAGCCGTTTGATTTGACGATGGTTGTAAGGGCGCTTGAGCCTCCCTCGACCGGCTTGGCCAAAAACTTGCCTTCAACTCTGGTTAGGTGAAGGAGGAGAAACCTGAATTGTGGGCCGGAATCAAATTCTTCAGTCAACTCACCTGTTAAACATGGAAGCATCCCCGCTCCTTCCATGCCAACGTATCGGCTGATTAGTGGCGCAACAAAGAGGTAGAAGCCAGCGATACACGACCCAATATGGCCGGGCAACATGACGACAGGCTTGCCATCAACGATGCCGAAGCCTGAAACCGCGCCTGGCCTCAGCAAAATCCCTTGCACAACAGCGCCTGGATTGCCGAGCGAGTTGACAGCGTCTGGAACAAAATCCTTCACTCCCACTGAGGAGCCGCCGATGGTGACAACAATGTCTGCCTGTGTGAGGGCTTCACCGATTTTAGCTTGGACTTTGTCCAGTGAGTCAGGCATTATGCCCTGCAAAATCGTTGCAGCACCAAGTTCAGAAGCTAAACCAGCAACAACAAGGGCATAGTTATTAGCGATTCTTTCCGGGTTTTCCTTGCATTGCTTGACTAATTCGTCTCCGCCAGATAAGATGGCGAGTGTTGGCTTTTTGAATACTTCAGCCTTTGTTAACCCGATGGAGGCGAGGAGCCCAATGTCTTGCGGCCTTAAGACTTGTCCCTGCTTAAAAATCAAAGCGCCTTTCTTCACATCGTCTCCCCGCGGTATTATGCCTTCGCCAGGCTTGATTTCTCGCATAACCTGAATTTGGTCGCCGTTCAGCCGGGTTTCTTCTACTTTTACAGTAGAGGTTGCGACTTTGGGGATTGAGGCTCCGCAAGCAACATAAACGGCTTCTCCGCTTTTGACTTTGACGGTCGTGGGATAATCGGCTGGGAACAGTTTGCCGACGATCTTGAAGGCGGCTGGCTTGTTGACTGAGGCGCCTTTAGTTTCCTGCCAGTTTATTGCGTAGCCATCAATGAAGGTTTTATCATGATCAGGAACGTTAACGCCCGAAAAGACATCTTTCGCCAAGACCCTACCTAAAGCCTCTGATAATGGGATGGTCTCGATGTGCAACTTTGTGGTGCCTATAGCGTGAAAAAGCTTTTTTTGTGCTTCCAGTGGGTTGGCGCGTTTGGGTAACCTCTTAATGTCTGGTCTGATCATTTTTTACACCTAGACGATTATCCTTTCGGCTCCAGTGTAAATGTTCATGCGACTACCGCGTACAAACCCTATAAGGGCGATATGGGCTTTTTCGGCCGAAGAAATGCCTGAGTTAAGAACCGCCGCCACAGAAGCAACAATGGGCAAGCCAGCTTTAGCCGCCTTGTAAATCATGTCGCCGGGCACTCGCCCCGTTATGATCATGAAGCATTGACCGAAGTCCTCTCTGTTAAGCGACGCTTCTCCTATGACCTTGTCAACAGTGTTATGCCTGCCCACATCTTCGGAGAAAGCGACCATCGTGCCGTCAGGTTTGAAAATGCCCGAGTCATGGAGTCCGCCAGTCTTTTTGAAGCATATAGCGTGGCTGTTCATCTGGTTTATGCAGTCAAGGATAACTTGGGCCCTAACTTTCAGCGGCGATTTCACGACTGGGATTTTTTCATCGTGCTGGTACGGAGACGTGCTCGCTTTAATCAGCGGGATGACACGGGTGCTTCGGCGTAAATGCTTCATTCGCTCATCCAAATTCACGGTCGCCTTCAGCTTAACATTACAGATATTCGCCTTTTCACTGACGATTAACGATTCTACGTCATCAACGCTCCGTAGAATGTCCTCGGAAAGCAGGTAACCGACCGCAAGCTCCTTGAACTGAGAGGGAGAACACCAAATCACAAACGTGTAAGCATCATTCAATGAAATTTGCAGCGGAACTTCTTCAGCAACACAATCAACCATCCACTCCGCTTTCCCCGTAGACAAGTCAAGCCTTAACATTTCAACCTGACGCATAAATCCATCCTCTTGCGCAGTTGAAGTTTTGAACTCAACCAACTTGATAAGCTATTCGGCTAAAAACAAAATATAACTATTACGGGATGCGTGGATGGACTAAATGAAAAAACTTTTGGCCACACTTAAAAAGGGGCATGAACAAAAATTAAGAAGAAATGTCGAGAAAAGATCACGATAAATTTTAAAAGCTGTACTGATAATGTGATAGCAAGAGTGTATGTCATGAGTTGCGATTATTTTGATGGCAAACTTTGTGCTGCTATAGCACCTGAATCGATCAAAGAGTATAAGCCAACGGCTAGAGAAGTATCAAAGTTTTGTAAAACTGACAACTTTAGGGAATGCCCTAGGTACAAAGCGGTTCTTGAAAGAGTGAACGAAGACGAATAGGAGAAAAAAAATATTTCCTTCACTTTTTCTATTCAAACACTCTGACGAATAACTTAACAATTAGCTCGGTGGTTCAAAATCGAATTTATAGGTATTTTTCGTAGAATTTCATTTGCGGGTTGTTGGCTTTGTTGACGTAGATTTTGCCTGTGCCGTGTTCTGCCAGGTCGCCTAGGAACACGTAGAATGGGCCGTTGACGCTTTGTGTGTCGTCGATTTTTACTTTTGCTTTGATGCTGTCTATGGTGAACGTCGGCATCACTTCTTCAATCGTGCCTGTAATTACAATTTTGCCGCCTGTCATGCATGCGCCTGCTCGCGTTTCACTTTGCTTGCCAACGAGGATCGCGCCGTCGCTCATGTGGTAGCCCAAGAACTTGCCCGCACCGCCCATGATTTTCAGCACTCCCCCATGCAAATAGCATCCCACGTCGCTGCCGACTTGGCCATCAACGGTTATCAAGCCGCCCTTCATGCCGGTGCTGCTGCCTCGGTATGGTGAAGCCACGTAGTCGCCTGCGTCTCCGTGGATTTCGATTGTTCCGTTCTTCATTTCGCTGCCTGTCCAATTGCCGGCTTTGCCGTTGATTGTGATTTTTCCGCCCGTCATTTTTTCGCCCGTGTGCATGCCTACGTTGCCGTTAATGACTATTTCGCCTGTTTTCATGCCTTGGCCTATGCGTTTTACTTTGCTTACGTCGCCGTTGATTGTTATAGTTGGGGTTTCAAGGCCGTCTTCCTTTATTTCAAAGAGGCTGCACAGTTTCAGCGGCTTGTTCCCTTCAGTTGCAGGCAGGTTTGCTATTTCAGACGTGTCTTTACCTTTGAAGACATCTGGGTTTATGCATGCTGCCTGCACGGGCACGTCGAATTTTCTGAGCGGCGCTAAAGTTATCATTTTTACACCGCTGCTTTTATGGTTAATTTTTCAGGGACCTTCAGGTAATGGTCGAACACTGGGTAATTGTCGTACTCGACTGTCCAGTACTCCCTGAACTTGCGCTTCATTTCCTCGTCAATAACGCACGGCTCCTTTGTTTTCACGTCAAGCCACATGGTTTTGCCGCTAGCATAGCTGACTACTTTACCGTCTTTAACCACGACGTTGCCATCTTTGATCGTGTATGCCGCATGCTTAAATGCGAAGCGCACAGGCTTGTAGTCTACGGCGATGTCTGTTGTTTCAGGGTTAATGTTGTACACTGCAACGTCTGCGTCAGCGCCGATGCCCAAGTGGCCCTTGTCTTTGAGACCTAACGCTTTGGCTGTTCCCGCTCGAGTCATGATTGCAAGCTCGTAAAGCGAAAGTTCTCTGTCGATTGAGGGTAGCAAGCTTTTTTTCTGAGCTTTCTTGTGGCAATGATTCAACGTTGCCATGCGCGCTTTCTTACTCATCAGCCAAGCAAGGATTCTCGGGTAAGCAAAGAATGGTCCTGCGTTAGGATGGTCTGTTGTCAAAAAGATTTTCCACGGATCCTTCACGAGCAACGCCAGTTCCAGACCGATTGACCATTGGGTTGCGTTTACAGCGTTGTTTTTCTTGTAGTGGAAGGGGATGATTCCGCCGCTTGTTTCTGTTTCAACATCGCTGTTAACCCATTTGTGTCCGCTTAACTGGTAGAGCGTAAACTCGAACGGTCCGTCGGCAGTCATGGTTGTGGTGTCTGTGAATATTATTTGTCCCACGTCCACGGTCATGTGAGTGTGAGCGTTAAGGTAATTGGCGATTTCTTCTGCTCCAGACCTCATGTTGACCCAACTGTCACCGCCGAAACTGCTAAATTGGACATGGGTTATGTGGCACACGGGTTTGCCGTCTGTTGAAAGGTCTTCAAGCGCCCTCATAGTGTCGAGGGTTGTAGAGTAGTTTCCGGGCAGACCCAAATTGTTCGTGTGAAGATGAATAGTGTGGGGCAGGTTGAGCATTTTGTTGACTTTTGCTAAGCCGCGCACGATTTCTCGCGGCGTGATGCAGAAGTTTGGTACTTGATCATCAATGCTGTGTACGTTGCGTCCGAAACCCCATGATTCTAATCCTCCTGGGTTGACGATCTTTATTGCGTACCCCTTGGTAGTATCGAGCATCCATGCGACGTGGCGTGCGCATTCTTCAATCCTGCCTTTGCTTAAATTTTCCAGAACAAACCACCAGTCGCCGATCAGCGGGTAAGTGGCTTTGTCCAGAAGCGGGATGTCGTTTAATTCTTCATGAGTGTGTTTGGCTTCAAGCGGAGCCATGGATGGGTTCATGATCGTTGTGTAACCCATGTGCGAATAACGGTAACCAATAACGAACGTGGAAGGAATAGAATATCCCGTGCCTGATCGAGTTATGGCTGTTTTGCGCACGACATCTTTAACGTGGTCTTCAGGACGCACAATTCTCCCAGTATTAACCTCTGACCCGGCAACATGGGTGTGAATATCAACACCGCCGGGCATAACAGTCAAACCTGACGCGTCGATCACTTTAGCATGGCTGCCCGTTTTTTCAACGATTTTGCCTTTTTTGATGTGAATATCCATTTTTTCTCCGTCAATCCCGTTCAGAGGGTCAAAAACGAACCCGTTTTTTATGATCAGTTCGGTCATTTGCAAACCTCCAAAATTTCCCCTTCCTTCTTCGCTTTCTCCGCTTTGATTAGCCTGACCTCGTCAAGGATCCTGCGTAGGAGTTCTTCGTCGTTGAGAATTCCCGGCGGCGGCTCGACAACTTTGCGGAGCATTATCGGCACTTGATCCATCCTGTAGGCAGTTCCCTCGTATTCTATGCCACACCACTGGGTCGGAAACACGACGTCGCCGAGTCTTGAAATAGCGTTCCAGTCTGGATTAATAGTTATCAGGGGATGCTTCATCATGTTTTGCATCACCTGTTTTGGAAAGTGAGCACCCGGATCTGATGAAATAACAAGGGTCGCATCATTATCCTCGCGTTTCAACAGGTCAATAGCCGTGAATTCCCCCGGGTTGTATTGAGGGTACCCTTGCGAAAAGTCAATCGCGTACGGGTAACCTGTTGTCCAAGCGAAAACCACGTTGGCGCCAGTGACGTTGAAGTGTCCCCGCATAGGGGATATGACAAATTTTGTTCTTTTGTTCAGGTCCCTTGTTAAGGCAATTGCTACTTCGATGTTTCTGAACCTTCCCGCGCTTTGAGTTAAGCCTAGGCCAAAGTAGATGACGCCGAAATTGCAGTTAACCATCGCGTCGGCGACTTCGCGTAAGTATTCAACAGGTACTCCGCCGACGGTGTCCACGTCGAGTTCTTGGTCAGCAACTAAGCACCTCAATGCGTCAAGAATCTCATAATCCTTGTTGGGCTGAACTTGAATAAAATAGTCCGCTGCTTCAGCAGTCATGGTTTTTCTCACATCTACAACGATCATTTTGCGTCCGCCCTTGTGGATTGTCTGCGGCGGCGCATTAACAGTGCACGCTTCTGGAGGAATCTGAGGCTTGTAATTCATAAATATTCGCCGTGAAGCCGCATCCACCTTTTTCATGCTTGATTCACCTTTCAGTTTCTCCATGTAGCTTTTCCACTCGCTCCTTTCGAAGCGCCCTTCAGTAAAAGCAGTGTATCTTTCAACATGCCTCGGGTGTGAAGCCCATGGGTTGCACGCCCAGTAGATGATCAAGTCTGCGCGATGCCTGATTTGCCCAAGAGTACATGAAGGAATGCCGATTTCTTGGGTAGCCATAACTGATGGCCCGTGACAGACACTGCAGCAATTATCTAAAGCTGAACCTAACTCTTCAGCCAACTCAACGCCGACGCGCTGCGCCTCGCTGGTCGAACTGCTCCATCCGAAAAGTAAAGGATACTTTGCGTCAGTGAGAATTTCAGCTGCCTTATGCACTGCTTCATCCATGGAAACAGGGACTAGCTTGCCGTATTTTCGTATCATCGGCTTCAAAATTCGCTCTTCACTCTTATAGCCGTGAACCAGTTTAGCCTCGCATTGCGAGCACCCGTTCTTCATCTTCACAATTTCATTGTTTTCAACTGTTACTTCAAGGTCGTCGCATAAGCAGCCGCAGATTGGACAAACAACTGATTTTATTTCTGTCATTGCACTTCCTTCCCGAACTCCAGTTTCAATAGTTCATCAAGAGTTAATATCGATTCCTTAGGCGCAGGCTCCACGTCGACCATAAAACCCTTGTAAAGAGCCATGCCCATCCCAAACGTTTCGTCCCCACAGACGGCGTTCGCCCACAAACCACAAGGAATAAAAATCAAGCCGGGATTGGAACCATAAGGGTTTTTCAAAGCCCTAACGATTACCGACCCATACTTGGATGTGACCCGAACGTTACTTCGGCTTTTGATGCCAAGCTTGTTCAGGTCGGCTTGGTCGATGAAGCAGACGGCGGCGCTGTCAAAGTATTCCTGCGAGCCCTTCCCAGTCTCCTTCCCGACGCCTTGATCGATTGTTCTACCAGTGATCAGAATTACATGCAGTTTTTGTTCTAGCATGAACAATAACCTTACCCAATAGAATTTATAGAGTAATATTTAAGATTAAGTTCGCTAAAAGCGTGAAATTCACCATTAACCCAGCATTGCCAAACAGAACTCTCCAATAAACCAATTAAGCCACGATTCAATTTTCTGATTGGCAAGCTAAAAAAGAGCGTTTCTCAAATTTTTTCTTTGATTTTTTCAGCTACTTTCTTAATTTCATCAACTACTTTTTCGCGAGGACTCTTCGCTTCAACATTTTTTTTGGAATCTGCTTTTATCTTCTTATCTTTATTGGAACCGCCTTTGAAGAAGACCTCTTTATCCTCGTAAGATGGGTTATCATACTCGAAATAAGGCGTGTGTAAATGACCACCTCTTACCTCATGATCTCTTATATTTTCCTCCACACCCTCTTTCTCTTCCCATATCCTCCTACCCTCAACATCCTCGATGGCTTCCTCCCGTCCCTGTTCATACGCGCCATCTGGTTTTTGAGGGAACTCGCCCACCGGAGATGAGTCAGAGTCGAGCTTCTTTTGATCCTTCTTTTGTTCAGACATTTGGGACCAACTACCCAGACTCTACTTGACTCGCATTCTATTTTAACTTTCTTGTGATTCGAAGATGGTGTTTACTTAAACTTCTATCTGTTAATATTATGTGACCAAACAATTCGTTAAGAACACGCGTAAAAGAAAATGGTTTAGCAGTAGTTGAGGAAAGGCAAAGCAGAGATGAGAGATGATAGCGTCAAAAAAGCGAAGAATTTGCTGGACATTTAGGAGGTTCACGGAAGAACTTGAAAACTGTCAGTCGTGGCAGTCTACGGCGACTGCTTATTAATAGGCGCCTAAGCTAGCAAATTGGAGGAGGTGAATAGATTTTGGCACAAACGAAGAAACCGGAAAAAATGATGTCAGAAAAAGTTTTACACTTTACAGGTAAAAACACGGATTTAAATAAACTAACTCAAAAAATCGTGAGCGGGTTAAACAGTGAAGGGTACAAGACGCAGGTTGCGAATACTCCAGCTGGAACCGTAATACAGGCCAAGAAAGCAGGAGTTCTTCGAGATATCATAACTGCAGACAGATGTTTCACTATTATGATAAGCGGTCAACCTAATGACTTTACCGTCCACGTAGGCATAGGAAGATGGATTGAAAACATAGCTATTGCAGCAGCGGAGACGTTACTTTTAACATGGCTGTTCCTGGTTGTTGATATCCCAGAAATGGCTTGGACCACAGAGGTGGAGAAAACCATAGTCCGGGAGATAACACAAGCGGTTGGTTAGAACAAGTGACGGGCTTATGTGCGCGTCTCTACGAGATACTTTCACCTATTTTTTTACTTTTTGCTGAACTTAACATAGTTGAAAGGTCTACTCAATCATCGACGATGTCGCGGTGTGAAATTAGCAAAATGCTATTTTCATGAAGTGTCTTAGCGTAGTTTATGTGTTTATGTATTAACTGACAAGGTTTAAATTGGGGCTAGTACCTAACTAACTAAGACGTATTTTTGCGGCAAAATATGGCGAAAAATACGTCTGCGCATAAACAGCTCGCATCATAAAAGTCGTTTTGCCCTGGAAGGATCATAATTGGCTTTACAAGAAGGAGACTTTGAGGTTCTTTCGGAGTGGGGACTAACTAGGTTGCAGATCAGAGCTTACTTTGCCGTAGTTAAATGTGGAGAGGCAACGGCTGGAACAATAGCAACATTTTCAAAAATTGCCCATCAAGACATCTATCGAATATTGACTGACCTTTGCAATTTCGGGTTAGTCGAGAAAGTAATAGGTAAACCGATGAAGTTTAGAGCTGCTTGCTTCGACGAGGGATTCTTCTCTTTGTTAGAAGCCAAACAGAGAGAGATGTCTGAATTGTGGGAAAAAACCATGAATATAGCAAAGCTAGTTCAATCTAACATCAAAACTCAGGTTTACGAGTTTGTCGAAATCCGCCAACGTTCGCTCTTAGAATCTGTTTTGCGGGATGACAAAACAAGGAATAAGCAGTCGATAAGAGTGCTGACTTCATCTAGAAGGCTCAACCACTGGGTTACTGCTTATCCAGATCTGTTGAAAAAAGCAACTGATAAAGGAATCAGAATAAAAACCCTCGTTGAGGAATCCCCAGAAGCAATGAACAGCATGAAAAACCTATCCGACGAAGCTCCGGGAGATCGCTTGTTTGAAGTAAGGTATATTCATGCTGATCCCCTGGTTCAGTTTGCGCTGGTAGATAACAGAGAAACTTACTTGATTATTGAGCAGCCATCGATAAAAGCCATCCGAGACTTTCCACCTTTACTGTATTCAAATCACCCAATTTTGGTGAAGCTAAGCGAGAATTATTTCGAAAGTATGTGGAATGTCGCTGTTGAAGACGCTGAGGAACGCATAAAAGCCTCGGACTCAATCACGACTAATTGAAGAGAATTCGGGAAGGTTTCAAATCGTCAAGTCCCAAAGGCTAAAAGCTCAAGTTCTTCAGTTAGTTTCTCGGCCATTAGGCAATAAAGAGTAATTATTTATGTCTGTAACGTAATGTCTATGGTGATGTCTGTTGAGCAAGCCTTCTGAAGGATACGAAATACTTTGGAATAAGAAAGCCCGGATTTCAGAAAAAGATAGGCAACTAATAAAAAATTGTTTGATCCAGAAAATGAAAACAATTGAAAAAACCATGGAAATCGCTAAGGAAGAAGACCTGAACGATAGACCATCAGAAATACGTTTACATCTTGCTTCTCGCTCGCGTCAGAAATTTTACTTGACAATAGAGTGCTGCGAAAACGCATGGCATTTATTTCTGGAAACGTGTGACACAATTGTAGCCGAGATCGTCAAGGAGAAGGGGCCTTTCATAAAGTTGCTTAAAGACGAAAACGTCGAAGTTGAAAGAGTTGCCGGCTGACACGTGTTAACAATGCAGAAACGCCAACGGATAAATGAAGAGTCTCCCAAAAAGCGACCACGATTGATGTTGAAAGGGCTTGCTTTTATGAGGAAAACAAGAGAAGAAAAACATTTTTCCCTCTGTTGATCATGCCGCGCAGCCTATACTTTAGGCAGTCTAAAAATAAAATTAAGCTCAATTCATAAAAAAAGAAAAAACAAAAGAAACTCTTAGAGTCTCATAGTCTCCTGAGGTAACGGTTGACTTCCCAATCGGTTACTTGCGTGCGGTACATGTCCCATTCCCTGCGTTTTTCATGCAGGAAATTCTCAAAAGCCAATTCGCCGAGCGTTTCACGCATCAAATCGCTCGTCTCCATCTCGTCAAGCGCCTCCTGCAGCGATTCCGGCAGTGAAACAATGTTTCGGGCTTTGCGCTCCTCATAAGTCATCTGGTAAACGTTTAACTCCACTGGGTCACCCGGGTCAATCCTGTTCCTGATACCGTCCAAACCAGTAGTTAAGAGCACTGCAAACTGCAGGTAAGGATTTCCCGCACCGTCTGGGCAGCGGATTTCACATCTTGCAGCGTTTTGCCTTCCGCCAAAATCTGGCACGCGAATAAGCGGTGAACGGTTCTTATGCGCCCAAGCAAGATAAACCGGCGCCTCGTAGCCTGGGACTAAGCGTTTGAAACTGTTCGGCCACGAGTCAAGAACCGCGCACATCTTGCGTCCGTGAGTAAGCTGTCCGCCGATGAAGTTCCTTCCTACGTTGGACAGGTACCCGTTTTTTTCGTCGTCTGCGTAGAAGAGGTTTTGAGTGGCAGTTTTGTTCCAAAGGCTTTCATGAGTGTGCATTCCTGAACCGTTTATCCCCGCGAATGGCTTGGGCATGTACGTTGTGATGTAACCGTTCCGTGCGCCAACGACTTTTCCGCACATTTTCATGGTTATCGTTCTGTCAGCTGTTTTCAGGGCTTCATCGTATTTGAAGTCGATTTCGTTTTGTCCAAGCGCGACTTCGTGATGCGAGATTTCTATGTCTATGCCGAAGGCTTCGGCAGTATCAGCTATTTCCCTTCTTAAATCATCAGTTAAGTCGCCAGGGTGAAAATCAAAATAGCCTGCCATGTCAATCGGAGTAGGCAAGCCTCCCTCCTCCTCGCTTTCTTTAACGATGAAAAATTCTAACTCGGGAGCACAGAAAAACGTGTAGCCTGCTTTAGCAGCCTTGTCCACCGCGCGTTCAAGAATATGCCTCGGGTCACCCTCGTAGCGCTTGTTCTCTGGAGTGTAGATGTCGCAAATCAATCTGCAGGATGACTTTTCTTTCGGTCGCCACGGCAAAACCCCGAAGGTTGTCGGGTCAGGATACAGCACCATGTCAGATTCCTCAATAGGACGGTATCCAGTTATGGAAGAACCGTCGAAAGGTTGACCATTCTCAAATATTGCTTCGATATTTTTTGAGCTAGCTGCTAAATTCTTTAGCATGCCGTTTATGTCGGTGAATTGAAGTCGGATAAACTTGATTTCTTCATCTTGTATCTGCTTGACTACCTTTGTCACATTTTCTTTCCAGGTTGCGTCTTTGAAATTCTTCATTTTTCTTTTCACCTATAGCATTCATTTTAGCTTTTGTCTAGCTGTTTAGTTAATAGGGAGTCTTAGCATAAATAGCTTTAACGCTTGCTGCCCATTTTTAAGCAAGGTGAACAATTGTCCATAATTTAATGAATTTCTCGACATTTAAGCAAATGAAGGGAGATGTATCAGTTGGATTTTAAAGCCAGTGAGAAACTTTCTCAAAACTTAGAAGCAAGAAAATTGAGCAAAATCGAGAACTGCTCAAATTTTCTCGCACGATTTCAATTTTTGAAGGATTTTCATTAATCGCTACTGTTCAATTGCGTCTCATCGACCGGATTCATAGGGCCTTGCGTACATGTCAGGCTTGTCACCGTTGCCTTTTGCTTGGTTGTTCCACATTCGCTTGCCGAACACGCGCAGCATCGACTTTGCCAGAAATAGCGGCAGAAAGGATTTGGAAGTCAACTCCTCTGCTTCCAGAGGAATAGGCTGACCTTCTGCAAGGGATGCCGCAGCTAAAGAAAGCCCCTTAGTGAGGTTTCTGGTCATTCCGCCACTCTCGCTCAGCGGCTCGCCGTTTAATGCCTCTCCCATAGCGACACTGACGGCTCCGCCCCATCGAAGACTTGCTTCTTCAGCAAAGTTCTTGATGATTTTTAACGCTATTTCCATATGTTCTTTTTCAGGAAAGCCACAGTTCATTACTGCAACCAAAAGCGGTTTTTCAACCTGAGGCTCAACCACACGGTGGTCTCGTATCATCTCCATTGCTTTGATCGTGAATGAAGGGATGCTGTCGACGTAAAGCGGAGTGGTGAAAACAACGATGTCGGCTTGATCTACTAATTTTGAGAGTTTTTCGGTTCCTTGAGGGCTTTTGATAAGTCTCGCAATGAACGCTTCCTCTGGTTTCAAGCCCTTCTCTTCTAACTTAGCCGATAAAAATTTGCCAATTTGGCGGGAGTTGCTTTTCTCGCACTTTGGGCTCCCATTCAGAAGCAGGACAGTTTTTGGCTGGCTCATGAGGTCACCTCAACTTTTCTCAGCAAGTCTTCAACAAAGGGCAAAGTTTTGCCCAAATCTTCGTTTTTCCTAAAGACGCCGGCGGCATGCTTTGGCGGTCTAACGTTGAGGGCGTTTCGCCCAGTTAACGCCAAGAAAGTTTCTTCATACTCAGCGTGAAGCGGTTCCGTTCCTATGACGATCAGCTTTGGGTGTGTCTCATAACGCATTTTATGATGAACTTGTCCATTGTAAGATTCGAAATAGGGTAGCAGTATTGGTATGCTGTGGTCCAGCGCCTTCTTCAGCTCGGACGAGTACCCTCCGAACGTTACAGGAGTTAACCATATCATCAACTCGCTATGGACGATTTTCCTCGTGATTTCCCGTCCATAGTCATCGATGACGCATATTCCGGGCGTTTTAACCCAACAACCAAAACACCCCAAGCATCCCGCAATCTGCTTTTCCCTTAACGCAACGACGTCGACTTCCCAGCCTTCCCTAGTTAAAAGCTTAATCAACGACGATTCAATTGCAGCTATTACTGGGTCGGCGTCTCTTGCGCCGTTGAAAATCACTGCTTTCATTTTTAACGCTCCTCCCTCTGATTTTCAGTGTTTTCTAACGATCGGCGAAGCGCCTCTAAAGTGAATTTCAACGCAGCATCTTTGTCCGCGCCTGCCTGTTTGAGGAACATCTCGAAACCCGCAGGCTGCTGAATCATAGCCCTCGTTGAAAGAATAAGAAAAATAGATGCTAGCTTAGGATTCACATCTGGTCTTATGGAACCGTCTTTTATGCCTTCAGTCACCGCGTCCAAGACGGCTTCAAAATTTCCATTAGCTAACCTGCCCAGTTCTTGTATGTTTGGGTAGTCGCGGCATTGTGCGAGCAAGTTTTCAGCTTCTCCCAGCATTCGAAAATCCTGTGGGTAACGTTTGTAGAACTCGTAGTAGGCTTCTCCTGTTGCAAACGCTTTTTGCATTCCGTTCCTCTTGCCCTCTGTTTTGTCTTTAAACATTTGATTAAGCATACGTGCGCCCCTTAGGGCGACGGCGGAGTACAAGTCTTCTTTGCTCTCAAAGTACAGGTACACTGTGCCTTTTGCAAGTTGGGCTTTTTCCGCTATGGCTTCTATTGTGATTTGGTCGTATGGTTTGGCGAAAAAAAGGGCTTGGGCTGCGTCGATGATGGATGCGCGGCGTTGCTCTTTCTCTTTTTCTTTTCTTTCCAACGTCATTGTGACCTACATCCATTTTATGACTATAAGTCATTAATTGACTAACAGTCATTTAAACCTTGCGGGTACAACAGCCCAACCTTGAAATACGAGAATCTAAGCGAAAATTCTGCCGCAAATCTTTCAAAAGGGAAAAAAAGAAAAAATTTCTTGACCTTAATAGTCAAGGTATTTCATTATTTCCCATGGGGAAACGTAGAGGCAGTACTGGTTCCAATCGTTTGTCTTCAGCTCAATGAACGCGTCGAAAACGTGAGTTCCAAGCGTTTCCTTAATGACTGAGTCGCTTTCCATCTCATCAAGCGCGCCTTTAAGCGTTGTTGGAAGCTCATCGATACCAAGTTCCTTGCGTTTTGCTTTGCTGAGTTTATAGACGTCTTCGTCAACAGGGTCTCCTGGGTCAATCTTCTTCTTCACGCCGTCTAAGCCAGCCATCATTATGCAGCTGAACGCCAGGTACGGATTGCATGACGGGTCAACGCCTCGGTACTCAACACGCTTCTGCGCGGCAAAGCTTGGACCCTTATAGTACAGCGGGATTCTTGCAAGTGCAGATCGGTTGCGGCGGCTCCACATGACGTAGATTGGCGCCTCAAACCCTGGAACAAGCCTCTTGTAGCTGCTGATTGTGGGGCAACAAATGGCTGTTAAAGCCTTAGCGTGCGCGAGAACGCCGCCTACAAAGTACCTGCCCAACTGGCTGAGTTCAGCATAATCGTCAGTTTCGTCGTACATGGCGTTCTTTCCGTTCTTCCACAGTGAGCAGTGAACATGCATGCCGCTGGCGTTATCCAAGTAAACCGGTTTGGGCATAAAAGTAGCTATCAAGCCGTGTTTCTTCGCGATGTTTTTGCAAACGAACTTGTAGAATAATACTCGGTCGGCTGTTTCGAGAAGTTCGCCGTATTTGTAGTCAATTTCCACTTGGCCTACCGTGGCTACTTCGTGATGGTGTTTTTCGATGGTTAAACCAAAGTTGTCTTCTAAAACTTGAGAGACTTCGTTTCTGTACGCTACTGTAGTATCTTCAGGCGGGGTTCGGTAATAAGCCTCTTTAGGTCGCAGGATGTACCCTCCCGGCGTTATCTCTGGAGAATTCGGCATGACTCGTGGTGCACCCCATGAGTCTCCTTCACCGCCTTTGGGGCTAACCCAAAGATCCCAAGTTAGCTTAGTTGGGTCTATTGAAGAAAAAACGAAATGTTCAAGTTCAGGGGCGAAAAATCCAGTGTAACCCATATCTGCGGCTGCTTTTATTGCACGTTTTGCGACATAACCCCTGGGGCAAACAGCTGATGGTTCTGTTCCGCCGAAGGCTTCTAAGGCGTCGCCGAGGACTATGGCGCTTTTCTGGGTTTCATCTGTGACCCAAGGCATAACTGAAAGGGTTTTAGGGTCGGGCTTGAATATCATGTCGGATTCTTCGATGGATTTGAAGCCTCGCACTGAGGATCCGTCAAAGCCGATGCCCTCTGTGAAGGCTGCGCCGCTCAGGTAATCCCGGGCTGGTATAACCATGTCTTGAAGTATGCCTCTAACGTCGACGAATGCTGAGTGTACCCATCGGATATTGTTCGATTTGAGAGTTTCAGTTGCTTTCTTTACTTGTTCATCCATTACTTTCACCATGCTAAATCATATGTTTTAGAAACCACTTGAAACATAAACATATATAAGCTTATCCCCAGTTTGTTTGAATAAACGTTCACTGCAAAAATCGATTTATAAGCCAAACAAAAGCAAGCTTTGCAGGAAGAAGCGTTCGATAATCATAAAAATGTTTAAAATTTCGTTTCCCTGCGCAGAAAATCTCCAACATCCAACACGTTCTTTACCGCAACCTTTTCTTCAGATCCGCCTAAGTCACCAGTTATTTTCCCAAACCCAAGACACTCACCAAACTCGTTTAGAACCAAAGTAGCGTCGCCATTACGCTTGGACCCCAAGATCTTAACCAGCCCTTTTCCAAAAACGTCTCTGCTGCAAATGAAAAGCCAGGCTGCCTTGCGGTCAACAACAACCTTATTCGCAGCCACATCCACTAGCATATCGAGCAAGTTAAAGCTTGGAAAGAAAACGCCCTTTTTTGATTTTCCGAGGTATAAGCCAGCGTAATAAAAGTTGCCGTGCATCCTTTTCAAGCGTGGACTCAACAGGTAGTATCTTTGATTCTTCTCAACGATGAACTCAGGATTAAACACGATTTTGCCGCCGAAACGGGACGCAAACGCTTCAAACGGTCTCATAACTCAGCCTCCTTTTTGAGCTTGCAAACAAAAAAACCTTGCGTTTCCCCCGGCCAGATTCTCTTCGAAAACGCCACTTGACCTTCGAGTTTTCTGCCGAATACTTCAGTCAGCCCGTCCTCGCCTAAGCAGTCAATCTTCTGAATTTGAAGCTGCAGGTTTTTAACTGCCCAATCCATGTTTAACTCGTCTTCTTCAGGCTCTAACGAGCATGTGGAATAAACGATTTCGCCGCCGGAGGCCAAGCATCCTGCAGCTTCCGCTAAAATCGCCCTCTGGGCTTTCGCGTTCCGCTCAATATCAGCGAGCGTTCTTCTGCTAAACCATTCTTTGTCGCAGGAAAAATTGCCTGAACAGGGGACGTCAAGCAGCACGCGGTCAAACTTTCGATGAAGCATCCCAGCTTGCCGCGCGTCAATATTGTAAACGATCGTGTTGCTGACGTGGCAGCGTTCTAAATGGTTAGCCATCACCCCCAACCGCGGCTTGCTTGTGTCTAACGCGGTTATGACACCGCTGTTTTCCATTAGGTCAGCAAGCTGAATGGTTTTCCCTCCCGGTGCAGCACAGGCATCAAGCACCATTTTACCGCTTAAGGCAGTGAAAAGCGTGGCGGGGATTTGTGCGGCCGCTTCCTGAATTGAGTACATACCGAGTAAATATTCCGCTGTGGCTCCTACGGAAACTTTGGAGTTCTCAACCCAGTATCCCGCCGGCAAAAAAGGCACTTTCTCGAGTTCAACGCCTAAACTGCGGAGTCGCTCTGGAAGGTTTTTTCCTTTAGCGTTAGTTTGGTTTATCCGGATTGCTTGTCTCAGGTTGACTTCTGTGAATGTCCAACCGAGTTTTGAGTAGCGGTCTATGAAAAATTGTTTTGGCGGCATTAACTCTACATTGCGGCGCAGCTAATAAAAACTTTTCAACAGGTCAATTCGGCTAAATACGCAGTAATCGTAGTTTTAGAGTTAAACGAGGCGTTTTCGTTCGGTTGAACAATGCTTTGTTAACCCACGTGTTTCAAAAAAAAGGCTGCATAAAGTTAATAGGCTACAATTTCACTTTCCATGTAAGCTTACCAATTTCAAGGGTTTAGAAAATGCTACCCACAAATAAAGAACAAACTTTACAAGTAATTATTTCACTCAAAAGGGAGACTGCATAATTATGGCGCGTTATAGGCAAACAGAAGAAATCGTTAAACTGATGAATAACCCGCAAATCATACGCAACACTAGCATCATCGCTCACGTGGATCACGGAAAAACCACGTTGTCAGACAGCCTTTTAGCCGCAGCCGGGATCATCAGCACGCAAACCGCGGGACAAAAACTGTTCCTTGACTCGTGGGATCTTGAGCAAAAACGTCAGATGACCGTTTTCGCCTCAAACGTCAGTTTGGTCCACATGTACCAGGATCAAGATTACCTAATCAACCTCATTGACACGCCAGGGCACATTGACTTTTCAGGTGCAGTGACTAGAAGCCTAAGAGCCGTTGATGGTGCGCTTGTGGTTGTGGACGCCGTGGAAGGACCCATGACCCAGACGGAAACCGTCCTTATGCAGGCGTTGCGAGAACGCGTTAAACCAATCTTATTCATCAACAAAGTCGACCGTTTAATCAAGGAAATCAAGTTAACTCCTCAAGAGATTCAACGCAAATTCGCAAAGATTCTCCTAAGGGTCAACGGTTTGATTGAAAAATACGCTCCCTTAGATCACAAGAAAGACTGGCAGGTAACTGTGGAAGATGGCCGCGTAGCTTTTGGGTCAGCCTTGCACAAATGGGGCTTAAACATTGATTATATGAAGCTTAAGAAAGTAACTTTTCAAGATATTATCGACGCTTACACAGGTGACCCGGCGGATGTGGGGAGGAAAGTTGACGAGCTCAGCAAAAGAGCACCCTTGCATGAGCCGATCTTGGACATGTTCTGCAAGCACTTGCCAAACCCGTTGGTGGCGCAGCCTTACAGGCAGACGCAGATTTGGCCCGGAGACGTCAACAGCTCAGTGGGCGTGGGCATGGCAAAAGTTGACCCGAACGCGCCTCTGCTTATGTGCATTTCCACTATTGAGGTTGACCCGCACAGTGGCACCGTCGCAATCGGCAGAATTTTCAGCGGCGCAATTACGAGGGGCAAAACTGTCCAGCTTGTAAGCAGCAACCAGAAGGGCACGATTCAGCAGGTTTTCATGAGCATGGCGACAGACCGGGTGATCATTGACCGGGTTCCAGCAGGCAACATCGGAGCCATCTCCGGGTTACCGTCGATTCATGTTGGCGAAACCATCGCTGAAGAAGGCATCGAAGTGCATTCTTTTGAAGGTTTAAGGTACGTTTCTGACCCAGTCGTCACCGTTGCCGTTGAGCCTGAAGACGTTAAAGACTTGCCGTTATTCGATAAAGTAATGCATAAGTTAACCACAGAAGATCCTAACTTGCACTTTGTGATGAACAAGGAGAGCGGCGAGTTTCTATTGTCAGGCATGGGTGAACTTCACCTTGAAATTACAGCTTATCGAATGCAGGAAGCAGGCTTGAAGGTGAAGCTCAGCAAGCCGATCGTTATCTACAGGGAAACTATAAGCCATGATTATCGTGGATCAGCCGTTATGGGAAAAAGCCCCAATAAGCACAATAAAGTCTGGATAACCATCGAGAAATTGTCCGACGAAGTGATTGAGGCGATAAAATCGGATAAAGTTAGTGATATGCAAAGCAGGGATGAGCGGACAAAAGTTTTGCGGTCTTTAGGCTGGGATCCTGACGATGCTAAAGGTGCAGTTGCGGTTGAAGAAAACAACATTCTAGTAAACCGAATAAAAGGAAGACAGTACGTTGAGGAAGTCATGGATCATGTTAAAACAGGCTTCCGCGAAGCAGTGCATTCTTCGCCTTTGGCTAAGGAGCCAGCGTACGGCTTGAAAGTCAATGTTGAAGATATCACGCTTCACGAAGATCCAGTTCATAGGGGACCAGCACAGGTTATCCCGATGACTTGGAGACCAATTTTCTGCGTTATACTGCTCAGTGACCCGAAACTGCTTGAGCCGCTCATCAGCTTTGAATGCAAAGTGCCAAGCGAATTCGTGAGTTCGGTGATCACCCTGGTGAACAAGCGGCGCGGAAAAATCATCGACATGCCATCAGAGGAAGACATGATCACCGTTAAAGCAGAAATGCCAGTTTCCGAAAGCTTCGGAATCGCTGATGAACTACGCAGCAGCACACAGGGCAGAGCGTTCTGGGCGACACAGTTCAGCCGCTGGGCGAACGTTCCAGAGCAAATGCAAGCAGACACCATCAAGAGCATTCGCGAACGCAGAGGCTTGCCACCGGTTCCGCCGAAGCCAGAAGAATTTTACGAAGCGGAATAAACCCCTTTATCTTTTCTTTTTCGTTGATTTTAACTTCTCAGCAGCGATCTAGCCTCCATGGTTCGTAGGTGTTTAGCGGTGGGTTTCGCTGTTTGTTTTGTCTGTGTGCGCGAGGCGACGCTATAGGAGGTCAAAGCATATACGGTTTGTCGGTACAGTTTGTAGATACAGTAGCTGGCGCGTTTCGGTCACATAGGCTTTAATCGTGCCGCACCTGATTACTGCATAGAGTACAAGAAAATTTGAAATAGGCAGGAGGTGATGTTTTGCCAGAATTTACCACCGCTCGTGAAGTAATTAGCTTTGGAAAGAAATTTTCAAAAGAAGAGCTTGTCAGATCAATGAGGTTTAGTGTTGCAGCTGAGTATGAAGCTATTCAGATTTATGAGCTCATACTTGAAGCCACAGATAACACTCACGTGAAAGCAGTAGTTCAAGACATAATTAATGAAGAGAGATTGCACGCTTGGCAATTCTTGGACCTGCTCTCCGAGCTTGTTCCTGAAGAGAAAGCCATTAATGAGTCAGGTGCAAAAGAGAATAAAGAGCGCAAGTAAGTTTTCAGTACATTCTCTAGGTGAAGCTTTCGCCACTTCCTTAGAGAATATCGAATGAATATATCCCTTCTTTTTAAGCGCCCGCATGGCTGTTTGCCAAATTAGTTTGCAAATACGTTATGCTCCCTGATTTGCGTTGTTATGTTTGTTTACAGCTGCCTCGGCTGTTAGAAGCATGATTAGAACGCACAATTGAGAATGAAATGTAAGCTTGGCTAACCCTCTTAAGTTATGCTGGTTTAAGCTGGCCAGGTTCTTTAGCCGACTGAAAACCCGTTCTACAGCAACCCCTTTCTTGTAAGCAACCTTGAATACTGTTTGGATGGGCAAGTGTTAGAATGAGAAGGTGGCGTTTGAGGGTAAGGCTTTTAATGCAAATGAACAATTAACGTTTTATGAAGCTTATGATACTTGGAATCTGCGGAAGCCCGAGGGATCAAGCAACCGAGCATGTTCTGAATGAGGCGCTACGAATGCTCACTGAGAAAGGGTTCGAAACCCGTTTCTGGACTGTGCGGGGCAAATGGGTTGATTTTTGCGCCCACTGCGATTACTGCCTAAGGAACAAGGAATGCGTTGTTCAGGATGATGTGCAGGAGCTTTACACGCTGCTTACTGAGGCAAAGGGAATAATTTTTGCGTCGCCAGTGTACAACGGCGGGGTCAGCGCTCAAACGAAAGCGTTGATGGATAGAACGCGCGCTTTGGTTGCGGCGGACAAGAATGTTTTCAAAGGCAAAATCGGCATGGGCATAGTGGTGGGCGGGGACAGAAACGGCGGGCAAGAATTCGCGCTCATGCAGATCCACACGTTCTACATTATCAATGGAATGATACCTGTGGGCGGGGGATTCTTCGGAGCAAACTTGGGCGCAACCTTCTGGAGCAAAGACACGCTTGAAGGTGTGAAGGCTGATGAAGAAGGTTTCCGAAGTTTAAGAAAAACCGTTAAAAGGTTTGCTGATTACATGGAAAAATATGCTGAAAAATAATAGGACGGATTGTTATGGGTGAAAGTGGCAAGGTTAAGAAGCGTAAGGTTGCTTGGGGCATCACTGGTGCAGGCGACAAAATCGCCGAGATAGTTGAGGTTATGAAGCAGGTAAGGAAACAAGGAGAGGACGCAGTGGAAATCGATGTTTACATCTCGAAAGCTGCAGACACCATGCTCAAGTTCTACAGCCTGGACGAGGAAATAAGGAAGAACTTCACAAAGGTCACGGTTGAAGTGAACGCTAACTCACCATTTCTCGCCGCCTGGATGCAGAGCGGCAAGTACGAGTTCCTTCTCATCGCGCCCGCCAGTTCGAACACGGTCGCCAAAATCGCGAACAGCATAAGCGACACCATGCTCACGAACGCGGCGCTGATGAGCCTTAAAGCCTTCCAGCAGGTATACGTCTTGCCGACTGACTACAGAGAAGGAGTCGTTTCCACCAAGCTTCCCAACGGCAAAGAAATGAAGTTGCGGGTACGCAAGGAAGAAGCCGACCAGGTGCGCAGGCTGGAGGCAATGGACGGCATGCACGTGCTTGAAAGCCCTCAGAAGATGCGCGAATTCTTTTTGGAGTGGCTAAGAAACATCAAGGCTTAGGCTAAGAGATTGCTTAACGATTCGCCTGTAAGTTCGGTGGTCGAACTCTTCTTCTAACTCGAGGCATCGAGAAGGAACACCAATGCGATTCCCTGTCTTCACGGATCAATTTCGTTAACAATTCAAAATCTATTTTCTCACCGAATCTTTTTGCGCGGGCTAACCTTTCGTCCAAATCTTTTTGTTCCACTTCGTTAAGATGGTCTTCGAGAGCTTTTCTCACTGTTGCGCTAACATTAATGTCGTATTTTTTTGGCTTTTCTTTAGTCTTGCGCTGAATCCGAACGGTGATGACGTCGCTCATGATTACACCTGCGATACTATATTGTGTGACACTAAAAAAATGCCGTTTGCAGACATTATAAATGTTAATATTGCTTCGTTGCTTTAGCTTGATGCATGTCTTTCCACATTAGACGCAAAGATCGAGAAATAACTAACCCCGATGAGCTGCGGCAAGTGTTAAAAACTACCCAGTACGTTACTGTTGCGCTCTGCATGGATAATGAGCCGTATCTTGTCTCTTTGAGCCACGGCTACGACGAAGCAAAAAACTGCATTTATTTTCATTGCGCGCCTGAGGGCAAGAAACTGGTCTACCAGAAAGCGAACAATAAGGTTTGGGGTCAAGCAGTGCTGGATTTCGGCGTCACCGACGAGTGCGATTACGCTTACACTTCAGTTCATTTCTGTGGCAGAATGCACCTGATTAGCGACCTAAGCGAGAAGCAGCATGGGATTGAAGTGCTGGTGCGGCAGCTTTCCCTTAATCCCGAGATGAAGCTGGCGAAGATTAAGCCTGAGAAGCTTGAGAAAACAGCAATAGGCAGAATCGACATCGAGTACATGACTGGCAAAAAGAGTTCCCCTAACAGGGAGAGAGCACAATAGCTGAATTAGGTCTTCTGAAAGAACGCCCCCAGTTAAACCGCAAAACGCTGAAATCGGTGAAGATAGGGTGTAAAGCGTTTCAAAACGCAAAGGTTCCAGTGGCGAACAGCCAAGTAAAAAAGCCCAAACCTATGCATGAGACAGCCAATATCGCGATGTTAACTGATTTTTTTGTTGAAAGCAGCCCGAGGGCAAGAAAAAGTGGGAACATGGTTAGCACGTACCGTGGTACGCTTATCCAGAAGCCTGTTGAAACGGCAAGCATCCAAGTTAACAGCATGTACACTTGGTAGGAGGGTCGCAGCTTCAGTTTATAGCCGAGTCCGATCATCGCGTAGCCGAAAGCTGCAAAGATTATTTCTGCGTAGCCTATGGTTAAATTGTTGGGCCACGCGGCATTTCGCGCCCAGCTTAACGCGGTGCTGAAACCGTTTAACGGCTGGATGGTTTGGTACCAGTGTGTGCTTTCAACCTGCATGAAAGTGAAAAAGCTCCCTGTAACTTGATAATTAATTCCTAAGTAAATCAAAAAGCCAAATATCGTAAGACTTAACCACAGAATCCGCGGGTCAACTGCTTTAATCCTCCAATTCTTCTGATGCAGATATTCCACAATTAAAACTGGAAGAAGAATCAATCCGGCAAGCTTTGTCAACGAACCAAGAAAGCCCAGAAAAGCCGCCAAAAACCACCTCGCGTTTCTAGCGTAGTAGAAGCTGGCTATGACAAGGGCCAGGAATAAGCTTTCAGTGTAGACGGCGGACATGAAATAGGCTGTTGGGAAAACGCAGAGGAACAAAACGGCTTTTTTAGCTACGCTGTCGCTGTAGTCAAGTTTGGCAAGTTTAAAGAGGTAAAAAACAGCGACGACCGAGGCCACGTTTGATACTATCAGACCTGAAAAGTTGACATACGAAAAATCAATCGTTATCAACCGCGCTAGCAACGGGTAGAAGGGAAGGAAAACGATGAAGTTTGCAGCGTCGCCCTGGTTTGTGTAGCCGTACTGGGCAATGTGCATGTAATGAGGCCCGTCCCATTTGTCAAACATGCTCAATAACAATCCAAGAGGCTGCGTGGAAGCCCCGCTGGCAAACGCCACATTGTAAGCTGAAGCATAACCAAGAACGAAAACTGCAAGCTTAGCGGCTAACGCGATGAGAAGGGCAAGCTTAAGAGAGTAGGGAGTTTTCGCGTACCACGCCTTAATTTTCTGCCATGCCAAAGTGCTAAACTTCCTGCAGTTGCTGAATTATTATTGAGTGCTGACTTTTGGAATATAAACTTCGAGTATCAAGAGCAACCAAATCGATTCTTGCGTATAGGAGGACAAAAAATTTTTGCCTAAGTTCCCGTCTAGTTCAGTTCCACCTGGTAAATCTCGAGGTTTCCATTTGTGTACACAGGCTTGAGCCAGCTGATAGCGTTGAACCTCGCGGTACAGCCTGGATAACTGGTTAATTCGTCGGTGCCGACGTAAACATAGGAGACGTGGTATTTGGTTACGACTTGCTGCAGCTCGGTTGCGTTGCCAGTGTACGCCGCGTTTATGTCGTTTTGCCGTTGATAAATCTGGCTTAAAGGTATCCCCCAGCCGTAGGGCCAGTTAATGTAGGATGAAACTGTGAGTCTTCCGCCTATAAACGCGACTGGACAGTGAATGCCAGGATTGTAAGAAGTTAAGAAGACAGAGTCTTCAGGCGTATTGCTACGCACCCATAAGCCAAGCTGATACTCTTGCCAGCTTGCCGCGGGAAAGTTTGTTCCCACATTGTAAATGATGACGCTTGATGATGTCAAGATCGAAAGCAAAACCAACGTTACAATGAGGATTTTTCTTGTTTTAGATAACATTATGCCCGCGAGGACAGCAATTGGGATCCAAGCGAAAATGAAAAACTTGTACATGTCCCACGGGTTTGGCGTGATTAAGAGAATGTTAGGAATCAGCACCAGAAAAATCATTGTACCCTTCAAAACCTCATTTCCAGGTCTCACGAAGGAAACAAGTGCAATCACGAAGGGGATTCCAAGGTTCAAAAGGTAATAAACAGGCGGGTCATGCGCGAAATTAGCAATCCAAACCGTGCTCAATGAAATCGTCGCCGGTGGCCCGTTATGAAAGATAAACGGCAATGCTAAAGCCGTCGGCAGCAAAAAGTAAAGAGCGTTAGTTAGCTTGAACTGCTTAAAATTAAACAGGACGGCCACCACGAAAGCGAGATAGCAGCATAAGAAAGCCACGTTGTGGAACTCGAAAAGTAAACCCGTCATTAAACCAGCCAAGAAGAGCCGATTCTTGCTATTCATATCCCTGAACAAAGCCAAAACGAACGCAAACACGGGCAAACCGATCAGGAGGGGTCTTTGCTGCAGCAAATTGTCAAATATGGGAGGTAAACCGAATGTTCCCCCGTACTGGTAGCCATAATTCGTTGTCACATTGAATGTTCCAGTGAACAACGCGTTGAAGAGGCCAAAGTAGCTTAAGCCCCACCCGAACGTGGCTATAACCGTGGCGATGATAGCGGCGCGTCTGCCGTTCGGTCTCGTCAAAGCGTAAATAGCGAAGCCAAAAATCAGTATGAAGACGGCGTTTAGGAAAGGCAAAAGCTGAGGAAGATAACCGAAAACCTTTTCGACGATGGCCGTGTGGAAATCAACAAAGTAATAGTAAGTCATCGGAACACCCGCGAAGTTAGGCATCTGCGGCGGGAAATTCCCGTTGTTTATACTCTCAATTATCTCGTAATGCAGCGGCGTGTCCTGCCAGTTTGAACCCGTTAAAACTATCCCGTATGGGCTGCCACGCCAAACGCTGATAAAGAGAACGATGAGCGCGACGGTGAAAATCGAGGCAAACAGCAGAAGGCTTGTTTTCTTTATCTGTTTAATCCTGAGAAGCTTTGACGGCTGTATTGGTTCACCTTTCCTGTAGACTATCAACGCGTAAACAGATGTTAAAGCTAAGAAGCTGAAGAGTATTGTTTCCCGTGAGTAGCCAACAGCCAGAGAAAGGTAGTAGATAAACTCGGCAGAAACCATCACGCTGAAGAGAGGCACGAAAGCCCAAATCTCATGGGACTTCAACTTGAAGAAGCGGTAGCAAATCAGCCCGGGAACTAGAAACGTGAAGACGAAAGCGGTGAAGAGAGCAATGTAGTTTGAGGGAAACGACGCCAAGGCAAGTACCAAGAGCAAGATGCAGATCCAGTACTTTTGCAGAACTGACTGGTAATCAGTGTTGCTAAATACCTCCCTCACCGCCTTCGACAAACGTTCAGAGTTAAAACAGTCTGCGACGTATTAAAATTACTCTTAACCGTTCAAAGCAGCCAGCCAGCAAAAGATAGTTTGCTAATAAATTCGCTGACCTAGACTGCGGGAAAAGTTAATTAACTGAAATTGTCAGTATTGTTGCGGCGCTCAAGCCACCATACAGATAGCCCAGGTAGTATAGTCCGGTCTCAACGTGAACGACTTCACGCTGACGGAATAGTATATGCGGCTGTCGCCCGCAGGACATCATGAACTAATTCGTGGCCTGAACCGGGTCCAAATCCCGGCCTGGGCGCCACTTCAATTTTTCGGGATTTTTAATACAAATAGCGTGTCAAGATTTCCTATTCATAAGTGATAAATCAATAATACGATAAACGAAATGCCGATTATAATGGAAATCAAGCAAGAAATTCCCTGCGCCAACTGTAAGTCTTGGGACACCAGATTTAGAAAATTCGCCTGTAAACCTCATGACTGCAAGAAATTGTCTGCATGGCTTCAGCGGTACGCTCCTCAGCTTGGACCTGAATCAGCGGAAGTGGAAGCGTTCTCAGAAACGTCGATTCGGTACGTGGTCTAAACCTGAGGTTCAACACAAGTCAATTTATTTTTAAGATTTGTTGGTTTTTTGCAGCCACAAAACTATACTATGCGAAAAGTATTCTTTTTAACCTGTGAAGTTCAAATCATTGCATGAAAAAGCAAGGTTTCTTGACGATTCAATAGATGAGTACATAAAGGCGGAAGGAACCAGTTTTGTTCCGACGCGCAAACTGCAGGAGATTGTCGTTGCCGCTTTTCCGGGCGCTGTCATGGTTGATTTTGGCCTGCATAAACTTGTCTTCCATTTAAGATATCAAAGTCACGATTTGGCGTTAAAGGTTGGGAAACAACAAGCCGTGGAGCGTGACCATACAGCGTATCGGCAGCTTCCATCGAGTCTGAGAAATGTTTATTTTGCAAGGATGTTTTGGCACACAAAGTATTCTCTTCTCCAGGAATACGGGGTTGAAGCAGAAGTCACGAGGCAGCAGCTTCTGCAGCTTAGAGCCCTGGCACGCAGATACGGCTTGCTCGATATAACCTGTGACAACGTAAGAGTGGTGAACGGAAACCTGAAGATCATTGATGCGGGCATTTCGCCTCCTGGACTTTTCGGGCTGTGGAAGACTGCCGATATTATTGCGCGGAAGTTGCCGGCGCCAGTAAGTAGATTAATTAGAAAATCGCGTTTAATAGCGACCGTTAGGCAAAGATAAGAAAAGGTGGGATGATTTGCCTTTTGAGTTGTTTTCTCGGAAAAACATATCTAGTCGATGTAATCATCATGCATGTGTAACATGACATTTACGTCGCCGCCCCAAACAGTTCATGCTTCAGATAATTGGTTAAAAGACATTTTGAGTGCCAGCAAACTGGCAAGCACCGATCAGATAGTTGCCCGAACCTCACAGGACAGCCTATGTGTACTGTGTAAAGGCTCAAGGTTTCTCTGCGGCAAAACTCGCTGCCCGATCCTGGTTAAAGTCAACTATTTCCTCAAAAGCGTGCCCCTTATGAGTGAAGACATCGCAGGAATGTCTCCGCCAAGCGTCTTCATCGGAAGAATCGGTTACCCCAACGTTTACGCAGGCCCGCTTGTTCCCCCCGTTCATGAAGACACCAGCATCTTCGATTTGCCTGAGAGATGGTTCGGGAAATCCATGGATGAGATTGTCGGGTTTCGCAGTTTGCTTGTGCGGGGCAAGCATAGGGTTAACGTGAGAAGGTTCATGGATTCGGGCAAAATACTTGATCAAACACGCGAGTTAGCTCTTGCAGATAGCAGCGTAGACATCGAATTGAACCTGACCAAAAAGCCACACAGCTCGATCTTTCTGGATGACAATGTTCAACCGTTCGGTCCTTCAGCGCCCATAAGAGACCTGCATGTCGGCAACGCACGTTATGATGATAAAATAGAGAAAGCTTATTACGACACGGATTTGCGGGCTACCCAAGCCGTGCTGGAACTTTATGGTCGAGGTGTCATGGTAAGCAAGATTCAGAAGGCTTTCAGCGTCGGCGCTTTTGGAGTGGAGAAAAACAGGCGTCTTGTTCCCACCCGTTGGAGCATAACAGCCGTCGATGACATAATATCCAAGAATCTGATGGCAAAGGTCAAAACTTTCCCTGAAATCAGCGAGTACAGAGTTTACGAATCAATCTACTTGGACAACATTTTTGAAATTCTACTGATTCCGCAACAGTGGAGCTACGAATCCATGGAAGCCTGGTACCCCGGAACCGTTTGGAACCCAACCGGGACCAATATAGCGATTTTCTCAGACTGGGAAGGCAACAATGGACGAACCACCTACGCAGAAATAGGCGGCTGCTACTACTCCGCTCGCCTGGCAACTTGCGAACAACTTGTGAAAGAACGGCGGCAAGCCACCGTCATCGTACTGCGTGAAGCAAGACCGGGATACATCATGCCGATCGGCGTCTGGCAAGTCCGTGAAAATGTCAGAAACGCGATGCGTCAAACGCCGTTTCTTTTCAAGAATCTCGCTGAATCGCTTCAGTTTATCGGCAGCCGATTTGAGATTCCGATGCAGCGGTGGATAATGCAAAGCGAACTTTTAAAGCAGGCGCTGTTCCAAAAGAAAATGTCTGACTTCTTTAAAGCTTAATTTGTATTAGCTGTGAACTCTCCTTTCAACGGCAAGATTGCTTAAAGGTAGAAGAAGAACAACCCGTCTGCTCGGTCTTCTTCTTCTTTTAAAGAAATTTAAACTCTCAAAGCTGCCAAGAAGAACAACAACAGTTGGAAAAGCTTTGTTGTTGTTCTTCTAATAAACTAAATTGTGATCAGGCTTAAGATATCGAGCCAGCGATGACGGTCAAGCTGGCTTTTGCTAGAACTAAGGTCCCAAGATAGCCTTGAACCATCCACTAGACAATTCAATGCTGCTGTAAAGATGACATTGAAACATTCAGCAACTCGACTTAACACAAAGAAAAAATGAATCAAAACCGATATGTTCCCAAGCTCAGTACCCTGCAGGTGCCAGCGAAAAGACAGCCTTCCAAGCTAAAGTGACAACAAATTTTAAAAAAAGCAGACTCTTATACTCTGACCTGAAGCGAAATGTTAAGCTCTGCAGCCAAACGGTTCATTTTACCCTTCACGCCTCCAAAAAGCAGGGTACCGATCGACGCCGAAGTTGAAGGAGCCGCGGTCTACGCGTTAGCAGAGATTGAAAGAATGAAAGGCCGAGGGTTAATTATAAAACAGCCGGAAGAAAGACTCGTGTTCTTAGCCAAAATGGGTTATCCGCTGTGGCTTTTTCCAAGAAGCGAAACCACGTACGTTTTCGACGGCTTAAACAATTTCACTTACACCATGACCTATCTTGAATTGCCTTCAGCAAAAGAGTTTATGGTCAGCTTGGAGGCTAATTCAAACACTCGGGAAGACTTCACGGCTTTCCTTTCTGACCACAACAGTTATTTCACTCAGCCAAGGAAGGAAAAGGAGCTTTCACTTACCAACTTAATCGTCGACTCAGATTTCAAAAAAGAGTTTAACGCTTACCGCAAAGAAGCTGTTGAAGTAACGGGGCAGCCTGCAAATTTTGCTTTGCTGACCCCACGACTTGAGGAAGCAACAATTTCTTTTGTGTTGGAGGAAATTGACAAGCTACGATCAGTCATCAGTGAAGAGGCTGAGATGCTTCCAGAATGCTTAAGGCTCTTAAACAAGTTAACCAGCCAGTACATCACCGAACTGGACTATGCAGCGGAAGCGGTGAAGGATGAGGCAAACGCTAAAATTAAAGCTCAAGAAGAAGTTATAAACCCCAAGATTGCAGCGTTAAACAGCGAGTACAGGCGGCGAATAAGCAACGTTGCCAAAAGCTTCGACCAAGAACTTGAAACTTTAAAAAAACTGAAGGCAAGAGCTGAAAAATGCATAGAACACGATGAAGGAAAAATCAGACTTTACCAAAAGGAAGCAGAAAACCAAGCCTCAAAAAAACATGGTACCTATGAAAAACAATGGAAAGAAAGAAGCGCCCAAACTAAAAGAGAGCTCAATGGGCTTAAGAAAGAGTTAAAACGCCTCGAGAAAAGCATTAGAGACGTGACCAAACATAAAACTGAAGAAACACGCAAGTTACAATTTGAGCTAGACGCTGAAGCTAAGCATTCCCGCCAGCCCCTCCGTGACCTAGAAATAACTCGAGACGCGAAAATGCTTGTTTTTAAGCGGGAAGCTGAGAAGCTGATTAAACTTGAAAAACCCGTGGTTAACGGGCTTAACAGCATTATTAAACTGGAAGAAGCAGTTAAAACTAAGTTTGAAATGTTAGGCATCGTCAACCAACAGTTGAAAAGCCCAGCCCTTCTTTACGTCCCCTTTTATGTCATACGTTACCAGTCTGGGTTAAGTAAACGTTCAATTTTTCTTCCGCCGTTGACGGCGAGCACCATGGGTTTCGCCGCTAAACTCAAAGGAGCATTCAGCGGGTCAAAAATCAAAGATGTTTTTACTACAAGGTTTAAGTCCATAAGCGCGCTGATCAAAAATGTTCATGTGCTCGCTGAAAAAGACTCTTTTTTGGACGACCAGATTAAAGCTCTAGGCGAAAAAAATAATCTTTTGAACACTTTTTTAACCCCCGGCGAAATCGCTGAAGGTTTGGTTTACCTGAGAAATCAGGGTTGGCTTTCAGATAAAGAATATCAGGTTGTAAGCCGCAGTTTGACTTAACACTTCGCAGTGGTTTTAACCTAAGACAGATTACGCAAGTTCAAAATCAATTTATGCCGCGCCTAATGTTTTAAAGTTAACCAAAGCATGATTATTCACTGTCAATATTAATTTTATAAGCAATGCAAACAAGTATTGTTTTTGAGATGAAATCTATGGATTACGCCGTAATCGCCGATGCCTACGAGAAAATTGAGGCAACCTCAAAAAGGTTAGAAATGACCGACTTGCTGGTTGACTTATTAAAGAAAACTCCTAAAGAAATCATATCACGAGTTGTTTATCTCACCCAGGGCAAATTATACCCCGATTTTATCGGCGTTGAGATGGGAGTCGCAGAAAAGCTTGCGATAAGAGCATTGGCCCGAGCATCAGGGCAGAGTGAAAGGGTTATTTCGGCTGACCTGCAAAAAAGCGGCGACATCGGCCAAACAGCACAGACGCTTCTTACTAAGCGCAAGCAATCAACATTTCTCACTCGTACACTTACAGTTGAGCAGGTTTATGAGACGCTTGATAAGCTGGCTAAGACCTCAGGCTCAGGCGCTGTAGACACGAAAATGGCGTTGCTCTGCGGTCTCTTAACCGACGCCTCTCCGAACGAGGCGAAATGGATAATCAGAACGGTCACTGGCAACCTGCGCCTCGGCATCGCGGACATGACCGTTCTTGACGCCTTGGCGATTGCGTACGGCGGCGGAAAGGAAGCTCGAGAGCTGATTGAACGAGCATATAACATTTCGTCTGACCTTGGCAGGGTGGCAAGTATAGTCGCCGATAAGGGTTTGGAGGGAATCAAAAAGTTTCAAGTGATGGTTTTCGAGCCGATAAGACCCATGTTGGCTGAGCGGCTGGCTACTCCCGAGGAAATTCTTGAGAAACTGGGGGGTAAATGTGCTGCTGAGTACAAGTATGACGGCGAACGAGTGCAAGCGCATAAAAAAGATGAAAAAGTAATCCTGTTTTCCAGGCGTTTAGAGAACATTTCCAGCCAGTACCCGGACGCAGTCGAGTTAATCAAAGCGAAAATAGCTGCTAAAGAAGCGATTTTGGAGGCGGAATGCGTTGCGATGGACTTGGATACTGGTGACATGCGCCCATTTCAAGAGTTGATGCATCGAAGACGTAAGTACGGAGTTGAAGAAGCCATTTCGCAGTACCCAATCTCGCTTTTTCCCTTCGACGCTCTCTATGTTGACGGCAAAGACTTAACCATGGAGCCACTAAAGGTAAGACGCAAAGAACTGCAAAAGATCATCAAGGAAACCGACCGCGTAACTCCAGCCATTCAAAAAATCGTCAAAAACCCGAAGGAGCTTGAGGATTTCTTTGAGGAAGCCATAGAGAAAGGCTGCGAAGGGTTAATGTGCAAGTCCATCGCCGCAGACTCGGTCTACCAGGCGGGAAGCCGAGGTTGGCTTTGGATAAAATACAAGCGCGACTACAAGAGCGAGATGACTGATACAGTTGACCTTGTGGTTGTCGGCGCTTTTCACGGCAGGGGAAAACGCGTTGGAACATATGGGGCCTTGCTTTTAGCAACGTACAACGATCAGAAGGACACTTTTGAAACAGTCACGAAATGCGGGACGGGCTTCACCGACAAGGATCTTGCCACGCTCCGCGACACGCTTGCTAAGCATGTGATTCCACGCAAGAACAGCCGCGTCCAATCATTGTTGGAGGCCGACGTTTGGTTCGAACCCAGCCTGGTTCTGGAGATTTTAGGCGCTGAAATTACCCTCAGCCCAATTCATGTTTGCGCTATGGATTCAATCAGGAAGGGCAGCGGGTTGGCGATTCGTTTTCCACGCTTCACAGGCAAATACCGCACAGACAAGAGTCCCGAAGACGCCACCACTTCCAAGGAAATCGTTGAGATGTACCGCGCGCAACTCAAGAAAATCAGTGAGCCTCAAGCCGCATAGAAAGCCAAAACTGATAAGCATCAATCGCTAAAACACAAGGCGTGCGTGAACCACCTTGGCGCAAGACTCGGAAAGAATTAAATCACTAATCACGCTCAAGAAGCGACTTGAAGAGCAACTTGAAAAGTTAACCGCTGAATCAAAAGAGGCACAGGCAGCGTTGGATGCAATTAATGGCATTTTGCTCGAGAAGGGATTTAAGCGGGGTGACATGAAAGAGATTCCTGAAACGCCTGCGACGCCTATGCCTAAAGAGGTTGTTTTGCCGAAAACCGAGCCCGAACCGCCGAAGGTTATCGTTCAACATTCACCAGAAGCTTTAAAGTCTGCTCCGCAACGAATGCCTGAGCAGGAAAGCGTTATACCTCTGAAAACCATGACGGAAGAGCCTTTAGCGTTGATTTTCTTTGATAGGCAAGCCATGCATGTGCTGCCAGATGAAAGCAAAAACTTTAATGTTAACACGCCGCCGTTCAACAATTTTCTCGTCGAAAAAGTTTTCGCTAAAATGCGCGAAAAAGACAACGAATTAGTGAGAACAAACCAGTTGACGACTGATAAAGTGTTCTCTTACAGTCTAGTGCGTGATGGCGATTTGATACGGGAAATAGTAATTCGAAACGTTGACGAGGAACGGTTAAAAGAGCTTAAGTCCAGCATCCGCTGGACTCTCGAGAAAATGTACGAAAAAATGAGGAGCCCCGAAAGCTAAACTGAATGTTTCTGCAACAGGTCAGCTATCCTGCCCTTTGGACATAAACCGACCAATCGCTCGGCTTCTAAGCCATCCTTGAAAAGTATCATTGTTGGAATACTGAAAACTTGGAACCGGGCAGCCGTAGCCGAGTTTTCGTCAACATCAAGCTTGCCGATTAAGATTTTCCCGGCATACTCCTTTGCTAATTCCTGAATCGTCGGCGCCAAGGCTCTGCAGGGTCCACACCAGTTAGCCCAGAAATCAATAAAGACTACCTTGTTTTTCTTGATTGTTTCCTCAAAATTGGCATCAGTCACATGAAAAGGTTCAATACTCATCATTCTTAACTCCTTTATAATAGTATTAATTTTATGCACGCTTGATATAAACTGTTCGCGGTGTTTTCTTGCAGTTCACTTATGATTATCAAACTAACGACCGGAATAGCGTAAGGCTGCTTATGCTTGATGGGCGGGTTTTTACTGGGCTCGACTGCAATGCTTAAAGGCTTCGTTTCTTTAAATTTCTCATTAGAAGGCAGCTTATTTTGGGCAGCAACTCTAAAGTGACAGAAAGGTTCAGCAGCCGTTTGGATGAAGCTAAAAATTACAGCGAAGTTTGGCGAATAGTGAAGGACACAGTAAGGCTTTCTTTAGGCAAAAGAAGGGATAGCCTGATGCTCTTTCTTGACGATTTGCCCCTGCAGTTGGGCGCTTATTACCCAGTTGGAACCAACAACATTGTCCTAAACAGGTCACTGGTCGAAATAGTCGAGGCATCTGGGAGCCCTAGATCCACTGTCAACGCTTTAGTTTACAATCTTTTGCTTCATGAATACTTGCACGCACTCGGTGAATATTCAGAGGTTGAGGTTAGACGCATGGTTGTTGAAGTTGCAAGCAAATGCTTCGGCGAAAAACACATTGTAACGGTGATTGCACGCAAAAGTCCTTGGGTTCTGCTCAAAGACATCCCGCTCGGTCCGCGTAGCGCGCCCAAGCGTGTTATGCAAATCGTTAAGGATTTTGAGAAGACCGGTCAATACATCGTTTAAGAAAAATTTTAGTGTTCCTTCTCGTTGATTGCCATAATCGAGAATTGTATCTGCTTCACCGGCTTGTTGGCTTTAAGACCGTCAATTAGGCTTCTGAGCCTTCTTGAGGAGCCTTTTACGACCATGACTTCTAGGCAGCTTGTCCCGGATATATGGGAGTGCAAGTAAGCGGTGATCATATCGTCGAATTCGTGCTGAAGCCTGAACAATTCTTTGTTTTCTTCGGTTTTCTCGTAAAGAACGGTTACTGTGGCGATGACGTTTCCCCTTATCTTCTGCAGTTCATTGTACTGAGTTAGGTACATGCGCACTGCTTGACGTATCACTTCCGAACGGGTTGCGCCTCGGTTTTCCCCGAGAATGGTATCTAGTTCCTCAAGCAACTCGTTGGGCAATGAAAGGCTAATAATGCTCATTTACTTCGCCCCGATGATTAAGCTACGACTCTATTGGGGCTTGGGTGACTTAAATATTGTCATCCTGCCAAGATAATCAAGCCTAAG
>Ga0187784_10000253_pt1 | contig 37391 bp, 35 predicted proteins | sample 1015_SJ02_MP15_2_FD_132964 | JGI IMG/M metagenome (GOLD analysis project Ga0187784, IMG submission 132964) | Tropical peat soil microbial communities from peatlands in Department of Meta, Colombia - 1015_SJ02_MP15_20_MG | ecosystem: Environmental > Terrestrial > Soil > Wetlands > Peat | place... | reverse complement strand
GCGGGCGCGCCCAGGCCGCCGAGCTCGTCGAGGGGCTTGCGCGCAGAATCGACGGCGCGCTCGCGCCGGGAGCTAACGCACAAGCCTTCGCTGCGCTCGAAGAACAGATCAAGGCGCTGTCCGCTCGGCTGGATCAAAGCGCGGGCGCGGGACCGGCGTCTGCCGGCGTCGAAGGCCGGATCGGCGAGCTCCTCCAGCGGTTCGACCAGGCCCGCGACGACATGGCGGGCGCGGCGGAAGCCGCCTTGCGCGAGGCGACGCTCGAAGTGGTTCGCGAGGCGAACGCCGCCGCCGGCAAGCTCAATCCCGCCGTCCAGCAGGAGCTCGAAGAGCTCCGCCGCACGCAGGACGCCAGCGGCGCGCGCACGCATGAGACCCTCTCCGTCGTTCACGAGACGCTTGAGCGGGTCGTCGACAGGCTCGCAGCCTTCGAGGAAGAGCTTACCGAGCTGCGCATCGAGCCGCCGGCGCCGGCGCGCGCCCCCGAGCCCGTTGTCGAAACGCACCGCGCGGTCCCGCCGGCGCGCGGGCCGCGTGCGCAGGAGGCGCCGCCCCAGCCCAAGCCGCGCGCTGAACCTGATTTCCCCGCCGCGCCGCGCGCCGGCCGGGGACGAAAGGTGGAGGACTTCGACCTCGACGAGCTCGACGCGGAGCGGTCCACAGTGTCGGCGGCGGCGCGCGCCGAAGCGGCGCCGACGGACTTCATCGCCGCGGCTCGTCGCGCCGCGCAGAAAGCGGCCGCCGAAGCCGACGCCGCGCAGGCGGACCTCGAACAGCGGCGCAACGCCGCGCGCGCGGCGGCTCTGGCGGCGGCGAACAAGAGCGGCGGGGCGGCTGCAGAGTCAGGCGGCGGTTCGAGCAAGCTCCCGATGCTGCTGGCGCTCGCAACGCTGCTCCTCGTTGGCGCCGGCGGCTTTTACGGCGCCTCGCGTTTCGGGCTGCTGCCCGGCGGCGAGACGGCTCCGACGCAGAACGACGTCGCGGCCCTCAATCAGAAGAAGCCTTCGGCGCACGCTGACGTGGACCAGCCGGCGAAGCCTGCGGCTCCTCAGACCGCCGCCCCGCTGCCAGCTCCGGCTCAGCCCGCGGCGCCGCAGACAGTCGGCCCCAGCGGGGCGATGGCGCCCGCAGCCAAGGTCGGGCTCGGCGCCCTGCCGACGGACAACACCCCGATCGGGACGATCAACAAGCCCGCAGGCGCGACTGCTGAGGAGTCTTCGGCGATCCTGCAGGCGGCGACGCGCGGCGACGCCGCCGCGCAATACGAATATGCGGCGCGTCTCGCCGAGGGCCGCGGCGTCCCCCGCGACGCGAAAGCCGCCGCGCTCTGGTTCGAAAAAGCCGCGGGGCAGGGGCTCGCGCCCGCGCAATATCGGCTGGGCTCGATCTACGAGAAGGGAGTCGGCGTCGATCGCGACTATGGGAAGGCGCGCAGCTGGTATCAGCAGGCGGCTGACGCCGGCAACGCGCGCGCCATGCACAATCTGGCCGTGCTGTTTGCGGAAGGCAACGACGGCAAGGCGGACTATGGCACGGCTTCGGACTGGTTCCGCAAGGCGGCGGAGCTCGGCGTGCGCGACAGCCAGTTCAACCTGGCGATCCTCTATGCGCGAGGGCTTGGCGTCGGCCAGAGCCTCGTGCAATCCTATATGTGGTTCGCCGTCGCCGCCGCGCAGGGCGATCAGGACGCAACGCGCAAGCGCGACGACGTCGGCGCGCGGCTCGACTCCAAGGAGCTCGCCAAGGCGAAGGAGCTCGTCGAGAATTTCAAGCCCCGCCCGCTCAAGCGCGAGGCCAACGAGCCGCCGGCGCCCAAGGGCGGCTGGGAGGCCCTGAAGGCCCAGACCTTCAAGCCGGACACGAAGCCGTTCTTCGCGCCGTCCGCCAAGCCGAAGGCGTGAGACCGGTAATGCTTACTGGTTCTTCGGCGTGATGAGGCTGTGGACGCGGCCCTGGCTGCGCCCGGCGGACGCCGCCTGCAAGCCTGCCTGGCCTGTCGAGATGTCGTAGACGAGACGGTCGCCCTTGGTGACGGTCTCGCCCTGCGTCAGCGTCACATTGCCGATGAGATAGACCTTCTGCTCGGCGCGGTCGTATTTGCCCGCGTCGCCGGTCGCTGTCTGATCCTTCGAGACGAGGGTGATCGGGCCCTCGGCGTCGATGTGTTTTACCTTTTCCGAAGACCGCCCCTCGCCGCCCTTCGGCTTATTGTCGAGGAAGATCGTCATGCGCGAGGCCTTCAGGGTCGAAGGACCATTGACGACGATGACGCTGCCCGAATAGACGGCCTTCTGCTCGCGGTCGAAATAATCGACCTTGTCGGAATCGATGCTGAGCGGGTCGCTGGCGCTCGCGCCGGGAAGAACGCCGGCGCCAGACTTCGCCTGCGCCGCGCCGCCGAGCGCCAGGATCAGCGCCAGTGCGGCGAAGGAGGCCGCGCCCCGTTGAGCCTTCGGTTCACTCGCGCGCGTCAACCGCGGCCTTCCCGGCATCGTCTTCCTCCCCCTCGATCAGCGTATGCACGCGGCCGGCAAAGCTCATGCGACGCTCGCCCTGCGAAAATTCGGCGGAGTCAGCGGTGATCGTGACCTTTTCGAGCTTCAGCGTCGCCGACCGGTCGGACGAGAGCGCACCCGCCTTGAAGTCCATCACCGCGCGCGACATCGTCAGGTCGAAGCTCTTCGCGTCGAAGATGCGCACGGACTGGGCAAGATCCGCGCGATCGGTCTTGGCGTTGTAAAGCGCGCCGCCGGCCGTGAGCATGACGGAGTCGGTCGCTCCCGTCTCAACGCGCACATCGACTCCCTCGAGCTCGAAAACATCCGGCGTCGAGAGGTCCTGGACGCCGGTCCGGGCGTGCAGCTCATAGGGTCGACCGTCCTGGCGATATCCCACGAGCTTCGGCGAATCGATCGTGATGCGGGTGCCCTTGAGCCCGATATGCGCAAAGCGCAGATCGACCGGGAGCAGGGTCAGCGCGTGAACAGCGACCAAGACCGCCAATCCGACGACCACGAAGACGACGCCCCAGACGAGGCCGCGACGCAGCCGCACGACGCGCGCTGAATGGCGCTTCGCCGCCGGCAGCGCCTCGACCCTCGGCGCGCCGAGCGATTCAAGTCGATCTCGTGAACTTCGCGATATTTCAGTCAACTGCCGTCGTTCCTGCCGACCCGCCAGCGCCGAGAATTCAGACTCGCGCAGTAGTCGCCGCCGATGGCGTTTTCGGGGCGGCGTCAGCTGTGGGCGAAAATATCCATTTCCGCCCAGCCCTCCAAGTCGAGCTTTGCGCGCGCGGGAAGGAACTCGAAACACGCTCCGGCGAGCGCATCGCGCCCCTCGCGCGCGAGCATCGCATCGAGCCTGCGCTTGAGCTCATGCAGATGCAGGACGTCCGACGCCGCATAGGCTTGTTGCGCGTCGCTCAGCGTCTCAGCGCCCCAATCCGAGGACTGCTGCTGCTTGGAGATCTCGACGCCGAGCAGCTCCTTGACGAGATCCTTGAGCCCGTGGCGGTCCGTATAGGTGCGCGCGATCTTCGAGGCGATCTTCGTGCAGTAGACAGGGCCCGGAACGAAGCCGAAGGTCGCCGCGAGCACCGCCAAATCGAAGCGCGCGAAATGGAAGAGCTTGAGCGTTTCGGGATCGGCGAGCAGCCGCTCGAGATTTGGCGCGCTCGACTGGCCGCGGGCGATCTGCACGAGCTCGGCGTCGCCGTCGCCGCGCGATAGCTGCACGAGGCAGAGCCGGTCGCGCTGGGGGTTGAGACCGAGCGTTTCGGTGTCGATCGCGACGATGGGACCCAAGTCGGCGCTCGCGGGAAGGTCGCCCTTGTGCAGTCTGACGGTCATTTGGTGTCGGCGCCCTCTCTGAAGCTGCCAAGATGAAAATTTTCTATAGACGACCGGCAGGATCCGGTCATCCGCCGAATTGCAGCGGCCCCACCGCCCAGGCGAGCCAGAAGCCCAGCGCGATGTGAGGCCCGAAAGGCATCGGCGCGCCAGCCTTTGCGGAGCCGCCCGACCGCAGCAAGATCAGCGCCGAGACGAGGCCGGAGCCGGCTGCGACGAGGAGGCAGCCCGGCAGCGCCTGATAGCCGAGCCACAGTCCCGCGAGGCCGAAGAGCCGCGCATCTCCCTGCCCGAGGCCTTCGACGCCGCGCAGGCGGCGGAAGGCCTCGCCCGCAAGCCACAGCGTCGCGAAGCCGGCGAACCCGGAGAGCGCCCGCTCGGGCAGGATCGCCGGATCGAGCGCGAGAGCAGTCGCGAAGCCGGCGACGAGGAGCAACAGTACCGGACCGTCGGGAATGAGGAAATAGCGCAGGTCGAACAGCGCGATGACGGCGAGCGCGCAAAAGAGCGCGAGGCTCGGCGCCATCAGCCACGAGGGGGACGGCGGCTCCGCAGACAGGTAGCCCAGGCCAAGCAGACCGAGCCAGAGAACATGGGCGTGAGCCCGCGCTCCGCGTCGAGCGAGCAGGATGCGTCGAGCGTCCGCGAGCAGGGCAGGGCAGCGACGTCGGGCCGCCAGAAGTGAACGCGCGAAGGGAAAGATGCGACGGCTCCGTCTTGGCCTTGGACTTCGACATGATAGACGCGGCCTATTAGACCACGGAATGCGGCTATTGATCCCCTTATGGTTTTGCGGCACTTTGATCCTAACTGGGCCAAAAGGCGGAGCAGCGCAACCGCCGCCGCCAAGGGGAAGAAATGTCAGGAGCCGCCGTCGCCTTCGACGCCGCCAGGGCGCAGGAGATCATTGACGCTCATCTGGGCCTCGAAGGGCCTGCGATGCCTATACTCCACGCCATCCAGGATGAGTTCGGCTGCGTGCCTGAGGCGGTCGTGCCGCAGATCGCCGAGGCGCTCAATGTTTCGCGCGCCGAAATGCATGGCGTGGTGACCTTCTATCATGACTTCCGCCGTGAGCCGGCGGGACGCCACGTGCTGAAGCTCTGCCGGGCCGAGTCATGCCAGTCCATGGGGTCCGAGCGCCTCCACCAAGAATTCCTCGCCCGTCACAAGCTCGACTGGCATCACACGAGCCCTGACGGCGCGCTCACGGTCGAGGCCGTTTACTGTCTCGGGCTTTGCGCCCACAGCCCCTCCGCGCTCTTCGACGGCGAACCCATCGGCTGCGTGGATTCCCAGAGGCTCGACGAGATCGTCTCGGAGGCGCAGCGCACATGACGCGGGTCTTCGTCCCCCTCGACATGGCCGCCAAGGCCTTGGGCGCCGATCGGGTCGTCGCCGCCATCGCCAGGGAGGCCGCCGCGCGCGGCGCCGATGTGGAGATTGTCCGAAACGGCTCGCGGGGGCTGCTGTGGCTCGAGCCCTTGGTCGAGGTCGAGACGCCTGACGGACGCACGGCCTACGGCAATGTCAAGGCCGCCGACGTCGCCTCGCTGTTCGACGCGGATTTCCTTTCCGGCGCAAAGCATTCGCTGTCTGTCGGCAAGGTCGAGGATCACCCTTATTGGAAGCGGCAGAACCGCATCACCTTCAAGCGCTGCGGAATCATCGATCCGCTTTCGCTCGCCGAATATGAGGCGCTGGGCGGCGGCAAGGGCCTCGCCCGCGCCTTTTCCCTATCCCCTGCCGATTGCGTGGCCGAGGTTGCGAAATCCGGCCTGCGGGGCCGCGGCGGCGCGGGCTTCCCGACAGGAATCAAGTGGAAGACCGTCGCCGACACGCCCGCCGACCGGCGCTATGTCGTCGTCAACGCCGACGAGGGCGACAGCGGCACCTTCGCCGACCGCATGATCATGGAGGGCGATCCTTTCGCGCTCATCGAGGGCATGACGATCTGCGGCTACGCCGTCGGGGCTTCGAAGGGCTATGTCTATTTGCGCTCGGAGTATCCGCAGACGGCGCAGGTCTTCGGCAAAGCGATCGAGGTTTTGCGCGCCGCCGGCTGGCTCGGCAAGAATGTGCGCGGCTCGGATTTCGCCTTCGACGTCGAGCTGCGCATCGGGGCCGGCGCCTATGTCTGCGGCGAGGAGACCTCGCTGCTGGAGAGCCTCGAGGGCAAGCGCGGCATCGTGCGCGCGAAGCCTCCGTTCCCGGCCATCGCGGGCCTGTTCGACAAGCCGACCGTCGTCAACAACGTGCTGTCGATCGCCACGATCCCGATGATCTTCGAATATGGCGCGCAGCATTACGCTGACTGCGGCGTCGGACGCTCGCGCGGCACCATGCCGCTGCAGATCGCCGGCAACGTCAAATATGGCGGTCTCTGCGAGGTCGACTTCGGTCTGACGCTCGGCGAGATCGTCAACGACATCGGAGGCGGCGCGAAGACGGGCCGCCCAGTGCGCGCGGTGCAGTGCGGCGGGCCGCTCGGCGCCTATGTGCCGGTCAAAGACTTCGACATGATTTTCGATTACGAAGCCTTCACGAAGCGTGACGCGCTGATCGGCCACGGCGGCCTCGTCGTGTTCGACGACACCGTCGACATGCTGCAGATGGCGCGCTTCGGCATGGAATTTTGCGCCATTGAGAGCTGCGGCAAATGCACGCCTTGCCGCATCGGCTCGACCCGCGGCGTCGAGACGATCGACAAGATCGGGGCGGGGCAGAACGTTGACGCGAACATCGCTTTGCTCGAGGATCTTTGCCAGACCATGAAATGGGGCTCGCTCTGCGCGCTCGGCGGCTTCGCGCCCTATCCGGTGCTGAGCGCGCTTCGACATTTCCCGGAAGACTTCCGCCACAGATCCCTGCCAGCCGCGGCTGAGTGAGGAGCAAAGCCATGAGCATCGTCAAAGAAATCGACTACGGAACGCCGCTGTCCCTGTCTCAAAATATGGTGACGCTGACGATCGACGGGGAGAGCGTCACCGTGCCCGAGGGCACGTCGATCATGCGCGCCGCGATGGAGATCGGAACCGAGATCCCGAAGCTCTGCGCGACCGACAGCATCAAGGCTTTCGGCTCGTGCCGCCTCTGCCTCGTCGAGATCGAGGGACGCGGCGGCACGCCGGCCTCCTGCACGACGCCCGTTGCGGCCGGCATCAAGGTGCATACCCAAACGCCGCGGCTGAAGGCGCTTCGCCGCGGCGTCATGGAGCTGTATATCTCCGACCATCCGCTCGACTGCCTGACCTGCGCCGCCAACGGCGACTGCGAACTTCAGGATATGGCGGGCGCGGTCGGCCTGCGCGACGTGCGCTATGGCTATGACGGCGCCAATCACGTCTTCGCGCGCAATGACGGCGCGGCCAATTTCAACTGGCTGCCGAAGGACGAGTCGAACCCCTACTTCACCTATGATCCCGCGAAATGCATCGTCTGCAACCGCTGCGTCCGCGCCTGCGAGGAGGTGCAGGGCACCTTCGCGCTGACGATCTCCGGCCGCGGCTTTGGCAGCCGCGTGTCGCCCGGCATGTCGGAAGCCTTCATGGAGTCGGAATGCGTCTCCTGCGGCGCCTGCGTGCAGGCCTGTCCGACGGCGACTCTGACCGAGACCTCGATCATCGCCATCGGCCAGCCGGAGCATTCCGCGGTCACGACCTGCGCCTATTGCGGCGTCGGATGCACCTTCAAGGCCGAGATGCGCGGCGAGGAAATCGTCCGCATGGTCCCCTGGAAGGACGGCAAGGCCAATCATGGCCACAGCTGCATCAAGGGTCGCTTCGCCTATGGCTATGCGCATCACAAGGACCGCATCCTCGAGCCGATGATCCGCGAGTCGATAAACGAGCCGTGGCGCGTCGTCTCCTGGGAGGAGGCGATCGGCTTCACGGCCCGGCGGTTCAGGGAGATCCAGGCCAAATACGGCAAGAACTCCGTCGGCGTCATCACCTCCTCGCGCTGCACCAATGAGGAGAGCTATCTCGTGCAGAAGCTCGCGCGCGCGGGCTTCCGCAACAACAACACCGACACCTGCGCGCGCGTCTGCCATTCGCCGACCGGCTACGGGCTCAACCAGGCCTTCGGCACCTCGGCGGGCACGCAGGACTTCGACTCGGTCGACGACTCCGACGTCATCGTCGTCATCGGCGCCAATCCGACCGACGCGCATCCCGTTTTCGGCTCGCGCATGAAGAAGCGGCTGCGCGAGGGCGCGAAGCTGATCGTCATCGACCCGCGCCGCATCGACCTCGTGCGCTCGCCGCACATCAAGGCCGACTATCACCTGGCGCTGCAGCCCGGGACCAACGTCGCCGTCGTCACCGCCCTGGCGCATGTGATCGCGACCGAGGGGCTCGTCGACGAGGACTTCGTGCGCGCGCGCTGCGACTGGGACGAATATCAGGACTGGAAGGCCTTCGTTTCCGAGGAGCGCCACAGCCCCGAGGCGGTCGAAAAGCTCACCGGAGTCCCCGCCGCCGACCTGCGCGCCGCGGCGCGTCTCTACGCCACGGGCGGCGACGCCGCAATCTACTATGGTCTCGGCGTCACCGAGCACAGCCAGGGCTCGACGACGGTCATGGGCATCGCCAATCTCGCCATGGCGACCGGCAATCTCGGGCGTCGCGGCGTGGGGGTGAACCCGCTGCGCGGCCAGAACAATGTCCAGGGATCCTGCGACATGGGCTCCTTCCCGCACGAGCTGCCGGGCTATCGCCACATCTCCAACGAGGCGGTGCGCAAGGAGTTCGAGGCCGAATGGGGCGTCGAGCTCGATCCGGAGCCAGGCCTCCGCATCCCCAATATGTTCGACGCGGCGGTCGATGGGACCTTCAAGGGCCTCTATGTCCAGGGCGAGGACATTCTGCAGTCCGACCCCGACACCAAGCACGTCTCTGCCGGCCTCGCGGCCATGGAGCTCGTCGTGGTGCAGGACCTCTATCTCGTCGAGACGGCGAATTACGCGCATGTGTTCCTGCCCGGCGCCACCTTCCTGGAGAAGGACGGCACGTTCACCAACGCCGAGCGGCGCATCCAGCGCGTGCGCAAGGTCATGAGTCCGAAGAACGGCTATGGCGACTGGGAGATCACCCAGATGATCGCCAAGGCCATGGGCCTGAGCTGGAGCTATGCGCACCCAAGCGAGATCATGGACGAGATCGCGCGGCTCACGCCAAGCTTCGCGGGCGTGTCGTTCAAGCATCTCGACGAGGCGGGCTCGGTGCAGTGGCCTTGCAACGAAGCGCATCCGGACGGCGTGCCGATCATGCACATCGGCAGCTTCGCACGCGGCAAGGGCAAGTTCGTCATCACGGAATATGTGCCGACGAGCGAGAAGACCGGGCCGCGCTTCCCGCTGCTGCTGACGACCGGGCGGATCCTGTCCCAGTATAACGTCGGGGCGCAGACGCGCCGGACCGAGAACAGCAGCTGGCATCCGGAGGACGTGCTGGAGATCCACCCGCACGACGCCGAGCTGCGCGGGATCAAGGACGGCGACTGGGTGCGCGTGCAAAGCCGCGTGGGCGAGGCCTCGATGCATGCCCTCGTCACCGAGCGCGTCGCGCCCGGCGTCGTCTACACGACCTTCCACCACCCCAAGACTCAGGCGAACGTCATCACGACCGACAATTCGGACTGGGCGACCAATTGTCCCGAATATAAGGTCACGGCGGTGCAGGTGACGCCGACGAACGGGCCTTCCGAGTGGCAGAACCAGTATCAGGAGCTTTCGGACGCGAGCCGGCGCATCGCCAACGCCGTGCCGGCGGAATGACGCCGCTATTGCCGACGCCGAGCGTCAAGGTTCCCTGTCTCGCCCGCCGCAACGACCACGTAGCGGCGGGCGCGCGCATCATACCCGAGGAAACGCCGATCGCTTTCACCTATGGCGGAACCACGCATGCGGTGATGATGGCGACGCCTGCGGATCTCGAGGACTTCGCGATCGGCTTCGCGCTGACTGAGGGGCTGATCCAGGCTGACGCAGCGGCTCTCGATGTCGAGGTCGTCGAGAGCGAGCTCGGGATCGAATTGCGCAGCTGGCTGCCGGGCGAAGGCCAGCAGCGTTACGCCGAACGGCGCCGCTCGATGGCCGGGCCGACGGGGTGCGGACTCTGTGGCGTGGAGAGCCTGGAGCAGGCGACGCGGGAGCCGCCGAAGGTGAAAAGCGATCTGCGGGTGAATGCGCAGGCGCTGGTCGCCGCGATGGAGCGGCTGCCTTCCTTGCAAGTGATCAATCGGGAGACGCGCGCCGTGCATGGAGCGGCGTTTTGGCGGCCTTCAACCGGCGCGATGATCCTGCGGGAGGACGTGGGTCGCCACAATGCGCTGGACAAGCTCGCCGGCGCGCTCATGCGGCAAGGCCTCGGGGGGGCAGGCGGTGTGGTGCTCATGACGAGCCGCGTTTCCGTGGAGCTCGTGCAGAAGGCGGCGCGCATCGGCGCGCCGATCCTGGCGGCGATCTCGGCGCCGACGGCGCTCGCCTTGCGCACGGCCGAGAGTTGCGGCATGACGCTCGTCGCGGTGATGCGCGGACGCGATTTCGAGGTCTTCACTCATCCTGCGCGAATAGAGGAACAGGCGAGCACTCATGGCGTCGCATAGCACCGTCGATACGCTGGTGAAGATGGCCAATCAGATCGGCGATTTCTTCAACGCGCAACGCGGCGATCAGGTCGCCGGCGTCGCGGAGCACATCACCAAGTTCTGGGACCCGCGCATGCGCGCCGGCATCATCGACTATGTGCGCCAGGGCGGCGAGGGTCTGAGCCCCCTTGCTCTGGAGGCCGTGAAACGGATCGCCGAGGGCGCGAAGCACACGAACACCGATCACGGCCACCATCAGCACGGCGAGAACGCCGACGGCTGAGGCCTCGAAACGGCTGACGCCGAGCGGTGGACATTCTCTGCCCAGCGTTCGGAGCGCGCCGGCAGGATGCGCCTGATCCTGTCCACGCCCTCAGCCCCGACCGAAGACTAAGTTTTGTTGAGCGTCGCTTCGACGAGCCGCTCCATCTGCGCCTCGTCGAGGCCGAGATTTGCGAGCTTTCCCGCCAGTCTGTTGAGGCCGGCGCGACCGTGGCCCATGAAGCTCGTCAACCCTTCGATCGCCTGCGCGACGCCGCCGTCCCCCGTCGCTGCGGCTGCGGCCACCGCTTCGCGGCCTCCGGGGTCTTGTCGATATATTCGCCCACGCGCCCCTCGGGAGCCTTGCTGTCCAGGAACAGCAGAACATGTCGGATCGCCGCTTTGGCGATCGCCGGACCCAGTCCGGCCGCCTTCGCGATCTCGCTTGTCGGCTCGTCCATTCGCATGGCTCCATTTTTACGGGCGAGGAAAATAGAGTTAACGCGTCCGGGAATGGTCTCAACGGCGAGGCGCGGGTCACCGTTGCTGACAAGTGACCGCGCAAGCCACATCTGCGCGACTTCGACTGTGGGCTTATACTCTGGTTTACGCCCCACGCCGCCGCAAACTCTGCGCCGGGCAGCCGAACCAACGTCGAGGAAAAGTCGGCTCAAAACGGGATGTCGTCGTCGAGCTGATCCGACAGACGCCCGCCGCCGGATGGCGCGGGAGCGCGCTCGCCGCCGACGCGCTCCATCGGCGACGAACGCCCGAAGCTGCCGCCTCCGCCGCCATAGCCGATCTGGTCGTAGTCGCCTTCGCCGCGACCGCCGCCCTTGCTGTCGAGCAGCGTGAGCTCTCCGCGAAAACGGTTCAGCACGACGTCCGTCGCCTTGCGCTGATTGCCGTCCTTATCGGTGTATTCGCGCGTCGCGAGTTGCCCCTCGAGATAGACCTTCGAGCCCTTGCGGCAATATTGCTCAGCGATCTTGCCGAGGTTTTCATTGAAGATCGTGATGTTGTGCCACTCGGTGCGCTCGCGGCGCTCGCCGGTGTTCTTGTCGCGCCAGGTGTCGCTCGTGGCGACGGAGAACGACACAACGCGGTCGCCGGAAGGCAGCGTGCGCACCTCCGGATCGCGACCCAGATTGCCTATCAGAATGACTTTGTTGACGCTGCCCGCCATGACACGCTCCATTTCCCGAGTGCTTACGCGCCACTCTATCCCACCGCGCGCCCTGTGGCGTTTTGAGGTCGAGATTGTCCACAGATGCTCGTCCCAGCTTGTTCGTGATATGTTCTAGCAGTCCTTCTCGAGCCGCGCAAGTGATTTGAGCGTCGCGGCGGCGCCGACGCCCCTCGCGCGGCGATCGCCTATCGCGCGTCAAGATTCAGCCGCTTCGCCTCGGCGACGAGGGCCGCGACCACCGGAATGATCGGCTCACGCTGGGGCACGACGAGGCCGATTTCATGCACCGCGTCGGGGTCGACGAGGGGAACGGCCTTGAGCGGCGCGGTCACGCCCAGCGTCGCCGCGAGCTTCTCCGGCATGATCGTCGCCCAGCGCCCGCTGCGCACGTGGTCATAGAGAACGATAAGCGAATTCGACTCGAGCGTGGTGTGCGGCGCGCCGCCGGCGTCGCGCATCAGCGCGTCGACGATGCGGCGATTCTGCATGTCAGGCGTCAGCAGGCAGAGCGGGATGGCGGCCACCTCGGCCCAGGTCACGCGCTCGCGCTCGGCGAGCGGATTCCCCGAAACCGTCAGCAGCAGATACCTCTCCGCGCAGAGCGGGACCGCGCGCACGCGCCCGAGCGGCTCATTGTCGAGATAGGTCAAGCCCGCGTCGATCTCGAGATTGTCGAGCATCATGAGAATGTCGTTCGAGGCCGCGGAAAGCACCTTGAACCGCACATCGGGGTGCTTCTCCTGATAGGGCCCAGTCAGCGCCGAGACGACGCCGAGGGCCGTGGGAATGACTCCGATCCGCAGCTCGCCCGACAGTCCCTCCCGCAGTGAGCGGATCTCTAGCCGCATGGCGCGGGAGTCCGCCACGATGCGCTTCGCCCACACCAGCACGCGCTCGCCTTCCTGCGTGAGGCTATGGAAGCGCGACGAGCGGTTGACGAGCAGAACGCCGAGAGTGTCCTCGAGCTGCTTGATGCTCGCCGACAGCGTAGGCTGCGTCACCCCGCAGACTTCCGCCGCGCGCGAGAAGCTGCGCTCCTTGGCGAGCGTAATGAAGAACTCCAGTTTCTCGATCACTCGTGCAATCCCGCCTTCGCGCCCGCGCCTGCGCGCGAGCCTAGCACGCCGCCGCGGCGCCCCAAACTTGATCCTGCCGGCCGCTTCGCGATAGATACCGGCCGCTCCTGGGATCAAGCAGAAGGATCGAAGGCCATGACTGCTTCCGCGCTGGCGAGGAGCTTCGACTCCGCCGATGCGCTCGACCTCGGCGTCGAGCGCGCGCTCTCCGCGCTGCTGGGGTTGGGCAAGAGCGACGGGCATTGGTGCTTCGAGCTCGAGGCCGACTGCACAATCCCCGCCGAATATGTGCTCATGCGCCACTACCGCGCCGAGCCCGTCGACGCGGCGCTCGAAGCCAAGATCGGCAATTATCTGCGCCGCATTCAGGGCGCGCATGGCGGCTGGCCGCTGTTTCAGGACGGAGCTCTCAACATCAGCGCCAGCGTCAAGGCCTATTTCGCGCTCAAAATGATCGGCGACGACGTCGACGCGCCGCACATGGCGCGCGCGCGCGCGGCGATTCTCGCGCATGGCGGGGCCGCCGCGACCAACGTCTTCACGCGCGCTTTGCTCGCGCTCTATGGCGAGATCCCGTGGCGCGGCGTGCCGGTCATGCCGGTCGAGATCATGCTGCTGCCGAAATGGTTCCCGTTCCACCTTGACAAGATCTCCTATTGGGGCCGCACGGTGCTCGTGCCGCTTCTGGTGCTGATGGCGAAGCGCCCCCGCGCGAAAAACCCGCTCGATCGCCACATTCCCGAACTCTTCACGATCCCGCCGGAGCAGGTTCGCGTTTGGCCGAAGGGCGAGCATCAGACCTTTCCATGGGCTGCGATCTTCGGCTTCACGGACAGGCTGCTGCGGCGCGTCGAGCCTTATTTCCCCAGGGCTGCGCGAGAGCTCGCGGTCTCGCGCGCGCAAGCGTGGACGACCGAACGCTCGAACGGCGTCGACGGCCTCGGCGCGATCTTCCCGGCGATGGTCAACAGCCTGCTCATGTATGACGTGCTTGGCGTAGCGGCCGACGATCCGTGCGTCGTCGCGGCGCGGGAGTCCATCGAGCGTCTGCTCGTCGTGCGCGATCACGAGGCCTATTGTCAGCCCTGCGTCTCGCCGGTGTGGGACACGTCTCTCGTCTGCCATGCGCTGATGGAGGCCGGCGGCGCCGAGCCGCAGGTGAAGGCGGCGCTCGACTGGCTCGCGCCCCTGCAGGTTACGGACGTCGTGGGCGACTGGGCGGCGCAGCGGCCCGAAACGCCGCCTGGCGGCTGGGCGTTTCAATACGCCAATCCGCATTACCCCGACGTCGATGACACGGCCGTCGTCGTGACCGCCATGGACCGCTTCGCCCGAGAGACGGGCGAGGCCCCCGATAGCGAGCGCATCGCGCGCGCACGGGCCTGGATCGAGGGCATGCAGAGCAAGGACGGCGGCTGGGGCGCCTTCGACGCCGACAATTGCTACGACTATCTCAATCACATCCCCTTCGCCGATCATGGCGCGCTGCTCGACCCGCCGACGGCGGACGTCTCGGCGCGCTGCGTCTCGATGTTGGCGCAGCTCGGCGCGACGGTCGAGGACAGCGCGACGCTCGCGCGCGGCGTGGACTATCTCGTCAAGGAGCAGACGCCGGACGGCAGCTGGTTCGGGCGCTGGGGCGCGAACTACATCTATGGAACCTGGTCGGCGCTCTGCGCGCTGAACGCCGCCGGCGTGCCGCATGATCGCGAGCCCTACCGGCGCGCGCTTGCATGGCTCGCGAAGATCCAAAACGAGGACGGCGGCTGGGGCGAGGATCTCTCGAGCTACAAGCTCGATTATCGCGGCCACGAGCCCGCGCCGTCGACGGCCTCGCAGACCGCCTGGGCGCTGCTCGCCTACATGGCCTCGGGCGAGCCCGGCCACCCCGCGGTCGCGCGAGGCGTCGCCTATCTTCTCGCGACGCAAGCCGAGGATGGCCTTTGGGACGAGGCGCGCTTCACGGCCACGGGCTTCCCCCGCGTCTTCTATCTGCGCTATCACGGCTATGCGAAATTCTTCCCGCTCTGGGCGCTCGCGCGCTACCGCAACTTGCGGCGAAGCAATCACAAGACGGTGGCGATGGGACTTTGAGCAGAGAGTCGTTGCGCCGTCCGATCGGAGATGCGGAATTATGACGATTGACCGCCGGGCTTTCCTGCTTGCGGGCGCGAGCCTCCCGCTCGCCAAACTTCCCGCGTTCGCCGAGGAGGCGGAAGACGAGCTGCAGGTGCGCGTGGAGAACAACTCCGTGCCGGAGCTCTGCGCCGAGAAGGACAACATCGAGCTCGACTTCTATGCCGAGCGCCTGCGCCGCCTCCAGATTCAGGCGGTGCACCCCTCCTACATCAACATGATCGGCGTCGATCGCTGGGCCCCGGACTGGACGAGCTGCGACCTCTCGCACGACCCGAAATTCGCGGCGAATGCGAGGCGACTCACCTTCTGGGAGACGCCGGAGTTCTGGCTGACGGGCTACACGCTGCCGAGCTTCTGGCGTCCAAACAATGTGCCGGTGCGCGTCGGCGATCGCGTCGAGAACGGCTTCCACCTCGTGCAGCTGTGGATGAGCTATCGGGAGCGCGCCGAGGAAATCATGGTGTTCTATCCGCCTGACGGCTACTGGCGCGTGCGTCCCTTGCCCTTCGAAGACATGCGATGGACGGCGTACGGCTCGTCTTTCCTCGTCGGGCCGATCGAGACCCAGTTGCGCCCGATCGTCGCTTTCGACGAGGTGGCTTTCGATCCGGAGACGCGCACGTTCACCTTGCGCTTCAAGCGCGGCGGCTCGGCGCGCATCCGGCTCGACAAGATCGACCAGGAGCACGTAGCGCTCGACGTGACCTACAGCGGGGCGATGCCCGACGGACTGCCCTTCGCCTCGCTGCGCTCGATGTACGCCTTGCAGACGATGAGCGACGCGGCGCGCGTCGCCTGGCGCACCAAACGCGGCGCGCGCTGGGAGGAGGCAGACGTTTTCGGCTTCCCTGGCGCCAATGTCACCGAGCTTTGGATCGGGCGCCATCTGCCGTCGCGCCACAATCTGTCGGCGCCGGACATGGTGTTCGGCAAGTTCAAGACCACCGCTCCGTCTCTCGCGACCGCGCCGTGAGGGCGCGGCTCGCCTCGCTCGATATCGCCCGCGGCGTCGCGATCATCGCGATGATCGCCTATCATTTGTTCTGGGACCTGGGAAATTTCGGCTATATCGATCCCGCTCTGCCTTATTCGCCGCAGGTGAAATTCTTAGGGCACCTGATCGCCATCAGCTTCCTGCTCATCGTCGGCGTGAGCCTCGTCCTGGCGCAGGACAAGGGCCAGGGAGCGTTCTGGCGGCGCATTGCGCTGATCGCTGGCGCCGCGGCGCTCGTCTCGCTCGGCACCTATCTGATGTTTCCGGAGGCCTTCGTGTTCTTCGGCATTCTGCATTGCATCGCGGCTGCGAGCGTGCTGGCCCTTCCGCTGCTCAATCTGCCTTGGTTCGCGTCGCTCCTCGCTGCGGCGCTGTCGATTTTCGCGCCCCTGCTGTTGCTGAACGCCATCTTCGACGCGCCGTTCCTGACCTGGATCGGCCTCTCGACGAGCAACCCGCCGACCAACGACTATCGGCCGCTTCTGCCCTGGGCGGGCTATGTCTTTCTCGGCGTCGCCGCGGCGCAGCTGTGGCGCGCCCGAGCGCTCGCGCCGCTCTGCGCGGACTGGAGGAACCCGCCGTTCGCTTTCCTCGGGCGTCACAGCCTCGCGATCTATCTCATTCACCAGCCGATTCTCTTCGGCCTGTTCCAGGGCGTCGCATCGATCGGCGCGTTCCGAACGCCGATGGACGACGAGGTCTTTCTCGGGCAGTGCGAGGCATCCTGCGTCGAAAAGCTCGACGCCGCCTATTGTCATGCGCAATGCCTGTGCATTGCGGACGGCATGCGGAACGTCACGCTCGGCGAGCTCGTCGACTCCGAGGAACGGGTCCGGCGTATCCAGGAGCTTGCGCAAATCTGCGCCGAGAGGGTCGAAACCAAGCCTCGAGAGCAACAGCAATAAGTGCGATGGAGTTTTCAAAGCAGGACGTCGAGACTGGCGCCCGGTCGCGCTTCGGACTCGTCGAGCGACTGGACGACAGGAGCCTCGACATCAGTCTTGGGTGTGAGCGGCCTTCGTTTTCGCCCGCAACCAGTCGGCAAATTCCTGCTCCGCCAATTGTCCCGAAGCCAGCGCCAGCATGGCGGCGGTCGCGTTTACCTCATCGCTGACCAATTCCAGGCCATTCGAACGCAAAAACACATAAGCGGCCAGAAACGCCGTGCGCTTATTTCCGTCGACGAACGGGTGGTTGCGGGCGATGCCGGACGCATAAGCTGCGGCCAGCGCGCAGGGCTCGACCTCGCCGCAGGCATGACGGTTCCGCGGACGGGCGAGCGCGGAGTCGAGCAATCCCGCGTCGCGAAGCCCCGGCTTGCCGCCATGCTCGACGAGCTGCGCGTCATGCATCGCGTCGACGACGGTTCTCAAAACCCAAACCGGCTCAGCCACCCGAGCCGCTCACTTTGCGAGTTCGCGCAGCGCGTTTCGAAATCTTCGCATGCCTTCGCGGGCGAAACCCATCTGTTCCTCGAACGCGGGATCATAGGGCGTTACGCGCAGAGAGCCGTCCGGCGCTTCAGTGAGATAGAGGACGTCCCCTTTCTTCAGATTGAGGCGCGTCAATGTTTCCTTCGGCAGAACGACCCCGAGCGAGTTCCCGACGGGGCGGATCTTCAGCTGCGTCATGCTGGTTCCCGGCTGCGTGACTACGTCCGTGGCAACATAACAGAATCGATCGGACGATGCGAGCCGCGCGAACCGTCGGTGCTTTTAAACCGCGGTTTTGGACGAAACCCGCGCCGCCGCGCGAGAAGCCGTGACCCGGAATCCCCTGGACGCCGCTTTCGCCAGCGACTAAGCAGCGGCTCCGCCTGCAACGAGGATCCGCGCCGCCCATGACGACCCGCATCGACGCCCGCTTCCAGCACCTTGCCGCCGAGGGACGCGCCGCGCTTGTCACATTCGTCATGGCGGGCGACCCCGATCTTTCGACCTCGCTCGAAATCCTGAGGGCGCTGCCCGCAGCCGGCGCCGACGTCATCGAAGTCGGCATGCCCTTCACCGACCCCATGGCCGACGGCCCCGCCATCCAGGCCGCCGGCCTGCGCGCGCTCAAGGCCGGAACGACGCTCAGGAAGACGCTGAATCTCGTGCGGCGCTTCCGCGAAGGCGACGGCGCGACGCCGATCGTGCTCATGGGCTACTACAACCCGATCTACGTCTATGGCCCAGAGCCTTTTCTCGCCGCGGCGAAGGAGGCCGGCGTCGACGGGCTCATCGTCGTGGACCTGCCGCCCGAGGAGGACGCCGAGCTCTGCATCCCGGCGCGCCGGGCCGGATTGAACTTCATCCGCCTTGCGACGCCGACGACGGACGACAAGCGCCTGCCGAAGGTGCTCGAAAACACGAGCGGCTTCGTCTACTATGTTTCGCTCACCGGGATCACGGGAGCGGCGCTCGCTGATTATTCCGGGGTCGCCGAGGCGGTGAAGCGGCTGAAGCGCCACACTGCTTTGCCGATCGCCGTAGGATTTGGCGTGAAGACCGCCGGGAACGCCGCCGCTGTGGCGCGGGTTGCGGACGGGGTCGTCGTGGGGACGGCGCTTGTCGCGGCGTTGCGGGAGTCTCTTGACTTAGACGGCGCAGCGACGGAACGAACGGTTGCGGCGGTGACTGGCCTGGTTTCGCGTCTTTCGTCCGGCGTGCGCGAGGCGCGTCTGGAGAAGTCGGCGGACTGGTCGCAAAACCCGATCGTCAAAGGCTTTCTCGCGCTCCTTGAACGGATCGGGGCCTGAGCCTTCACGAGGTAGCGGTCATGAACTGGTATTCCGACGTCGTCCCGCCGAAGATCAAGGCCATCCTCAAGCGCGAGGCGCCCGAGAACCTCTGGGTCAAATGCCCCGAGAGCGGCCAGCTCGTGTTCCACAAGGACATCGAGAACAATCTTTATGTCGTTCCGGGCTCCGGCTATCACATGCGCTTTCCGGTCGAAGCCCGGCTCGCGAGCCTGTTCGACGACAGCGCCTGCGAGCTCATGGCGACGCCCGAAGTCCCTGCTGATCCGCTGAAATTCCGCGACATCAAGCGCTACAGCGACAAGATCAAGGAGACCCGCGCCAAGACCGGTCGTTCGGACGCCGTAGCCGTGGCCGTGGGACGCCTGAAGGAGATCCTCGTCACGGTGGCCGTGCAGGATTTCGAGTTCATGGGGGGCTCGCTCGGCCTTGCCGCCGGCGAGGCCATCATCGCGGCCGCGACGCACGCGCTCGAGAAGCGCACGCCCTTCATTATCTTCACGGCTTCGGGCGGCGCCCGCATGCAGGAGGGCATGTTCTCGCTCATGCAGATGCCGCGCACGACGATCGCCGTGCGCCGGCTGCGCAAGGAGCGGCTGCCCTACATCGTCATTCTGACCAATCCGACGACGGGCGGCGTCACGGCTTCCTACGCCATGCTCGGCGACATCCAGATCGCCGAGCCCGGCGCGATCATCGGCTTCGCCGGCGCGCGAGTCATCGAGCAGACGATCCGCGAGAAGCTGCCCGAGGGATTCCAGCGCGCCGAGTATCTGAAGGATCACGGCATGGTCGACATGGTCGTGCCGCGCCAGGAGATGCGCGACACGCTCGCCCGTCTCTGCGGCCTGCTGACCAAGGCGCCTGCGCAACGTCAGCCCGCCCTGGCTTGAAGAGCGCGCAATGGATCAGCACGACGCGATTCTGACGCGCCTGCTCGACCTTCACCCAAAGAAGATCGACCTGTCGCTCGGGCGCATCGCGCGGCTGCTCGAAGCCCTTGACCGGCCGGATCTCAGGCTGCCGCCGGTCATCCATGTCGCCGGCACCAACGGCAAGGGCTCGACGCTGGCCTTCCTGCGCGCCATGCTCGAGGCGAGCGGCGCCCGCGCGCATGTTTACACATCGCCGCATCTCCTGCGCTTCAACGAGCGCATCCGGCTCGCGTCCGAAAGCGGCGGAAAGCTTGTCGACGACGGCGCGCTCGCTGAGGCGCTCGAGCTCTGCGAGCGCGTCAACGGGGCGCAACCGATCACTTTCTTCGAGATCACCACGGCGGCGGCGTTTCACCTTTTCGCCAACACGCCCGCCGACTGGCTGCTGCTCGAGACAGGCCTCGGCGGGCGGTACGACGCGACCAACGTCATCACCGCGCCGAAGGCGGCGATCGTGACGTCGGTCTCGCTCGATCACACCGAATTCCTCGGCGACACGATCGAGAAGATCGCATACGAAAAGGCGGGCATATTCAAACGCGGCGCGCCGGCCATCGTCGGATTCCAGGGCGAGATCGCGCGCGACGTTCTGGAACGCGAGGCTCGACGCCTCGGAACGCGGCCGCTCATCGCCGGCGAGGACTTTCAGATTTTCTTCGAGAACGGACGCCTCGCCTTCGAGGACGCGCAGGGACTCCTCGACTTGCCGGCGCCGCGGCTGCCGGGCCGCCACCAGCACCAGAACGCGGCTGCGGCCATAGCGGCGCTGCGAGCGATCAAGCCGGATTTTCCGGCTGCAGCGATGGAAGCCGGACTGCTCGAGGCCAGATGGCCGGCGCGGCTGCAGAGCCTGACCAGCGGGCGGCTCGTCGCCCTCGCGCCTGAAGGCGCCGAGATCTGGATCGACGGCGGTCACAATGAGGACGGCGGTCGGGTGCTCGCGGAAGCAATGGCCGAGTTCGAAGACAAAAATCCTCGGCCCCTGGCGCTCATTTGCGGCGCTCAAGTGACGAAGGATATCGGAGCCTTGCTGCGTCACTTTGTTGGACTTGCGCGTCAGGTCGTGGCGACTCCGGTGGAGGGAGAGCACAAGTGCTGGCCGGCTGAAGACGTTGCAATCGCCGCGCGAGCCCGGGGCATTTCCGCGCAGCCCGCGGCGAGTCTCGAGGACGCCCTCGCCATCCTGCGGGCGACGCCCTTCGCGTCGCCGCCGCGCCTGCTCATCGCCGGCTCGCTCTATCTCGCTGCGAGCGCCCTGGCGCTGAACGGCTCCAAAATTGACTAGATGCGGCAAAGGTCAAGGCGCCGCGGCCCTGTCAAAATTGCGCGCATAATGTGAAAAAGAGTGGCTTCGCGAGCTGTGAGCACCATTTTCTGCTTAGTAGCGCTTGCTCACGAAGGCCGTGGGGCGAAGCGAGTCCTTCTCGGGCGCGACGCCCGCCGGCATGGATTTCGGGCGACTTGAGGGAGCTGTTGTGAGGAGCGCCTTTCATACCCATACAAATGTATCGACATTGTCGCCGCATGCGGACCGCTACTCATGACCTCGCCAAGGCTCGTGCATGTCATCGAAGACGACCCGGGGGTTCTCCACTCCATTGAGCTCCTGCTGTCCGCAGAGGGATTCGAGGTAAAAACCTATGCGTCGGCGGAGAGCTTCCTGGAGGGGATCGGGTCGAGCCTGCAGGGATGCGTCGTGACCGATGTGCGCATGCCCGGCATGAGCGGCGTCGAGCTGTTATCGAAAATCAAGGATCGAGGTCTCGCTGCGCCGGTCGTCGTCATCACCGGCCACGGCGACATACCGCTCGCCGTGCGCGCGATGAAGCTCGGCGCCCTGGACCTCTTGGAAAAGCCCTTCCGCCCGGAGGATCTTATCTCCTCGATCCGCCAGGCGCTGTCTATCCGACATGCCGGACGAGAGGGCGACGAAGCTCTGGAGCGGCAGAGGCGTCTGGCGACGCTGAGCGCGCGCGAGAGCGACGTGCTCAAGGGCCTGCTCAAGGGGCTGCCCAACAAGATCATCGCCCATGAGCTCGGCATCAGCCCGCGCACGGTCGAGATCCACCGCGCCAATGTGATGAAGAAGACGCAAGCCGGCAGCCTCGCTGAGCTCGTGCGCATGTCGCTCGGCGTCGTCGAGGAGTAGGCGGCGGCGCACGTGTCGTGCGAGCGGCGCCTGCGTCGCGCCGAGCCTGAAGGCGGAGCGCTCGGCCCCGCGTCCGAGATTTCTGTTGGGTCCCCTCATATTTTTGCTGCATCGGCCGGGACGCGTGCTATAGAGCGACGCGAAGCGCACAGGCCCTCCCGGCGCCGGTCGCGGGCGTGGCGGAACTGGTAGACGCGCCGGATTTAGGTTCCGGTGACGCAAGTCGTGGGGGTTCGAGTCCCTTCGCCCGCACCACGCGCAGCCGCTTCCGCGCCCGATCGAGTCCGCCCAAGAGCGCCGGACCTCCGCCGACGAGGCTCAAACCCGCAAAAAGAGGTTTCGCGCGAACCTCCCGGATATGTTGCAAAAGGCCGATGACATGCAAGTGACGCAAATCCTGTCCCAGGGCTTGAAGCGGGAATTCAGGGTCGTTCTGGCGAGCGGGGATCTCGCCTCGCAGCTCGACTCCAAGCTCGAGGAAATGCGGCCCAAGGTTCAGCTCAAGGGATTTCGCCCGGGCAAGGCCCCGGTCACCCATTTGAAGCGGATTTACGGGCGCGACATCATGGGCGAGATCGTCCAGACCGCCGTCGAGGACGCCAACCGCAGGATCATCTCCGAAAACAATTTCCGGCTGGCGACGCAACCCAAGCTCGACTTCGCGGGCGGACAGGAAGCTGTCGAGAACGCCCTGCGCGCCAACGGCGATCTCGACTATGTGCTGAGCTTTGAAACGCTACCCAAAATCGAGCTCGGGGTTTTCGACGACATCGCCATCGAGCGACCCGTCGCCGAGGTCAGGGACGAAGACGTCGACCTGGCGTTGCGGGAGCTCGTCGAGCGGGCGCCGGACTATGAGACGCTGGAGGAAGGCGCCAAGGCCGAGAAGAACGACCGGTTGACGATCGATTTCGACGGCAAGATCGACGGCGAGTCCTTCGAGGGCGGAAAGCGCGAGGACTTTGCGGTCGTGCTGGGGGCGAGCGCGCTCATTCCCGGCTTCGAGGAGCAACTCGATGGCGCGAGCCCGGGCGAGAGCCGCCTCATCAGGGCGCGCTTTCCGGATGTTTTCGCCACGGCGAGCCTGGCCGGGCGCGAGGCTGAATTCGACGTGGTCATCAAGAAAGTCGAGCGCCCGAAGCCTGTCGTGTTCGACGACGAGCTCGCCAAGAAATGGGGATTCGACACGCTCGAGGCGTTCAGAGCCGCGGTCCGCGGCAATCTTGAGGCGGATTTCGACAAGGCGACGCGCGACAAGGTCAAGCGCGCCCTGCTCGACGCGCTCGACCAGCGCTATAAGTTCGAGACGCCCGAAAGTCTCGTCGATTCCGAGTTCGAGACCATCTGGCGCGAGTATGAGGTCGAACGCCGGGCGAGCGAGGGCAAGGCCGAGGCGCGCAGCGAGGACGAGCTGCGCGGAGAGTTTCGCGAGATCGCCGAGCGACGGGTCCGCCTGGGATTGCTGATGGCCGAGATCGGCCAGTCGGTCAACGTGACGATCGAGGAGAAGGACCTCGTGGACGCCATCGTCGCGCAGGCGCGCCAGTTCCCCGGCCAGGAAAAGGCGGTCTGGGACTATTATCGCAACAATGAGCAGGCGCTCGCGACGCTGCGCGCGCCGCTCTATGAGGAGAGGGTCGTGGCGCATCTCTCGAGCGTCATCAAGCTCTCCAACAAGCCGGTGTCTCGCGAGGAACTGTTCGCCGAAGAGGAGGATTTGCCCGCCCCTGCGCCGGCTGCCGCCGCCTCGGCGGCGCCTGCGCCCGGATCGACCCCCATCCCCGAGCCTGTGGCGGAGGCGGCGCCGGAGCTTCAGCACACGCCTGAACCGGCCGTCGAACCCGAACATGTGTCGGAGGCGTCGTTTGCGCCGGAGGCTGAGCCTAGCCTTGAGCCTGCTCACGCGCACGAACCGGCTGTGTCCGAGTCGGCGCCCGAACATCCGTCCGCGCCCTTCGAGCCCTCGTCCCCCTGAGTCGAGATGCGCCGCCGCCCGGCTCAGGCCAGGCGGACGAGAGCATGGAACGGCGAGGCTTCGCCAGAGCCTTGCCGCGACGGCGAAATTTGACTACACGCTGGCGCAACAAGGCTGGCTGCCGCCAGAGCCGACAAGAAAGGCGTCCGTCACGTGCGCGATCCAATCGACCTCTACAACCAATATCTCATCCCGCAGGTGATCGAGAACACCTCTCGCGGGGAACGCGGCTTTGACATTTATTCGCGACTGCTGCGCGAGCGCATCATCTTCCTGACCGGCCCCGTCGAAGATCACATGGCGTCGGTGATCATCGCCCAGCTCCTGTTCCTCGAGTCCGAAAACCCGAAGAAGGAGATCGCTCTCTACGTCAACTCGCCGGGCGGCGTCGTCAGCTCGGGCCTCGCGATCTACGACACGATGCAATTCATCAAGCCCAAGGTTTCGACGCTCTGCGTCGGCCAGGCTGCGTCGATGGGGTCGCTGCTGCTTTGCGCCGGCCAGGCCGGCCTGCGCTTCGCGCTGCCAAATGCTCGAGTCATGCTGCATCAGCCTTCGGGCGGCTTCCAGGGGCAGGCCTCGGACATCCAGCGCCACGCCGAAGACATTCTCAAGGTCAAGCGCCGGCTCAACGAGATCTACGAGCGCCACTCGGGTCGCGACTATGACACGATCGAGCGCACGCTTGATCGCGACCACTTCATGAGCGCGGAGGAAGCGAAGGCGTTCGGCATCGTCGACCACGTGCAGTCGAAGCGGCCCGACGAAGAAACCGAAGAAAAAAGCAGCTGAGACGGCGCGACTGAAGGGAGAGCGTCCCCGTCCGCCCGGGAGACCACGGCCGGCGGACGCTATGGGCATCGTTCGAGGGCTGGGGCGCTCATGTTTGGCAAGATTCTTATCGCCAACCGCGGCGAGATCGCGTGTCGCATCATCAAGACCGCGCGGCGCATGGGGATCGCGACGGTCGCGGTCTATTCCGACGCCGACGCCGATGCGCTGCACGTCGAGATGGCCGATGAAGCCGTTCACATCGGCCCGCCCCCCGCCGCACAGTCTTATCTCGTCATCGAAAAGATCATCGACGCGTGCAAGCGCACGGGCGCCGAGGCCGTGCATCCGGGCTACGGCTTCCTCTCCGAGCGCGCCGCCTTCGCCAAGACGCTGGCCGATGCGGGAATCGTCTTCATCGGCCCCAATCTCCGCGCCATCGAGGCGATGGGCGACAAGATCGAGTCGAAGAAGTTCGCCGCCAAGGCCAATGTGAACGTCGTGCCGGGCTATCTCGGCGTGATCGCGGACGGCGACGAGGCGGTGAGGATCGCCAACGACATCGGCTATCCCGTGATGCTCAAGGCCTCCGCCGGCGGCGGCGGCAAGGGCATGCGTATCGCCCACAAGGCCGATGAGGTCGTCGAAGGCTTCAACCGCGCGCGCTCGGAAGCCGCCTCGTCCTTCGGCGACGATCGCGTTTTCATCGAGAAATTCATCGTCAATCCGCGCCACATCGAGATCCAGGTGCTCGGCGACGGCTATGGCAACGTGATTCATCTGAACGAGCGCGAATGCTCGATTCAGCGCCGCAATCAGAAGGTCATCGAGGAGGCGCCCTCGCCCCTGCTCGATGCGGCGACCCGCGCGGCGATGGGCGCGCAAGCGGTCGCGCTGGCCAAGGCCGTCGACTACAACTCGGCCGGAACGGTGGAGTTCGTCGCCGGCCAGGACAAGAGCTTCTACTTCCTGGAGATGAACACGCGGCTCCAGGTCGAGCATCCTGTGACCGAGCTCGTCACCGGAGTCGATCTCGTGGAGCAGATGATCCGCGTCGCCGCCGGCGAGCCGCTGCGCATCAAGCAGGAAGACGTGAAGATCAGCGGCTGGGCGGTCGAGAGTCGCATTTACGCCGAGGATCCGACGCGCAATTTCCTGCCCTCGATCGGACGGCTGGTGAAATACCGCCCGCCGCAGGAAAAGCGCGCCGACGGAATCACGATCCGCAACGACACGGGCGTGACCGAGGGTCGCGAGATCTCGATCCATTACGATCCGATGATCGCCAAGCTGATCACGCACGGGCCGGATCGCCTCGGCGCGATCCAGGCGCAATCGGACGCGCTCGATCGCTTCGTCATCGACGGCATCCGCCACAACATCCCCTTCCTCTCCTCGCTGATGACGCATGAGCGCTGGCGCGCCGGGCGGCTCTCCACGGGATTCATCGCCGAAGAATATGCAGGCGGCTTCGCCGCGCCGGAGCCTCAGGGCGAGCATGCGCATCTCTTGGCCTCCGTCGCCACGCTCATCGACCACATCGGCAATGAGCGCAAACGGCGCATCTCCGGCCAGCTGCGCAATGGCGCGCCAGTGCAGTTCGCGCGCGACCGCGTCTGCCTGCTCGGCGAGCAGAAATTCTTCGTGAACGTCGAGGCGCTGGGCGAGGCGCTCATCGTGCGCTTCCTCGAAAATGAGGGGCGTGCGCATCGCGTCGACTCGCACTGGCGGCCGGGCGATCTGCTGTTTGAGGGCGCAGTCGACGGGCGCAAGGTCTTCGTGCAGACGCGCGCGATCCTGAACGGCTACGAGCTCGCGCACCAGGGCGTTTCTGTCGCGGCGCGCGTCTACACGCTGCGCGAGGCTGAGCTCGCGGCCTTCATGCCGGCGAAGAGAGACCTGGGCGCGTCGAAGCAGCTGCTCTGCCCGATGCCGGGCCTCGTGAAGACGATCGACGTAGCAGAGGGCCAGGAGGTCAAGGCCGGCGAGCCGCTGTGCATGGTCGAGGCCATGAAGATGGAGAACGTGCTGCGCGCCGAGCGCGACGTGACGGTGAAGAAGATCTTGGCGAAGCCCGGCGACAGTCTCGCGGTTGACGCGGTGATCATGGAGTTTGCGTGAGCTGCTTGTAGGGCTGCACACGTTTCGATTATGACTTTGAGCCGGGCGGCGTTTCGATCGCGGGCGCCCTCGTCTCACGAGTGGCCGACGGACATGTACCGAAGCGCGGCGAGGAGAATGCCGGTCGCCGCGATGATGAGACCGCCCAGCTCGATCGTCATCCTCAATTCGAGCTCGCGAATGTCTCCTCGCACAGCGGCAATTTCAGCTCTCAGGTCCGTTTTGGTTGCGAGATCTTCGCCCGTGGTCGCGGCAAAGGCTTCCGCCGCCGCCTTGGCTTGCGCGTGCGTGAAGCCGCCGGCCTCCAGTCTTTCAGCAAATTTCAGCATGTCGAACGCCACGGCGCCGCTCATTGATATTCTCTCGTTGCGATGTCAGTATTATCACGCGCCAGCTACGCGCCAGCAAGATCGCGCTCCTTCGATCACTCCCGTTGTTTAGCAATCTTGCCGCTGACGGCCAGCTGTAGCAATCTGCCGACGCGGCGAAAGCGAGAGCGTGAAGAAATGACGGTTGCCGGCGCGCTACGTGTGGGGCTCTGGAGGACTTCGATCGCCGCGCTCGTCCTCCTCGGATGGGTCGTGATTCCCGCCGCGCTCGACGCGTGGGATGGACTCCTCGCCAGGGACGATCCGGCGGCCCTGACCGAGCGCGGCCTCGAGAGCGTCCTCACGCCCGCGCGACTGAGATCCGAACTCGAGCAGGCCCTCGACGCGGATGACGCGGACCTCGCGGGAAGTCTGCTCGTCCTCGCGGATCAGCAGGGAGCGCGCTCGCCCGAAGACATGCGCGCACGCTACGCGACCGCGACGCGTCCTTGGGAGCAGTTCAAGAGAAGCGTCGGGGAGGCGAAAAAAGGACTTCTCGAAGGCGAGGCGGATAGCGGCGCGGGCCTCGCCGGGGTCGTGGCGCGCGATCTCTCGGGTTACGGCGATGTCGTGGATCTCTGGCGCGAAAAAGAAAAAATCCTGCGCGGCGAGTCGCCGGACCGGTTGACGATGGCGCTCGCGGCCGCTGGACTCGCTTTGAACGGGGCGACGTTCGTCTCCCTTGGCGAAGCCCTTCCAGTCAGGACGGGAGTTTCGGCGATTCGCGACGCGGCGAAGGCCGGTCGGCTGAGCCGGCCGATGGCGGCTCAGATTTCGCGCATCCTGCGCGAGGCGGTCGACGTCGAGAAGCTGGCGGCGGGCGCCGCAGCCCTTGGGCGCTTCGAAATCGGCGGCCTGCGCGCGGCTGCACGGGACGCCGTCCGTTTCGAGAGGGTCGCAGAATTGCGCAGCTTGGCCTCGGACGCGACGACGATCGCACGGCGCGCAGGCCTGCGCGCCGCGCAGGAAACGCTCGCCGCGGCCAATAACGCGTCGGAGCTTGGCCGAGCCGCGCGCCTTGCGGAAGCGCGCGGCGGCGCAACGCGAGCCGTGCTGAAGCTTTTGGGACGAGGCGCGCTCGTGCTGACGACGACGAGCCTTGCGCTGTTCGGCTATTTGGTCGCGGGCGTTGCTTACGCCTGGCTCGCCGGCGCGCTCGTCCTGTCGGTCGGCTGTCATCTTGCGCGCGCAATGGGATGGCTGCTCGCCAAGGCGGTCTCGTCGCTCGTCGCATATGCTCGCGCCGGCGGCTCGGGGAATCGCGCGGCCATGTTCAGAAGATGAACGCGCCGACCTCCTTGCTCCGCGCCCCCGTCGTCGAGACGCAACTCTCCACATCGGCGAGGGTGCGCGCCATTCTCGTCGGTTCGGTCGGCAATCTCGTCGAATGGTATGACTTCTACGTCTACGCGGCCTTCTCGCTCTATTTTTCCGGGTCGTTCTTTCCGGGGAGCGATCCCGTGGCGCAGATGATGTCCGCTTCGGGCGTCTTCGCGCTCGGCTTCTTCATGCGGCCGATCGGCGGCTGGCTGTTCGGACATATCGGCGACCGTCGCGGGCGACGCACGGCGCTCGTCCTTTCCGTCTTCCTGATGTGCGCGGGCTCTCTGGTCATCGCCCTGGTCCCGACCCACGCTGTGATCGGCGACTTCGCCCCAGCCATCCTGCTGTCTGCGCGCCTTCTGCAAGGGCTAAGCCTCGGCGGCGAATATGGTTCGAGCGCGACCTATCTGAGCGAGATTGCGACGCGCGAGCGACGCGGGTTCTTTTCGAGCTTCCAATATGTCACGCTGATCGGCGGCCAGCTCGTCGCGCTGCTCGTGCTGCTTCTGCTGCAAAGCTTTCTTCTCACGGATCAGCAGTTACGCGACTGGGGATGGAGGATTCCCTTCGCCATCGGCGCGGCGCTCGCGCTCGGCGCGCTCTTCATGCGCCGCGACCTTCCCGAAACGAAGTCCTTCGAGCGCGCACAGGCGAAGAAGCCCCCTCTGCGCGCGCTTTTCGCCTACCCCCAGGAGACCGCGATCGTCGTCGGGCTCACGATGGGCGGCACGCTCGCCTTCTATGTCTATACGACCTACATCCAGAAATTCCTCAAGCTTACCGTCGGTCTGACGAACGCGCAGACGACCTGGATCAGCTTGGGCTCGCTCATCGTCGCGATGTTGCTGCAACCGATCTATGGCGCGCTCTCGGATCGCATCGGCCGACGTCCGCTGCTGCTCGCATTCGGCGTTCTCGGCGCCACATGCACCGTGCCTCTGCTTACGGCCATAGAGCGCACGAAGGACCCGTGGGCGGCTTTTTTCCTCATCGTCGCAGCCTGGCTCATCGTCTCCGCCTATACCTCGATCAACGCCGTCGTGAAGGCGGAGCTCTTTCCGGCGGCGATCCGCGTCACCGGCGTGGCGCTTCCCTATGCGGTCGCGGTCTCGGTCTTCGGCGGCTCTGCGGAATATGTCGCGCTGTGGTTCAAGAATGCGGAGCGCGAAAGCTGGTTCTATTGGTATGTGAGCGCCGTGATCCTCTGCTCTCTCGTCGTTTACTTTCTCATGCCCGACACAAGGAAGACGTCCCGCATCGACGCGGAAGCGCCGACAAGCGTCGGCGATACGGTTTGACGCGCGCCAGCCCGGCCCCCTCGCTGGGCCTCCGCCATCGCGCTAGGTCGCTGCCTCGACTCGGCGGCCGTCCGGTTGTTGGTTAACAAAGCTTGAAAGATTTAGGATTTTTTTTCCGCCTAACTCTGTTGACAAACTCTAAAAAAAATTCAAAATCCGTAAATTGCGTCATTTTCTCGCCTTGAGGCGGGGTGGCGCATCGCGAGACATGCGTCGGCTGGCGCGCAGAATTTCGAAGGCCAGGAGTCTGACAAGTGGTGTGAGGAGGAGGCTGGCATGAATAGGACTGTGATCTTAGCCGCGGGGCTTGTCTCGGCGTTGGTGTTCGCCGGGGGCTCCGCCAATGCGGCGGTCGTGACGGAGAATCTCGGCTCCTTTTCCGAGACGGCGGCCCAGAACCCCATCAGCTTTGGGGCCAAGCTGGACGGAGCGAAGACGGGCGCATTCACGACCTACATCTATTTCACCGTGACGGGCGCGAGCCCGTTCAGCCTGACCGCCACGGAGGCCGGCTTGTTCAAGGGAGCGTTGAACTCGCTTTCGGGCACGTTCCAGCTCTTCTCGGCCGGCGGGACCGCCGAATCTGGCGCAGTGGGCTTTTCGGGCAGCGTTTCCGGGACCGGCTTAAAGGCGGCCACCAGCGAGTTCGCCACTCTCAGCTCCTGGGGGCTTCTGAACCCTGGCAAGTATTATCTGGAAGTGAACGGAACCGGCGGCAATATCAACGGGGCGACACATGGCACCGTAGCGGGAAGCGTCCTGACAGCGTCCGTGCCCGAGCCCTCCACTTGGGCGATGATGCTCTTAGGTTTCGTGGGCGTCGCCTATCTCGGCATGACCCGCAAGAGCGCGCCCGCCATCGCCTGACGCGTAATCAGCCCGGTCAAGCTAAAGGAAGTCCTGCACCTCTGCAGGGCTTTTGTTTCGCGCGAACTGCGACGCCGACGCTCGCAGCGCGCGACTCCGCGCAGCGTCGACCTCGCGCATCGAAGGCGAAGCCGCGGAAGACGCCCCACATTGACGTGGAAGCGCCGAGGCGGGTCGATCGGTAGACCTGCGCCGTCGCGGCGGCTCGCTCTCTCTCCGCATGCTCCGTAGTTAACGAAGTTCTAACAATCTGGGATTTCGCCCAGCAGACATCTATTGACAATCTCTTAAAAAAGAGTTTCAAAATATGCAAATTGCGTCTTCTAGGCGGGCTGTGAGCCGGGCCGGCGCATTGGAAAGCATGCGTCGACTGGCGCGCAGAATTTGAACGCCGGGGAACCTGGCAAGCGTGCAGTGAGGAGGAGGACTGGTATGAAAAGGACAGCGACCTTGGCCGTGGGGCTGGTCTCCGCACTCCTGTTTGCCGGGGGCGCCGCCAATGCGGCGGTGGTGGCCGAAAGCCTTGGGACGTTCTCGGAAACGGCCGCCGAAAACGGAATCACCTTTGGGGCCAGTCTGAATGGCGCTCACACCGGCGCATTCACGACGGATATTTTTTTCACCGTCTCAGGCTCGACGCCTTTCAGCCTGAATGCGACGGAAAGTGGTATTTTCAAGGGGAAGCTGAGTTCGCTCTCGGGCTATTTCCAGCTGTTTTCCGCAGGCGGCACGGCGGAGTCGGCGAGGGTCGGGTTCGTCGGCCAAGTGGCGGGAGGCTTTACGAACGAATACGCCAACCTCATATCCTCGGGTGTTTTGAACCCTGGCACTTATTATCTGCAGGTGAACGGAACAGGGGGCAACCTCACCGGCTCGACTCACGGGTCCGTAGGGGGGGTCATCGCCACCTCGTCCGTTCCCGAGCCTTCGACCTGGGCGATGATGATGATTGGCTTCGTGGGCGTCGCATATCTCGGCCTGAGCCGCAAAAGCGCGCCCATCGCGGCCTAACGCTTAATCAACTCGCCCAAGCTATAGAGAGCCCCGTCGCACTGCGCGGGGCTTTTGTTTTGCGCGTTCTTGACGCAGACAGGCGCGAGGCGGAAGTCCTGCAGCCTCGCGACGCGCCATGGACCTTTTCCGTCGCCCGCGCGCCGGACTTTCGCGGATTCCGAGCCACCCCATGCGTCGGTCCAAGCTAAACGTCGCTCTCGCGTCAGCAGCGCGCTTCCGCCGGCCGATGCGCCGCGAAAGCTTCGATGTCGCGCGCAACGTCGGGACGACGGGCGGCTGCGTCGCCTTGGCGGTGGCGCTGGCGCTCTCGGCCTGCGGCAGGTCGAGCAGGGAAGGCGCAGCCCCCAACGGCCAAGTCATCGCGCGCATCGAAGGCGAAGTCGTCACCTTGCCCGAGCTGGAAAACGAATACCGCCTCACGCATGCGCCGCATGACGATGAGAATACGAAGCGCCTGCTGGCCGACATCGTGTTGAGGAAGTATCTCGCCCATCAGGCCGTGGCGTCGAAGCTCGATCGCGAGCCTTCCACCTATCTCGACCTGTTCCGCGCGCGCGAGCAGATCCTCGCGTCCGCCTATCTCCAGCGCCAGGTCGACTTCAAGACCGGCGCGATGAGCTCGGCGGAGATCAGCAGATTCGTCGCCCAGCGCCAGTCGCAATTTTCCGAGCGACGTCTCCTGCACGTCGATCAGATTTCCGTAGCCGTCGGCGACAGGGCTCGAGAAATCGTCGAGGCCACCAAGGCGGACTCGACCATCGCCGAGATCGAGCGGGAGCTGACGAAGCTCAAGCTGCCGTACAAGCGCTCGGCGGCCATGCTGGAATCCTCCGCCGTCCCCGACGAGCTGTTGGCGCGCGTGGAGGCGCGCAACAAGGACGAGGTGTTCTTCGTCTACAGCGGCGGCAACGGATTGTTCTTCAAGCTTCTCGACGAAGCTCCCAATCCATTGACGGGGGAAGAAGCCAAGGTCGCCGCCAAAGAGCTGCTGACTCAGGAGGCATTTGCAAAGGAGACGCAACTCGCCCAGTCGGCGGCGCTTTCCGGCGCGACATTTGAAGGCGAATACGCCAAGCTCTTCGCGACCGCGCGCGACAAGGCGCCGGCCGAAGCGCCTCAGCCCGCGAAGTGACGCGCCCGAATTTGCGCGATCGACGGGACCTCACGCAAGGTTCAGGACCGATCCCGCCACGATGCAGTTCACCAGGCGCAACCGCTTCACGATCTCTTTGACGTCGGCGTATTTTTCGACGTTTTTGCGCGCGACGATGACACTCGCGCCGACGGCTCGCGCGACGACATAGGCGTCGGAGAACTCCAACGCCGGCGGAACGTCGTAAATGACGATGTCATAATCCTTGTTGAAGCTCGCGACCATCTCCTCGAAAGCTCGCGCGGCCAGCAGCTCTTGTGGATTTCGGGGGGTTGCGCCGCTGGCGAGGACCGAAAGCGAGGGCTCGCGGCCCAAAATGAATTCAGAAGCGTTGAGCCCGTTCCGCTGCAACAGTTCCGCAAGTCCGCCCCGAAGCTGATCGCAGCCGAAGATCTGGCCGACGCGAGGATCTCTCAGGTTTGCGTCGACAATGAGCGTCTTGAGGCCGGACTGAGCAAAGATGACGGCTAGATTCGCGGCGAGATAGGAGCAGCCGGCGCCGGCATGCGAGCCGACCACCAGGAAGGAACGCGCGCTGGCGCCATTGGTCGGGAGGCTCGAGAGCAGCGCGCTGCGAACCCAGCGAAGTGATTCGGACGCCGGGGAAAGCGGGTTGTCGTGCACGAAGAGATCTTCCGAGCGACGGAAGGCCTCGGCCTGCGTTTTCGTTTCGGGGTTCAAGCCGGCTTCCAAGGTCGCTTGCCTCCAAGCTCCTCACGAGGCGATGACGCGCCGAAAGAACTCGACGACAGAATCGATTTTTATGCGCCTCGCGCCGAAACCGCAAGACGGCGACGGCTCGCATCACCAGCTTTCGGGCTGGAAGGCGCCAAGCTCCAAATGTCAGAGGCTGCGCGCGCCGCCGTGCTGCCGGGGCTCGAAAAGCCTGCCGATCGCGGCGGCGCGGTCAGGACGGCCCAACGTCAGCACGGCGTCCCCCTCCTGCAGGATGGCGTTCTCCGGCGGGTTGAGATGCACGTCGCCGTCGCTGCGGTTGATCTGCACGATGAAGAAGGCGCCTTTCGCCTGGCGTTCCAACGCGCCGACCGTCATGCGCGCCGCCGGACTGCGTGGCGGGACGGCGTAAACCTGCAGATCCATGCCGAAATTGCGCAGGGCGCGCTGGAATCCGTGGGACTTTTCCAGACTGTCCATGAGCCGCGCCGACTCTTGATGCAGGAAGAGCTCCGCAATGCGCTCGCCGCCGATATACTCCGGCAGAACAACCCGGTCTGCGCCCGCGAGCATGAGCTTGCTCTCCGTGCTCTGCTTGTCGCCGCGCGCGACGATCAACAGGTCCGGGTTGAGCGCCCGCGCGCTCAAGGTCACGAGAATGTTCACGGCGTCGTTGGGCATGCAGCTTGCGAGCGCATGCGCGCGTTTGACGCCGGCGGCGATCAGGATCTCCTCGCCCGTGGCCTCGCCGCACAGGCAAAGGTAGCCAGCGGCGCGGGCCTCGGCGATCCGCGCTTCGTTCTCGTCGATGACGACGAAACTCGCGCTGCTGCGCCGCAACGCGTTGGCCAGAACCATGCCGACGCGACCCAAGCCGCAGACGATGACGTGACCCTCGGTCTGCTCGATCTTCTGGTCCATCTTTTTGCGCCCCGCTATTTTGTTGATCTGGTTGAGCGTGAAGAATTGAACCACGACGCCGGTGAGAAAAATCATGCCGGTGCAGCCCAGAATGATCAATGCGATGGTGAGGAAATAAAGAAAGTTGGAATTGATGGGCCGAACTTCTTCATAGCCCACCGTATAAAGCGTGACGATCACCATGTAGAAGGCGTCGCGCAGGCTCCAGCCCTGCGACATATAGGCGAGCGTCGCCATGACAACGATGGCGAGGATGAAGGCGAGGCCGCCGATCAGATTATGTTTTGGCGAGTCGAAAAGACCGGAGAGATTGGGCGGCGGGGCGCGCCGAATCGGCCGGTGGCGCGGCGCCGCTCTCACGGGCGCCGCTCTCATGGGCGCCGTCGAGCGCCGAAGCGGCCGACTTTCCGCTCGCGGTGGCGCGCCCGCGGGCGCCGCCGCTTCTGCGGGTTCGTCGGCTTCCTTCGTCACATTCGCCCCGAAATGCGTCTGGGCTCGGATCCTCTCCGCCCAAAAATCTCACGTAAGGAAGCAAATTCCGGGCAAAGGGGCCTTCGGCGGCTCTCAGACCGAGCTGTCAGGGTCGATTTGGCAAGCTGCTTGGAGCGACTTCAGGGGCGACCCCGGCCCGGGGTCAGGGAGTGGGAATCCGGCCTTCGCCAGGGGCCGAAGGGGTGATCATCGGCTCGCGCGATCCGCGCGGCTCAGCCACAGAGACGCCGGCGCCATGCGATAAGCCCCGCCGTCGAGCCGTCGAGCCCCGCCGTGTCGGCGCGCGCGTTTGAGACGATCGGCCCGAGCCGGTTCGCGAGCTCCTTGCCGAGCTCGACGCCCCATTGGTCGAAGGGATTGATGTCCCAGATCGCCGCCTGCACGAACACTTTGTGCTCGTAGAGAGCGACGAGCCGTCCGAGCGTGCGCGGGTCGAGGCGCTTGTAAAGCAAAGCGCTCGACGGTCGGTCGCCGGAAAAAACCTTGTGCGGCGCGAGCCGCGCCACGTCGGTCTCCGTCCGTCCCTCCTTGCGCAGCGACGCCTGCGCCTCCTCCAGGGTGCGCCCGCGCATGAAGGCCTCTCCCTGCGCCAGGCAATTGGCGAACAGCAGCTCGTGGTGGCGCGCATCGGACGCGACGGGTTCGGCGGCGATCAGAAAATCGATCGGCGTGACGTCGGTTCCCTGGTGCAGCAGCTGAAAGAAGGCGTGCTGGCCATTCGTGCCGGGCTCGCCGAAGATGACCGGTCCCGTCGCCAACGCGACCGGCGCGCCCTCGCGGGTCACGGACTTGCCGTTCGACTCCATGTCGAGCTGCTGCAGATAGGCGGGAAAGCGTGCGAGCCGCTGGTCATAAGGGATCACCGCATGCGCGCCGCGCCCCAGGATATTGCGGTGCCAGACGCCGAGCAGCCCCATGAGCGCCGGAATGTTCTTTTTGAGCGGCGCTTCCAAAAAATGCCGGTCGACGTCGTGCCCGCCGCGCAGAAACGCCAGAAAATTTTCTTCGCCGATGAAGATCGCGAGCGCGAGGCCGATCGAGGACCACAACGAATAGCGTCCGCCCACCCAGTCCCAGAAGCCGAAGACGCGCGCCTTATCGATGCCGAATTCGGCGACCTTGTCGAGCCGCGTCGAGACGGCGGCGAAATGCTTCGACACCGCGGCTTCGCCGAGCGTTGCAGCGATGCGCGCGCGCGCGCTCGCGGCGTTGGCCATGGTCTCTTGCGTCGTGAAGGTTTTGCTCGAGACGATGAACAGCGTGCGCGAAAGGTCAAGCGGCGCAAGCGTGTCGGCAAGATCGGCGCCGTCGACATTGGCGACGAAATGCGCGCGCGGCCCCGCGCCGCGAAAGGGCGAGAGGGCGCGACAGGCCATGGCCGGCCCAAGGTCCGAGCCGCCGATGCCGATATTGACGACATCGGTGAAGGGCCCGCCGACGCCCCGCAGCGCGCCCTCGCGAATCTGGCGCGCGAAATGCAGCATCTTGCCGCGCTCGGCCTCGATCTCGGCGCGGCGATCGACGTCGCCGATGAAGATCGGCGCGCCGGAGAGGTCGCGTAGCGCCATATGCATCGCGGCGCGGCCTTCGGTGAGGTTTACGGCTTCGCCCGCGAAGAGCTCGGCGCGGCGATCTTCGAGCCGCTGCGCGCGGGCGAGCCTGACGAGCAGATCGAGCGTCTCGCGCGTGATCTTGTGCTTGGAGAAGTCGAAGACGAGGTCGTCGAGAACGACGGAGAATTTCTGGAACCGCTCGGGGTCCTGCGCGAAGAGCTCGCGGGCGCGAACGGCGGCGAGGGCCTGGGCGTGCGCGCGGAGCGCGGCGAGTGCGGCGGAGCTGGGCATGAGGTCGCTATTGCGGGAGGGCGCGCGCGATTCGCGCAATCGCAAACATAGCAAAGGCGGAGCGGCGTATCGACACCCCGCGGAGCTCAGGGTCGCCTGGCGAGCCGCGTGAGATTTTTGCGCACGCGCTTTTTGTAGACGCTCAGCGCGCGCTCGGGCGCGAGATGACTCTGGCCCAAAAGCAGGCTGCGCGCGGCGGCGTTCTGGGCGTCCATCACGGCCTTGATCTTTTCCGCGACCATGAGTCGGCTCTCGGCCTTGGCAGAGGCGCCCCCGCGCGCGAGCTTGGCGAGGCGCAGCGCGACGACGCGATTGGCGTCGAAGCCGAGCTTCATCGAATCGGTGACGAGCTTCGTCCAGTTGGGGCGCTTGCGGCGCATCGGAGCCCTCCCAGGTTGAGGATCTGTTAAGGCTATGCGCCCGTCATCGAAAAGCCAAGTAGCAGGCGCATGCGTCGCAGCGTAAGATGGGTCGGGAGAGATTCGACTTGATTCGACAAGCCCGCTGCGTTGGGAACCGCTCAGGTCCCCGCCCATGATCAGCCGTCGCGAATTTCTGCGCCTCGCCGGCGGCTCGACGTTGCTCGGCTTCGCCAGCCTTTTCTATGGCGTCATCGGCGAGCCGCTTCTGGGCCTGCGCGTCAAGAG
>Ga0187784_10000252_pt1 | contig 37478 bp, 38 predicted proteins | sample 1015_SJ02_MP15_2_FD_132964 | JGI IMG/M metagenome (GOLD analysis project Ga0187784, IMG submission 132964) | Tropical peat soil microbial communities from peatlands in Department of Meta, Colombia - 1015_SJ02_MP15_20_MG | ecosystem: Environmental > Terrestrial > Soil > Wetlands > Peat | place... | reverse complement strand
CATTTGGACTGGCTTGCTTTTAGCAACTATTTTGTGTTTTTTTACTGCTGCTTCTTATGCATGGTTATCTAGACGTTATCCTGATGCTGGTTCAGGCAGTTCATATTATTTTGCTCAACGCGCCTTGCTTGATCGCGGTAGTAGCAACAAAACGGCTAGAAACGCTAAATTCGTTGTTGGCTGGCTCTCACACCTTTACTATTGGGTTTATCCTGGCGTAATGTGTGCTATGATGGGCGTTTTCATAACATACATATTATCATTCGCTGGTATCGTCCTTCCTGGTATAACGGAAATTTCATTCGTTGCTGTCTTTGCACTATTGGTAGGCTTCATAGCTTATCTGGGCATAACTGGTTCCACACGGACAAACCTCATAGTTAACGTTGCGCAAATTGTCATGCTTGTCAGTATAACTGGAGTCGCGTTGGCTTACCGCTTCATAAACCCTGACCATCTTCAATTCTACTTCAAAAGTCCTATCAACGTCCTTATACCTAGCAGTGCCAGTCATATGCTGTACCAAGGAACCATTGCCATACTTTGTCTCGTGGGCTTCGAATCCGTTACTGCGTTAACTGCAGAAGCGAAGAACCCCAAAGATGTTCCCAAAGCGATTATAATCTCCCTTATCATTCAAGGTGCATTCTGTTACTTGCTTGAATACTATGGCATGCAAGCATGGATCAACTCCAAATACACGTTTGGCGCAGCAGCACTTTCTGCCTCTCCGGTCGGTGACATGGTGATACGATCGGTTAACGGGGTATTCGGCGGTGGAGGCTTTTTAGTTATGATTGTCGTGGCGGCGGTTGTTGCAGCTGCAATCTTAGGTACAACGCTATCCTGTGTGAACACGGCTGTGAGGGTTACCTATGCAATCAGCAAAGATTCGGAAGTTCCTGAACCGCTTGGTAAACTTAACCTTCGGCACGGTACTCCTGCTATTAGTATTTGGGTGCTAACGCTTGTAACTATTGCCATAGGCGCATTCGGTGTATTGTCAGTGTCAAACTTGAGCGCAATGACTTATCTGTCCAACTTCGGGACGTTTCTGCTCTACGGCGTGACTTGCCTAATTGCAGTATACGCTCTCTCAAGGGAAAAACGTTCATTCCTAAGCAAATATGTGATTCCGGTTGCAGGTCTAGTAACAAACGCCCTCATGCTAGCTACAGTGCTAGGGTTAGCTATAATCGGCGGAAGCAGCACAGAACAACCAATAACCATCGCAATCGCCGCAGTTGCAACATGGTTTGCCATAGGTCTAGGATACTTTGCCTTGAACACAAGAAGTAAAAAGTCACCATTATTCCCCTTTCCAGGAGGCAAATAGGCACACCCGTCCCTATTGACGCAACATTTTCCTTTTCCTATCGCGACACCCTACGAATTGAAAGGGAGTTTGCCAAAATGGTTTACCGACATGCATTTCAGTCAAGGAACCTCAATGCGTTGAACGAAGGCGACAAAAATAATTAAACTGTGGAAAATAGGAAAAGCAATAATTATTAAAAATATTTTTTGTGCGACGATCTATGCTTGTTTGATAAACTTTCAAGGACATTCGCGTTTTTGCGCTTTTTTTCTAATTTTTTTAACCTTTTTTTACAAAACGTTCGGAGATTATTAAAATGTGTGAACAAATCACAATCAACCTTATATAATAGTGTTAATACCCTATGTTGAAAGGGCGAAAAAGAAGGCCAAAAAATGAGCTATATTGCGACTAACTTTTCTCGATGCAAGAGTAGAGAAATCTATGATTTGGCCTTCTTTGACAATATGAGAAGGAACCCGGAAGAGGTTCCATAGGGCATCCCCCTTTTGGACTTACTGATTATTATGCTGAACTCGAATGGCGTTCATATGATTTCATTTCTATGGTGCGTTTCGTATTCCATTTGCCGTTTTTCAATCTTCGATCCATGCGTAGACTGGAGGAGAAATGCAAATGAGTAGGTTCTTGGCTTCAGTCAACATCTTCGCCGATACAACCCAAATAGATGAGGTTATAGCAGCCTTACAGAAGCTGGAAAACATTGAAGAAGTCTACGAAGTCGCAGGCGAGTACGATATCGTCACGCTCGTCAGCACTTCGACTCTCGAAGAATTTCGCGATATACTACAAAAGCAAATTATGAAAATTAAGGGCGTAAGAAGCACTATAAGCACTATTATACTTCATCCGCATAAAGGTCCTAGGTGCCAGCAAAAAACAAGTATTAAATCAACCAATCAGTTGAGGTAGGAGCCATAGTGAGCACAAATGCGATTTGGAGTTTCGGAATAATTGATCGATGCAGTTCAGGCGCTGACGGTTATCCTTATACTCGGAGTAACCGCACTTTTAGCATGGCTAATATCGCCGTATATCACTGGAGTTTTTAGCCGAAAACCAAGCCGCCTTGACAAAATCCTGAACCCAATAGAGAACTTCATCTATAAAATCACGGGCGTAAACACCGAGCAGACGATGGGTTGGAAACAGTATTTCCTTACGGGATTGCTAGTTAACATTGTAATGATGGTTATCGCTTTTCTAGTATTGATTTTCCAGGGTTTTTTACCCCTTAACCCCATGGGCTTCCCTGGTGTGCGCCCGGACCTCGCCTTCATGCAAGTAGTATCCTTCACGACAAACACGGATTTACAACACTATAATGGGGAAACAACCTTCTCGTACCTTAGCCAGATAAGCGTTCTTCAATGGTTAATGTTTACGTCGGCAATAACGGGGTTATGCATGGGAATTGCTTTCATGCGCGGCTTGGTTGTCGGAGCGAAAGACATGGGCAACTTCTACGTCGACTTCACCCGTGCAATCACAAGAATCATGCTTCCCCTTGCTTCAATAGCAGCCATTATTTTCATAGCCTTAGGCGTTCCCCAAACTCTCAACGGTTATACCGTAGTAAAAACTGTTGAAGGTGCGGCTCAAACACTTTTTGTCGGCCCAGTAGCTTCGCTTGACTCTATCATGCAGTTAGGCACCAACGGCGGCGGATACTACGGCGCAAACGCTGCGTATCCCTTCATGAACCCGTCGCCAATTTCAAATATCCTGCTGATAGCTCTGATGCTTTTTCTTCCGACTGCCTTAATTTTCGTTTTCGGAGAAATGATTGGCAAGAAAACCGAGTCACGACCTCTCCTATGGGGCGCGTACATTCTCTTCGGTATCAACTTAATCATAGCATTCATTCCTGCGCTTCCTCTCGTGGCACCTGGCCTGGAAGTGCGATTCGGCGGCTTCATGTCCAGCTTCTACACGGTGACGACTACTGTTGCCACAACAGGGTCATTAAACTCGGCCTTATTGGGTAATCACCCTCTAACAATACTTTCCGGTTTCATGGGCATGTTTATTCAGTCTATTCCAGGCGGCAAAGGGGTGGGCGTGATGTACATGATCATGTTCGTAATAATAACCGTCTTTATCGTGGGTCTGATGTCAGGAAGAACCCCTGAATATTTAAACATGAAAATCACAGGTCGAGACGTCCTGCTTGTAATGATTGCATTTCTTATCCACCCAATAATCATTTTGGTGCCGACAGTGCTATCCTACGCCAGCGGCGCGGCAAGCGCCATAGGAATTAACGGAAGCTCGGTTGGATACACGCAGATCTTATGGGAGTTCACGAGTGCCGCGGCTAACAACGGGTCGGATTTTTTAGGCGCCTCCGCAAACACGCCGTTCTTCAACATTGCAACAGCTATAGTTATGTTAGTTGGACGCTTTGCGCCTATACTTATATTACTGGCGCTTTCAGGCTCAATGATTGGCAGAAAACGCGGGGGCACAACGTCAGGGCTCAAGACTGACACGTTAATATTCACTTTAGTTCTAGTTGCCAGCATAATCATACTCGTTGTCTTGACGTTCTTCCCGTTCCTAGCAGTTGGACCTATTGCGTCATACTTTAAAGGGTTGGTGAATGGCTTTTGATTGAAAAACCCGCAGAGTCAAAGAAGACTCAAGAAGCAGCGCCGAGCGGTTTGCGGTCGGTTTTCAATCGGAAAGTGCTAGTTGACTCACTGGTTCGATTAAACCCTAAATCTCTTATCAAAAATCCAGTGATGTTTATCGTGGAGATCACCTTCTTCATCGTAGCAGCGATGGCTATCTTTCCTAAAGCATTCGGGTCAGTAGCTAGCGCCAGTTTGCAGACATTTTACGTTGAAGTTGCAGTCATTCTGCTGATTACAGTTTGGTTCAGCACTCTGTCAGATGCGCTTGCGGAGCAACAGGCAAAAACTACTGCTGGTAGTCTAAGAAAACTAGAGAAGGAAGTACCTGCCAAAAAAATAGTTACTGAACAGTGGACAAGGAAGATAGTGTCAGTGAAATCAACTGACCTTAGAAAAGACGACTTGATCCAGATATCGGCAGGCGACGTAGTTCCTTTAGATGCTGACGTCATTGAAGGCATCGCCATGGTTGACGAGTCACTTGTCACAGGCGAGTCAGCACCTGTCAGGAAAGCGCCAGGTGACACGTTAATCGGAGGCTCAAGAGTTGTCAGCGATACCCTGACGGCGAAGGTTACGACCAACCCTGGAGAAACCTTCATTGATCAAATGATAAAGATGGTCGAGTCTTCCAAGAGGCCTAAGACTCCAAACGAGGTTGCTATAACCATCGTGCTGATAGGGTTAACCGCCATATTCACCATAATAATCCTTGCACTTCTCGGCACGTCGATAACACTCGGTCTGGGCGGCGACTTGTCAGTGCTTATTGCGTTATACGTCTGCCTTCTTCCCACGACGATAGGCGCGCTGCTTCCTGCAATCGGCCTCTCAGGCATGTCCCGGCTGTACAAAAGCAAGATAATTGCCAAGTCAGGGAAAGCCATAGAAACCGCTGGAGATGCAGACGTTGTTCTGCTTGACAAAACGGGCACGATTACAGTCGGCAACAGGCAAGCCATACAGTTCGTTCCTTTCCAGGGTTACACCGAAGCAGATGTAGGCGAAGCGGCGTTCCTGTCCTCATGGCACGATGACACCCCTGAGGGACGCAGCATATTGAAACTTGCCTACGAAAAAGGCTTCGTACCTAAAGAACTAAACTCGCTCGCAACATCAGAAGTTTACCCCTTCTCAGCCACTACCCGCTCAAGCGGAGTAAAAATAAGCCACACAGGTCTCGCGCTGCCTAAAGGCGGCAAAGCCATGGGGGAAAGGACAAGAATGCGGAGGAAAACCTCGATGATAGGCGGTGAAACGGAGACTGCGCTGCTTGAGCCAGAAATTGTGATTATGAAGGGTGCGCCTGAATCTATCAAACAACTAGCAGACTGTGTCCCAACAGACTTCGACGACGTTGTAAACAGTATATCTGCGGCTGGAGAAACTCCAATAGCAATCTCAAGAAACGGCCTTGTCATCGGATTAATCAGGCTGAAAGATGTCCTTAAAGAAGGCATCAAAGAGAAAATACAAGCTCTAAAGGTCATGGGAATACGCCCAGTCATGATCACAGGTGATCAGCCGCTTACCGCAAAAAGTATCGCCGCAGAAGTTGGAATTGACGAGTATGTCGCTCAAGCCAAACCCGAAGACAAATACAGGATAACGAAGAGGGAACAGGCTGAAAACAGAATCGTCGCCATGATCGGTGACGGAAGCAACGACGCTCCTGCACTGGCAGCCGCAGATGTGGGATTAGCGATGAATTCCGGTACTGAAGCAGCAAAAGAAGCGGCGAACATGGTGGATTTAGAATCAAACCCAGCGAAAATAATCGAAGTTGTCATGCTCGGAAAACAATTGCTAATGACTAGAGGTGCAGTCACGGCCTTCAGCATTGCAAACGATGTCTCCAAGTACTTTGCCATCATGCCCGTCATTTTCTCAGTGGCAATCCCCCAGTTGGTTAGCCTCAACATTCTGCATTTAGGTCTTAGGAGCGCTGTCCTGTCAGCTCTCATCTTCAACGCGATAATAATTCCGCTTTTGATACCGCTCGCCATGCGCGGCATCGCCTTCAAACCGACAAGCACCATGACCCTGTTCCTCAAGAACACGTTAATCTACGGAGTAGGCGGAGTCATTGTGCCCTTCGTCGGCATCAAACTAATCGACCTGTTCCTTCAGGGAGTATTTCACATTTAGGAGAAAAACGGTATGACCGAAAAACAAGAAGAAAAATGGAACATCAGCTTAAGACCAATCATTGGAATAACGCTGGTTTCTCTGCTGATTTGCGGGCTGCTTTACCCATTTTTCATCACTGGAATAGGCCAAGTCTTCTTCCCGTCCCAAGCAAACGGTGACGTTGCCAAGCTTAACGGTCAAGCCATCGGATCAATCCTCATAGCGCAAAACTTCACCCAGCCGGTTTTCTTCTATCCAAGACCGGCTAACGAGTCTGCCTCAAGCGTTGACCCAGACATTACGGTTCAGATGGCTTACTCGCAGATACCTAGGATAAGCAACGCAACGGGCATTTCCTCAGCCGCATTAACAGACCTCGTTAATCAGAATCAGCAAGGAACTTTCTGGGTTTTCGGCAACCCATACGTTGATGTTTTGCAGCTTAATTTGTTGTTAGTACAAGACTATCCGTCAGTTTACAGCAATTTCACGCGTTAAACCGCACAGTTGGCACGACCGATTGTTTGCGGGGTGAACAAAGCGGGGCGCAAGCTCATTTAAGGAATATCTACAATGCGGAGGCATCGTAAGTACCAATCATGAGCTGAGAATGGATTGTCCTTAGCAATATAGACTATTCGCCTCGCCGGCGAGCTAAATAGAAACTGTTTTTACTGGCACTCTCGTCGTCCCGCACGAACTTGCTGGGCTAAAACGTCGGCAGCTGCTTTTTCAGCGCGTGTCCAACTTTTAACAATATTTTTGTGCAATTGTCATGCAAAAAAATATATTTTTGTTTGTCTGGCAAGCAAGGTATAAATATCCGAGACTCATGTTCAGATAGGCTAGATGACCCATATGCCGAGACTGCTAGCATTCGTCGACATATTTGTAGAATCTCCGGAAATGGACAGCGTAATATGCGAACTTGCAAAATTGGATAATCTCGAAGAGTTATACGAAGTAACCGGGGAATTTGACATCGTAACGATGGTATCAGCCCCAGACATAGAAGAATTTCGCGAAATCCTCAAGAACAAAATCATGAAAATAAAAGGCGTAAAAAGCACCGTCAGCTCGATTGTTCTGAAAGCTCATAAAGGACCAAAGTGCACGGAGCAAAACGGACAAGCCGCGTCAGCGCCAGTTTAGAAGCAATTTTTGTTTTTGACTTTGTTTTAAGTCTCAAAACACTGGAATTTAAAAAAAATACTTGGGACTCTCGTCTGGTTCAGTTTGGAAGCTAAATCGGCGATAATACGATTGATGTTTCTGTACGAATAACGTTTGGGTCTTTTTCGATTATTTTGTAAACCACTTGGTTAATTTGTTCTAGCGCTGGAGCTTCTAAAATCACGATTGCGTCGTATCGACCGAATATTGCGTCGGCTGTAACTGTTTCTTTGACTTTCTCTTTTAATCTTTGGACTACTTCCAAGGATGTCCCCGGTTTGGTGCTCAAGAGTATATATGCTTTCAATTCTTTTGCCTCTGATTTTTTAAGTAAAAATGAATACGTTATTGCATATAAATTTTCTGTTGAGCTTTAGACGCATGTTTAGCTTTTATGAAAAATTATGAACAAATCATAAGCATCTTTATATTTAGCTGGGCATTTAACTAATTATAAATTGGAACAGTGAAAACATGCTTGGAATAATCGATTTCGCTTCGATAGCCGCAATCTTTGCTTCAGTTGCCTTTGTAATGTACAGCATCAGAGTAGAACTAAAAACAAAACCTATCAACTAAATCACTTTTCACACATATTTTCATCACTCAGTATCCAGTCAAGCAGCGTTGTGCCTGAGCGTCTAACCCAAGTGTTGGCTCGTCCAAAAACAGTATCTTAGGATTATGTAGCAAGCTGCAAACTATAGCCTTTTTTTTCAGTCCATCCGAGAGCGTGTCAACCATTTTGTCAGCGTAGACAGTTAGGTCAACATATTTCAGCAACTTGGCTATGCGTTGCTTGCGCTTGGAAGAGTCTATATGGCGTAGACGAGCACGGAATTCCATGTCCTCTCTAATCGTCAAATCGCGATCCAAACTCAAATGTTGCTGGATAACTCCCCCATGACTTGCTTCACTTTATCAGGCTCTTTTCGTACATCAAAATCACCAACCGATACAAATCCAGAAGTTGGTCGCGTCAAAGTGGTCAAAACGCGAAAAGTAGTATTTTTGCCCGCACCATTTGGTCCCAAGAAACCAAAGATTTCTCTGGCGTGAACTTCTAAATCAAGATTGTTTATCGCCTTAACAGTACCATCGGTCTTCGTTAAATTTTCAGTATAGATAAAAAAATCAATCAACATTTAGTGCCTCCTGAATTAGTTGCCATGTTTTTTAATGCGCACGCTGTGGTTGGATAAACCAACCAACTTAAATATAAGGTTGTCTGTGAATAACCGAAAGGGGCGTAGAGAAAGATAAAATTAACACACAGAATCGGCTTAGTCTACATTCCGGGCGCACTACCATGCTTTGAAGCATTCGGAAACCTACCCACCGACATGGTGAAAGAAGACGGCCTCATAGAAGGCAGACCCGCCTCAGAAGCCCTGGACATGATGATCATCCCTGGTGGAAGCCTCGTAGAATCCCAGACACTCAGCGGCAAATTGGCAAAAGAAATCACGAAAATGGCTGACTCAGGTAAGTTTGTCCTGGGTATCTGCTCGGGTTTTCAAATTTTGTCCAAGAAAACCGACATCGGTCGACTCTCAGCCACACCGATCATGCGGCAGGGGCTCGGTTTGATCGACGCCGAGTTCTTGCCGTTGATATGCACAGATCTAGTCAAAGCCACCATTGTTGCGCCCAGCAACCTGACTGACGCGGTAGGGGTGGAAGTGAAAGGGTTCCATTGCCACACTTATGGCAACGTGGTCGTCGGCAAGGGCACCAAGCCCATTTTGCTTTCTCACGCTAAACGCTTGAACTACCACAGCGACCCTCGGGACCTCGTTGCAGGCGTCGCAAACACAGAAGGCAATGTTGTGGGGATAATCGTGCATGCCCTGCTTGACCAAAACCCGATAATCATTGATGGCATCATCGGTTCGCTGGGTATAAAAAGCCAAGAACTCGCGGAAATCAAGGCGGTAAACGCTAAGCTTACTGGGAGAATCAGAACGGAAGTAGGCGTTTCAACTGGTATACATGCCGTCGCAAAAAGTCCGAAGACTGGGACCGCAAAGGCTTTGTTGATTACTGCGTTGGGCAGTGGCTCAGGAAAAACATTCATCGTAACAGGGCTAGCAAGTGCCCTCAAGAAGAAGGGGTTAGCTGTGGACGTCGTCAAAATCGGCGGGGACATCCGAGACTTGGTGCCAGCGCTCTACATGATTAAGGAGCCAATAAAGGGTTATTCTTCGATTAAGATTGGTGAAAGCGGCTGGAAGCAACCCTTCGACGCTATAAGAAAGGCAAGTCGCGAATACGGATTTATCATAATCGAAGGGGCAATGAGTGCGTTCACTGGGCTTTTCATGAATCATGCGGAGGGGCCTACGTCGACTGCTGAAGTGGCGGCCGCCCTGGGTGTACCTACAGTTGTGGTGGGAGAATGCGACAACGAAGGCATTGAAGGTGCTCTCGCAAGCAGCCTAAACTACGTCAGCTTACTTAGGAAACTAGGTGTCAATGTTGCGGGTGTAATCCTGAATAAAGTCCGCGTGAGCTACCTGACCAGCGAAATTAGGCAGTTTATTCAGTCGGTTTACTCAAATGCTGGGGTGGAGCTGCTGGGAATAGTTCCGCGGGTTAATCTGGAGGGGCGGGGCGCGATTCCTGAGATTGAAATAAAATACGAGGAATTCGGCGCGAAAGCCTTGGAAGTCGCAGAAACCTCTTTGGAGCTTGACCGAATTGTTCGTGCTGCGACTCCTGCTTACGTTAAAGAGCTGGATTATGCTGCATTGGTAGAGAAATTCAAAGTGTTGCTCACGGAAGACTTTGGTGTTGATGTTTCTAAGGATGCGAATCACAAGGGATGCTTAAAAATGAAAGACTGATCAATCTCAGGGATAGAATGATTGACAGCATATTATCCAGAATAGATTATTCATATTTAAATGGTCCAAGAAAGCAAAGGTTGCCGAATAACATTAATTTTGGTTTTCATGGACTTGAAGGGGAAGCTGCAAATCTCCTGATGCGATTAGACGAACTCGGAATTGCCATATCAACTGGTTCCGCTTGCTCTTCAAACAGAGGAGCTTCCTCACATGTTTTAATGGCAATCGGGCTCAATCAAGTTGAGGCACTCGGAGCCCTTCGAATAAGCCTGGTAGATTTAACACTGAAGAAGAAGTTGACTATTTTATAGACTCTGCCAAAAGCATTAAAATCGCTACATTCAATTTGGAGTTCACTTTAGAACTTATAGGCAGCTGGGGAGAAGCAAATCTACAAGCGCGCACTATACATACTCTTTTATGCCATCACCGGTAAACTAACTTGAATAGCAACGTGTTAAGTTCAATAATTTTACAAAAAGCTTGCTCGCATTGAAGTGTGATTGAAAAGGGGAGTATTGGCAGTTTAAAATTTCCCGACTGGGTGCTAATCCTTTCAGCAGCGCCAAAAAGAACTTCTTAAGACAAAAAAAAGAGTAGTTTTTCTGATTTTTGGCGGCGAATTCCTAGACATTAAACGGTTTTTGTGAGGTTTCTTGATAAGAAAGTTTTTGTTATATTGTGTAGTTGTCGCCCGTTTTGTTTTCTTCGGTCTTGTAAAAAGTTAGGCAAAGCTTGCAGAAACGCACTGTCACTTCATCCCAAGTTGTCTGGTTGTTAGCCAGGCGTTTGGCGGTTTCTTCGGCTTCAGCTTGAATTCTCGGCAAAATGTCGTTGAATTGCTGCGTGCTTTTGATGGCGCGTTTAGCGTTTAAGTATTGACTTACCGCCGCCTGAGTTGTTTTGAGTTTTTTAGCCACTTCAACCTGTGTCAAATGATAAGTGCCTACAAGTTCTTTGGCGACAAAGGACCTGAAGATTGGAAGCACGAATCGTCCTATGGTTTCGCATCTAGCACTCATTTTATTTCGCGATTATAACAGCATTATACCTTAATAAATGGTATGGAACGCCCAACCTGCTGCACATGATTGAGTACTCCTCAGCTGATTTCTGAAGCCTAAAGTTGCAGCTACAGTCTCAGCGCGGCAACCTGAGCTGAAGTGGGCACTGTCACAGTTATCTTGTGACCGAGGCTGTCTTTGCCAAAGTTGACCAAAACATCTCCAGCCTTCTTGTCAGAGTGAAAAGCTGTCAAGCCCGCAGCGGTTTCTATAGCTTCGCGGGATTTGGGTCCACGCAAAATCGTAGTTGGGCTGCCACAGTTTGACACTTCAAAAACAAAGTCTGACTTCTCCCTGCTTTGCAGCAGTATCTTGTTTTCCGCTTCGTTTCTGCCCACAATTATCTTGTTTTCGCCCAGCCGAAAGTGCCTGCCCACCTTAAGCAAATTCACTTCTTTCACGGTTACCCGTTTTTTATGCTTGAACAGGTCTTTTAGCTTGTTGGCGAATCCTCTGTCGGTTAAGAGGCATCCGCCTGCGGGGCATGGGTAATTTGTGATGTTAAATTCCTTAGTCATTTCGATCTGAGGCTTGCGTGAACGCCCTCTGATGTCTCGGAGCGCTTCGCGGTCAACAAAGCCTTTTTCTTCAGCTTCGGTTTTTGGCAAAAGCTTTCCCGACAGCGGCCTCAGAATTTTTCCTTCTAAGCCTGCTTCACGCTCGATTAGGTCGAGGGCGGCGCGGTGTTGGGACATGGGTCGTTGACCGAGGACTTCGCCTGTGAAGATGAATTCGGCGCCAATTTCTTTGGCGTATTTTTTGGCTTTTTTAAGCATAAAGATTCTGCAGTCTAAGCAGGGGTTGAGGTTTTTGCCATATCCGAACTTTGGGTTTCTGACTACTCTGAGGTAATCTGCGCCTGCGCTGACCATCTTGAGGGGTATGTTGAAGGCTTTTGCCGCTTCCGCTGCTCCGCACCCCCCTTTTCGGCAGAGACAGAAAGGCGTCACAAAGTTGATCGCTTGAACCTCTACGCCTCGATCCAGAATGAGCTTCACCGCTAACGTGCTGTCTAAACCGCCTGACAATAGACCCAACGCTTTCATCTTTTGGGAAATCACCCGTCCACAACGCTGTGATGTTTCTGGCACCAGCTATAAAATCGTTGCTGTTTTGACGGCAGGTTTCTTTGGTGACTTCTCACGGGCTTTTTTGAACTCGTTGGCTTGGTTTTCCCGTTTTTGTCGGGAAAGAACGCTTAAATATAACAGTGTTATGTTGAAATATAACAATGTTATAGTTTAGGTTGCGAAAAAATGGCAACAACCCAAAAAACCAAAAAACCCCAAATACTAAAACAAGCAAACACCATTTTAGACTTGATTGGCAACACGCCAATCCTAAAACTCAACAAGTTAACCAGTAACCTCCCATGCACTGTTTACGCAAAACTTGAGTTCCTAAACCCAGGCGGCAGCGTAAAGGACCGCATAGGCGTATCAATGATCCAAGCCGCTGAAGCGCAAGGGCTCATAAAACCAGGATACACCATCGTCGAGCCCACCTCTGGGAACACCGGCTTGGGCCTTGCGATGGCAGCGATAGCTAAAGGCTACAAAATGATCTTCACTCTACCGGACAAGATGAGCAAGGAAAAAATTGACCTCCTAAAAGCCTTCGGCGCCAAAGTAATCATAACACCCGCCAACGTACCAGCTGACCACCCCGCAAACTACATCAAAGTAGCCGAAAGAATCGTCAAAGAGACCCCCGACTCTTTCATGCCAAATCAGTACCTCAACGAAGCAAACCCAGAGGCACATTACAAGACAACGGGTCCTGAAATTTGGCGGCAAACCAACGGTAAGATCGACATTTTAGTCGCCACCGTAGGCACAGGCGGAACAATCGGCGGCATTGCCAAATACCTCAAAGAGAAAAACCCCAATGTGCGAGTAGTCGGAGTAGATCCCGAAGGCTCCATTTACCATCATGTTTTCTATGGAACGAAAGGCGAAGCGCACTCCTATAAGGTTGAAGGCATAGGCGAAGACTTCTTGCCAGCCACGCTAAACCTCAAAACCATCGACGAAATCATAACAGTCACAGACAAAGAAGCATTCTTGACCACAAGACGGCTAGCGCAGGAAGAAGGCGTTTTCGCAGGCGGGTCATCGGGCGCCGCTGTTTTTGGAGCCTTAAAGGTGGCAGGCAGACCTGAGAACAAGGGCAAGATCATAGTGGTAATTTTGCCTGACACGGGCAGAAACTACCTCAACAAGATTTACTCTGACGAGTGGATGGTTGAAAACGGCTTTCTGCCAGGCGGCGCAGATGAAATAGCGGTCAAAGACATTCTTGCTTGGAAAACTGGCAAAATCGGCATTCTCAGCGTTTCTCCTGAAGACAAGCTAAGCGTGGCCGTACAGTTAATGCGCACCTACGGTGTCTCACAGTTACCTGTCATTAAAGATGACGCACAGGTCGGCAGCATACGGGAAATAGCTCTTATGAAAAAACTCTCGGGCAAGAATAGTTCCAACGATCCCAAAGTCAAGGATTTCCTGGAAGCGCCCCTCCCAACTGTTAACCTTGACGACAAAATAGTTGCACCGCTTGGTCTGCTAAGAAACCAAAATGCGATTGCAGTAGTGAAAGACGGCAAAATCGTCGATATAATCAGCACCATCGATATCATTAATTATTTTGTGAAAAGTGAAAAAACATGAAATTCGCAACCAAAGCAATCCACGCGGGCGAGGAGCCAAACCTCAAAGAAGGCGGTTGCGGAGATGTAGTTTTCCCCATCCACCTATCAGCGACTTTTGCGAGGAAAGAAATTGACAAGCCCACTGGCGGATATGAATACGCAAGAACAAGCAACCCTACACGCCGGGCACTGGAAAAAAGGTTGGCAGCACTCGAAAACGCCAAATACGGATTGGCTTTCGCCTCCGGGCTAGCTGCGGAAACGACTTTGGCGTTGGCTTTGCTCAAAAAAGGCGATCATGTTGTTGCTTTCGAAGACCTCTATGGGGGAACAAGGCGACTGTTTGACAAGACGTTGGCTAATTTTGGGTTAGAATTCAGCTACGTGGACGCTTCCGACGTTGGCAAAGTTTCCAATGCAATTAACTCTAACACTCGGCTTATTTGGCTTGAAACCCCTTCTAACCCTCTGCTGCGATTATGCGACATAGCCGCAATTAGTAAAGTTGCAAAGCAGCATGGCGCCTTGACGGTTGTCGATAACACGTTTGCAAGTCCGTACCTGCAGAACCCCTTTAACCTTGGCGCGGACATAGTCTTGCATAGTACAACCAAGTATATCGGAGGGCACAGCGACGTGGTGGGCGGAGCGATTATGCTTTCAAATGATGAGCTTTATGCTAAGCTTAAGTTTAACCAAAATGCGTTAGGCGCAGTTCCTTCACCTTTTGACTGCTTCCTTGTGCTCAGGGGAACAAAAACTTTGGCGTTGCGAATGGAGAGGCATAGTCAAAACGCCCTAAAAATAGCGGAGTACCTTAGTGTTCACCCTCAAGTTGAAAAAGTGATTTATCCAGGATTGGAGACGCACCCACAAAATAAGTTAGCGCAAAAACAGATGAGTGCTTTTGGCGGTATTGTTACATTTGTCTTAAAAGGCGGAAAGTCGAAAACAGCTGATTTTTTGAAAAAACTAAACGTGATTGCACTTGCAGAAAGCCTGGGTGGTGTTGAATCACTGATTAATCAACCTGCTGTTATGACCCACGCCAGTTTAGCAAGTGAAGAAAGAGAACGGCTGGGTGTTACTGAGAATTTGCTCAGATTGTCCGTTGGAATTGAGGATTATGATGATTTACAAGCGGATCTCGAGCAAGCGCTATGACCTTTGGATGTAGTTTAGGCTCGATGATTGAATTTTTCCTCTCATCACAACATTTTTTTTTATATCCAGACGAAGTAAAGCTTTTATAACACTGTTATATTATGAGTGTTTATTCAAAGGTGAATTAAAATATGCCAAAAATCGCAAATAATGTTTTAGAAACAATCGGCAACACACCATTAGTACGCTTAAACAAAATAACAAAAGACGCAAAAGCCACAGTTGTCGGCAAACTTGAAGCGCGAAACCCCGGCGGAAGCGTTAAAGACCGCATCTGCTGGAGCATGATTGCAGAAGCAGAAAAACAAGGTCTAATCAAATCAGACACAGTAATTATTGAACCAACAAGCGGCAACACAGGCATCGGCTTAGCCATGGTAGCGGCAGTGAAAGGTTACAGGCTGATCTTAACGATGCCAGAAACCATGAGTATCGAAAGACGCAACCTACTCAAAGCCTACGGTGCAGAGTTAGTTTTAACTCCTGGTCCAGAAGGAATGGTTGGAGCAGTAAGAATAGCTGAAGAATTGGCTGCAAAAACCCCAAACTCCTTTGTACCGCAACAGTTCAAGAACCTAGCAAATCCCAAAATTCACAGAGAAACCACAGGGCCAGAAATCTGGGATGACACAGAGGGAAAAGTAGATATTCTAATATCGGGGGTCGGTACAGGCGGAACAATAACTGGCGTCGCACAATACATAAAACCGCTTAAGCCCAGTTTCAAAGCCATAGCCGTGGAACCAGCAGCCTCACCAGTCCTGAGCGGAGGCAAAAAGGGACCACATAAAATCCAAGGCATCGGTGCAGGTTTCGTGCCTGACGTTTTAAAACGTGATTTAGTTGATGAAATAATACAAGTCAAAGATGAAGATGCGCTTCAAGCAGCGAGAGATTTAGCCAAGCAGGAAGGATTACTTGTCGGCATATCATCAGGTGCAGCAGCTTTTGCAGCAATCGAAGTGGCTAAAAGAAAAGAAAACGAAGGCAAACTAATAGTAGTTATCCTTCCAGACACAGGCGAACGCTACCTCAGCACAGTATTGTTCCAAGAACCAGCGCCGTCGCCATCTCTCTAATCTTTTTTCTTTTTTGTTAGGTAAGCAATTTATTTTGTTTTAGTGCAGTTGTCACAGTTTATCTCGCAAACATGTGGTGTGGCATTTGGATGTTAACAAAATTCGAGAAGATTTTCCAATTCTAAAGCGTAAAATAAACAACAACGCCCTAGTATACTTTGACAATGCGGCAACTTCCCAAAAACCAATACAAGTAATCAATGCCATTGTGGATTTTTATGAGAACCACAACGCAAACACAGGCAGAGCAGTTCATACTCTCTCTCAAGAAGCTACAGAAATGCAGAATGAAGCCCGCGAAAAAGTTGCACACTTCATAAATGCCTCAGACAGCGCTGAAATCATTTTCGTCAGAGGGACTACCGAAGCAATCAATTTAGTAGCTTACTCGCTGGGTCTGCATACATTTAAAAAAGGTGATGAAATCTTGATTTCGATGATGGAGCACCATAGCAACATAGTGCCCTGGGACTTAATTTCGCGATTAAGCGGATTTGAAATCAAATATGCGAAAGTTAACAATGATGGTTCGCTGAATTATGAAGACTTTGAAAGCAAATTATCCAATAAAACCAAACTTGTTTCTTTAACTCATGTTTCAAACGTAACCGGCGCAATTAATAACATTAAAAAAATAGCTCGAGCGGCGCATGATTATGGCGCTTTAATGCTGGTTGATGGAGCGCAGTCTGTTCCCCACTTGCCAGTTGATGTTAAAGATTTGGATGTTGATTTTTTAGCCTTCTCGGGTCATAAAATGCTTGGGCCGACAGGAATAGGCGTCCTTTACGGCAAAGCAGAGGTTCTTGAAAAGATGACGCCTTTCCAAGGAGGGGGAAGCATGATAAGCAATGTTTCGTTCAACAAGGAACGCGGGCAATGTGATATAGACTTTAACAGTTTGCCTGGGAAGTTTGAAGCCGGAACGCCGGATATTTCGGGTATCATAGGTTTAGGAGCTGCAGTCAAATACCTTGAACAAATAGGCTCAAACGAAGTTATGGAGCATGAGAGGCTTTTAACCAGCTACGCAATCAAGCAAATGGGTGAACTCAAGAAAGTTGCCATCTATGGTCATGGTTATGAATCTCTGAATAGCGGAATTATTCCCTTCAACGTCGAAGGTTCATCATCTCACGATGTAGCACTCTTTCTCGATAATTATGGGATAGCTATAAGAAGCGGTTTTCATTGTGCGCAGCCGATGCATCAAGTTTTCAAGTTACAATCTTCGGCACGAGCAAGCTTTTACATTTATAACACATTTGAAGAGATTGATCGTTTCGTGAATGTTTTAAGACAACTCGTCTAAGTTTTAGGTTAATTCACAAATCAATAAAATGCGATATTCAAGCTGAGGAAGTTATTTTTGGAAAATGTGTGCTGAGGTTAATTTTTTCTCTTGAATGTACTTTAGCTTATAATTAATCTGGGATATTGATGTTAACGTTCAATTTATTATACGTCGTAGGTTTAGATTTTGAAGAGAAAAAAAGAGGGTGTGAAGTGTATATAGTTGATTGGGCTAGATTGCTGGTCCGGTCAACTTTTTTTATCTATTTCTATGTGACTGAGTAACGAATGCAACAGCCTGCAGAGCCATTTTTGTGGTGCTATATGTCGCTTATTAGGGTGTGTGCGCGTTGCTAACTGAATTAGACATAACACTGTTATATGCTTTATTGACGAAAATATTCCAAAAAGAATTGACTCCGCAAAGTTCATTTAGATAATAACAAATACACAAAAATTTCTGACAATCACTGAACCCGACAATTAATTTTTCCTTTTCCTTGATGTTTTTTCAGCCAATCCTTTACGATAACGATAAATTGTTCCCTCTTTGCTGGGGAATATTTGGCGCGTGGACAAGCGGGACACAACGCGTCATAGAACCAGTGTCCAGCATCGGCAAATAACTCCAGTTTCTTGTCTTTTGAATTTAGCTTTGAATAGAGTTGTTTGGCTCCGGTTGGCAGTACTGTTGTGTCCGCCTCTCCTTGAAGAATTAAAACTGGTGCCTGAATAAAAGAGGCATTACTCGAAACATCTCTTAAAAGCCTTTTTTTCACGTTTAAGAGGTAATTGACCGTTAGGTGTGGCGTTTCTAAGGGGTCTTCAAGCATAATTTTGATTTCTTCTGGATCTCTATTTTTGTCGCTCGGCGAAGAATATGGATTGTGAGTTTTCTTCGGAGTAATTGTGTTTGCAAGAACTAGTATGAGTGCATTTTTACGGTTGCCCAATGAAGAGGTCACTGCAGGAGCTGCAAGCACTAAACCATCAATGGTTTCAGGGTGATTAGCGGCATACCAAAGGGCGTAAACTCCACCTAAGCTATGACCAAACAAATGCAATTTTTTTCTCTTATGGCGCTCCCGTAAGTAAACGACGAAATCATCAATATCTTGTAAGTGCCTATCAAAATCGCCCACGTAGCCTCTCGGCAGCCCTTCCTCCCGCGAATTACCAAAGCCTCTTAGGTCTAAGGCATACACTTGATTTCCATCCTTTGCCAATTCTGGGCCAGTGTTTCTGAACCAACCTGAGTAATCACCAATACCGTGGATGCAAACGACCGCGCGTTTAACCGGTTTGGTGGAGTTCCAGCAACGGTAGGCCAAGTTGAACCCGTCGGTAGCGGTAAATTTGAGCACGTTTGCATCTTTCATAAAAAAAATCGCCCTACTCGCTTTGATTAGAATGCGTTTTGAGAACTTGACGGTTTTAAATGTTGAATTTCAGAGTATATCTGGTCCCAGTTGTAGACTCTTTTGGTTAAGTTTCTTATGTTTAACGTTTTGTTCCAGGGTTGATCATAAATTAGGACTTTTTTGACTTTTGTTGTCCATGCCAACGCTTCTTGCATCGAATCCTCCACTACCAAATCCAGTGGGTCGACCTCCGCAAGGTACTTTTTGCCGTTGTTTAGCAGGTGCAGTCGATTGTACGGGATGCCTTTATCTTTTAGCCATGACTCGGTAATGTCGCGCAAATAGCCGTATCTGCTTGTTAAAAGGTAGATGTTGTGTCCTTCTTTGCTTAGGCGTATTATGGTTTCCTTGGCGCCGACGTTTAACGGTAAATCTTGCTTTAAAACCTCTACGACGAGTTGCTCTTCCTCAGATTGTGTGATGCCCAAAACCACATCTAAATCGAAGCAGTAGATGCCTGATGCTTTTAGAGTTAGCCCATAATTCTTCTTTAACGTGGATAAAAGCGGAATTGAAAAATCAGCGATTACACCGTCAATGTCAAAGCCTAGATTTAACTTTCCATATTTTTCGTTTGAAGGCATGGTCATCTTACCTTTGGGTGGAATGGATTAAACGTGTGTAACGTAAATAGGTTCAGTTAGTTCAAGGTTCAAAGTAAAGGGGATGATGGGATTTTTTTCATGCTGACTCAACGGTGAACTCCGTTTTGCACGCTTAGCTTCAACTTTGCGCACAGTCACGTGCTATTCCACCTCCCTTCGAGTATATCCGCAAGCTGTACACCTCAAGAAGGTGACACCCGTTGTTCCTTCTGACCCTATGGCCATAGACCAAGTTTCGCTAGTATTGTTGTCACACTTTGAGCAAATCACCTGAATCACCGGAAATGTCCGCAGTTTCGATTCTTGCTTATCCACAACCGCAATTTCTAATCGATTGGCCACTGAAGGGTCAATTTTCCTTTTCAGTATCCGATCGTTGGCAAGCTTCGCCCTGTAGTGACATTTTCTACAGTGAATTTCCGCTGATTTCCCATGCATTAACTCCAGCACAGATTGACATTTTGGGCAGAAATTCATGAGAAAGGTTCGCTGAAGTGTTTTTTCTGAATTTGATGTTTCGTTTAGCTTTTCTGTGGAGGTATCCGTTAGGGAAAACGGTTGAAGCGGTGTGGTTGATTGTTCTGTGGGGAGTTGGATGACTATTTGTTTGACCATTTTTTCACCTTTATGGATGTATGTTAGAAATATCAGTATAACGCCGTTATATGCATTTTTGTGTGAAATATTCCAATAGGAATATGCAGTACGGCTTATGAAGAATGGCTTATGCTTTGCTTTGGCAAGATGTTTATCTTGATGTGCTCGTATTCTGTTAGGAATAAATTTAGCAACAAAGCATATAACACCGTTATAACTTGATAAGTAAACGAGGAACAAGAAAATGTCCAAACAGACAATAGACTGCCTTTCAATCTATGCTGGGTTAGACATAGATTACGTAACCGAAAAAAGAGGGGTGTCCATAAACCAGGTAATTTCTCGCTTTTTCAACAAAGCAGAAAGCGTCCTAACGCCCATAGAAACCACGCTCCCAACCCGCGAAAATAAAGTAAGAAACCAGAGGTAAATGGAAAATGGCTCAAGAACAGGTGCAAGAACCAAAACGTTTGTTTCAAGAAAGAATCAAGTCACCCTCGCTAACTGAGTTCTCAAGAAACTACAAAACGAACACAGTGAGGATTAACTTGCAGAAAAACCGAGTCGCTGACTTAGCAACCAAGGTTTGTTTAGAATCAGCGTTAGACGCAGGCGAAAGAAAAACTTATCAAAGCCCCAATAGAGCCATATTGCTTATCAACACAAAGTCCACAGACTCATCCGCAGTGATAACCCAACTAAAAAAAGTCAAAGCCATAGACGAAGTGTACCCCATAAAAGGCAAATACGACATTCTTGCAGTTGTCAAAGCAGAATCCTTTAACCAACTCAAAAGAACAATCTCGAACAGATTCACACATATAGCAGGCATCAAATCAAAATTAACTTTGACCCTGATAGACAAAGATCTTGCAAATTAGTCGGGCTAAAGCATTCTCAGCAAATCAGCTTTTGTGATAATGCCGACAACAGAACCTTTTTTCGAGACCAACACCGCTTGGTAGGTTTGCAGGAGACTGGAAATTAGAGACAGCGGCGCGTCTTCACCAACCTGCGGGAAAGCCTCTTCCATGATGCCTTCAGTTGGCAATTTAGAGATCTGGTCCAAGTCCTTGCCCGCCAGGATCTGCCGAAGTATGGTTTTTTCTGAGACGCTGCCCACTGACTGCTTGCCGTCGAAGATAGGTATCTGGGAGTAGCCGTGTTCTTTCATCAGCTTGACAACCCTTAGGATCGGCTCATCTTTCTGTATGCCGATAACTTCGTTAGGTACCACTTTACCCTCCTGAATTTTTATTTTAGCTTCCAGCCGTTCAAGAACATCGAAAATGGTTTTTACTTTGGTGTAAGATGAGTCGATAGTTCCTGCTTCAAGCTTAGCAATTAGGGATTGGCTTACACCCGCGAGTTTGGCGAGTTCAGACTGCTTTAGACCAAGTTGGCGCCGCTTTTTTCCGATATCTTCTACTGTCGGAAACATAATGGTGCATTGTTTATCGTGCCTGATATTCCTTTTGGAATAAAAACCGCAAAAAAGCATATAACACCGTTATTGTATGATAAACTAAAAAAACTTAAAACCAAAAAGGAGTAAAAATAAAATGACAAGTAGAAAATTAGACACAGTCGCTGTTCATGCAGGGCAAGAAACTCCTGAACCAACAACCGGTTCAAGGGCTGTCCCAATCTACCAGACAACTTCTTATGTATTTAAGAATACAGATCATGCGGCGAACCTTTTCGCTCTTAAAGAATTAGGAAACATCTACACTCGAATAATGAACCCGACCACCGACGTCTTCGAAAGAAGAATAGCAGCCCTCGAAGGTGGAACTGGAGCGCTTGCAGTAGCATCTGGGCAAGCAGCTGAAACGTTGTCGTTGTTAGCAATTACACGATTGGGTGACGAAATAGTCTCAGCCAACAATCTGTACGGCGGAACGTACCAACTATTCCACTATACATTCCCAAAACTGGGCAGAACCGTAAAATTCGTGGACTCTCAAAAACCAGAAGAGTTCAAAAAGGCGATAAACTCAAAAACAAGGGCACTATATGCTGAAACAATCGGAAACCCAAAGCTAGACGTACCCGACTTCGAGGTTCTCGCCAAAATAGCGCATGATGCTGGAATCCCCTTTGTCGTAGATAACACGGTTGGAATCGGAATAGTTAGACCCATAGATTACGGAGCTGACATTATAGCCAACTCTGCCACAAAATACATAGGCGGACATGGGACAAGTATAGGCGGCGTAATCGTTGACTCAGGCAATTTCAAATGGAACAACGGAAAGTTTCCCGAATTCACCGAGCCTGACCCGAGTTATCACGGCCTCAAATACTGGGACACATTTGGAAATTTCCCAGGTTTCGGAAACGTCGCATTTATCTTCAAAGTACGCGTTCAACTGCTAAGAGACATAGGAGCACCGTTAAGCCCATTCAACTCTTTCTTGTTCCTCCAAGGCTTAGAAACGCTGCCGCTAAGACAGCGCAAACACTCAGAAAACGCGTTGAAAGTAGCACAGTTCCTTAAACAGCATCCGCTCGTCAGCTGGGTAATTTATCCGGGTCTACCTGATGACCCCAACCATCGAATTGCCTCCAAGTACCTCAAAGGTAACTATGGCGGTCTAGTCGGCTTCGGAATTAAAGGCGGCAAAGAATCAGGACGTAAACTCATCGAGTCAGTGAAGCTTCTTTCGCACCTGGTAAACATCGGCGACGCAAAAAGTCTCATTGTTCACCCGGCTTCAACCACTCACCAACAACTGACCCCTGAAGAACAGAAGGCGACAGGAGTCACTGATGACTACATAAGACTCTCCATCGGCATCGAAGACCCAGAGGACATCATCGAAGACTTGGATCAAGCATTGAAAGTGGCGGCAAAACCTTAAATCCATAACAGCGTTTTACTCAAATCTTCCTCCCTTTTTTGGAGGCAAACAAATTCGCAGCGGCAATAAATAAACTTGAAAATTCACCTACCCAAACGTTCACTTTTGGGCAACCTCCAGCGGAGCTTATTCTTGAATCTGGCGAAAAGCTTGGTCCAATAACTCTTGCCTACGAAACCTACGGCGAACTGAACGAGCAAAAATCCAACGCTATCCTAGTTCTTCACGCGCTCAGCGGCGACGCCCACGCAGCTGGCTCAAACGGCTGGTGGGAGAACATGATTGGTCCAGACAAAGGCTTAGACACAAATAAGTACTTTGTAATGTGCTCAAACGTCATTGGAGGCTGCCGAGGCTCAACAGGTCCATCGTCGATAAATCCGAAAACTGGTAAATCGTACGGCACAGATTTTCCCACGATTTCGATCGGCGACATGGTCAACGCTCAAAAACGCCTGATTGACCATTTGGGAATAAAGAAACTTCTCACGGTCATCGGCGGCTCAATGGGTGGCATGCAAGTTCTTCAGTGGATGGTCGCCTACCCGGAAAGCATACGTTCAGCCATACCGATTGCAACGACAATGAAGCATACGCCCCAGCAGATCGCCTTCAACGAGGTCGGTCGACAAGCAATCATGGCTGATCCCGACTGGAAAGGAGGGCACTATTACGGCTCAAAGGCTCCGGCGAAAGGCTTAGCCGTGGCCCGAATGATTGGACACATAACCTATATGAGCGATATTTCGATGGCTGAAAAGTTCGGCAGACGCTTGCGAGCAGACAAGGAACCCTTCAAGTTTGGCGCGGAATTTGAGGTGGAAGGTTACCTGCGTTACCGAGGCGACAATTTCGTCAAACGGTTCGACGCCAACTCTTACCTTTACATAACTAAAGCCATAGACTACTTCAACATCCTCAATGGAAACAAAAGTCTCGCCAACATCTTTGAAGGGTTGAAAGCAAAAGTTCTCGTAATAGCATTCAAATCCGACTGGCTCTACCCAGCGTATCAATCGCAAGAAATCGTTAAAGCATGCAAATTGGCAGGAGTCGACGCTACCTACTGCGAGATAAACTCCACCTATGGCCACGACGCGTTTCTTCTGGAAACCGAGGAAGAAACCCAGTTGATCAAGCATTTCCTTAACACAGTCTCAAACGGATACAATAGGGGAGCGCAATGACTGCGTCAACCGTAAAGATTGAGCGCAAAATAATCTTAGACTGGGTTAGCAAAGAGGCATCTGTGCTAGATCTCGGATGCGGCGACGGGGAACTCTTAGCACTTCTTATAAAAGAGAAGCAGGTGCATGCGCAGGGGATAGAGCTAAGCGAAACCGCTATCCAGCGGTGTGTAGCTCAGGGATTAAGCGTTTTCCAGCAAGACATTGACACGGGTTTGTCAGAGTACGCTGACGACTCATTTGATTATGTTATCCTAAACCAGACTCTTCAGCAGGTGAAAAAACCGGATCTCGCTCTGACAGAAGCCTTGAGAGTTGGGAAAAGAGTTATTGTAGGCTTTCCAAATTTCGTTCACATCGCAGCTAGACTACAAATTCTAAAAGGGCGGGTCCCAGTAACCAAAGCGTTGCCCTACGAGTGGTATGACACCCCAAACCTGCATTTTCTAGCTATCGCCGACTTCAAAGACTATTGCAAAAGGAGAAACATTCACATCGAAAATTCAGCCTTTATCAGAAAAAACGGCACAATCAAACTATTCCCCAATCTGTTTGCGGAGACAGGACTGTTTTTGATAAACGCAATTAGTTTTCGTTGATTCTCTGATAAATTATTTAGCATACTATTCTTTACCCGATTATCTGCTAGATGTTAGGCAACCAATATCTAGAAGCTGCTGAGAAACCCTCTTGTCACGTCCCTTGCTGATTGAAGAAGAGGATGCTTAATCTTTAAAGGCTCAACCAGACTTCGTAATCTGTCTATTCGGAAGTAGATTGGCGGATGCGGATCCCAGCTTAGCCATTCTTGAAAACGGAAAGACGGTATGCGTTCATAAAGCAGTCTTTGGAAGCCTATTTTTTCGAGTGAGTCAGCCAAAAGGGCTGGTTCACCCACAACCATAGCCGAAACCAAGTCAGCTCTTGCCTCGAAGAACTTCGCTACGAAATAAGTCAGGGACAACAGCACCCACAAGTAGATAATTAGCAAAAGCAAGGAACCAGTTGGGATAAGGGCAAAAATTAGGTAGAACCAGACAACGTATTGAACCGCAGATATACCGAACAGCCAGAGCGGGTCGTGTCCTCTTAAATGGCCGAATTCATGCCCAAGGACAGTTACGATTTCCTCATCTGTAAGTTGCAAAAAAGTTCCTGTTGTTATCAGAACGATACCGCGACTTGGGCTGGGACCGGAAGCCGCAGCGTTGGGCAGCAAAGTGTTCGATATTATGGTTTCAGGTACCTTATAACCGAACTTATCAGCCGTTTTCTTTACAGTCTCGTAAACGTTTACTTTCCTTGCCATCAAATCTTCCGTTTTGCAATCGATCCCGAAGTTGGCAAATATCTTGTGAGCCTTCTGACAATCAAGTTCTCCCTTCTCGGCTATTGTCTCCTTATAAATTTGCTGCTTAAGTCGAACTAAATCTTCCTTCGACAACTTTTTCACGGAGCTATCCAATCCAGCGGAAAGAGGATACTGCAGAATGTGAATGAAAGGATTTTCTTCGGTAATGTGCCAATCGGCAGATCTAGCGATTATCTTGTTCGAATAAAAAACAAAAACGAATTGTACAGCAAGCAGAACAATCGGGATGAACAGAACATAGCGGGGTTCAACAACTAGGAAAAGTAGTATTCCAAAGCTCATGAAAATCGCGATAAGCAAAATTTGCGTTTCCAAAAAAATTCTGCGCAGTGATTTGTTTTCTTTACCTGAAACCCTTTCAGGCACCACGGATTCGCCTTCTCTCCATGCGAAGAATAAGCTGTTCTTTCTAACTTGATCTTCAAAGGCATCAACTGCTATCTCAACATCCTCTTTAGCCTTCGAAATCTCGTCTTGTGAGACCGTTTGCGTAAGTGGTTGAATAACCGTATTGATTGACTCGTTGCCAGACGCTCGAACACTTATCTTCTTCGTTCCGTAAGGATCTAAAACTGTGTAATTCACGGAGAAGTTGCCAGTCGAGATGTCTATAAATCGGCTTTTTTGGGATGGAAGATAAATCCGTGCCCAAAAATCATAGAACTTGCTAATGTAATCCGTTGGGATTTCGGGAACTATAGTGAATGAAAGTAAAGCTTCTGACAAATTCAGCACCATAGGAAGTCAAACTTGCTCTTCCAAATACAAGAACAAAATAGTCATCTGACATTATTAATCTTTTAGTGTGAATTATTGCCCTCAAAACGCAAGAAGCTTGACTAAGGTTTTTTGAACTCGTCTTTCTTGTCGTGAAGGGCGACCAAGACGCATAATGTGAAACTAAGGCAATAAACAACCGAAAAGCTGCAGTGGAGTTGTTTCTAAAAATTCGCCGCCAATTTCCAGTTTGCCTCTAAAAATAAAACTGGTCTCTAAAAAATCTTCCAAAATCAAGTAAAAAAAAATTAAGTTACAGTTTAATCCAAAGCAGAATGCCCATGATTAACCCGTAGATTGCCAATGCTTCAGCCAAAGCCACAACCAAGAAGCTTCTAAAGAACGTGTCAGGTTTTTCAGCTAACGCGCTAATTGCGGCGCTGCCAGCGGCGGAAATTGCAATCCCAGCCCCTAATGCGGATAAACCAATAGCTAGTCCGGCGCCGATTGCTATGCCCAACCTGTCGTATTGACCGACGGTGGTTGTCGTGGTTGTTGTTGATTGAACGGTAGTTATCGTGAATGCGGCGGCTACCCCGACAAGAGGAAGAATGAATAGGGGTGCCAAAAGTAAGAGTATTAGCAGTCGATTTTTCATATGAGCCTAGCTCCAATGAAGCATTATCAACACGTCATCAGCTAATAACCTTTTTCTTTGCAATCTTCACTTCTCTTTATTTAGGGAATCTTCTAGAGATTCACCTGTTTTTCTTGCTTCCTCTCTAACTGCGTCAGCTTTTTCCCGGATGTTTTTAATTGCTTCTTCCGCTAGCTGATCGATCTGCTTGCTGAAGTTTTGGTAGTCGTTTTCAAGTTTCTCTTTTGACATGAACTGTGCTCTCCTGAACTCTTATTTGAGAACCAGAACGGGGCAAGGCGCGTATTCGATTACTCGTTGGGTGACACTTCCGACAAGGACCCTTTCTGTTCCTCTTCGCCCGTAGCTGCCCATTACAATTAAATCAAAACTTAAATCTCTGGCTAAGTGCACTATCTGTTCATAAGGTATTCCTCTAGCAAGCAGAGACGAGGACTTTACACCTCCTTTCTCCGCTAACCCGAGGACGTAATTAACGTAACGTTGACCAGCTTCTTTCAGCTCTTGTTCAAGGCCATCGCGTTCAGTGGTTTTGGAAATTTGATTGATAACAACCTCGTCAATCACGTAAAGAACCAGGATTTCCGCGGAAAGCATTTTGGCGATACCTATGCCGTACTCTGCAGCGCGCACACTGTAGTCTGACCCGTCCGTGGGTACCAAAATTTTTTTGATATTTTTAAAGTTCATACTCAACTTTTCCGTGCTCCTTAATCATGTGCTTAATTCTTTTAGTTCTAACAAATTCTTCACGGTCCCTCTCTTCCAAAACAAGCGCAATCTGCTTAGTGATGTTTTGATACCTAGGAATTAGAACGTGATCTAAAGCGTTTACTCGACGCTGAGTTTTTCGCACGTCGTTGGCAATCTGGAATGTGGTGCCTTCAGCTCTGGCTAAATCAGCAATAAGCTTTAGCACGCTGTAGAATTGCTTAAACGCCTTATCCAGTTCAGCACTAGTATTTCCGAAACCGTAGTCTGGCTTAACGTTAGGTGCGCCTTGGAATTCCACCAGTGGCACGGCTACTCCCATAATGCTTCTAAAATCCAACAGAAAATTGGCTTCAAAACTTGAGCCGCAAGCTATATTGGCGACCGTCTCTGAGCCTAAAGCCATATTTGCCTCCTTTATATTTTGGTAAGCCTTTGCAAGAACTTCTAACAGTTCCTCGCGAGCCTTCTCAGCTTCATAAATACTGTTTCTTAGTTCCCGGAGCAAAATGTCACGTTTACGCTCAAGCACGTCACGCCCTGATTGTGCTAGGCTCAGGGTCTTTTTAGTTTGTATCAGGTTAATTCTTGTTGGACTAATGTTCTCAAGAGACATTTAGCTCACTTTACTTCTTGAACGATTTTTGGATAATACTTTTTGATGTATTCCGTATGGATATGGGTTAACTCTTCGTCCGGCAAAATTGACAGTGTATCCCAGGCAATCGAAAGTGTCTGTTCAATTGTCCTATTCTCATTTTTGCTTTGATTGACAAGAGCATGCTCAAAACGGTTCCCGAAGCGTAGATATTCTTTGTCCACGGTTCCTAATCCTTCTTCGCCGATAATTATGGCCAGAGACTTCACAGCGTTGTATTGCGCGTAAGCCGCGTACAACTGGGTGGCAACATCCGCGTGATCTTCCCGCGTTCGACCTTTTCCTATGCCATCTTTCATCAGTCTTGAAAGACTAGTGGTAATGTTGATTGGAGGGTAGATGCCCTGCTTTTCCAAATTTCGGGATAAAACAATTTGCCCTTCAGTGATATAGCCCGTAAGGTCAGGAATAGGATGGGTGATATCGTCATTTGGCATGGTTAAAATAGGCATCTGGGTGATTGAACCTTTCCTGCCAGCTATTCTGCCAGCTCGCTCGTACACGCTTGCCAGGTCGCTGTACATGTAACCTGGATAGCCTTTTCTGCTTGGAACTTCCTCCATCGAAGCGCTTACTTCGCGCAGAGCTTCGCAGTAATTCGTCATGTCCGTTAAAACCACTAGCACGTGCGACTCATTCTCGAAGGCCAGATACTCAGCTAAAGTTAAACCCGCCCTAGGCGTGATGATTCGCTCTACAGGAGGGTCCTCAGCTAGATTGAGGAACATTGCAACGTTTTTTATTGCGCCTGTTTCTTCGAAGCTTCTTCTGAAGAACGCTGCATCATCGTGTTCCAGTCCCATAGCTATGAAAACTATGTAAAACTGCTCGCCTTGACCTCGAATTGTTGCTTGCCTAACTATCTGAGCTGCAAGATTATTGTGGGATAGTCCTGGACCGCTGAAGATCGGAAGCTTCTGACCTCTTACAAGGCTGTCCAAACCATCAATTGCAGATATACCCGTCTGAATGAAATCCCTTGGGTACTCCCTAGCAGTAGGATTCAGGGGGAACCCGTTCACGTCGAGCCTTTCTTCACTGAAGAATCTTGGGTACCCATCGATTGGTTCGCCGAAACTGTTCATTACCCGGCCGAGCATCTCGGTTGATACAGGTACTTCTAAGGGTCTGCCGAGGAACCGGGTGCGAGTTTCGGAAGGCGACAAGCCTGTTGTGCCTTCGAAGACTTGAACGGTGACGGCTTTCTGGGTTACCTGAATGACTTTTCCTAGGCGCGTTTCTCCAGTTTGAGTTTTTATTGAAACTAGCTCATCGTAGCCTACGCCTTGCACGTTCTCCACGATGATGATTGGACCAGAAATTGAAGCTACTCCTTTATACTCTAATCCCATCGTTACCATAAGCTTTACCTCAGGCTCGCCTCTAACTCTTCGAGTTGCCGTTGCATTCTGATCTGCAAATCGTTTAACTGGTCAACATTCTCGTTTGTAACGGAAGTTTTCATACGCATAATCTCTTCTATTATCGGAATTGACCTATCTTGAAAATCGGTGCACCCTTGCTTACGATGCGGTCAGCATACTTGTGAAAGTCAACAATTATCTTCAACATTTTGAATTGTTTTTGCGGCGAACAGTAAGTGTCAACAGGGTCTAAGGCATTTTGCTGCAAGAGTGCTAGACGAATTATTCTGGCACTGTCTAAAATTAAGCGTTGCTTATCAGGTAGAGCTTCAGGACCGACCAGTTTAACGATGTTTTTCAAGTCGTCCTCAGCCTGCAAGATACGCATCGCCTCTTCTCTGTAACTGTTCCACTCTTTATCTACTTTGCTTTGCCACCAACCTTCAAGTTCGCTGATGTAGCCGCTGTAGCTTTGCATCCAATTAATAGCTGGGTAGTGCCTAGCATCAGCTAATTCAGCGTCCAGAGCCCAGAAAACACGTGTAAAACGCTTAGTGTGCTGTGTAACAGGCTCAGAAAAGTCTCCACCCGGAGGTGACACTGCTCCAATGGCACAAATTGAGCCTAAACGCTTGTCTGAACCCAGCGCTTCAACTACGCCAGTTCTTTCATAAAATTCAGCTAACCTTGACGGCAGATAGCTTGGAAAACCCTCTTCAGCAGGCATCTCCTCAAGCCTTCCTGAAACCTCCCTGAGAGCTTCAGCCCACCTGCTCGTGGAATCCGCCATCAAAGCCACCGCGTAGCCCATGTCGCGGTAGTATTCAGCGAGAGTTATACCCGTGTAGATGCTGGCTTCACGAGCGGAGACTGGCATGTTACTTACGTTAGCGATAAGTATGGTTCGCTCCATAAGCGGGTGCCCTGTGTTAGGGTCAATTAGCTTGGGAAAACTGCTAAGCACATCCACCATTTCATTGCCGCGTTCACCGCAGCCCACGTAAATTATTATGTTCGCATCCGACCATTTTGCAAGTTGCTGTTGAGTAACAGTTTTTCCGGTGCCGAAACCGCCTGGAATGCAGGCGCTTCCGCCCTTGGCTAGGGGGAAGAACGTGTCAATTATTCGTTGACCGGTGATTAGGGGAACTGATGGAGGAAGCCTGCTGCCGATTGGTCTTGGTTTTCTCACAGGCCATTTTTGCAGCATTGATACGGGAGTTTTCGTGCCGTTTTCTTCGATTGTAGCAATTGTTTCTGTGATGTTGTAGTCGCCTTGCGGTGCAATATCAACTATTTTGCCCTGTAGAGTTGGCGGCAAAAGAATGCGATGTTCAACCAAATCGGTTTCTGCAACGACTGCGATGATGTCGCCGCTTACAACCTGGGCTCCAACTTCAACTACAGGTTTGAAAGACCATTTTTTGTCTCTCGAAAGCGGTGACACTCCATGCGCACTCTTAATGTATGCACCAGTAAGCTCTTTCAAAACTTCCAGAGGTCTCTGGATGCCATCAAAAACGCCGCCAACGAGTCCTGGAGCCAGCTCCACGGAAAGTGGGTTACCTGTTCCAAGCACTGGTTCGTCTAGTTTAAGTTCAGTCGTGTTCTGGTAAACTTGGATTGTGGCGTGTTCGCCTTCTAAACGGATAATTTCGCCGATTAAACCCTCTTTTCCCACTTCGACAAGTTCATACATTACAGACTGAGCCATTCCTTCAGCTTCAACTACTGGCCCAGCAACACGGATTACGTTGCCTTTGGATGGCATTTTCTAAGCCTCCTTCCCGAACAGTATCTTAGCTACTTCCACGCGTAAAACAGGCTTGAGTTCTGTCAATCGATTATCAAGTGTGCTGTCGTACGTTACTTTTCCGTCGGCCGTTTGGATTTTAAAGCCGCCTATATAGTCGCCTGTTTGATCTAAGAGTGTTAATTCGCAATTTAGCTTTTTAGATAAACGGTCTAAAGCATCTTGGGTAAGCCAAGCCTTATCTTTCGCGTTAACTTCTAGCACGATTTTTTTCTGACCAAGCCGCTTAGCTGCTTCTTTTATAAGCCGAAGAAGATAACGATGATACTCTTCAGTTGTGACAAAATCCTTGATCCTTACGAGAGCCTGATCAAACACGGTATCGACCAATTTTTCCTTTGACTGGAGAAGCTGATTCCTCATCTCTACTTCAGTTACAGATGCTATTTTCCGCTGTTCTCCCTCTGCTTTGAGTGTTGCCTGATTTATAAAAGCCTTGTATTTCTCATCTGCTTGTTGTTTAGCGGTCTTTAAGATTTGTTTTGCTTGATTTTGAGAGGATAATATGATTTTTTCTGCTTCTTTTTGCACTTCCCCTAACACTTCGTTTGCAATCGCCGAAAGCCCATCCTTTACACTCACTTTTTAAGCCATCCTTTTACATTCTAACGCCCAATGTCTTGGTGATAATATCTGACATGTGAACGGCACTTCCATTTCCCTTGCTTCCAGGTATTTCCACGATTAAGAGGTCCTTGCGTTCCTGATGCACCTTATCTATTATCTCATGCAACGTTGGTTGACTCGAGAACTCCTCACTTATAATCAAGATTGCCAAATCTTTGCGAGCAAGCGCTGTTTCGAGCATTTGCCGTGCCTCATCGACTGAAGTTACTTCGACCCCTTCGACACCGACCAGTCTAAGCCCAGTTACCATGTCGCTGTCGCCTATGACGTAACCAAGCATAACTTTTCAGATAAAACTTAAATTCCTAGTTAATCAACATTTTGTCCGACAACCATGATGCGACCGGAGAGAATGACGCTCGCTTCCATAATCTGCGTACGACAGGATGTTGAGTCGATGCTGGAAGCACTCAACGTTTTCGGGGAGTTTCATATTGAACAATCAGCTGAGAACACTGGCCTCGCTGAGTACGCGGAAAGTATCCAGAAATCTGAGGAGTCGCTTTCATACGTCAACGAGTTGATTAAACAGCTTTCCGAAGAGAAGGCTGGAATGTTTGACATTTTCAAGCAGGCACAACCGTCAAGAATTCAAGTAACGGCTGAAAATTGGCAAACCCTCCTAGAATCAACCTGCCAGCGAATATCCGTGTTGAAAACACAGGTCGATGAACTAAACACTTCTCTTACGAACTTTCAAGAAAAATCCACCAAATTGAACCGCGTCAAAGACATGCTCACAATAATGCATCAGATGAATGCGGACCTCGGAGCTATAAAAGACCTAAAGTTGATACAAGTAACCGCAGCAACCGTGCCGCACAAAAATTTCGACGCGTTAAAAACTGCCCTTAAAGATTTTCCGCTTATTCTACAACGTAGCGATTTAACGAAGGAAAATGACTTTATAACCTTAAGCATTCCAAGCAAACAAGGCGCAGATGTTGACAAAATTCTCAAGGCGCATCGCGCAGAGGCCTTCTCGATCCCTGAAGAGTTGCCTCATGACGCATCCGCGGCGCTCAACGAAGTCAATGATCGGTTAAAGGAAAACGAAAACAAGGAAATGGCGATTTCGAGTTCACTTAGCAGGTTAAGTCAAGAAAACAGGGATAAACTTGACTCATGGAAAGAAACCACTGAAAATGTCCTAGCGCTCTTGAACGCTAAAACAAAGATGCTGCAGTCGGGTCATCTCGCAACCGTTGAAGGGTTCGTTCCTGAGAAAAAATTTGCTGCCCTCCAGCAAAAAATTCATGACATGCTGGGAGAAAAAGCAATCGTACTGCAGAAGGAGCTGGTGGAGGATCAAGACCCCCCGACTGCGCTTAAGAACAACAGATTCGTTAAACCTTTTGAAGAAATCACCAGACTTTATGGTTTGCCACATTACGATGAGTTGGATCCAACCCCGTTTTTGGCAATTACGTTTCCGATTCTTTTCGGGTTAATGTTCGGCGACATTGGTCACGGCTTGATCTTATTCGTTGGTGGATTAACACTTTTCTTGCTGATTAAGAAAAATCAAGGAATAAGAAACGTATGCTGGATTATGGCTACCTGCGGCATTGCCGCCATGGTTGCAGGAGCGCTGTTTGGCGAGTTTTTCGGTAAGGAACTATTTGCGCCTTTGTGGTTTAGCCCGTTCAACAACGTCTTCGCTTACCTAATATTCAGCCTTTACGTAGGCGTGGCACAAATTACCTCGGGCATTTCTCTGGACATTGCAAATTTTCTAATTGAACACAACGTTGTTGACGCTCTTTTGGTAGGAACGCCTAAAATAGCGTTTTATCTCAGCGCAGTTTATCTTATCACCGTCTACAAATTAGATATTGGCTTGTGGTTTTCCGGCCCAATCCTTCTGATATTGGTGCCTTTCTTTTTCATGGTTTTCGCAAAGCCCGCCTACGTAGCAATATCACACTATTATTCAATGCGACCTGGTCAAACGGAGTTGGCGAATGAAACCGGAGGGGGCTCCTTGAGTGTGAGTCTTTTTGAAAGCGGAGACTCAGTGACACGCTTGCTGAGTAATACTATTTCCTACACTCGAATTCTCGCGCTGCTTATGGCTCACTGGGCGTTGGTCCTTGTGACCTACACAGTCGCGGGCCTGATTGGCACGGCTTCAATTACAGCCTTGATCCTGAGCGGCATAGTCATCATCGGCGGAAACTTGTTCGTAATTGCACTTGAAGGACTAATAGTCTTCATTCACACAATGAGATTGCACTTCTACGAGTGGTTTACTAAATTCTATTATGATTCTGGAACACAGTTCAGCCCGTTCAAGCAGAATTTTGTCTACACTGACGTATCATTTAATGAAAAAAATGCTTAAAAAAGGCCAATTCCTCAGATCAACATGTGCTCTTGAATCTGGTCAGCGGGAATGGAAGCTTCGACTCCTGCGCTCATAGCGATAAGATTGTGCACTTCTGCTTCTTTCAAACTCAGATACGCTAATGGCGCGCCCACATTGAAAATTTCCGAAATGGTGCTCACTTTGGCATGCTGAAAAATCGTTTTGTTAAAGGCTTTTTCAGCGTTTCCTATTGTTTCCTCAGGGTTTTGAGTCTTGGCAAAAAACTTGCCGTAGCGGGTTTCTGACACAATTTTGAGGGCTGATTCAAAATCTGCAGCCGTTAACAGCGTCTCGACAGTATCGGAAGAGAGATTAAATTTGTCATGAGGCACTGCGGTCCTCAGCCAGCTAGAATCATAGTTCAACGTTTTTCCCCTCAGAACCGTCAACAAAGAGAAGCTATCGCTTTCTATGCTTGCATAAAAATATGCATGCTGCTTCTCCTCTCCGGGCAGCTTCTGATAACCGTCATAAAGCATATCGTAAAACACCTTATCAAGCAGCACATCAAAAGCCACAGTTGAGCCGCTTTCTTCATAACTTTGCGCCCCTCTGCTCAGGGCTGACGCATACTCAGTATTCTTGAAAGCAGCTACCATTTGCTTCATAGTCGTGGCTCTAGCAGCTTCCTCCAAGACTGCGGTTTTTTTAAGGTAATCCTCTGCTGAAAAGTAGATTCTTGCTAGCTTCTGCTCTAAACTTAATTCAGCGTTGACTGCTTTTATGAGCGACTTGATATTCTCCACTTCAAACCTCAAAAGGTACACGCGGATGAAATCGGCGCTTGCCTTAGGCGTGTTTTTAATCATTTTTATGTATGATTCAATCAGGTTTTCGTTGAATGCTCGTTCAAGCTTTCTACTTGTAAGCGGCAAAGGAATTCTTGATATCTGCGATTGATAAGCAGTTTCACGCAATTGACCCGTGAATTCCGTGAGAGACTTAGCATCCGCCATCGTCTTGACTTTGGCTTCGCTGAGGAGCATGCTTTTCTCTGCTCCGATTTTTGCCAATACGGCAGCATAATGCGTTGTCTGGCTCAAGGTTTGGTTTCCTCGATCACTACCTTCACAACTTTAGCGATTGCTTGCTCCATGTGCTTTTCCGCTTGTGCTTTTAGCTTCTCAGCGGTTGCTTGGTTAGCTTTCAACTGTTCCTCCCGTCTGCGGTTGGCTTCTTCAATAGCACTTGTAGACATCCGATGAGCCTCTTCCTCAGCGTAAGTTTGGCTGATTGCCATCAGTTTTTCGCTGTTCTGCTGAGTAAGGATCATCATGTTTTGAGCTCTTTGCTGAGCTTCGCTTCGGATCAGCTCTGCTTGCGCCTCGATTTTTTTAAGTTCGCCCCAAACTTTCTCCATTATTCCACAACCTCAAGATACTGTATCTGTTCAAAAGTTTTTGGGTTGTTTTGGAACCCTACATTTGATTTTTAAAACGGGGCATACTCAGTCTCGTGACTAAGTTTAGGGGTTCCTTAGTCAACAAATACTATTTTGTTGTATACTCTTGTGGTGAAAAACAAAATGAGTCAAACAGCTAATCCGTTAGAAGTCCTCAAATCGCTCTCAGAAGCAACAAGCACTCTAATCAGCAAAATTTCAAAGTCCATCGTAAGCGTAAAAGCGCAAATGTCCCGCGGAACAGGCGTAGTCTTAACTCAGGACGGCTACATCGTCACGTGCAATCACGTACTCTCAGGATGCAACACGGTCAAAATCGGCCAGGGAGAAAAAACATTCAACGCCAAAATCGTAGGCTCAGACCCGTACAGCGACATAACCTTGCTGAAGGCGGAGGGAGGGGAATTCACACCCATAGAAATCGGCGACTCAGACAAACTGAAAGTAGGCCAATACGTTTTGGCTCTAGCTAACCCGTTTAACAGGAATCAACCAACCGCCACCAGCGGCATAGTAACCGGCGTAAACAGCACTCTTAGAGGCTGGCGTGGAACTCAGATGGAAAACATAATCGCAACCGATGCGCAACTGAACCCAGGCTTCAGCGGCGGACCACTCGTCGATGTTGAAGGCAGATTGATTGGTATAAACGCGGCTTACGTCTGGCAAAGAGGCATAGCTATTCCAATAAACAAGGTCAAGATAGTCACAGACAGACTGATGACAGGGCGCGCACCGCAAAGGGGCTATCTCGGCATAGTTGCCAACACCGTCGCCATTCCGGAGGAAATCGCTGAGCAAGCAGGCTTAGAACAGCAAACGGGCGTGATGATCTTCAATGTCGAGGCAGGTTCACCAGCTCGCAAAGCAGGCTTAGTCATGGGTGATGTGCTCGTTAAATTCAATGGCAAACCCGTCACCGATTTCTACGACCTTCCAAGGCTTCTCGCTGAAGACGTTATAGGCAAAGAAACAAAACTAACCGTCATACGAAGGGAAAACCTCATCGAAACCACCATTGTTCCAACCGCTCACGGAGAAGACGAAGATTGATAGACCATTTCCCACTCGAAATTGAGCACCCAGAACCTATGCCTTCGCCGCCGCTGAGAAGAAAACCATTCCCAATGCCTCAATTCCCAACAGCAGATGCAGTTGCTTCGACGGCTGCTTTCGCTTCCGTTTTTGATTAGGCGGCGAAAGAAGCCTCTTTTTTCTATTTGTTTCTAAACAAGTGTAATCTTGATTAGGAAAATTTAATGAAGTGGACACGCCAAGCGTGCGCCAAAATTGCGGGTTTTGAAAGCCAAATGGGATTTCGCCGGTTCAACATCCTCTTATAATCACTGACTCGATGAAGGCAGTTTTTGCCTCCGTGTAACCCAAGCGGTCTGTTCCATATTTAGCGGCTAATTCCTTTTTCAAAGAACAGTACTCTTGGGCAATTCTAGAGTTTTTTCTAAGAAAATCACGAAAGACAATGTGTTTTTTCCAGTGTTCGCTGCCGAACCTTACAAGGTGTAAATGATACCCAAGCGCATCCTGATTTTTTCCCAAGCAGTAATACCATTCTGCATTGTCCGCTTGCGGGATAACTTCCGTGTAGCCTATGCTTTCTAGAGGTGCAAGACAATGTTTTGCTTCTTCCAAGCTTCTGACACCAGCCATTATGTCGACTATGTTCTTTCCGCCCAGATTAGGAACCGCGGTGCTGCCGATATGTTCAATTGCCAAGAT
>Ga0187784_10000251_pt1 | contig 37527 bp, 40 predicted proteins | sample 1015_SJ02_MP15_2_FD_132964 | JGI IMG/M metagenome (GOLD analysis project Ga0187784, IMG submission 132964) | Tropical peat soil microbial communities from peatlands in Department of Meta, Colombia - 1015_SJ02_MP15_20_MG | ecosystem: Environmental > Terrestrial > Soil > Wetlands > Peat | place... | reverse complement strand
CGCGGCGGGCAGCAGGGGTCACCGGGGCCTCCGGGGCGATAGGGTGTCGAAAGGAAACGCCCGGTAAGATTTTCGATGGCGCGACGATAGGCCTCACGGTAAGATTTTAGACGGCGTGATTCGACCGCTTGCGCCTTGCCGGGCCTCCGGCTTATAGTTAGGGTGCGTCCCGCGAGGCGGGCGCTGGGGTAGCCCGGTCGCGGGCAAGAGGGGGTTCCTGACGTGTCCGGACATTCCAAGTGGCACAACATCAAGATCAAGAAGTCCAAGGTGGACCAGCAGAGGGGCAAGCTCTTCAGCAAGCTGGCCCGCGAGATCATCATCGCCGCGAAGGACGGAGGCGGCGATCCGAACGCGAACATCCGCCTGCGTGCAGCCATCGACCGTGCCCGCGAGGCGAGCATGCCGAATGACAACATTCAGCGTGCGATCGCACGCGGCGCAGGTGGCGCCGAGGGTGCGACCTACGAAGAAGTCACGTACGAAGGAATGGCCCCTGCGGGCGTCGCGGTGCTGATCGGGGTACAGACCGACAACCGCAACCGGACCGCATCCGAGATCCGGAATCTTTTGACCAAGGGCGGCGGCTCCATGGGTGCGTCCGTGGCGTGGATGTTCGAGAAGAAGGGATTGATCAGCGTCCCGCGCTCGGCAGCATCCGAGGACGAGGTGCTGGCTCGCGCCATCGAGGCCGGCGCCGAGGACATGCGGACCGGCGCCGAGGACTACGAGATCACGACCACGCCCGAGGATTTTGCGTCTGTCAGGAAGGCGCTCGAAGACGCCGGATTCCGTCCGCAGTCCGCGGAGATCACGATGGTTCCGAAGTCGACGGTCCCGGTATCCGGCAAGGAGGCTCAGCAGGTGTTGCGTCTCATGGAGACGCTTGAGGACCACGACGACGTACAGCACGTGTACGCCAACTTTGACATCCCCGACGAGGTTCTGCAGCAAGTCGGCTGAGCGGAGGAGCGCGCATGGGAGTCCGGGAGGGCGTCCGGGCGGGATTTCAGTTAATCTGGACCACCGTTCAGAAGAACGTCGAGGCGATGCCCGAGAGCGGCATGGAGTTCACACCGCCGGGACTCGATACGCGATCCTTTCGAGCGATCGCCGTGCACATGGCCAATTCCTGCGTGACCTTCGGCGACAATATCGGCAAGAGCACGTGGGAGCGAGTCATGGCCTATCCGATGGACAAGCCGATGTCCAAGGCCCAGGTGCTCGACACCATGCGTGACGGGGGGGAGCGGTTCCTGGCCGGCGTGGCTCGCCTCACCGACGACGAAGCCGGGCGCATCATCCGGACGCCGTGGGGCGCGGAGATGCCTCAGGGGATCGTCGTGTCCGGCCAGGTGTCCCACGTTTTCTACCATAACGGGCAACTCTCGATCTATCTGCGCATGCAGGGGGTCAAGCCACTCTTCCTGGCTCGGTAGTACGCCGCCGGCAGCGTCGGCCGACGAGTCGAGACGCGCGACTCTGCGCGGCTCGTATTCGCGGCGTGGGCCGGCACCGGGACCGGCTGGCGCATTCGTGATCGCCGTTTGTCTCTCTCCGCCTGCGCGCACGATGGGCACGTGAAGGAAAACGTGATCCGCCGGCGAACACTGGTTCGTCGTTCCACGAGACGCACCAGCGGCCAGCGCCGAATCGGAGCATGGTTCATGCGGATTCTGGGGATCGATCCCGGACTGCGCCTCACGGGGTACGGTCTCGTTGAGGTGTGCGGGCCCCGCGTCGGCTTCGTGGAGGCCGGGGTGATCCGGACCAGCCCGCGTGCGACGCTGCCGGATAGGCTTCGTGAGTTGCACGCAGGGGTGCAGGAGATCCTGGCGGACGGCCGTCCGTCCTCGCTGGTGCTTGAGGATGTCTTTGCCCATCCCCGGTTTCCCAAAACCGCCATCATCATGGGACACGTCTGCGGCGTGATCGGGCTCGCAGCCGCGCAGGCTCACGTTCCGGTGCACACGATTTCTCCGGCCGCCATCAAGCGCGCGATGGTCGCGTCTGGGCAGGCCGGGAAGGGCCAGGTGCAGCGGATGGTGCGGATCTTGCTGGACCTCACGGAAGAGCCTGGGTCGCACGCGGCCGACGCGCTCGCGATCGCTCTCGTCGCGGCATCGCGGCGGGGTGCGGTGCTTGAACCTGCGGCTGCCAGGGGATCGGCGTGATCGCTTTCCTCCGGGGACGGGTGGTGCGGCGGTCCGACGAGGTGCTCGTGGTCGAATGTGGGGGTGTCGGGTACGAGGTGCACCTGCCCGGATTTCTTCGCGATCTCCTGCGCGCGGAACCGGGCAGGATCGGCGAGACGGCCGAGCTGCACATTTCGTATCACGTCTCCGCGAACCAACCCCGGCCGCTGCTCGTTGGGTTTCTGCGGGAGATCGAGCAGGAGTTCTTCGAGCGATTCATCACCGTGGACGGGCTCGGGCCGACAAAGGCGATGAAAGCCATCGTGCCCCCCGTCGAACAGGTCGCGGACGCGATCGAGCGCAAGGACGTCGCATTCCTGCGCCGGCTTCCGGGGGTGGGCGGACGCACGGCTGACAAGATCGTCGCCTCGCTCCACGGCAAGATGGGCAAATACGCGCTGCTCCGATCCGAACCGCCGGCGGCGCCGGAGGCACCTACGGAGGACTTTCGTGCTGAGGTCATTGAGGTGCTGACCGGACAACTAGGCCACCGTGCGGTCGAGGCGCGGCGCATGGTCGAGGACGCCTTTCGCCGCAACCCCGCCATCGCGTCGGCCGAGGAGCTGTTCCAGGAAGTGTACCGGGCTGAGCGGGGAGGGCCGGCGTGACCCGGGAGCGGCTCGCCGGCGGACCGCCGGACCCCCGGCCGAGGAGCGCGAAAGGGGCCTCGCCCAGGTCCGAGGGCGGTGAGGAGGAGCAGCTAGTCCGCAGCCTGCGCCCCAAGCGGCTCGACGAGTGCATCGGGCAGGCGCGTGTCACGAGCGCGCTCAGGATCGGTCTCCAGGCGGCGCGCGAGCGTGGTGAGGCGCTCGATCACGTGCTACTCCACGGGCCGCCGGGACTTGGCAAGACGACGTTTGCCAACGTGGTCGCCACCGAGATGGGGACAAGCATCGTGACGACATCGGGTCCGGCCCTCGAACGCGGCGGCGATCTGATGGGGATCCTGACCAACCTCAACAAGGGGGACGTGCTCTTCATCGACGAGATTCACCGCCTGCCGAGGGCGGTGGAGGAGTTTCTGTACCCGGCGATGGAGGATTTCTGCGTCAACTTTGTCATCGAGAAAGGCGCGCACGCGCGAACGCTGCGCTATACGCTGCAGCCGTTTACGCTGGTGGGCGCCACGACCCGGGCAGGTCTGCTCTCGTCGCCGCTCCGAGAGCGGTTTGGAATCTCCCTCCACCTGGACTTCTATCCGGTCGACGAGTTGGCCCTGGTCGTTCGCCGCTCCGCGTCGATCTTGGGCGTGTCGATCACCGAGGACGGCGCCGTGGAAATTGCGCGGCGCGCCCGGGGGACCCCGCGGATCGCGAACCGGCTGCTCCGCCGCGTCCGTGATTTTGCCCAGGTGCGCGCTGGTGGGGAGATCACGCTCGCAGTCGCGCGGGACGCACTCGAGTTCGAAGGCGTGGACGCGCTCGGGCTCGATGTGCAGGATCGCGAGTTGCTGCGCACCATCATCCAGGTGTACGGCGGCGGGCCGGTCGGGATCGAGGCGCTCGCGGCCACCCTCAACGAGGAAGTCGACAGCCTTGTCGAGATGGTCGAACCGTTCCTGCTAAAGGCAGGGTTGCTGACCCGAACGCAGTCCGGACGCCGCGTGACCGCGCAGGCGTGCGACCACCTGGGGTTGGCGGTGCCGGACCGGAGCGGCAAGGGGCAGGGGACCCTGTTCTCATGATCATGCCGCAGATCGGTCGGTTCCTGATTGCGATCGGCTTATTGCTGATCATTCTTGGCGCACTGGTCGTGGTGTTGGGGCACTTGCCGCGCCTGCCAGGGGACATCTACGTGCAGCGCAAGGGATTCGTCTTCTATGTGCCGCTGGTCGGCTGCCTGCTGCTGAGCATCGTGCTCACGATCCTCTTGAACCTGTTCTTCGGGCGACGTTGATCCGGGCGGCGTTGCTCCTCACAGCGCTTGTGGCGCTGGCCGGGACCGGGTCAATGGGACCGGCCAGCGCCACCGAGCCTCTGGTCGTGCGCGTAGGGATTCAGATCGACCGTCCGTCGTTGCAGGTCGCGGCGGACGGTCCCGTGCAGGCCGTGCAGCCCGACACGGGCCGCGTCGTCTCGTTGGCAGGCGAGGCATGGACAGTCGTGCCCACCGGTAACGGGCTGAGCTTCTCCGGCGCCGAGTTCGGCGACGTGGTCCGGCTGCTGGCGCAGACGGGGCCGATCCGGGTCGAGGGCCGTCCGTACCGGGGTACGATCGAGCTGCACCGTAGCTCCGCCGGGGCCGTCACCGCGATCGATGAGCTCCAGCTCGAGCAGTACCTGTATGGCGTCATCAAGGGGGAGATCGATCCCAGGTGGCCGCCTGAGGCGGTCAAGGCGCAGGCCGTGGCGGCGCGGACGCTGGCCGTCCAGCGCATTGCGGAGGCGCACGCGGCGGTCACCGGGTACGACCTCGCGGCCAATACGGAAGCGCAAGTCTACCTCGGAGAGGCGGGCGAAGACCCCGCCGCTACCGCCGCGGTCGACGCTACGCGCGGGTTGCTGGTGACCTACGAGGGACGTCCGATTTTCGCCGCCTACCACTCGAACTCCGGTGGCCATACCGAGGACAGCGAGAACGTCTGGGGCACGGCGTACCCGTACCTTCGGGGTGTTCCGGACCCGTACGCGCTGAGCGCTCCGGGATTGTCCTGGACCGCGACGCTGTCATTCGAGACCCTCACGCAAGCCCTCGAGCACGGCGGCGTGCCCGTGTCGTCGGTCGAAGAAGTTGAGCCCGGACGCGTGAGCCCGTGGGGGCGCGCGATCACGGTTCTCGTGCGCGGAGGCGACGGGTCGGTACAGGAGATCCCTGCCAACCGCTTCCGGCTCCTGGTCGGTCCGGACGTTGTCCGCAGCGCCATGTTCACCGTATCGCGCCGCGGTCTCGCTGCCGTCTTCAACGGGCGCGGTTCCGGGCACGGCGTCGGGCTCGATCAGTGGGGTGCGCGCGCCATGGCGGCTCAAGGATCGAATTTCGAGCAGATCCTCCACTTTTACTATAGCGGCGTTTCGATCGAGCAGATCTATTGACCGAGCCGCCGAGCGCGGCGGCCGAGTCCATCCACAAATGCATGACGGCGTAGGCGCGCCACGGCCGCCACGCACGGGCGATGTCGGAGGCCCGCGTCGGCGTCACCCGGGCCGCAGGGGCGCCCATTGCGCGCAGGACACCCAGGTCCGCCGCTGGAAACGCGTCGGGATGATGCAGCGCCCGCATGGCGATGTATTGAGCCGTCCACTCCCCGACACCCCGCACCCGGCGTAGCCTCTGAACCGCGGCCTCCAGACCGTCCGAGCGCTCGAAAAGATTCTGCTCCGCGAGAACAGTGGCAGCGAGCGCGGAGATAGCCGCCGCGCGCGCCCGCGGAAGCCCGATCGACGCGAGATTCGCACCGGCAAGCGCTTCGGGCCTCGGGAAGACGAGGTGGAGCCCGCCCTCCTCCGGATCTCCAAGTGTGCCGACCGCTTCACCGTAGGCGGCCACCAGCCGCCCCGCGAGCGTCGTCGCGGCGGCGACGCTCACCTGCTGGCCGAGAATAGCCCGGACCGCGAGCTCGAAGCCGTCCCACGCGCCCGGTACGCGAAGACCGGGTTGCGCGGCGATACAGGCGGCAAGGCGGCGATCACGCCCGAGATGTTTCTCAATGGCACCAATGTCTGCATCCACGTCGAACAATCGGCGGAGGCGGTTCACGATCGGCGCGGGCGCGGTGGCGCGTGACGTGCGGATCGTTGCCAAGAGACAAGACGCCCGCGGGGCGGGGCGGACTTCCACGGTCCCACGAACGCCGTCGAGCGAGATCGTGCGCCGGTAGCACTCGGGACCGACCGCTTCCACACCGGGAATCGCTCGCGGCGCGAGGAATGCCATCATCGCCGGCCAGTTGTATGGAGGGACGAAGGAGAGCCGGAGCGCGCGACCGGACTTCATGGTTTGAGTATAACGTCTCCCGTTCGCCTGCGCTCCAGCACGACGTCATCCCCTCGCCGTGCCGCCGCACGCACTGGTAACATAAGGAGCGGTGAGGGGAACTCGATGAAGTTGTCAGACTTCGATTACGTGCTGCCTCGCGATCGGATTGCCCAGAAGCCGGCGAGGCCCCGCGACGCCGCCCGGCTGCTCGTTCTTTCCCGACGGGACGGGGCGATGGAGCACCGGACGTTTCGAGACCTGCCGGAGTACCTGCATGCTGGCGACGTGCTGGTGCTCAACGATACGCGGGTGCTGCCCGCCCGCCTGCGAGGCCGGCGAGCGGGCGGTGGCGCCGTGGAGGTGCTGCTGCTGCGGCCGAACGGCCGGGGCGCATGGGAGGCCTTGATCCGGCCCGGCCGCCGCGTGCGGGAGGGAGCGCGCCTTGTGTTCGAGCAGGGCGTGCTGGAAGCCGTTGCGGGTCCGCGGACGGCATCGGGAACGCGTCTGGTGACGCTCTCGCATGAGGGTGAACTCCGCGCCGTGCTCGAGCACGCGGGAGAGATGCCGGTGCCCCCGTATATCGAGCGGCCGCTCGACGATCCGGCCGACTACCAGACGGTCTACGCGAGGCGGGAGGGCGCCGTGGCCGCGCCGACCGCAGGGCTCCACTTTACGACCGGTCTGCTCGCCTCACTGCGCGCGCAGGGCGTCGAGACCGTATACTTGACGCTTCACGTGGGCCTCGGAACGTTTCGGCCGGTCGAGACCGAGGCCATCGAAGCGCACCACATGGACCGCGAGTGGTACGAACTGACCTCGGACGCAGCGCGCGCCATCAACGCAGCGCGTGCCCGCGGGGGCCGCGTCGTGGCCGCCGGGACGACGGCCGTTCGCACGCTGGAATCGGTCTCACGTGACGACAGCACCGTGGCATCAGGGTGTGGCTGGACCGAATTGTTCATCACGCCCGGGTTTCGATTCCGCGCAACGGACGCCGTGATCACGAACTTCCATCTGCCGAGAACGACGCTGCTCATACTCGTGAGCGCGTTCGCGGGACGCGAGCGCGTACTTGCCGCGTATCAGGCAGCCGTGCGCGAGGGTTACCGCTTCTACAGCTTCGGGGATGCGATGCTGATCCTGTGACCGAGGGCCGCTAGATTCGGGTCCATCCCCGCGTCCGGGGCGACCATTGGTCGAGCGGCCGGCCGAGATAGTCCCTGCCGTCGACCTCGTAACCCGCGGCCTGCAGCCGTCGCGCCGCCTCGGCGTAGTACCGGTAATCGAGTTGCCACACACCCCGGAGTGGATTCTTGTACAGGCCGAGGCCGCCGAGGACCTTGATCACGTTGGGTTCTTCGCCCGCCGCGCACTTGATTTCCACCGCCTGCGTCAGCGTCCCAAATGTCTCGATCTTCGGCTCCTTGGGCACGCCGACCGCTGCGCCACCGGGGTTCCTCGATGCGACGGGCGCCTTGAAGCCCTCGGGCGCGGCTGGAGCGGCGAGCCGAGGCGCCGTCGCAGCGCCGGCCGCAGGTGCGCCGCTTGCGGCCTCCGCCCGCTGCGCTTTGATAGCCTCGGCTCTTGCTTTGGCCGCGGCGATCTTCTCCTCGCGACTCTGCCCGCCGCCGGTGGGGGCCGGCGGCGTGTCCGACGGAGCGGGTTTGTCTTCGTTCATCCTCGTCCTTTCGGGTCGTGTTCGGACGCCGTTTCCAACGCCGTTATTCTATCCGACGCCCCGCCACGGGTCCAGGGGGCGGCGGCCGGATCACGGCCCCGTCGGCGGGCGGAGTTCGCCCCGCGAGGAGGCCATGCTATACTCCACCCCGGGATGGCCCGCTTCACGCTGATCCACGTTGACCGCAAGACCGGCGCCCGGGCTGGTTTGCTGGACACGCCTCACGGGGTCGTCGAGACTCCCGCATTCATGCCGGTCGGGACGCACGGGACCGTTCGCGCGCTCACGCCCGAGGAGGTCATGGGCGCCGGCGTGCAGATCGTGCTCGCCAATACGTTCCACCTGATGCTGCGGCCCGGCACCGATATCATCGGGCGGGCCGGCGGCCTGCACCGGTTCATGCATTGGGGCGGGCCGATTCTAACCGACAGCGGAGGGTTCCAGATATTCAGCCTGCCGCACCTGAGGCGGGTGACGGAGGACGGCGTGCTGTTCCGCTCGCCGATCGAAGGCAGCGAGGTCCGGCTCACGCCGGAGCGAGTCACGCAGATCGAGGAGGTACTCGGTGCCGACATCATCATGCCTCTCGACGTTTGTCTGGGATTCCCGGCCGATCGGTCGGCGGCTGCGGACGCTCACCGGCGGACCATGGCATGGGCGGATCGTGCGCGTCGCGCACAGCAACGGCAGGAGCAGAGCCTATTCGCGATCGTGCAGGGGGGATTTGAGCCCGAGCTGCGACGGCGCGCGGCCGACGAGATGGTGGCGCTCGACTTCCCCGGATATGCGGTCGGCGGGCTGTCGGTAGGGGAACCGAGGGCGATGACGTACGACCTACTCGCGGAAGTGACCACGCGTCTGCCCGAGGGCAAGCCGCGGTACCTCATGGGCGTAGGCGTTCCACCGAGCGTCATCGAGGCCGTCCGTCTCGGCGTGGACATGTTCGACTGCGTCTTGCCAACGCGGGTGGGGCGCACCGGGGTTGCGCTGACATCGGACGGGCGGCTTAACCTGAGGAACGCGGCGCACGCCGACGACCTCGCGCCGGTCGAAGATGGCTGCCCGTGCCCGGCGTGCCGCGGGTACTCGCGGGCGTACCTCCGGCACCTGTTCAAGGCCGCGGAGATGCTCGGGCCGCGGCTTCTGAGCCTCCACAATCTGACGTTCATGACGCGTTTCGTTCGGGCGATGCGCGAAGCGATCCTCGAGGACCGCTTCGCATCGTGGACCGCGGAGGCGCTGGCCCGATACCGGACCGCTTGGTAGGTCGGCCGTCTTCTTCACTGCGCGTCCAGACTGCAGGGAATCGCAACAAAATCGCAGAAATTCCCGACCGATGCCGCACGTAGAGGGTCGCTCGTGACAGCTCAGCAAGCCGCCCCCATTCTCCTATGGGTGGCGATCTTTGTGGTGTTCTATTTCATGTTGATCCGGCCCCAGCAGATGCAGCAGCGGCGGTACCGCGAGATGCTGGGAAGGCTCAAGAAAGGCGATCGCGTGCTGACGCGAGGCGGTCTGTACGCCGTCGTGCTCGAGATCAAGGACAACCAGCTCACGCTCGAGCTGGCGCAGAATGTGCGTGTGCGGGCCGAGCGGAGCGCCGTTCAGTCCGTCGTGAACAAGGGGGGGAGCGGCTCCAACGGCGGCCGCCACGGATGACCAGCGGCGATTCCAGCGGCGATATCGCCCGAGTGGCGTCGGATGCTCCCGCACGGCCGGTCGTGCTCGACGAGCTCAAACGGGACCGTGAAGTGGTGGCCTACGTCGCCAAAGCCGATGAGTACACCGCGGCGATCGGGTACACCGAGCACGGGCTGCGTCACGCGAACTTGGTGGCGAGCATCGCGGCGAACGTGCTCCGGCATCTCGGGCGCGAGGAGCGCGAGGTGCAGCTCGCGGCGATCGCGGGGTACCTGCACGACATCGGCAATCTGGTCGGGCGCGTCAACCACGAGCATACGGGAGCGCTGCTTGCCGGCCGCATCCTATCGCGGCTGGGTATGGACCCGCTCGAGATGGCCGTGGTGATGGGAGCGATCGGCAACCACGAGGAGCAGACCGGGGATCCGGTGAGCCAAGTCGGGGCAGCGTTGATCATCGGCGACAAGTCGGACGTACATCGGACCCGTGTACGGAATCCCGAACCCACTTCGTTCGACATCCACGATCGTGTGAACTACGCGGTCGAGCACTCGTTTCTCCGGGTGGATGAGCGTGCGCGCACGATCACGCTGGAACTGACGATCAACACGGCGATATCGCAGGTCATGGAATACTTTGAGATCTTCCTTCCCCGCATGGTCATGTGCCGGCGTGCGGCGACGTTGCTAGGGTGCCAGTTCAAGTTGCAGATCAACGGGACGAAGCTCCTATGACACTTCCTGCGGCCGGGCGCTTCTGGAATCTTCGCTCGATTGCGAAGTGCTGAGCTCAAGGTCTGGCAATCAAGACCAAGGAGGGCGGTATGGCAAACGTTCAGTATCGGTGCCTGTCGTGTGGGAGCGTGCACGAGACCTCCGTGCGGCCGGGCGGCGCGGTGTATCTGCGCTGCGCGGTGACCCGTGAGTGGGCGTGGCACGAGCCGTCCCGCTTCCTGAACTTATTGGTCTCTGCGCAGGCGAGCCCTCGCGGCCGGGCCCGGTCCAGCGGCACGGGCCGAAAGAACGCGTCCCCAAGGCCGGCTACCCGATCGACACGGGGCCGGTCGGCTGCGACCGTCTCACGGACAGCGGCACGCACGGCGGCGAAGCGCAAGTCGGCGGGGAAACCCGCCAGTGGCAAGGGGGGCGGGACCAGGCGTCGCAAGCGGTAGGATCCACGACGACAGCCTACGCTAGCGGCTGCAAGCCCCCGGGGCTTCGGGCGCGCCGGTCGACGTCACGCTGATCTTCCTGCCGCTCCACTTCATGCGGAGCGCAACGTGCCGTTTCCCGACCGGTCCAGAGCCTTGTGGCCCTTACGCGGGATGCCCCTGATCTATGCCCATCAGCGCGAGCACGCCGGCGTGTTCGGCCGCACTCTCAGCGATGTCACACACGAGCTCGTGGGGTAGCTTCCGCGCTTTGCGGGCGGCTCGCCGGTAGTAGTCCACCGCACCTGACGACAGGCCCAGCGTTCGCAGAAGCGCAATCGAGTCGTCGAACCGCTTGCGACGCGAGACGCCTCGCGAGCTGGCATCCCGCCGTTCCACCGTCAAAACCGCGTGGTGCCCCGACATAAACCGGCGCTCTCCTGTGATCGTTTTTCACCGTATTGTTGCCCAACAATCGCGTCTGATAGCCACGTCTCTCCAGTCGTTGAGGGCCTCGCGCACGATGTCGAGGCGGTGCGTTCAGCGCGCCTGGAAAATGCTATAGCGAACATACGCTTGCACACAGGGTTTCTCGGATTCGTGCTCTTTTGGGAGATTCGAAAAGTAGGATTCCATAGATTCACATAGAATTCCATGGTTTATGAGTGACGCGGAGCCCCGACGGAGAGTCGAGACTGAGTGGCTGACCCTTGGCGAGGCCGCCCGGATGTTGGGTGTCGATGAAACGACGCTGCGTGCATGGGCGGACGCGGGTAAGGTGCGCGTTTACCGAACCCCGGGCGGCCACCGGCGATTCAACGCCTCTGACGTGGACACGCTCCTCAGGGAGGCGCCCCGACACCATTTTGCACGCCCTCCCCGATCGAGCGAGACCGAGTCGCCGCGGCACTGGTTCGCGTCGAGGCCGTGGTTTACGAGAGTCGACGACGACGCCTGGAAGCGCGCCCGGGTTCAGTGTGCCCGGCTCATGCACGCGCTCGAGGGTTACCTCGACGCTCGTGCCGAGATGCAGGACCTCGGCGGAGCTCGCCGCATCGGCGCCGATTTGGGGCGAGAGGTTGCGCGGTGGGGACTGACGCCGGCGCAATCCACGGAGGTGTTCTTGCACTTCAAGCGGGGCGTGTTCGACATGCTGAGCGCGGCGCCCCGCGCCCCGTCGGGGCGGATTCGATCGCTGCGCGACGCGGATGCGTTCCTGGGGGAGGCTCTGCAGGCGATGATCGGAGTGCTGGAGGAGCGTCCCGCGCAGGCGCGGCATCCGAGTCGGTGAGCAGCGACATAGTGGGCTGGCGGATCGATTCCCGCAGTAGCCGGGTCCCGGGCGGCGTCGTCGCACGACGCGGATCGTAGATCGCTGTCTCGCGACCCCCGCAGCGCGGCAGGATTCGTGCAGGCTCTTGAGAGGGAGGCCACACAGCGTGCAGTTCTCTGAGGTTGAGAACCCCGAAGACCGTGGTGCTTCGCGGGGGCGGGGTCGAGGATCCGCTCGGTCGGCAGGGGCCCGGACGACAGGTGTCCGTGCTCGTCGGTATGTCGTTGCAGGGGTAAGCTACCACGAGCTCCCGGTCGCGCAGCGGGAGCTCGTGGCCGTGGACGCGGCGGCGTTGCCAGGCGCGCTCAGGGCTATGCGCGGCCGCGAGGGCGTCGACGAAGCCGTGCTGCTTTCCACCTGTAACCGCGTCGAGTGGTACCTTGCCGGACGAGAGCCGCGCGCGGCCGTCGCTGCTGCCGAGGCCTTCTTCGCGGAGCGGATCGCACCTTCCGGCGACCGTCAGGCTTCCGCCGCCCGCGTGGCCATCGGGAACGACGCCGTGCGCCACGCGTTTCGCGTCGCCAGCGGACTCGACTCGATGGTTGTTGGGGAGTCGCAGATCCTGGGGCAAGTCAGAGCCGCGTTCGCCGCGGGACGCGCCGCAGGCACCGTCGGTCCTTCGCTGGACGCGTTGTTCCGCAGCGCGCTGGCCGCAGGGCGGAGGGTGCGGCGCGAGATGGACGTCAGCCGGTTTGCCGCGTCGGTACCGTCTGCGGCCGTGGCACACGCCGGCCGCCTTCTAGGATCGCTCGCCGGGCGCCGCGTGCTCGTGGTCGGTGCCGGGAAGATGGGGAAGACGACGGTGCGTGCGATGGTGGACGCGGGCGCCAACGCGGTGGTCGTCGCCAACCGGACGGTCGAGACCGCGCGTGACATCGCCGCGGTCGTCGGGGCGGAGATCGCGTCGCTGGACGGAGTCGGGGCCGAGCTCGCGCGGGCCGACGTGGCGATCGTGAGCACCGGCGCCCCCGGCATCATCCTGGATGCCGCGGCGGTCGTCGCCGCGTGCCACGGCCGCCGGACACCGCTCGTGATCATCGACATCGCCGTGCCGCGAAACGTGGATCCGGCGGTCGGATGCGTTCCCGGCGTGCAGCTGTACGACATCGACGACTTGATCGAGCCATCACGGCAGCAGGGCGCCGGCGCAACGGGACTGCGGCAGGCCGAGGCGCTCGTCGAAGAGGACGTGCAGGCGTTCCTCCGCGCGCGGGCGGACCGGAAAGTGGCGCCGCTGATCGCCGAGGCGCGCGCGGATGCCGACGCGATTCTCGAGCGCGAGTGGAACCGTGCACGCGGGCGCCTCGCGTCTCTCGATGACGGCGAGGAAGCGGTGGTGCGTGCGGTGCTCCGGCGCGTGGCCAATAAACTCCTCCACCGGCCGATCGCGACACTGCTGGCTGCCGCCAAGGCCGGCGGGCCCGGGCTCGACTCGGCGAGCGACGACGTCGAGGACGCGCGATGACCGTCGCTCGGCTTCGCGTGGGCACGCGAGGGAGCAAGCTCAGCCTGCGGCAGACCGAACTGGTCATCGAGGCGGTCGTCCGTCTGGCTCCGGGGATCGCCGTTGACACCGTGATCGTCAAGACGGCCGGTGATCGGGCGGCAGACGTCCCGTTCGATCGGCTCGAAGGCGTCGGCTTCTTCGCGAAGGAGATCGAGGCTGCGTTGGCTGGTGGGCGATGCGATCTCGCAGTCCACAGCGCCAAGGACCTCCCGACGGAACTCCACCCGGCGTTGGTTCTCGCGGCCGTGCTGCGGCGGATCGAGCCGCGTGACGTCCTGGTCTCGCGCTCGGGAGCCGGTCTGGCGGAGCTCCCGGCGGCGGCCCGGATCGCGACGAGCAGCCCCAGGCGCGCGGCGCAGATTCTGGCGTGTCGGCCGGATCTGGTGCCGGTCCCGATCCGTGGCAACGTCGACACCCGGCTTGCCAAGATGGAGCGGGGTGAATGTGACGCGATCTGCCTGGCGGGTGCCGGCATGGTCCGGATGGGCTGGCAAGATCGGATCACCGAGTGGCTTGCCCCCGAAGTCATGCTACCTGCGCCAGCACAGGGTGCCATCGCCGTCGAAGCCAGACGGGACGACGCGGAGAGCCAGGCGCTGGTCGCCGCGCTCGACGACGCAGTGACCCGCGAAGCAGTGACGGCCGAACGCTCGTTCCTCGCCCGCCTCGGGACCGGTTGCCGCATGCCGGTGGCGGCGCTCGCCGACGTGAGGGACGGACGAATCACACTGGAGGGGTTGATCGCGCGCGAGGACGGACGCGCGGTCCGGCGGCAGCGTGCGAACGGTCCGGTGGGGGCGGCCGGATGGCTGGGGATGACGCTTGCCGACGCGCTGCTGGTGCATGCAGCCGTCATCATGGGACGTCCCCACGAAGCGGCGCTGTCTGGTCGCGGACGCGGATCGTGATCGAGCGTGCCCGCCCGCTTGCAGGGCGCCGTATCCTCGTGACCCGCGCGCGAGCCCAGGTCGGATCGCTGCGCGCGCTACTCGAAGCCGAGGGTGCAGTGGTGGTGGAGTTTCCGACGATCCGCATCGGTCCGGCGGAGGATCCCGTTCCGCTCGATGGGGCGATCGCGCGTCTGGCTGAGTACCGCTGGGTGGTGTTCACCAGCCGGAACGGCGTCGCAGCCCTGTGCGACCGGTTGCGAGTCCTCGGGCAGGGCCCAGAGGCCCTCCGCTCGGCGCGGCTTGCCGCAATCGGCCCAGGGACCGCGGATGCGCTCCGGACGGCGGGGTTGCGCGCCGAGCTGGAACCGGCAGAGTTTCGGGCCGAGGGGCTCGTTCGGGCCTTCGAGGGGGTGGACCTGCACGGCGTGCGGGTACTGCTGCCGCGAGCGGCAGCAGCGCGTGACGCGCTCCCCGACGGGCTCCGGGCTCGCGGTGCGATCGTCGACGTCGTCCCCGCATATCGCACGGACGTGGAGCGCGACCACGTGCCCGAGATGCGCCGGCGCTTGGTGGCGGAGCCGGTGGACGCGGTGACCTTCACCAGTTCCTCCACCGTCCGGAACTTCGTCGAGCTGTTGGGGTCCGACGCGAAGCGTGCACTCGACGCCGCGCTCGTGGCGTGCATCGGTCCGGTGACGGCGGCCACCGCGCGGGCGTGCGGACTCCCGGTCGGAGTCGTGGCGGACGACTATACGATACCGGGGCTCGTCGCTGCGCTCCGGGTCGCGTTCGCCGGGTCAGGACGGTCTCAAGACGACCGATGAAAGGAGCACGGTGGCCATGACATTTCCGCTGCGCCGGATGCGCCGGCTTCGCCGGACCGCAATCCTCCGGCAGATGGTTCGTGAGACGGCTCTCGACGCGCAAGACCTGATCGCACCGCTGTTCGTCAAGGAAGGACTCTCGCGGCCCGCCGCGCTGGAGGCGATGCCAGAGCAGTATCAGCACACGCTGTCCAGTCTCGTGGAAGAGTGCGGCCGGCTCTCGGAGTTGGGCATCCCGGCGGTGGTTCTGTTTGGTGTGCCCGCCCGCAAGGACGAGAGCGGTTCGGGCGCGTGGGACCCGGACGGCATCGTGCAGGAGGCATTTCGCCGTCTGCGCGCGGAGCTCGGTGATCGTCTCGTGCTGATCGGTGACTTGTGTCTGTGCGAGTACACGACCCACGGACACTGCGGTGTGCTTCGCGGCGAGACGGTGGACAACGACGCGACGCTCGATGCGTACGCGAAGATTGCGCTCTCGTACGCGGAAGCCGGCGCCGATGTCGTTGCGCCGTCGGGCATGATGGATGGGCAGGTCGGGGCGATCCGCCGCGCGCTCGATGGTGAGGGATACCGGGACGTGGCTGTGCTTGCGTACGCCGCAAAGTACGCGTCGGCGTTCTTCGCGCCATTCCGTCAGGCGGCGGAGTCGGCGCCGCGCTTCGGGGACCGTCAGGGGTACCAGCTTGATCCCGCAAACGCCGATGAGGCGGTTCGCGAGGCCCGGCTCGACGTCGACGAGGGCGCCGATCTCATCATGGTCAAGCCCGCGCTCCCGTATCTTGACGTGCTCGCGCGGATCAAGGCGGAGTTTGGTCTTCCGACCGCGGCGTATCAGGTGAGCGGCGAATACGCGATGCTCAAGGCCGCGTCCGCCCGCGGATGGCTGGACGAAGGGCGGGCGATGATGGAGGTGCTCACGGCGATCCGGCGGGCGGGGGCGGATCTCATCCTCACGTACTACGCCGGGACCGCCGCGGATCGACTGCGGCGGGGATGACGGAGGAGACACCATGACGGATGCGGCGAAGGAGGCACCGGACACCACAGGTGTCGCGGTGAGTTCCTCGGTACTGTACGCAGAAGCCTGCCGGTTGATGCCCGGCGGCGTAAACAGCCCCGTTCGGGCGTACCGTGCGGTCGGGGGGATACCGCTGTTTCTCGTGCGGGGCGCCGGCGCCACGGTTTGGGACGCGGACGGCGGTGAGTATCTGGACTACGTTGGGTCGTGGGGGCCGTTGATCGCCGGCCACGCTCATCCGGCCGTGGTGCGCGGCATCGTCGAGACGGCGGCAGCGGGCAGCAGCTTCGGCGCGCCGACCCCGCTCGAGGTCGAGATGGCGCGGACCGTCACGGCGTCGGTTCCGTCGATCGAGATGCTGCGCATGGTCAGCTCAGGCACCGAGGCCGCGATGAGCGCGCTCCGCCTCGCGCGGGCCGCGACGGGCCGCCGGGACCTCTTGAAGTTCGACGGTTGTTATCACGGTCACGCAGACTCGCTGCTGGTCAAGGCCGGTTCGGGTATGATGACCCTCGCCCATGTGCCCGGGTCACGCGGGGCGGCCGGCGTGCCATCAAGCGCCGGCGTGCCCGACGAGATTGCCGCGCTGACGCGGGTCCTGCCGTACAACGATGCGGAGGCGGTGCGCGCGGCGTTCCAGGACCGCCGCCAGGAGATCGCAGCGGTGATCGTCGAGCCCGTCGCGGGGAACATGGGTGTCGTGCCGCCCGCGCCGGGATTCCTGGAGACGCTCCGGGATCTATGCAGCGCCGCCGGTGCGCTCCTCATTTTCGACGAGGTTATCACTGGATTCCGCGTCGGTCGCGGTGGCGCGCAGGCGCGCTACGGCGTCCGCCCCGACCTGACCTGTCTCGGCAAAGTCATCGGCGGCGGTCTCCCGGTCGGCGTCTACGGGGGCCGGCGAGACGTCATGCAGGTGGTGGCGCCCCTCGGGCCGGCCTACCAAGCAGGGACGCTCTCCGGCAACCCCGTGGCCATGCGTGCTGGCCTGGAGACGCTCCGACTCCTCGACGACGCGGCGTACCAGCGGCTCGACGAGCTTGGCGCCGCGCTGGCCGACGGGCTCGCCACCGTCGCGCGCCGCGCAGGAGTTGATATAGTCGTGAACCGGGTCGGGTCGATGCTCACGCCGTTTTTCACCGGTACCCCGGTAGTGGACGCGGCGTCGGCCCAGCGGGCCGACGTGGACAGGTACGCCCGGTTCTTCCACGGGCTCCTTGACCGTGGGGTCATGGTGCCTCCATCCCAGTTCGAGGCGTGGTTCGTATCGCTGGCCCACACCGCCGAAGACGTGCGGCGAACCGTGGACGCTGCCCGGGCGGCGCTTGCGGCATAGGCGGGGTCCCGTCTCGGGCAGCGGCATAGGCAGCTAGTTCCGCTCGTTCTCCTGTTCGACGCCCCATGTGGGGGACCCCAATGCGATCCCTGATCATCATGCCGCTCTACAACGAAGAGGAGACCCTCGGTCAGGTCCTGGACAACGTGCGCCGGCACACGGACGCGGACATCCTCGTCGTGAACGACGGGTCCACGGACCGCTCCGCTTCGATTCTCGCGGCGTACGGCGGCATCGACGTGCTCACGCACGCCAGGAACGAGGGATACGGGCAGTCCCTGATCGATGGATTTCACTACGCGGTGGATCGTGGGTTCGACGTGGCGGTGACCATCGACTGCGATCTGCAGCACGAGCCGCACATGATCCCGCGATTCCTCGAAAAGGTGGCGCGGTTCGATGTGGTATCCGGGAGCCGCTACCATCCCGATACCCCCGGGCTTCCGGACGACGCGCCGCCCGACCGGTGGCGGCTCAACGAGGAGATCACACGGATCGTCAACGAACTGACGGGATACCATCTGACCGATGCGTGGTGTGGATTCAAGGCGTACCGGGTACCCGGGCTCGCGCGGATGCGGCTGGACGAGCGCAGTTACGGGCTGCCGCTGCAGGTGTGGCTGCAGGCGGCGCGGCTTGGTCTCCGCGTGACCGAGATTCCAGTGCCCCGGATCTACAAGAACCCAAACCGCAGGTTCTGGGGCGGGCTCGACGATCCCGCCACGCGGCGAACGTACTATCTCTCGATCATCGACCGGGAGATGAGCCGGAGCGGCGTGCGATGAAGATGTCTCTCGTGCCTCGGCCGGTGCGCCCGGGGGATGCCGGGGACTAGAACCACCGTCTCTTGCGTAGTACGTCCATGGACACACGTGCCCGTCGCTTGGGTACGCTTCACGAGGTGTGGCGATGGCGGAGTTTCTCGTGATCGGGGCTCATCCCGACGATGCTGAGATCGGGATGGGCGGGACGATCGCGGCGCTCGGACAGCAGGAGCACCGCGTCACGATCCTGGACCTGACCGACGGCGAACCGACGCCGATGGGTACGCCGGCGCGCCGCCGTGACGAGAGCGAGGCCGCGTCACGCACGCTCGGTGTCGCCCGCAGGATCACGCTGTCGCTCCCAAATCGCTACCTCACCGACACCGTCGAGAACCGCATGACCGTGGCCGAGGTGATCCGGGACGTCCGGCCACAGGTTCTGTTCATTCCGTACTGGGTGGATGCGCATCCGGACCACATCGCTGCGGAGCACCTCGCGGAGGCGGCGCGATTCTACGGCAAGTTCACCAAGACGGAGATGCGGGGGGAGCCGTACTACGTGCCAAGAATTCTCCACTTCTTCTGTACGCACTATCGGCTGCACGCGGACCCCGCATTTGTTCTCGACATTACTGATCAGATCGACCGCAAGCTCGACGCCATCCGCTGTTATCGCTCCCAGTTCAACGAAGAGCGCGGCAACCTCGGCCTGCTCGACGGGATTCGCGCGACAAACCAGTACTGGGGCAGCAGAATCCGCCGGCCCTACGGCGAGCCGTTTGCCAGCAAGGAAGCGATCGGGCTGCGCGGATTGAGGGATCTGCTTTGATCGGGGGGCCGGCCGTGGCGACATTCGACTACACGATCCCCGCGCGTTCGGGCGAGGTGCTGATCGCCCCAGGGCTCGACCGGGTGCCCGGGCTGCTCGCCGCGTCGCAAGCGGCCGGATGGGACGGCGTCGAGATCCTGGGTGTCCCCCTGTCGGTGTTCCGGCGTCAGGTGCGCGAGCGCACGCTGCGGCTAGCGGCGGAGTACACGGGCACGAACGCGCCGGACCCGGCCCGGGCGCTTGTCGTCATGGGCCATCAGCCCGTGCTGTTCCATCCCGGCGTCTGGGTCAAATACTTTCTGCTGACGCGGATCACGCGCGATGCGCACACAACGGGGCTGCACTTGGTCTGCGACACCGACGCGACCGGTCCGGCCGCCGTCGAGGTGCCGTTGCATCGCGACCGGTTCGTGCGCGTGCACGAGACCCTGCTGGATCTCGCGGACGACGTTCCGCTCGAGACCGCGCCGGTGCCGGGGGCGGCTGCGTGGAGCGGATTCCTCGACCGCGTGCGGGGAGATCTCAGGACCGTGCCACTGGCAGAGCTCGTGGGACGCGTGGACGCGTGGGCGGAGGGGGCCGAAGCGGCCCGGGATTCACGCCACCTCGGCGAGTTTCTTGCCAGGTTGCGCTGGCAATACGAATCTCGCGCGGGCACGCCGCGTTATCTCGAGGTGTCCATGGCGGCGCTCGCCGAGACGCCGGAGTTCCGAGCATTTGCGCTGCACCTCCTTCGCGAGCCCGATGCGATGCGCGGTTCGTTCAACAAGCAGCTCGAGGCCTACAGGCGGGCCCGCCGCCTCAGGTCTGCAGCCAACCCGTTCCCGAACCTCGCGGAGGAAGGAGGATGGACCGAAGCACCGTTCTGGACGCTCTCCCGTGGCCGCCGGAGCCAGCTTTACGTGTCGCGCGCTGGCGGCAACCTCCGGTTCGCTGCGCCGTCGGGCGTGATCGCGACGGTGCCGGCCGACGCGTCGGGAGTCGAGGTGCTGACCGGCGTACCGCTGCGTCCCAAGGCGATGACGCTGACGATGTTTGCACGCCTGTGCCTTGGTGATCTATTCGTCCACGGGGTGGGGGGCGGGCGCTACGACCGCGTGACCGACGCCATCACGCGCGACCTGTTCGGGTGCTCCCCGACGCCATATCTCGTGGCGACGGCGACACTGCACCTCCCTCTACCGACCGAGGCGAGCGGGGAGGAGCGCCGCGCGCTCCAGCGGCTCCAATCCGACCTCCGCCACAATCCGGACCGGCATTTCGCCGAGGTGACCGGAGCGCAGCGGCGGCTCGTGAACGAGAAGTGGTCCCTCATCCGCACCGTCGAGGCGATGCGCCCGGGTCCCGCCCGCCGGGAGGTCACGCGGCGCATTCGCGAGATCAATGCCGAGCTCGCCGCTCAGCTTGCTCCCGAGATCGAGCGCGTCGACGCGCGCCTGATCGAGTTGGGCGAGGCGGATGCTTCGGGCGCGGCCGGATACCGCGAGTACCCGTATTTTCTGTTCGATCCGGCCGAGGTCGCATCACTCGTCGCCGCGCCGGTGCTGGCAGGCTGATGTGTCTCATGTCCCATGCTCGTCGTCGCCGGAGTTGGGCGGGGATCTTGCGGCGCCCAGGGCCGTGAGGGTGCGGAGAGTTTGAACGTAAGTGCGGACAACTGCATGTACGACATGATGGATTGTCGTTGTCGCCGGGGAGTGGCCCGGAGACAGGAAACGCCCGTGGAGGGGACGTAAGTCCCGATGTTGGTCGGGCAGACCTCGAGGAAGCGGGCAGCCGAGTCCCAGTGTGATCAGGGTGGCACCGCCGTTCCGGAGGGAGCGGCAGCTTGAGACAGTTGCATCGGTTTCAAGCAACGGAAGGTGCCTTGCCCGACCCGTCAATTGCCGCGGACGACGTTTGGAGATCGTACGGTCGCACCCGGGTGCTTCGGGGAACGACGCTGAGTGTATCCCCGGGTGGCGGGGTTGCAATCCTCGGACCCAACGGCTCGGGGAAGTCAACGCTCCTCCGTGTACTGGCCGCCTCGCTCAGGCCGTCCCGCGGGCGCGTCCGTATTCTCGGCCGGGATCCCTGGGCCGATCCGCCGGTCCGGGGCGCAGTGGGGTTCGTGGGGCACGAGCCCATGCTGTACGGCGGGCTCAGTGCCCTCGAGAACCTCCGGCTGTTCGCCGCGCTGTACGGCGTGCCGGACGGGCGGGCGCGCGCCGCCTGGGCGTGTGACCTCGTCGGGCTCAGCCGCCGGGACGATCCGATTCGCTCTCTCTCGCGGGGACTGGTGCAGCGCGCGGCGCTGGCGCGAGCGTTCATCCACCAACCCCAGGTATTGCTGCTCGACGAGGCGCTCGCGGGGCTGGACCCCGACGCTGCGGCCCGTCTGGCCGGATTTCTCGCCGAGTTCCGGGGCCGGGGTGGCGCGCTCGTTCTGACCACGCACCATCCCGCGGAAGCGCTGCGCGTCGCGGACTGCGCGTGTATTCTCGTGCACGGCCGGCTCAGTCCGATGCGGACACTTGCGGAAACGAGCACCGAGGCGCTCGAGGCCTGGTACCGGACCGCCACCGCCGCGGAGCCGGATCCGTGAGAGTCATCGTCTTGCTCGCCTGGAAGGACCTGTTGATCGAGGCCCGCACGCGAGAGTTGTTGAGCTCGATGAGCCTCGTCGCGTTTCTCACCGTCGTCATTCTCGGGCTCGCGGTCGGAGCCGAGCCGCTGGCGGCCGCGCGCGTGACTCCCGCGATCCTGTGGGTCACTGTGGCGTTCGGCGCGACCCTCGGCCTCGCGCGGTCGCACGCGATCGACCAGGAGCGGCAGGCGTTGCAGGGAATCCTGCTGACCCCGGTCGGTCGCGCGGAGATATTCCTCGGGAAATGCGCGGCCAACTTCATCCTCATCGTCGCGTTGCAGGCGGTTGTGGTCGTCGTCACGGCCGTGTTCATCGACGCCGAGGCCGGGCATCGCGCGGCCTTGCTCGCGCCGCCGCTGGTGCTCGGCGCGGTGGGGTTTGCCGCCGTGGGTACGCTGCTGGGAGCCATGACGGCGACGACGCGGCTGCGCGAACTACTGCTCCCGATTCTCCTCCTGCCGGTCGTGCTTCCGGTCATCATCGTGTCCCTCACTGGGGTCGCGCGCGTCCTCGGGGGGGCCGGCCTGGGTGTGCTCGCCGGGCCGCTCAAGCTGCTCGCAGCCTACGATGTCATCTTTGTGCTCCTCGGAGCGTGGCTGTTCGAGTACGTCGTGGGGGAGTAGGTCGGTGCACCGCCGAGCGGTGCCGGCGCACACGCGCGCGATTGCGATCCCGATGACCGGCGAGGCGATGGTGGGGACGGTCCGCCGCAGCTGCCTCCGCGGCACGTCAATCCCCGGCATCTCGTTCCGGGGCCACGCGACGGCCGCGCTTCGATCTCAAAGGTCGGCCGACAGCGTTCCCGTGCGCGTCCCTCGTGACCGGCCGGGGAGGAAGGGCATTACGAGGAGCGAGGCCAGAAACAGCAGGCCCGCGACCTGGAACACGTGCTCGAAGGAGATGACTGCCGCCTGACCGGTGATGACGCGGTCGAGGGCGGCGAGGGCCAATTGCTGGCCCGTGGTCGCGTCGACTCCCCCTCGCACGACCGCCAGCGTGCTGAACTGCTGCACTACCTGCGTCCACGCGGGGCTGTCGGGTCTCGCGCGTTCCACGAGGCGCGCGTGGGCCAGGGTGGTGCCGCGCTCAAGCAGCGTCGCGAGAGTCGCGGTCCCAAACGTGCCGCCGAGCTGGAACATCAGGTTCATGAGGCCGGCGGCGCTGGTAGCCTTGCGCGGCTCGACCGCGGTGATCCCCGACGCGAACAGGGGGACGATGAGGAGCGACAGCGCCAAGCCCAGTACGACCATGGGGAACAAGATCTGCACCGGGCCTGCATCGAGCGTCCAGCCGGACATCAGAAACATCACCCATCCGGCGAGGACCATCCCCAGCGCGACGATGGGGCGCGGGCCGACGATCGCCGTCAAGACCCCCGCAGCGGGCGTGACGATCATCGTGACGAGCCCGCGGGGAAAGAACTGCAGTCCGGTCTGCGTGGCCGTGTAGCCGAGCGCCTGCTGGAGGAACAACGACTGCATGAGGAGCCCGCCGACGAGGCCAAACCCGACGACCCCGATGCTCACCCACGCCGAGGCCAGCGCGCGGTTGCCGAGGATTCGCAGGTCCACGGCGGGCGTGCGCGTGCCGTAGAACTCCCACAGTACGAACAGGAGCAGGCCCGATCCGGAGGCGAGGCTGAGCCCCCACACCAGCGGCGACTGGAACCAGTCCCACCGATTCCCCTGTTCCAGGACGATGACGAGGCTTGAGAGCCCGACCGCCATGAGGCCGATCCCGACGAAATCAAACCCGGCCTGCGCCGCCCCCATGCGCGGCGTGTCTCGGAGGATGGTCGCGACCATGCTGAACGCGAGGATGCCCACGGGCAGGTTGATGAAGAAGATCCAGCGCCACGTGTAGCTGTCCGTGATCCAGCCGCCGAGCAACGGGCCGATCGTCGGGCCGAGCAGCACGACCATCCCGTACAGGCCGCTCGCCAAGCCCTGCTCCCCGACCGGGAACGTCTCCCGGAGGATCGCCTGCTCCGTCGGCCCGAGCACGCCCGCACCGAGCCCCTGCAATACCCGGGCGGCGATGAGGGCGGGAAGCGAGGGGGCCATTCCCGCCAGCACGGATGCGCCTGTAAACACGGCCAGCCCTGCCTGATAGACGCGCTTGCGCCCCACCATCGACCCGAGCCAACCGGTGAGCGGCAGGATGACGACGATCGCGATCAGATAGGCGGTCGAGATCCAAGTGGCCTCCGTGACCGTCACCCCGAAGGAGGCCTGAATGTCGGGCAGGGCCACGTTGACGATGGACGCGTCGATGGTCCCCATAAGCGTGCCGACGGACACCGCGGCGGTAACCAGCCACTTGCCCGGAGTCGCCGATGGGCTGTCGCCCCGACCGGGTGGCCGAGCCGGCATCAGCGGGCCTGCGGGTCCAAGGCGCGGGCGGGCGCCCCGGGTCCTCGCGTGTCCACCGTGGTCTCGACAGAGAGCCCGACCTGGAGGTCGGCGGGCGCATCGTCGAGGATGATAGATACCGGCACGCGCTGGACCACCTTCGTGAAATTGCCCGTAGCGTTCTGCGGCGGCAGCACGGACAGCGCGGCCCCGGTGGCCGGTCCGATCCGCTCGACGTGACCATGGAACGTTCGCGCGAGGAGGTCCACGCGAACGGTGACGGGCTGGCCGACGCGCACGTGGGTGAGCTGCGTCTCCTTGAAGTTGGCCTGCACCCATTTGTGGGACGAGAACACAAGCGTCAGCAGAGCCTGGCCCGGTTGGACGACCTGACCGGGCTGCACCGGCACGTCACTCCCCACAACAGCGTCGTCCGGTGCGAGGACGCGGGTGTATTCTAGCTGTTGCCGTGCCGCAGCCAGTTGGGCCCGCGCCTCGTCGACCGCAGCACGCGCATCGGCAAGTTCCGCCTCCCGCTGCCTGACCAAGTCGAAGCCGGTGCGGGCGGCGTCCAGACCGGCGGCCGCCTGGGCTTGCTGGGCCACCGCGGTCGCGACCTCCTGACGGTCGATCGGGATGCGGAGCAGAGCCGCCTCCGCCTGGGCAAATGCCTCCCGGGCCTGCGTGACGCTATCGGTCGCACCGCGATCCTGCGCGGCGGCAGCGTCGTAGGCCGCTTGGGCTTGGTCCACCTGCTGCGCCGCGATCGCCCCCTCGGCAAACAGCTCCTTCGCTCGCCGCAGGTCGTTGCGGGCCTTGACCAAGTTGGAGCGTGCCGCGCCGACCTGGGCCTCCGCCGCGCTCAGCTGCGCCCGGGCCATGGCGATCGATGCGCGCACGGTGCGATCGTCAAGCGCGACGGCTGTCTGGCTCTGCGGCACGCGGGCGGCGGCGGCGTCGACCGCAGCTTGGGCTTGTCCCAGTGACGCCGTAGCCTGGTGCCGCTGAACGATCAGCGCCGCGTCGGCCTCCTGCACGCGGGTCTCCGCGGAGTTCAGGGCCGCTTCAACCTGCCGGACGCCGATCTCGGCGTCCACGGGGGCGAGTTCGACGAGCAGCTCGCCCTTCCGGACATGCTGGTAGCCGACCACGAGGACACGGTCGACGCGACCAAACACCTTGGCGCTCACGACCGTCGTATCGCCCTGCACGTACGCGTCGTCAGTGCTGGGGTGGGAGGCGGCATAGGCAAAGAAGCGCAGCGTGCACAAGACCGCCGCGCCGATAGCGGCGAGGGCAAGGACGAACACCCACGTTCGCGGGCGCCCGCGCGCAGGGGGCGCGGTGGTACGCTCGTCTGCGGCCGCGGTCACCGGCGGCACCTCCGCGGCGGGTGCCGCCAGAGCCTGGTCCCCTACGCGCGCAACGTCATCCGGTGACATCGTGTGCTCCTCCCGGCCCCCCGCATGGCAGGCGGGTCCCGTCTTTTCCCCCTCACGCATCAAGAGCTCATACGGCGTACAGTATATTTACGTCGTATAATTCCCGGGCGAAAAAAATCACCGCTCGACCCCCCGCACGGCCGAATTGATCGCCTCCGTGACAAGCCGCTCTCTCGAACCCCAGGGGAACCTTGGCAGCGCGATCAGCAGCGCGACCACGCCGTGCGCGGCCGTCAACAGGATCTGGCTGACCAACTCAACGTCGTCGGTGCGAAGCCTCTGTTGCTTCACGCACGCGCCGACCGCCGCCCGCATGCAATCGAACGCGTCCCTTCCGATGTGGATCCGTCGCTCTCCGCCAGCGGTGCGGGTCATGAACGTCAGCTGATAATGGTAGGGATGGCGCAAGCCAAACTCGATGTACACACGCAGACCGGCTTTGAGGGTTTCGATCGGATCGTCGGAATAGTCGTGGAGTTTGGCGAGGCGTTTGATCAGTGTCGCAAACGTCTCGACGCAGATCGTGTCAAGGAGCGCCGCCTTGTCCCGGAAGTGCAGGTAGATCGACATCGGGGAGTAGTCGATCTTCTTCGCGATCCGGCGCATCGAGACTTTCTCAAACCCTTCTTTGACAAAGAGTTCGGCTGCGGCATCGAGGATGAGCCGCCGGAGCCGTTCCTTCTGCGCGAGCCGCCGTTCTATGGTTCCCATCGGACGTATACCCCGTAAATTATATATACACTGTATACTCATCCCCGCTTGCTTGTCAAGCCTGCGAATCGGTCGTGTCGTAGGTATCCTGGCTGCGCCTCCCGGGGCGTCCGGTCTCTCGGCGGGTGCGCGGGGTCCACTTCTTGTGCATGCCACGCAAAATCGGTTCGCCACCCGATGGAAGGGAACCATCCCCGGCCATAGAATTCACGTGAAGGATCACGTTATCGTTAACATGGGCGAAATATGGTAGCCAAAACGACCGTGACCATTGCCGACGTCGCCCGTGAGGCCGGCGTGTCGACTCAGACGGTTTCTCGCGTCATCAACAACAAAGGCGAGATCAGCGCCGAGACCCGGCGACTCGTCGTAGACGTCATCCAGCGCATGGGCTATCGCCCGAGTTCGGTGGCACGCAGCCTCGTGACCCGGCGGACGCTGAGCCTCGGGTTGATCGTGCCCGATATCACCAATCCGTTCTTTCCCGAGATCGCGCGGGGCGCGGAGGACGTGGCGCTCGCGGCCGGGTACAGCTTGTTCCTCTGCAACACGACCGAGCAGGCCGACCGCGAAGTCGCGGTGCTGCGGCTGCTCGAAGAGAAGCGCGTGGACGGCGTTGTGGTGTGCAGCGCACGGCTTCCGGACGACCAGCTCGTTCCGATGCTGAGGCGGCAACGGACGGTGGTCCTGGTTAACCGGATCGTCCCCGACGGGGTAGTCTCCGGCGTGGTCCGCGTCGACGACGCGAGCGGGACCCGGCAGGCGGTGCGTCACCTGCTTGCCGGCGGCCGCGTCAGGCTGGCAATGCTCGCGGGCCCCCCCACCTCGTGGGGCGGCCAGGAGCGTGTTCGTGGATTCCTCGAAGAGCTGCAGCGTGGGGGCGTCCCGCTTGACCCGGAACTTATCATCTCTTGCCCGCCGTATCTGGATGGTGGGTACCAGGCGACGAAGCAAGTCCTCGCACTGTGCGGTTCGATCGAGGGGCTGGTGTGCTATAACGACTTGGTCGCGATCGGCGCACTCCAAGCCTGCCACGATCTGGGCGTCCGCGTTCCGGAGGACGTGGCGATCGTGGGCTGCGACGACATCCTGCTGGCCGGCCTGGTGACGCCGCCGCTCACGACGATCCGCGTTTCGAAGTACGAAATCGGCGCGTCTGCGGTGCGGATGCTGTTGAGCCGGATCGCGGGGACGCAGACCGCGGAAGAGGTCATCCTCCGGCCGGAGCTGGTGGTGCGGAGCAGCGCCCCGTGACGTGGCGCGCCCGTTAGCGGCGGTGAGGCGTGTAACACCCGACGCGGAAGGGACGACCAGAGGCCCAGGCAGTCATCACGGATCGGAAGTGTTTGGCCGGTCCGCCGGATCTTCGGAGTGTGAGTGCCGGCGGACTCAAGCGCGCGGGGGAAAGCACGGCGGAGTGACACGATACGGAGACGATCATGGTGCGGAGGTGGGACGCATGAAGTGCGATCGGCACGGGTTCAACCGCAGGACGTTCCTCAGGGGTGCCGGAGCCACGGCGGCCGCGGTCGGTGTCGAGTTGTGGGCCGGCGGTCTCCGAGGACTGGAAGCGGCTTCATCGGCGGCGCTGCCGCCGATGCCCTCCCGTCCCCTTCAGTTGACGATCATCGACGTCGCGGGGCAATTGCAGCTCACGAAGAGCATCATCGAGGACTACGCCAGATCCCACGGGCAGTACGTGAGCGGGGTCAGCTACCAGCAGGCGACCGCCCCGGAGCTCCCGGCGAAGATCAAGGCGCAGCAGGCGGCGAACCAGTTGCAGATTAACATGGTCCTCACCGGCTCGGATGCGCTGTCGGCGGGCATCGTCCAGGACATCTGGCAGCGCCTGCTGCCGGACTTCCAGCAGAAGTTCCCCAACTTGATCGGAAACTACCAGCAGCCCAAGGCCCAGGGACTCGCCCAGGGCTTCGGCATCCTCGATGTCTTCGGCAACTACGGCCCCACGTTCACGTACAATCCAGCCAAGCTGCCGACGCCGCCGAAGACGCCCGACGACCTGCTCGCGTGGGCCAAGGCCAACCCCGGGCAGCTCATCTACGCGCGGCCCGCCAATTCCGGTCCTGGCAGGAGCCTGCTGATGGGGCTGCCGTACCTGCTCGGCGAGGCCCAGCCCAGGGAACCTCAGTCGTGGACAAAGGTGTGGCCGTATTACCAGCAGCTCGGTCAGTACATCCAGTACTATCCGACGGGCACGGCCGGCACCTATCAGGAGCTGGGGCAGGGAGCGCGCACGATCGCGGCGTCCACGATGGGCTGGGACCTGAACGTCCGGGCGCTCGGCGTCGTACCCAAGAACTTCGGGGCCTTTGTGTTCGACAATGAGCATTTGATTGCCGACACGCAGTACATCTGCGTGCCGAAGGGGAATTCACCCGAGATGCTCGGGCTGGTGCTCGACGTCATCGCGTGGACCCTGCGGCCGGACCAGCAGGCCAAGGTGTACGACACCGGGTACTTCTACCCGGGTCCGGCGATCAAGGGCGTGACGCTGGCGATGGCGCCCAAAGACAGCCAGGACGCGGTCGGGCCGGTCCGCCGCCAGTCGTTCGACGATCTCATCAGGAGCCGTCCGGTGGAGATTCCGCTGGATCCCGATAAGCTGGTACAGGCGTTCACGATCTGGGACCAGAAGGTCGGCGCGAACAAGCTCAAGTGAGCGCGGAAACGGTCGTCCGTTCTTCCGGGCCGGGGGAGGCCGTCCAGGCAGCTCCCGGCCGGAAGATCGGCCGTGTGGAGATTCGCGGGCTGACGAAGCGGTTCGGGAGCGTCGTTGCGCTCTCCGCGGTGGACCTCGACGTGCACGGCGGCGAATTCATCAGCCTGCTCGGGCCTTCCGGTTGCGGCAAGAGCACCGCGCTCAACTGCCTGGCGGGTCTGGTCGATCCCGACGCAGGACAGATCTTGCTCGACGGCGTGGACCTCGCGCCGGTGCCACCCGAGCGCCGGGGATTCGGCGTGGTGTTCCAGAGCTACGCCCTGTTCCCGCACATGACGGTGGCTGCCAACGTGGCATTCGGGCTCGAGATGATGGGGGTGCGGTCTGACGCGGTCGTGCGCCGCGTCGGGCAGGCGCTGGCGCTCGTGCACCTCGAAGACCTCGGCGATCGGTATCCGGCGCAGCTGAGCGGAGGACAGCAGCAGCGCGTCGCCCTCACCCGAGCACTCGTCATCGAGCCCCGCCTCCTTCTGATGGACGAGCCCCTCAGCAACTTGGACGCGAAGCTCCGGTTGGAGATGCGGCTCGAGATCCGGCGGTTGCACCAGACTCTCGGGCTCACCACGTTCTATGTGACACACGATCAGGAAGAGGCCCTGTCGTTGTCCGACCGCATCGCGCTGATAAAGGACGGGGTGTTGCGGCAGGTCGGGACGCCCGAGGAGGTGTATCTCCACCCGCAGTCCTCCTTTGTCGCCAACTTCTTCGGTTACCGGAATCTGTTTCCGGTCCACGTGGATGCCATGCGGGGTGATCGCGCGAACGTCTCCGCGCCAGGGAACCTGCGGTTGGAGGGCACAGCGCGCAGCGGCGTGGAGCAGGGCATGGACGCGGTCGCGGCGGTCCGCCCGGAGGATGTGGAAGTGCTGCCGGCCGGCAGCGCGCCTGGTATCGCGGCCACGATCGAGTTCGCAGAATTCGTCGGCGACGCCTTCGAATGCAGCGTGGTGGCAGACGCCGGCGCGCCGTTCGTCGTGAGGACCTCGGCCCGTTGGGTGCGGGGGGCCCAGGTGGTCCTGCGAGTCGACCCCGATCGGCTCCTCGTGTTCCCGCCGGAGTAGATCGAGATGCAGCGGGCAGTCGGAACGCAGGCAAGCGGAGATACCGGCCCGGTGACCTCGGGAGCCCCCCGCCGGTGGGGGCCGCTGCTCCCGATCGCGCCAGCGCTTCTCCTAGTGCTCGCGCTCTTCGTCTACCCTTTCCTCTACGGGTTGAATCTGTCGGTCCACCCCCTGGGCGCGCTGGCCAAAGGGGGGATGCTCGCCAACTACGCCGCGTTCTTTGGAGATCCCCGGGAGCGGACGTCGATCTGGAATACCCTCAGGCTCGCCGTCCCTGTGACAGTGCTGGACCTCGTTCTTGCCCTGCCGCTGGCCTATCGCTTGCGGCGTCCCCTCCCGGGGCAGCGCGTGATCACCGGCCTCCTGGTGATCCCGATGACGCTCGGGACGGTGCTGCTGGCGGAGGGAATGATCGAGTTCTTCGGGCCCGCAGGGTGGGTCAACAAGCTCCTGCTCGCGCTGCATCTGATTACGACACCGGTCCAGTTTGTGCACAACTACACGGGCGTCTTCATCTCCTTGATGATCGCGGATTTCCCCGCCGTGTTCCTGGTCCTCCTCGGCTACGCGTCCGGCCTCGATCCGAGGCTGGAGCAGGCGGCGCGGACACTCGGAGCGGGGTGGTGGCGGCGTCTCCGGCGGGTGACGCTCCCGCTGCTGGCGCCGGGGATCGCCGCTGCCGCGGCGCTGTCGTTCGTGGCGACGTTCTCGGTGTTTCCATCGGCTGTCCTGGTCGGTGAGCCGGCCGGCTCCACGCGCGTGATCGCGCTCGCGGCCTGGCAGGCGGCGTACGAGCAGTATGACTATCCCAGGGCATCGGCGATCGCCATGGTGATGGCGGCGATCGAGCTCCTGTTCGTGGCGGCGGTGCTGGCGGCACGGAACCGGGCCTACCAGGGGCCGACGATAGGGGGCCGAGGATGAGCCAGATCCTCGCGCGTCCGGCGCCCAGGGCCCGCGCCGCGGACGGTCCCTCGTGGTGGGTCTACGCGGCGGTCGGAGTGTTTGCGCTGCTCGTGGCCGGGATCTTCCTCTCCGCGCTTCTGAACTCGTTCGCATCCACCTGGTTTGGGGGGTGGTTGCCCGACGCCTACACGACCAAGTGGTACCGCTTTGCCATCACGGAGTTCGACCTCGGCTACGTGCTGGCGATCACTATCCTCGTCGGGCTGAGCGTCACGGTCCTGAGCCTGGCCCTCGGCGTGCCGGCCGCGTACGTGCTGGCCCGGCAGACCTTTCCCGGACGATCGCCGTTGCTGCTGTTGCTGATCCTTCCGATGCTGGTCCCACCGATCACCTACGGCATCCCGTTGGCAGCGATGTTGTACAGCGCGCGTCTCGGTGGCACGCTCACCGGCGTCATCATCGTGAACATCGTGCCAGCGCTGCCGTTCGTGGTCCTCATCATGACGCCGTTCTTCGAGCAGATCGACCCGAACCTCGAGCGAGCGGCGCGGACGCTCGGAGCGGCGCCCATTCAGGTGTTCCGGCGGGTGCTGCTGCCGATTGCGCTGCCGGGTGTGCTCGCAGCCGGCCTCCTGATTCTGGTCCGGGCGATCGCGCTGTTCGAACTCACGTTCCTCGTGTCCGGGGCCAGGAGTCAGACGCTCGTCGTCGCGCTGTACTACACCGCGTTCGCAGCCGGCATCCGGCCGTCGCAAGCGATCGATGCCATGGCCGTGGTGTACATGATCACCGGCCTCATCGTGCTGCTTGCCGCTCTGCGCTTCATCAATCCCGTCAACATGGTGATCCGCGTCAGGCAGTAACGGCCCCAGCCGGGGTTGGTTGAAACACCCCCCGGGCGTCTGCTATCCTGTCTGCGTGATGACGCGATGATGCGCGAACGCGCATCCTGGTCCTCGGACGTGGTGCTCGGCTGGGTGTGCTTTGGGGCGATGCTTCTCGCGCTCTACGGAGCGTTCGTCTACGCCCAGCGCGAGGTCGTGATGGGCGACGTGCAGCGGATCTTCTACGTGCACCTGCCGCTCGCGTGGGTGGGGTTTGTTGCGTTCGGCCACGCGGCGTGGGCCGGGTTGCGATACCTGCAGACCGGAAGGCGGGAGTGGGACGTGGCAAGCGCGTCCGCGGCGGAGATCGGCGTCCTGTTCGCCACGCTGGTGATCATCACCGGGTCGCTGTGGGCGCGATCGGTATGGGGCACATGGTGGACGTGGGACCCGCAGCTCGTGACGTACCTGATCCTGTGGCTGATCTACGCGGGGTACCTCGTGCTCCGCGCGGCCGCGGGCGACGATTCACGGCAGGCCCGGTTCGCGGCGGTGTTCGCCATCGTGGGATTCGTGGACGTGCCGCTTGTCTGGCTTTCGGCCCGTTACCTGCGTGCGCTCAGCCCGGTGATCTTCACGACGCACAGCATCGGGCTGGCCCCGTCGATGGCGTGGGCGCTCCTCGCCGGTCTCGTGGCGTGGAGCCTGCTCTACGTGGTGCTCGTGCGTGCACGGATCCGGCTCGGGGTCCTTGAGGCGCGCGTACAGGCGCTGACGGACGGGAGCGCATAGGCGATGACGTATCTGTTCTGGGCGTTCGCGGTCGTGTGGATCGGGCTATTTCTCTACCTGTACAGGCTCGTGAAGCGCAGCCGGCGACTCGAGCGAGAACTGGACGAGCTGACGGCCCGCGTGCGCATGGGGGCCGATGCCGGGTCCGGCCGGCTCGACGGGGCGGGCGTGGCGCCGCCTCCCGCGAGTCTCCGGCGATGAGAGGCTCGGTCCCGGCCACCGTGAGCGGCACGGCACGGATGACCGTGCGCCGCAGTCCTGGTGTTCCGGTGAGCGAAGACATGCCGCCTGCGGGCTGCCGGTCCCTCCGCATGCGTCGTCCGGGAGCGAACCCGCGGTGAGAAGCAAAGCCCGGCGCACGCTGGTGTTCGCCGCGGGCGCGGCGGCGATCGTGCTGTCGCTCGCGTACCTGGTCTACGGGGGAATTAAGCAGGGGGCCACGTATTGGGTCACGGTCGGCGAGCTCGAGCAGCGCGCGCCGGCTGCGGTGGCCGACCGCGTGCGACTCGGCGGCACCGTGGTCCCGGGGACCGTCCGGTGGGACGCGTCGCATCGGCATCTGCGGTTTGCCGTGACGGACGGACGTCATGCGCTGCCAGTAGCATACAGTGGTGTGGTCCCCGACATCTTCGCGGAGGGCCGTCAGGTCGTCGTCGAGGGGATGCTCGATCGAAATGGGACATTCGACGCCACGACGCTGCTCACCAAGTGCCCGACGAAGTACAATCCCGCTGATCCCAAGACGCCGCAGTAGGATGCGGTAGGGCGATGGCTGATCTCGGGCGCTTTGCGCTGCTCGGTGCGCTCGTCCTCGCGCTGTACGCCCTGGTCGCATCCGTGGCGGGGGCCCGCGCGCGCCGTCCCGAGGTTGTCCGGAGCGCCGCGCGCGCGCTCGTCGCCGTGGCGTTCCTCGAAGGCTTGGCCGCTGTAGTGTTGTGGGTGGCCCTCGGCACGCGCGACTATTCGTTTGCCTACGTCGTGTCGCACGTCCGCGACGATCAATCCCTGCTGTACGATCTGACGTCGTTTTGGGGCGGGATGGAAGGCTCGCTGCTCCTGTGGGTGTTGCTGCTGTCGGGCTACACGCTCGCGGCGTTGCGGATCGTCGGACGAGCGCGGCCGCCGTTGCTGCCCGGTCTCGTCGCCGTGTTCGCCGGAACCTCCGCGTTCTTTCTCTTCATGCTGACATTTGTCACGCCGCCGTTTGTCACGTCGCCGTTTCCGCCGGCCGACGGACGCGGCATGAATCCGCTGCTACTGAACCCGTGGATGGCGATCCACCCGCCAACGTTGTACTTCGGGTTCGTCGGGATGACCGCGCCGTTCGCCATCGTGGTCGCATCGCTGGCCTCCGGACCGGCGGGCGACGCCGGCGTGCTGCTCGCGCGGCGCTGGATGCTGTGGGCATGGTACTGCCTGAGCATGGGGCTCATGTTTGGGGCCAAGTGGTCGTACGTCGTGCTCGGGTGGGGCGGGTACTGGGCGTGGGACCCGGTCGAGAACGCCGCGCTGATGCCGTGGCTCGTGGCGACGGCGTTTCTTCACTCCGTGATGATCCAGGAACGGCGCGAAATGCTCACCCGGTGGAACGTGGTGCTGGTGATCCTCGCATTCGGGCTGTCGATCTTCGGGACGTTCCTGACGCGCAGCGGGGTCCTGAGCAGCGTTCATTCGTTCACCGAGTCCTCGCTCGGCGCATTCTTTCTCGGGTTCCTCGCGTTGGCACTGCTCATCGCGTTTGGGCTTGCGGCGTGGCGGTGGGACGCGCTGCGCGGCCGGAACGAGCTCGACGCGACCCTGTCGCGCGAGAGCGCATTTTTGCTGAACAACGTACTGTTCCTCGCGGTGGCATTCTCGGTGTTTCTGGGGACCGTGTTCCCCGTCGTGTCCGCGGTGCTGACAGGCCGCGCAATCAACGTCGGTCCGCCCTTCTTCGACCACATCGTCGTGCCGTTCGCATTCGGTATCCTGCTGCTCATGGGGATCGGGCCGCTGATGGCATGGCGGCGCGCGTCGGAGCAGCACCTGCTGCGCCACCTCGAGGGCCCCGCGATCGCCGCGGTCCTGATCGGAGCGGCACTTATCGTTGCGGGCGTGCGTGCGCCCGGGGCCGTTCTTGCGTTTGCGCTGTGCGGGTTCGTGGCCGCGACGATCGCCATCGAGTTTGCCGCCGGCGTGGGCGTACGGCGGGCGCATCGGGGAGAAGGCCCGGTGCGCGCGCTTGTGCGGCTCGTGGCCCGCAACCGTCGGCGCTACGGCGGCTACGTGGTCCACCTCGGCGTCCTGCTGCTGTTCTGCGGCATTACGGGCTCGTCGGTGTTCGCGACGGAGCGTGTCGCGACGCTCGCGCCCGGCGCGAGCGTCGCGGTCGGCGAGTACCGGGTGCGGTTCGACGGCCTGTCACAGTCGACGCGCGGCGACGCGCTTGCGATCACGGCGGGGCTGCGGGTGTTCGAAGGGACGCGCGATCTGGGGCCGTTCGTGGTGCGCCGCAATCTGTATCTCACGGGTGACGCCACGACGGACGTGGCGCTCCGCAGCACGCCGCGGGACGATCTCTACGTGATTTTGGCCGGCTGGACTCAGGACGGCCGGGCGACGCTCCGCTTGCTGGTCAATCCCCTGGTCTCATGGATATGGGCAGGCGGGCTGGTGCTGACCCTTGGAGCGGTGATCGCGATGATCCCGGAGCGGCGCCTCGTGTTCGAAGCATCACCCGCGCTTCGGGGCGCGTGGAGCGCCGGGGAGTGATGACCGGCGCGGTTCTCGTCGTCCTCGCGTGCGCCGCGGCCGCGTTCGTGCTGGCGCCGTTGTGGCGCCCCGGGGGGCTGCCGGCGTGGGAAGCGGAGCGAGAGCGGCTGCTCGCGGCGCGCGACGCGGCGTACCGAGCGCTGCGCGAGGTTGAGCTCGACCGCGAGACCGGCAAGCTGGGCGATGCCGACTACGCCGCGCTCCGCGCACGGTATCGCGCCGAGGCGGCCGCGGTGCTGCGCCGTCTCGACGCGCTTGCCCTTTCAGGCGCTTCGGTGAGGGGACGCGGACAATCGGACGCCCCCGGGCTGCGTGCGGAGGATCATCCGACGCCCCAGCAGGCCGCGCCCGAGCAGCGGCCGGATGGGGCGTCAGCCCGCGTGGAGCGTCGGATCTGAGGTCCGCGAGGCACGAGGCGCGGGCGGCGCCGCGCTTCACGCGAGGCGCCGCCGTCCTAGTCTTCGTTCTCTGTGTGGTGACGTCGCTGTCGGTTCGCCCCGGTGCCGCGGCGTCCGCGGGGACGGCACCCGCCGCGCCCGCGACCGGAGCGATCCGAGGCACGGTGGTGGATCGGACGCCTCCCGCACGCACCCTTGGCGGCCAGCCCGTTGTGCTCGAGATCGTGGAACGCGGTTCGTCGTCCGAGCGGCGAACGACCACCGACGACGCGGGTCGGTTTGCGTTTGCCGGGTTGCCGGTTGGAGGCATGCGCGTGTTCCTGTTGCGGGTCACATACGGAGGCGTGCCGTACGAAACCCGGGTGGTACTGACGCCGGACGCGCCTGCCCGAACCGTTCAGATGGCCGTGTACGAGCCGACGCGCGACCGCGCCATCATCCGCGGCGCCGTGTTGTTCGCGGTCGTGGAGACGGGGCGGGGCGCGTTGCGGATCAGCGTGGTCCAGCGCCTCGTCAACCCCACGGATCGCGCCGTCGTCGTCACCGGCGACGATCCGCTCGTGTTCCCGCTGCCCCCCGGCGCCGAGGCGGTCGAGTTCATTGGAGGATGGCGCGACCCGCGGACTGCGGACGGCGCGATCACCGATCCGATCCCGGTGCCGCCTGGGTTGCTGCAGGTAGGATACAGCTTCGGTTTGGAGCCGCGCACCCGGCGCTTCACCGTACCGTGGTTGCTGCCGTACGGTGCAGCCGACGTCGAGATGCTCGTGGCGGACCCGGCGGTGCGTCTGTCCGGCCCGGGATTTCGCGCGGCGCCGGAAATCGTGGATGCGGGACGTCGCTTTTCGCGATGGTCTGCGGGGCCGGTGGCAGCGGGTGGGCGGCTCACGATTACGCTCGACGGCGCGCCCGCGTCCGATGATCGCTGGCCGGTTGGTGCCGCGGCGTTGCTCGCGGCGATGCTCGCTGTCGGGCTCGCGGTCACGCTCTCCCGGCGTCCTCCCGCGCCGGCGTGAGAAGGAGAGCACTACGGTCTCGTGGAACCAGTCAACCCCGCGTGCACCTTCGCGCACAACCACGCCGCTCGTGTATGGATCACGGCGGTGTGGTTTTGTACTGCGTGCATAACCTGCGCCCTGAGGGCGTGGAAGAGAGGACCGGCATGCCGAGAGGGTTCGGCCGGACGCGTTCGGCCGCATCGCTGTTGGTGATCGCCGCGGCCATCCTGGCCACCGGTTGTCAGCCCCGAACGAGCCTGCGGGGCAGCCGCGTCAACCTCGCGCTGCCACCGGCTCAGGAGGTGGAGACGCCGCTGGTCGCCGACGAGAACGACCGCCCGATCGTTCCTGACGCGATCAAGGGCAGGCAGGTGTACCAACAGAACTGCGCCGTGTGCCACGGCCTGGATGGGCACGGCAACGGGCCGATGGCGCCGACGCTGGTGGAGCCGCAGCACGACGTGCTGGCGCTGGTGACGGAATTGTTCGGGATCACGATCCGGCGTCCGACCGTGCCGAGCAAGCCGGCCGACTTTCACAATCGCGACCTCGAAAGTGTGATCACGCCGGCGATCATGTTCCAGACCGTCACCAACGGCCGTGCCTACACGGCGATGCCGGCGTTTGGTCCCGAGGCGTCGTTCGGCGCGAACAAGGCGCAGACGCTCTCGAACGAGGAACGGTGGGACGCGAACGTCTACGAGATGATGTTCCGTACGTCGCCACAGGGGTTGAGCGAGGGCAAGCGTCTATACGAAGCGCAGTGCGCGCAGTGCCACGGCGTGAACGGCGACGGCCGCGGGCCACGGGGCGCCGAAATGGCGGCACACGTCTGGTCGTGGTCGCG
>Ga0187784_10000249_pt1 | contig 37648 bp, 37 predicted proteins | sample 1015_SJ02_MP15_2_FD_132964 | JGI IMG/M metagenome (GOLD analysis project Ga0187784, IMG submission 132964) | Tropical peat soil microbial communities from peatlands in Department of Meta, Colombia - 1015_SJ02_MP15_20_MG | ecosystem: Environmental > Terrestrial > Soil > Wetlands > Peat | place... | reverse complement strand
CGCGCCTCCTCCTGCCCGGAAATGATTTCGATGGGACGACCGAGGGCGGCCCGCGCCCTCTCCAGGAACCAGCGCTTGCGTTTGGCGCGCCGTAACGCGCTCGTCCCGACGACACGCACACTGTCTGCGTGCAGGGTCCGCAGCCGCTGCCCGAAGCGCTCGAGGCAGCGCAGGGCGCGCTCGGCGGCTGCATCGTCCAGACGTCCGTTATCGCTCAGGCCCGCCGCGAGACGCACCATCTCGCGCAGTCGATCGAGTATCACGAGCTGGCCGTGCGAGTAGCGCGCGACCACCATGTGGAAACTGTTGGAGCCAAGATCTACCGCGGCGAGTACGTCGGGAACGACACGACCGCCGGTCATCTACGGATATACTTTTAAGCGGAGAACGAAGACCCGCAACCGCAGGTTGTCTTGGCGTTCGGGTTGCGAATCACGAACTGGGCGCCTTGCAGATCTTCCTTGTAGTCGATCTCCGCGCCCATGAGGTACTGAGCGCTCATCGGGTCGATCAGGAGCTGTACTCCGCGCCTCTCCACGCAAAAATCGCCGTCCTCGATGTTCTCATCGAAGGTGAAGCCGTATTGAAAGCCGGAGCACCCTCCACCCGACACGAATACTCGCAGCTTCAGGTTGGGGTTGGCCTCCTCACGAATCAGCTCGCCGACCTTTCCGGCGGCGGCATCCGTGAAAACCAGTATCTCGGGCGGCGGCGCCGGCTCGACATCGGCGACGGGTTCAATGATTTCGCTCATGTTGCTAGTGTACTCGGCATGGGCGGGCCAATCAAAATGGCCCCTCAGACTTGAGACTCGGATTCACCCGCGCGGGTTCCCGAGCCTTCCGCACCCTGCCCGCTTGCCGCGCCCTGCCCGGCTGCCGCGCCCTCCCCGCTTCCCGCGCCCTCGCGAGGTCCCGGCGATGGCGTCCGATGAATCAATTTACCGCTAATTTGGGCGCCGACCGCGGTTTCAATGACCGTGTACTGCACATTGCCGAGAACACGCGCCTTCGCGCCGAGCTCGACCCGCTCGCTCGCGTCGATGTTGCCCTTTACGGTACCGTTCAGCAGCACGTTCGGAGCGAGGACCGAGCCCTCGATGCAACCGTGCTCGCTCACGGAGAGCAGCGCATCGGGCCCGTCCTGACAGGTGACGTTGCCGTTGATATGACCGTCGAGATGAAAGCCACCCGCAAATTCGACGTCGCCGTTGATGCGCGTCTTCGCGCCGATCAGGGTATCGATTCTCGTGTTCTTATTCGGTTTCCGCTTGAACATCGACCTCTTCCTTCTGCGAATTCTCGCCGTTGGCTTCCGTTTCGATCGACATCCCCTGGGCCTTCCAGACGAACGCCTGCCGAGAAGCGTGAGTTGAGTCCCTGCCGCTGTGAATCTCGACCCCGACACGCGTCGGCTCGAATCCCCGAGGCAATTCGACGGGCTCGTCGAATTCGGAAAAGTAGCGAAATGAGTATGCCAGCGTGAGTCGATGGTTGGGCGAAACCTCAGCAAAACTCAAGTTCCTGGGCTTGCCGGAGTCGAGACCATCGATGCTGACCGATAGGTTCCCCGACACGGAGTTCGCGGGCTTGCCGGTTTGCATCAGGACGAACTTGAGTCGATATTGGCTGGAGGACTCGCCGGGCGCCGCCACGGGTACGATCTGCATCTGCTGCACCTTCACATGCACCAGCGAGTCGGGCTGTACCAGACCTCGATAGAAGGACAGATCCTGATTGAGGCGGGCGATTTGGCTCTGCATATCGCCGAGGCTCCGCTCTACCTGCTTGTAGCCTTCACGGTCCACGCGCCGGGCGACGTCCGCGGCCTCGAGCTGCGTGCGCAAGCGAGAGTTCTCCGCTTCGAGCCCGCGGATGCGCGAGCTCGCGGCGAGCGCGCCGCGCACCGAGTCGACCACGCGAAAGCTCGCATCGTAGCGCCCGAGCTCGAAGGCGGCATACAAGACGAACAGGCCGCCGAGCACCGCCGCGCCGAGAAGCATCGCGCGCCGCTTCGGCGCATACGATCGGACCACCAGCTTTTCGATGAAATGGGCCATGTCAAATACGAGAGCGTCGGATCCTATGAACTACCGGCTCGAAACCCTCCGCGCATATTGAGAAGGGTACGCTATGATTCGGCTTTGCGTGTGAGGAATGGCTCTTGCTTTGGCTCAAAGCCTTTCATGTCATCGCGATGGTCACCTGGTTTGCCGGATTGTTCTATTTGCCGCGGCTTTTCGTGTACCACGCGGACGCGGCGGACAGGGTGAGTGCGGAACGATTTTGCCTGATGGAGAGGCGCCTGTATGCGATCATGAGCGTGGGCGCCGCCGCCACAGTCGTTCTCGGCATTGCCATGCTCGTCATCGCGCCCCGGTACCTCGGCATGGGCTGGCTGGAGGCGAAGCTTGCGCTCGTCGTGTTGCTGATTGCCTACCATCTGTATTGCTACAAGCTCTCTCGAGATTTTGCGCTCGGTCGCAATCTGCGTACGGCCCGCTGGTATCGGCTGTTCAACGAGGTTCCCTCGTTTCTTCTGATCGCAATCGTCATATTGGCCATGGTGAAACCGTTCTAGCGCACAGTCGATGGGTCCGCGGGCATGTCGAGCTCGGGCCACCAGTCAGGATACGGCGGAAGACCATCGGCAAAGACGAGCTTCCCGAGATCGTGCAACGCACGCACGTACACCCGCCGTTTGAAGTAAACCACCTCGCGCACCGGCGTCCAGTAATCGACCCATCGCCAGCGGTCGAATTCCGGCTGTGACGTGCTATCCAATCGAAATTGGGCCTCCTTCGCGGCGAGCCTCAACAGAAACCACTTCTGCTTCTGACCGATGCAGCGGTCGCGCACGTATTGGCGCGGCAGACGGTAGCGCAGCCAACCGCGGGTCGAGCCCAGGACCTCGACATCCTCGGGCAGAAGTCCGATTTCCTCGGTCAATTCGCGAAATAGCGCCTCCTCCACACTCTCTCCGCGGTTGACGCCTCCCTGCGGGAATTGCCAGCCGCGTCCGCCTACCCGCCCGCCCAGGAACAACTCGCCGGTTTGGCGCATGAGCACGATTCCCACGTTGGCGCGGAAACCATGTCGGTCGATGTGATCGATGCCGTGACGATCGGACATGGGCGCCAATTGTTCCACATCGGGGCCCGGGTACCTACATCTGCGGGCGCTCGACGCAGATCTCATGAACGTGCCCGGGCTCACGGTTTCACCCCGCTCCCACCTGCACGCGATTGCGTCCGAGCGCCTTGGCCCGATACAGGGCCGCGTCCGCGTCGGCGAGCAGCCGGTCGGCGACCGCCTTCAGGTCGGTCTCGTGCCGCGCCGGGGAGAGCGCTGCGACGCCGATCGAGACTGTGAGCGTGCGCTCGATTTGGGCCGTGAGCTTGAACGGCACCGCGGCAATCGCTTCACGAATACGCTCGGCCAACTTGGCCGCCTCGCCGCCGGAGGAGTCCGGCAACAAGATCGCGAGCTCGTCGCCGCCAAAGCGAGCCGCGGTGTCCATGCTGCGGATCTGCACCTCGACGCGCTGTGCAATCTCCTTGAGCGCCACGTCACCCGCGAGATGACCATAGCCGTCATTGATGCTCTTGAAGTGATCGATATCGATCATCAGACAGGCGATGCTTCCGGCGCGCCGCTGCGCGCGCGCCAACTCCTCCTTCAAGCGTTGCTGCAAGTAGCGCCGGTTGTGCCATCCGGTGAGAAAATCGGTGATCCCGGCGCGCAGCAGTCGAGCGCGGTTCACCGCATTCTCCAAGCAGACCGCGGCGACCGCTCCCAGATGCGCGAGGAAATCCGTCCCATGATGCCGCGTGAAGCGCGTCGGATCTTTGCTGCCGAAGCACAGCGCACCGGTGGTGAGGTCCTTGCGCGGCAGCGGGACGAGCGCCGCGCTCTTCAGGGCCGCAAAGCCCGGAAACAGCAGATGGTGATCGGCTCCGACGAAGGGGCCCAGCCACGGCTTGTGCAAGGCAGCGAGCTGGGGTGCGAGGCTCACCAGGGAGTCGACGAAGAAGATTTGCTGGAATTCCTCCGGCCGGTCTCCCCCGGCGATCAGCAAGTGGCGAATCTCGTGCTGCGGGTCGAGCAGCACCACGCTCACGACGTCGAGCGCGTAGGAATCGCGGAGTCCCTCGACCAGCGCGTGCAGCAGCTGCGCCAAGCCGTCGGCGCGCAGCAAGCTGAGCTCGCGCGCCTGCGTGCGCTTCAAGATGCTCTCGTTATTGGCCGCCTCGGCGGTGAGCTCCGCGAGCCGCTTCTTGAGCGCTTCGTTCTCCGAAGCCAGGTCGTCCATGCCGGCGGCTCGAGCTCAACCCGAACGTGCCTGCGCGCGCACGTCGAAATACACCCTTCCCCGATTCATGAGCGCGCTGAACGAGCGAGCGTCCTTCGTTTGCACCGCGCTGATAAGCCGCGTCACGGCCTGCTCGAGCGCGAGCAGCGATTCCATTCCGTAATCGTTCAAGCTCTGGATCTCGAAGTACAGATCCGGGCTCTCGGCCGCCACCCGGCTCGCGACCTCCATCTGCGCATCGAAGGTCGTGCTCGAAAGCTGCGCAAGGCGCGGTGCGGCCTCACCGCTCTCGGCCAGTGCCGTGAAGAAGGCGATGTTGAGCGCGTGCGAGAGTCCGAGGACGTAGGCAATGAGCCGATCGTGCTCATCGAGACCCATGACCACCCGCTCCGCCATGGTGGGGGCGAACAGCGCCTGCGCTTGCTCGAGCGCCGCTCGGTGGCCCAAGTCGATGAAGATCACGTGCCGTCCGGACAGCAGCTCGGTGTCTGGCCCGAACATCGGATGGAGCGAGGTCACGCGGCAGCCTGCCTTGACGAGCGCATCGAGACCTGCGCGGAGCGGTGTCTTCAAGGAACCCAGATCGAAGATCAACCCGCGCGGCGCTCGCTCCGCGAGCTTCAGCAGGAGCTTCGCCGTTGCGCTCAACGGGGTTGCCAGCACGATGAGATCGCAGTCGAGCGGGTGATCCTCCCAGTCGGCCAGCTGATCGAATCCCGGAAGGCCGCCTTGCGGATCGGCGATCACGACCTCGAACCCCTGGGAGGCGAGAAACTCCGAGAACCAGCCGCCCATCTTTCCACGGCCGCCGATCACCAGCGCACTCTTGCCGCCCCCTTGGCCCTGTGCCGCCACGCGCGCCCGCTCCTGCGTCGCGAGCGAGGACTGGATGAGCTCACGCAGCAACGCCTCGGCGAGGTCCGGCTTGATTCCCAAGCGCTCCGCGGCCCGGCGGCCGTGCAGAATGACCTCGCGCTCGCGGACGAAGTCCCGGGTGGCGCGGCCCGTGGCGCGCTTCACGGTCTCGATCTCGGCGGCGAGCGCCTGGCGGCGCGCGACCAATGACAAGATCTCGCCGTCGAGATCGGTGATGGCGGCCCGCAGCTCGTCCAGATTCATCAATGGATTAGACATCTTCGCAGAGGCTATCGATTCAATCTCGGTGTGGTCTTGGCCCTCAAGCCGGCCCCCCGTGCTCCACCTTGGTCCCTTTTAGCACACCGCTACCCGAAGTCGAATGGCACAGCTACCATTCCGGGCATGAGCGCCGGCGTAACCCCCCCCTGCACCGAAGCCTTGCCCGATCCGTTACCGGCGAATCCACTGGCGGTTGCCGCCGAGTGGCTCGCCCAGGCGCAGCGCGATGGATCGCAGCCGAACCCCAATTCCATGGTGGTCGCGACCGTCGACCGGTCCGGCCAACCCTCGGCGCGCGTCGTACTCGCCAAGGAGATCGACCCCGACAGCGGCTCGATCGTGTTCTACAGCAATTATCATTCGCGCAAAGGCCATGACCTCGAGGCCAATCCGCGGGCTGCGGTGGTCTTTCACTGGGATCATCGCCATCGGCAAGTGCGCGCCGAGGGCCGGGTCGAGCGGTTGACGGAGGCCGAGAATGAAGCGTATTTTCGCACCCGCCCCTGGCAGAGCCGGCTCGGGGCCTGGGCCAGCCACCAGAGTGAGCCGGTCAGCTCACGGGCGCTGCTGGTCGAAAGCGTTGCCGCGGCGGCGCGCCGCTTCGGCATCCCTTATGGCGGCCCGGGAACCCCTGAGCCCGAGACCGTCCCCGTCGAGGTACCGCGACCCCCACACTGGGGAGGCTACCGCTTGCAGGTGGAGGCGCTCGAGCTCTGGGTCGAGGGCGAGTATCGCATCCACGATCGCGCACGCTGGACGCGGATCTCGTGCGCGTTGCCCGGTGCGCCCGCCTGGGCCGTGACACGCTTACAACCGTAAGCGGCCGTGAGCCTGCTCGAAAGTCACCAAGCGACCTGCCCTCACTGCTGGGAGAGCATCGACCTCACGCTCGATCTTTCGGTCCCCGAGCAGTCCTATATCGAAGACTGCCCCGTGTGCTGCAAGCCCATGCGGGTCTCCTATCTCGTGGTCGATGGCGAGCTCGATGAGCTCGAGGTCGAGCCCAGCGACTGACCGTGGATGCGCGTGCGAATCAGCGCGAGCGAGGCCGCGTGGATCCAAGGCTGCGAGCGGGCGCGGTCGGCCCCGATCGCGGCGAGGCGGACCGGCGCCGCGCGGCGCGACTCCTGCGGATCCTCATCCTGCTCATCGCGTTGCTCATCGTCGCCGCAACCGCGTGGCGCGAGCGCTACCGCAGCACCTCCTGGCGGGTGCCTCTCTATGTCGCCGTCTATCCGATCGCCGCGGACGACAGTCCCGCCACGCTCGCCTATGTCGCCGCACTCGACGCCGAGCGCTTTGCGCCGATCGATCGATTCTACGCGCGCGAGGCGCAGCGCTACGGTGTGCAACTCGAAAATCCGATCAAGACGCGCTTGCGGGCGGAGCTGAAAGAGCACCCTCCACAACGCGCGCCCGACGCATCAGTGCTCGCGACCGTTCTGTGGAGCCTAGAGCTTCGCTACTGGGCTTGGCGAGTCAGCGGTCACGTGAGAGAGCCGGAGGACATTCGCATGTTCGTCTTGTTCCATGATCCGCGGCTCACACCCGTCGTGCCGCATTCCCTCGGGCTCACCAAGGGACTCATCGGCGTGGTTTACGCGTTCGCGACGCCCGCGATGAACGGCGAGAACGACATCGTGATCGCGCACGAGCTCGCACACACCTTGGGCGCTACCGACAAGTACGATCCCGCGACCGACGCGCCGGAATTTCCCGCAGGCTATGGCGATCCACGGCAGGTCCCTTTGTACCCGCAGCAATTTGCCGAGCTGATGGCAGGGCGGCGCATGCTGTCCCCGGGCCGCTACGAGCAGCCGGAGAGCCTGGATGAGGTCGTCATCGGCCCCGCCACGGCGCTCGAGATACGCTGGCCGCAGCACGCCGACTAGAGCGCAGGAGCCTAGGAGCCTGTCTGAGTAATCCGCGTGGCCGCGCGGGGGTCAGGCGCCGTCGCCGACTTTCGGGACCTCGCCGAGCGCCTCGAGCACCAGGGGGTGCAGCGGGCCGTTGGTGGCGAGCACCGAGTCGGATCTTAGGCTGATCGGTGCACCGCCGAGCTCCGTGAACCGTCCCCCGGCCTCTGTGACGATGGCGACGCAGGCGGCGATGTCCAAGATATTGACGTCGGTCTCGACCACGGCATCGATCTTGCCGGCCGCCAGCAGGTGGTAGTGCAGGAAATCGCCGTATCCTCGGATGCGGCTCACGCGCCTGACCAGCCCGCCATAGCGTGCCCATTGCCGTCCGGCGGCGAGCGATTTGAGATTCCCGGAGGAGAGCGCCGCCGATTCGAGGGTCGCGACGTCGCTCACCGCGAGCGCCTGGCCGTTGAGATAGGCACCGCGGCCGCGCTCGGCGAAGGCGAGCTCCCCGTAGACGGGAGCGCTCGAGACGCCGAGGACGATCTCGCCCCGGCGCATGAGCGCGATCTGCGTCGAGAACATGGGGTATTCGCGCACGAAGGCCTTGGTTCCGTCGATCGGATCGACGAGCCACAGGCTCTCCGCGCCCTCGTCGCGCGATCCCGTTTCCTCGCCGTAGAAGCCGTGGGCGGGAAAACGCGCCTCGAGGATCTCGCGAATCGCGATCTCGCAGCGCACGTCGGCCTCGGTCACCGGCGACTTGTCGGCCTTGATGCGAACCTCGATGTTGTGCTGATAGAGCGAGCGCGCGATGACGGCAGCCCGTTCTGCGGCCTCGAGCGCCGCCTTGAGCTCAGGTGAAGGGTCCATGTCAAATCCTATTGTGCTACCGTCGCCTCCTCGAAGGGCGAGGACCGCATCATGGGCAATCGTTTGAGCAAGATCTATACCCGTACCGGTGATGACGGCAGCACCGGGCTCGGAGACGGGTCGCGCGTCGCCAAGGAGAGCCTGCGCGTCGAGGCCTACGGGAGCGTCGATGAGACCAACAGCGCGGTGGGCGTGGTGCTGGCTGTTCCGGCGCTGTCTGCCGCCGTGCACCGCTCCCTTACCGAAGTGCAGCACGATCTGTTCGATCTCGGCGGCGAGCTGTGCATTCCCGGCCACAAGATGATCACCGCGGCGCATGTGGAGCGGCTCGAGAATGATCTCGACGGATTCAACGAGGCGCTGCCGCCGCTCAAGGAGTTCATTCTCCCGGGCGGCGGAGCCGCGGCTGCGGCCTGTCACATGGCGCGCGCGATCTGTCGGCGCGCGGAGCGCCGGTGCTGGTCGCTGGCGCGCGCCGAAGCGGTGGAACCGGATGCGCTCAAGTACCTAAATCGCCTGTCGGATCTCTTGTTCGTCGTGGCGCGCGTGCTGGCGCGCGAGTATCAAGGGAGCGAGGTGCTCTGGCGGCATCGCCGCTGAGCTCGGGCGATGAGGCGGCGGGCATGCGGCCAATCGAAGGCGGGCCCGGGATCCGTCTTGCGTCCCGGCGCAATGTCGCTGTGACCCACCAGGCGCTCGCGCGAGAGCGTCGGGTACGCGGCCGTGAGTGCGGCGACGACCTCGGCGAGCGATCGGTACTGCGCGGCCTCGTACGCGACCGAGTCAGTGCCCTCGAGCTCGATTCCGATCGAGAAGTCGTTGCACGCCTCGCGTCCCTCGTAGCGCGATGGCCCGGCGTGCCAGGCCCGCTCGGTAAAGCGCACGTATTGCGTAACCGCCCCGTCGCGGCGGATGCAAAGATGCGCCGAGACCCGCTTGTCGGCGATCGTCGCAAAGTAAGGATGGGCGTCGGGGGGCAGGGTATTGGTAAATAGTCGATCGATCCAGGGACCGCCGAATTCGCCGGGAGGCAGGCTGATGCCGTGCACGACGATGAGGTCCGTCTCCACGCCGGCAGGCCTCGCGTCGTGGTTCGGAGATGGAAGGAAGGGCACGCCGCCCATCAGACCGCTGTCAAGGTCAACTCGCAAATCCGCGCTCCTCGCCGCCCAGGGAAGAGCATATGCGAGAATCCGGCGCCGATGAACCGAGTCTACGTCGAGGCCGCCTTGCGCCCGGGGGCTCTCATCGAGCTGCCCGGGGCAGCGGCTCAGCATCTTGCCCGGGTGCTGCGCATACGGAGCGGTCAGGAAATCGTCCTTTTCAACGGCGACGGGCGCGAGCACGCGGCAACGATCGAGGGCGTGCGCGGCTCGCGCGTGACCGTGGCCGTGCGCGACTCGCGCCTCGTCGATCGCGAGTCGCCGCTCGCCGTCACGCTCCTGCAAAGCATCGCGCGCGGCGACCGGATGGACGTCATCGTGCAGAAAACGACCGAGCTCGGCGTGGCGCGTATCGTTCCGGTCTTGAGCGAGCGCGGCGTGGTACGGCTCGACGCCTCCCAGGGGCCGCTCAAGGCCGCGCACTGGCGCGGGATCGCCGTCAGCGCCTGCGAGCAATGTGGACGCAATCGCCTGCCGGTGATCGAGCACCCGCGCCGCTTGCTCGACTATCTCGGCGAATCGCGGGGGAACGGGCCGCGGCTGGTGCTCGAGCCCGAACGCGGCGCGAGCCCCGCGAGGCAGCAGATCGGAGCAGCCGTGGAGATTGCGGTCGGACCCGAAGGCGGCTTCGCGCCGGGCGAGCTCGAGGCGTTTCGGATCGCCGGATTCGTTGCCGTACGACTCGGACCGAGGGTGCTGCGCACCGAGACGGCGGCCATCGCGGCGGTGAGCTGGCTGCAGAGTCGCTACGGCGACCTCACTTCGTAAACTACGTATTGTCCCGCCGCGGCGCGGCTCCCTAACATGAGGTAAGTTTACGGCGCCGGCACTGCCGTCACGGACGATTCTCCCACGCTTGCATCACTGCCCTGTGCGTTCGGCAAAAAAGGATCCCCTGCGTGCCGCAGTCTGAAACTACACCGCCGGTCGTACGCCTGACGGATGTCTCCAAGAGCTACGTGGCGGGGTCGATCGAGGTGCGCGCACTCAAGCGCATCACGCTTTCGATTCCCGCGGATCGCTTCTCGATGGTGATCGGCGCGTCGGGAAGCGGTAAGACGACCCTCCTCAACCTCTTGGGCTGCATCGATGCGCCCTCCTCGGGCGCGGTCGAGGTGTGCGGCCAGACCATCGCCGCGCTCGACGATGATGCCGTGGCGGACTTTCGCGCACGCAACATCGGCTTCATCTTTCAGAACTACAGCCTGATTCCGGTGCTCTCCGCCTACGAGAACGTCGAGTACCCCTTGTTGCTCGTCGGGATGCCTGCCGCGGAGCGCCGGCGGTGCACCCAGGCGATGCTCGAGGCGGTCGGCCTCGCCGCCCAGGCGGATCAGCGCCCGAACGAGCTGTCGGGGGGCCAAAAACAACGCGTTGCGATCGCCCGGTCGCTCGTCAAAGGACCGCAGCTCGTGCTCGCGGACGAGCCGACCGCGAACCTGGACACGGCGACGGGCAAGGCGATCATCGAGCTCATGCGCCGCGTACAGGCCGAATCGCACACGACGTTCATCTTCGCGACCCATGACCCGCAATTGATCTCGCACGCCGACGAGATCTTCGCGATCCGCGACGGGGAGCTCATCGAGCATCGGACCATGAGGGCGACTTGAGTCTGCTGCTCAAAATCGGCTGGCGCAACATCGTGCGCAATCGACGCCGCTCGATGATGACGATCTCGGCCGTCGCCGCCGGCGCGCTCGCGATGCTCTTGTTCGCCGGTTACACGACATACATCTTTCTAGGCATGGAGACGGGCTACGTGCAGCGCTCGGGCCATTTGCGCGTGTTCCGGAGCGGCTATTTTCTCTACGGCACGGGCAATCCCGCGGCATACGGCATCGATGACTATCAGAGCGTCATGCGCTTGATCGGCGAGGACCCGGTGCTCAAGCCCATGATTCGGGTCCTCACGCCGACCCAGTCGCTCATGGGCATCGCGGCCAATTACTCCGGCGATGACGCGGCCTCCAAGACGTTCATCGGCGAGGGGCTCGTGCCTTCGGACCGCGATCGCATGCGACGCTGGGATCCCTATCACACCGGCAACGTGTTCGCCCCGGATCGCCGGCTGTCGGACGCCGACGAGAGCCGCGGGCTGATCGGCAGCGGGCTCGCGCGGATCCTCAATCTGTGTGTCCCGCTCGCGCTCGCGAACTGCCCCACGGCGCCGGTCAGGTCCTCACAGACGGATCGTCCGACCGTCAATACGGACCTCCTCGAGCTCGCCGCGCGAGACGTCGATACCCGCCGCAGTGTGCACCAGGCGCCGCAAATCGATCTGCTTGCCGCCACCGTGGGTGGCGCGCCGAATGTGGTCAGCATGACCGTGGGCGGGGCGCAACCGTTCGGCGCCAAAGAGCTCGACGATGCCGTCGTGATCATGCACCTCGCCCTCGCACAACAGCTCGTTTACGGCCGCTCCGAGCACAAGGTGACCGCGATCGTGATGCAGCTCGACCGCAGCCAGGGGATGGGCCGCGCACGCAGCCGCCTCGCTGCGCTCTTCAAGGAACACCATCTGGATCTCGAAGTGCGCGATTTCGGGGAGCTCACGCCCTTCTACGGCCAGGTCATCCAGCTGTTCAGCGGCATTTTCCTGTTCATTGCGTTGGTCATGGGCGTGATCGTGCTGTTTGCGGTGGTCAATACGATGACGATGAACGTCATGGAGAGGACCAACGAGATCGGCACGATCCGCGCGATGGGCGTGCGCCGAGGCCGCGTGCGAGCGCAGTTTGTCGTGGAGGGGGCGCTGATCGGCGCAATTGGCGCGACCTGCGGCACCGTGCTCGCCGTAGTTAGCGGTGCGATCATCAATCACGCGGGCTTGACGTGGATTCCCCCGGGCAACAATGAGCCGATCGCACTCTATCTGTATGTGCTCGGCCGGCCCGGTCTGCTGGTCGGAACCTGGGTCGGGCTGGTGCTGGTTGCGGTCGTTGCGGCCTTCATGCCGGCCAACCGCGCCGCGCGCCTCCCCGTCGTCGACGCGTTGCGGCACGTCTGAGTATGCGAGTCGCCGCCGCAATCTTCGTCGCTGCCGCTGCCGCCACCGTTTTCGCCGCTGCCCAGCGGATCGCCGTCTTGCCGATGGCGCTTGCCGCCACCAACCCGACTGCCGAGGATGTGGTCTCCGCGACCGACCGCGTTCGCAATCCCGGCGAGCCCTTTCGAGTGACCGTGACGCTCACCGAGTATGTGGGTGGGGCGGAACGAAGTCACGATCGGCTGATCGTGTTCTCGAAAGAGGACCGCGCGACGCGGCAATTTCGCAATCTCATCGAGTACGTCGAGCCGCCGCGTGATTACGGCAAGAAGGTGCTCCTCGACGGGCAATCCCTGTGGTTCTTCGACCCGGCGTCGAATCTGAGCATTCGCATCTCGGCGCAGCAGCGCCTCATCGGGCAGGCGGCAATCGGTGACGTACTGACGGTGAACCTTGCAGCCGACTACGCGCCTGCCGTCGTCGGCGCCGAGACGATCCAAGATGCGACGCGCAAGGAGCGCACGTGCTGGCATCTGGATCTCAAAGCGGCCAACAGCCTCGCGGTGTACGCCCGAGTCGAGTACTGGGTGGAGCAGGGGACGAACTACCCGATCAAGGGAAAGTTCTATTCCGACAGCGGACGGCTGCTCAAGATCTTGTACTACCGTGCCTTCAGCGAGCAGCTCGGCGGCATCCGTCCCACCGAGGCAGTGATCATCGACGCCGTCGATACCTCGCTGGCGACGACGGTGAGCTTCGGTGATTACCGCTCTCAGGACATCCCCGAGGCGTGGTTCCAGCGCGATTACTTACCGCACCTCAAGATCCCATGAGCGGGCAGCGCCGCGCGGCGGCAGCTATCGTGGCCATCTTGCTCTCTACCGCGGCCAGCGCGACGATGTCCGGTGAGCCACCGCCCGCATCGCCGGAGAATCAGGACCTCGAGCTCATCCCGGAGGCGGCACGGCAAAGCCCGAAAGCGAGCTCGACGGGCGCAGCTCCTGCGCAGCGGATCTACGTCGAGGATGCGCTGACGCTCTCCTCACGCCGCGAGGCCTTACCGGTACCCGTACCGCCTCCCCCGCCCTTTGACTGGCAGGATCGCTTGTTCCTCGACGTCCGCCGAGAGTGGAGCCTGGGCGACGCTGCGCAATTTCATTACAGCGGGCGGCTCAACCTGCGCGCCGAGAATGACATCTCTTTCCCCGACCATGAGAATCTGATCAACGACCTGCGCGAAGTGTACGCGAGCTTCGAGCCCGCGGATCGCACCTTCCTCGAGATCGGGCGCATCAACCTGAAGAGCGGTGTGGCGCTCGGCTTCAATCCGACCGACTACTTCAAGTCGCGCGCCGTCGTCGAGCCGCTGTCTCTGGATCCGAGCGTGCTCAAGGAGGATCGCTTGGGAACCCTGATGCTGCAGGCGCAGGAGATCTTCGAGCACGGCGCGCTGACCGCCGCCCTTGCGCCGGCCGTCCGACGACCCAGTCCGATCTACACGAACCTCGATCTGCCGAGCTTCAATCCCATGCTGGACCGGACCAACGCATCGACGCGCGTGCTGCTCAAGGGGAGTTTCAGCTAGGACAAGGACCTGAGTCCCGAGCTCTTGCTGTACCGAGACGGCAGCCAGACCAAGGGCGGTATCAATCTCACTCGCAATCTGGGGCAGCGCGTGATCGGCTATCTGGAAGGCTCCGCCGGCCGCGGGACCAACCTCGTCGATGAGGCGTTTCAGTTCGGCCGACAAACGGGCTCGCTGCCGGCGGGTGCGCCCACCGTGCTACCGGACGAAACGAACACGAGGCTCGAGGAACAGCTCGCGATCGGCGTCTCCTACACGACCGAATCGCGCATCACCTTCAATATCGAGTACGAGCTCAACCAGGCAGCCTTCACCAACCGGGTGTGGGAGCAGTGGTTCTCCGCCGGCTCGGGCCAGGGTGCGCGATCGGCGAGCGCTCTCGAGCTCTGGCTGATCCGCGATTATGCGCTCGACCAGGAGGAGCCGATCAGCCGCAACTCGCTGTTCCTGCGGGCCGACTGGGTCGATGCCTTCATACCGAAACTCGAGCTCGTGGGATTGGTTGCAGAGGACTTTCGCGACGGCTCAGCCCTGCTCCAGCTCGGCGGCGATTACTTTCTATCGGACCACTGGACGGTCGGTGGGCTGGTGATCGGCTATCTCGGCTCCAGACGCTCGGACTTCGGGAGCCTGCCGCTCGAGGGCAGCGTACTCGTCAAGGTCGCACGCTATTTCTGAGAGTGGAGTCGGAGGAGGGGCCTGGCACGCCTCCGCCTTGCAGGCGCCGCGCCCTCTCAGGTGGGCATCACCGAGGTCTCCTCGGCGATCATCTGCTCGAGACGCTGCAGGTCAGGGATGAGCGGTGTCTCATTGAGCATCCGCACCTGACAAATGACCGGCGAGCGGTCGGGAAACCCGCGAGAGGGATCGGGCCGGATCACATCGGCGTTGACCCGCACGAGCTGTGGGAACCCCTGAGTCAGTACGCCGAAATACCCTCCGGGCAAGTAACCGCAGGACGCGTGAAAGATCACAATCCGGGTGCGGCTCGACACGCTCGGCAGGGACTGTCCGAATGCCCCTTCGAACGAGACCACCGGGACGCTGCGCTCGCCCCAGGTGACGACGCCCACGTACCACGGCGGCGCGTTGGTCATTGCGGCGGGCGGTTGATACCCGATGACCTCGGCAACGCAGGCACGCGGCACAATCAGGCGGTCTCCGGCCAAGGGAACCAGTAGGCTGTAGAGCTCGTCGCGCAATTCCGACATGCTCTTACGCCGCCCCGGCCGATGGAGAGCACGCACCACCTCGAGCGCCGATCATCGGGCCACGGCCCTGCGGCGATTGACGAGCGGCTCGATGGCGTCGAGCAGCTGGCTCTCCTGGTAGGGTTTGCCGAGATAGTCGTCCACACCGAGCTCGATGGCGCGTGCGCGGTGCTTCTCGCTCACCCGCGAGGTGATCATGACGATCGGAATGTGCTTGAGGCGCGGATCGGAACGCACGTGCGCCGCCACCTCGTAGCCGTCCATGCGCGGCATCTCGATGTCGAGCAAGATGATGTCGGGCAGATGCTCCTGCAGGATCGATACGGCATCTACGCCGTCCTTCGCGGTCAATACGCGCATGCCGTTGCGCTCGAGGAGCCGCTGGGTCACGCGTCGCACCGTGATCGAGTCGTCGACGACCAGGGCAAAGGTGCGCCGATCGCGTTGCTCGAGGACGGCGGTATCGGTGGGCCGCGCGCGCCATTCGGAGCGCACGAGCGAGCCCATGTCCAGAATGACCACGATTCGGCCGTCGCCGAGGATCGTCGCCCCTGCGATTCCGCGAATGCCCGAGATTTGCGGCCCCAGCGATTTGACCACGATTTCTCGGCTGCCGACCAGCTCGTCCGTGACCAGCGCCGTGGAGTGCTCCCCGGCGCGGATCAGCACGACCGACATCGACACGTCTGACTCCGGCAGGCGCGTGGGGCCGAGGCCGACGAAAGTCCCCAGCTGCTGGAAGCGGTACTTCTGGCCCCCGTATTCGAAGAGCGGTGCTTCCTTGCCCAGGTGTCGGGCCACGATGTTGCGCGGCAGCCGTACCACACCCTCGACCGTGGCCAGCGGCAGCGCATAAACCTCGTCCGCGACACGCACGATCAACGCTTGGCTGATCGCCAGAGTGAAAGGCAAGCGAATGGTGAAGCGGGAGCCCTTGTCGGGAGTCGACTCGATGAATAAGCCGCCTCCGAGTTTTTTCACCTCGGTCGCGACCACGTCCATTCCGACTCCGCGCCCCGCCGCTTGGGTCACGCGCCCCGCGGTGCTGAAGCCCGGCTCCAGGATGAGCTGCATCGCCTCTTCATCCGTCAGCTTCGAATGGCGGTCGGCCAATCCCAGGACCACGGCCTTCTCGCGAATCAGTCTCACATCGATGCCGGCGCCGTCGTCGGCGACGACGATCACGACTTCGGCGCCGTCTCGCGTGAGGCTCACCTGGATCCGGCCCACGTCGGGCTTGCCGAGCGCCGCGCGGCGCTCCGGCGACTCGATGCCGTGCACGACGGCGTTCCTGAGCATGTGCTCGAGCGGCGGCACCATGCGCTCGAGCATCTGGCGATCGAGCTCCGCGGCTGCGCCGGAGACGACGAGCTCGGCGCGTTTGCCGGTATCGTTCGCGGCCTGCCGCACCAGGCGGGTCAGGCGCTGGACATGGCGCTGGAACGGCACCATGCGCGTGCGCATCAGGCTGTTCTGCAGCTCGGTGATGGTGCGGGCCTGCTGCGTCAACAGATTTTGCGCCTCGCGCGTCAATGTCTCGAGCAGGCCCTGAATGCTCGCCACGTCGCCGGACGTTTCGGCCAGTGCACGCGAGTATTGCTGCAACGACGAGTAGCGGTCGAGTTCGAGCGGATCGAAGTCGGCACGCTGCGGATCTTCGTCGTGATGACGATTCATCACCTGCGCCTCGGTCTCGATTTCGAGGCCGCGCAGCTGCTCCTTGAGGCGCGTCACCGTGCGGGCGAGCTCCGCCAGATTGAAGTCGATCGAGTTGATCTGCTGATCGAGCCGCGAGCGGAAAATGCTCACCTCTCCCGCGCTGTTCAGCATGGTGTCGAGCAGCTCCGCATCCACGCGGGCCATCTCGACGCGCTCTGCCGGCATGCTCTCGCGTCCCGGTAGAATGGGGGCGCTCACCTCGAGTTGCGATATCGAGTCCTCCGTGATCGCCGGTTGCGAAATCGAGGGCTGTGATTCCTCCGTGACCGGTGCCTCACGCCGCGCAGGGGCGGGGGCGGGAGCTCTGGCCGCCGGCACTGCGGCAGCCGCCTCTGTTGCCGCGGGTACGGCCTTGACGGGGTGCGCGGCGGCCGTGGTGGCAGGCGCCCCCGGGGTCCGCGAGCCCAACGCCCGGAGTTGATCGAGCAGCGCCGTGGGTACGCTCGGCAACCCACCGCTGCTCACCAGATCGCGCATGCGTGCGAGCTCGTCGAGGCTCGCTTGCATCACGGCGTGCGCATGATCGTCGCCAGGGACAGCACCGCCGTCGATTTGAATGACCAGAGTCTCGAGCTCATGGCTCAAGTCGCCCATCGCGGTGATGCCGGCCATGCGAGCACCGCCTTTCAGGGTGTGCAGCTGTCGCTGCAGCTCCGTCACGCGTTGCTTGTCCTTGCGATCGCGATTCCAGGCCGTGAGGGAGGTCTCGGCCGCCTCGATCAGCTCGGTAGCCTCCTCGCTGTAGATATTGGCGATCTCGTGATCGAACTCCTCGGCTGCAGGCCTCGCCTCCTCCGCAGGCCGCGCCCCTGGTGCTGGCCGCGCCCCTGGTGCAGGCCGCGCCTCTGGTGCAGGCCGCGCCTCTGGTGCAGGCCGCGCCTCTGGTGCAGGCCGCGCCTCCACGGCTTGGCGCTCGCCCGCGCGCGGGCCGAGCGCGGGCGCCGGGGCAGCGGCTGCGACACGCGAGTCGGGGGCAAGTTTCTCAACGCTAGCCGATGCGCCGGTGTCGATGGCCGGCTGCGCCATCTCGATCGCAAGATCATTCTCTAGCTTGTGCAATCGCGCGAGCAGCGCCGGCTGCTCCGCAAAAAAGGCCGTGGACTCATTGATGTGCGAGACCACGTTGTCGATTGCACGAACGGCATCCGACAAGGTCGCTAACCCGGCATCCGACAGGCCGCGGCCGCTGTCGAACACCTTGCGCATGAAGCGATTGAGCGGCTCGGCGATGCGGATCCCGTGCCGCGCCTCGGCCATCTTCGAGCTGCCGCTCAACGTGTGGATGGCGCGGTAGACCGCTTCGGGTAGCTCGTGGGGCGGCGGCTGGCCGGCACGTCTCTTGAGGTATTCGCGAATTTCCGCAAGGTGGGTCGAGGTTTCCTTGCTATAGATCTCATGCAGCTGCGGATCCATGGCGCCAGCGGGCGCACTCGCAGCCGCGCGCCTGGGCTCGGCCGCTGTCACCGCCGCCGGCACAATCGCCGCCGGCACAACCGGCGCCGGCGCAGCACGGGGCGCAGGGGGAGCGGTGCTGGCAGCGGTAGCTTTTGCCGCGGGCGGAGCCGATGCGGCTCGCCGTTCCGCTGGGCTCGGTTGCGTCTCGGTCGCGGTGAGGACACCGGAGGCCATCGCCTCCCGATCCTCGGGCGCCAGCGCGGCACCCAGCTGCTCGGGCTCGCGGCCGTCGGCGTAAGCGAAGGCGCGTGACATGATCGCATCGACAGAAACCGCCGCCTTGCCGCCCTCCAGCTGTTCGACCAGTTGCGGCAGAGCCGCAACGGCGCTGCGCAAAAGCGTCATCATGCCGGGGGTGCGCGAGAGCGTCTTGTCGATGATGCGGTTCAAGAGATTCTCGACCGCCCAGCTGAACTCTGCGATCAAGCGGGCCCCGACCATGCGCCCGCTGCCTTTCAAGGTGTGGAAACTGCGCCGCAATGAGGCGAGCGCGTCCAAGTCCATCGGGTTCTGATCCCAGAGCGGAAAGACGCGCTGGATCGAAGCGATCTCCTCTTTGGCCTCTTCGATGAAGAGCTCGAGAAACTGAGGATCGACCTGCGTCCCGGCGACCGGCGCCAGAGGGTGCGTCGCCGCCTGGACGCTCGCGGCGCGCTCCACGGCCAACGTGGTTTCGGCGTCGAACTTCAAGGTCTTGGCGACATCCGCAGCGGCCAACTGCACGTCCGGCACCCGTGGCGCAGCGGTCTCGGCGGCGAGCGCCTTGATGCACATCTCCGCGTTGTCGAGCATGTACCATGGGTCGTTGCGCCCGTTCTGCAGCGTCTCCATGTAGTACTCGATGCTCACGATCGCATCGGCGATGCGCTCGAGGCGCAGCGGGTTCGCCGCCCCGGCCCCGGACTGGACCAGCTTGCGCACCTCCGCCCCGATCGCATCCATCAACTCGACCGCGCGGCCCTTGCCGAGCATCAGCAACCCGGCGGTGATGCCACGGAGCAATTGCGGCACGTTATCGAGACCCTGAGGCGAGAACTCGGAGGGCTTCTGTACCGCGATCGACACGGCTTCCTTGATGCGCGCGAGGTTCACGATGCATTCGCGCAGCACCGCCTCGCTCACTTGACGGAACTCGAAGTCCTGGTCCGCGGGCGCTTCGGAATCTGCGCCCGCCGTGCTCGCCGCGCTCGGCAAGATGAGCCGTACCAGCTGGTCGTCGAGGCTGTCCTCCACCGACAAGAGCACGCCTGCGACCTTGATCAGAGCAGCGTCGGTCGGCTTCTCGCCATTGCCGAGCAGTGCGGAGAGCTCCGCGATCTCGTGTTGCACCCGCTGGCGCAGCTCGCCCAGCCCGAGCACGCCAAGCGTGTCGCTGATCTTCTTCAGCAGCTCGAGCTGCGGCACGAGCTCCTCATGGCGCCCGCCACCCCGGCGCACGAAGATGTCAAGTACGTCCTTGACCTTGGTCAGATCCTCCTTGATGGCCGCGGCGACGGTACGCATCAGCTTGACGCTCGGCGCGGAGAGACTTTCGCGCTCCTGCTCGACGGAGTCATCGACCGGCAGGAGCTCGGAGAGCTTGAACGAAGCGCGCACCGCAGCGATGCGACCGCCGACGGTCGTCGCCCGGGCGACGTAGTAGAGCAGGTTGTTCAAGAGCTCGACGGGAGGATTCTCGCAATAGCGGGCTTCGCCCAGCTCGTAGAGGAGCTTGATTTGCCGATCCGCCTGCCCGAGCAGACGCTTGAGCGTCGCGCTGCCCTCCAGACCATTCGCCCGCAAGGCCTCGAGAACCGCCCCGACGACCCACCAGAGCTGAAACACCGGCTGGGTGCTCGCGCACTGCTCGATCTTCTCGGCGACCTTCGCCAGGATCTCCAGGTTCTGCACCGTGCGCTCGCCGCGGATGTATCCCAGCAGTCCGACTTGAAAGCGCGGCCGCAGCCTTCTTGCCCATTGGGCGACCGTGAGATCGTCCGCCTGCCGCGGTTGCGGCTGTGCGGGTTGATCGGACTTCAGGTTGAGGAGCAGGAGCGTCCCTTCCGAGAGCAAGGGACTGCCGCGCACCGAGCGCAGATCGTTGAGCAGCGGCAAGAGCACCAAGGCGAGATCGCGGCCCCCGGAGAGCACCCGCTCCAGATAGGTGGGCAGCTGCACCATGGCGCGCATCAACGCGTCCAGACCGTCGCCTTGCCGTTTCTGGTCGCTCCCCGCCTGCAGCAAGTAGCGGGTGACCTGCTCCATCTCTTCGGCGAGGAGCGCCGCGCCGTAAACCTCCACCAATCGCAGCACACCGTGAGCCAGATGCAGCTGCTCGGCGCACTTGTCCAGGAACACGAGCTGGTCCGGTCGCTCCGAGTACGCCTCGAGGGCGGCGCGCGCCTCGTTCAAGGTCACCGCGAGCTCTTTGGAAACGACGTGCAGGGTTTGAGAGCTGATGTCGGTCATTGAAAGAGGTTCGCTCAGATTCGGCGCCGTTGCGAGAGCCTCAGGCACCGGCGCCGCTCGCTTTGCGCATCTTTCCCGCCGCGTTGCCGGCGCTCACCGGCTCGCTCGAGGGCGCGAGGCCCGTGGTGACCGGCGTCGCCGCCCCGACGGAGGTCGTGCCGGCTCCGTAGTCGGGCAAGCGGAACCCCGCGACGGACTTGCGCAGCTGCGCCGAGAGCGCCGCGAGCTTCGCAACCGAGGTCGAAGTCGCTGTGGATCCTTCGGCCGTCTGAGTGGAGATCTCGCGGACGACCTGCATGTTCTTCGATATGTTCCCGGAAGCCGCAGCCTGTTGGCGGGCGCTCGCGGAGATGTTCTGCACCAGGTTCGCGATCTGATTCGAGACCTGCTCGATCTCATCGAGCGCGGCACCGGCATTCTCGGCGAGGAGCGCGCCCCCGACGACGTCGGTCGTGCTGCGCTCCATCGAAACGACTGCCTCGTTCGTGTCGGTCTGGATGGTGCGCACCAGCACCTCGATCTGCTTGGTCGCGTTCGCGGCGCGCTCCGCGAGACGCTGCACCTCGTCGGCCACGACGGCGAAACCCCGGCCGGCTTCGCCGGCCATCGAGGCCTGAATGGACGCATTCAGGGCGAGAATGTTCGTTTGCTCGGCGATGTCGTTGATGAGCTCGACGATGTTGCCGATCTCCTGCGAGCTCTCACCGAGCCGCTTGATGCGCTTGCTCGTCTCTTGGATGGTCTCGCGAATGGCGTTCATCCCGTCGATGGTGCGGCGTACCGCGTCGCCACCCTTGTGAGCGATGTCGACCGAATAGCGGGCGACATCGGCACAGCGCTCGGAATTGCCTGACACCTCCTCGATGGAGGCCGCCATGTCCTCCATGGATTCGCTCGCCGCGGTGATCTGCCTCGACTGCGCGCCGCTCGCCTTCGCCATGTGGGCCGCGGCGCTCTGCGTCTGCTTAGCGGCGCCGTCCAGCTGGATCGCACTGTCGTTGATGGTCGTGACCAGCTCGCGCAGCGCCTCGATCGCATAATTGATCGAATCGGCGATGGCGCCGGTGATATCTTCGGTTACCGTGGCCTGCACCGTGAGATCGCCGTCGGCGAGGCTCGACAGCTCATCGAGCAGGCGCATGATGGCCTCCTGGTTGCGCTCGTTCTCGCGGACCCGCAATTCGCTCGACCGCCGGGCATTCGCCGACTTCAAGAACAGCAGCGCGAGCACACCCAAAAGCCCGACGGCTGCGCCCAGTAGAGCGAGGATCCAGACCTTGTAGCTAGCGCCCGCCGATTCCGCCGCCGCGGAGGGAGTCGAGCCGCCGGCCTCGCCGGTCACGCGGCTCGCGAGGGCCGGCAAAGAGCGCGCGGCGGCTTGACCTTTCGACAGAGCTTCGGCGGCGCCGATGGACTTGCGCACGCTCGCGCCGAACTGCTGATTGCGCTGGACGACGGCCTTCAGGCGTTGCTCCGCATCGGCCCCGGTCACGCGAGACAACGCCAGACCGGATTCCTCGCCGGAGAGGCCGCGCACCACCTGATTCAGGAACTCAAGGCTGTCGGCCAGGCGCTGCGCGGTGGGCGCCGCATCGCTCACACCCGACGCCAGGCCGTTTTGCTCCTGCTGGATGCGCTGCACGGTGAGCTCGAAGCGTTCGAGGTAGCGGCTCATTCCCTCGAGTTTCTGCACTCCCACGGCGCTCGCGAGATCACCGAGCTCGGAAAGCAGCTTCGGTGCCAGCTCTCTCGTCTCCTGGTTCGCGGTTTGAATGGTCTCGACCGCCGGCTGCGCGGCAGAGACGGTCGCGACTGCCGCCTCGAGATCGGCCAACGACGGGGCGAGCTTGGAGCGGGAGTCGCCGACGAGAGCCCCCAAACTCTGCAGCCGCCCCACGCTCTTGCCGAGCGCATCGAAGGCGTTCGCCTCCCCGCGCAGCGCATTTTGCGCCTCGACCGGAATGCGCTCCGCGACCAGCACCAGCTGATCGCCCGAGGTGGGCGCGGGGACCGCGCTTCTCGTGAGTAGAGTGAGCACGCCGGCGCCTGCGAGGCAGGCCACGACGAGTGCCAGCAACACAGGCAACAATTGGGTGTTGGGCGCCGGGTCTCGCTTCATAGGAGCCTTCAACTGGCGGCCTGTAGGAAGCTCTGGCTTTCCACCATGCTCTTCAAACTGAGCACCGGCCACACCTCACCGCCGCGCCGAAACGCGCCGGCGAGATAGGGATCGCAGCGAATAACGGTGGGCGGTGCCTCGGGATGGAATTCCGACTCCGCGAAGCGCCGAAATCCGAGCACCTCGTCGACGATGAGACCTGCGGGAATCTCCCGGTGGTTGACCACGACCACGCGCGTATTGCGCCCCGGTGTGGTGGCGCCGCTGCCCAGGAATTGTCTCAGATCCAGCATCGGCAAGAGCGACCCGCGAACGTTGGCGAGTCCCTTCACCCAGCTCTTCGCGCCCGGAATCCGCGTGATCACCGCCGGATAACCCAACACCTCGCGGGTCTCCTCGCGAGCGATCAGAAACGTCTCCCCGCCCATGCGACAGGCGACGCCGACCCACTCGCGGCCGGCGGCGGCATCGGGTGCGCTCGGGGCGGCGACCGTGCGGCTGCGCCTCTCGAGCTCCTTCAGCAACTCGAACGGCCGATCGCGCAAGCTCCTTAAGCTCGATTCTCCCCCGCTCATCTTGCCCGTCATATGGCCAGCGCGGCTTGCGCTTTCTCCACCAGGGTCTGGGCGGACACCGGCTTGACGAGATAGTCCACCGCGCCTTGGCGTAATCCCCAGATACGGTCCGTCTCCTGTCCCTTGGTAGTCACCATGATGATCGGGATGAGGCTCGTCTCCGGATCATTGTTCAGCATCCGAGTCGCCTGATAGCCGTTGACGCCCGGCATCACGATATCCATGAAAATGAGGTCCGGCTTCATGGCCTTCGCCTTGCGGATACCCTCTTCGCCGTTCTCCGCTGCCGCCGTCTTGAAGCCATGCTTCTCCAATGCCTTTTGCATGACGAACACTTCGGTCGGCGAATCGTCGACAATAAGGATCAGTGGCATTCGTTTCTCCGTCATTTGCCGACGTGCGCTTCGATGGCGCCGAGAAGCTCGTCCTTCGTGAAGGGTTTCGTCAAGTAGTGCTCCGAGCCCACGATACGCCCACGGGCGCGGTCGAACAGGCCATCCTTGCTCGACAGCATGATCACCGGGATCTGCCTGAATACCTTGTTGTGCTTGATGAGCGAGCACGTCTGGTAACCGTCGAGGCGCGGCATCATGATATCCACGAAGACGATGTCGGGCTGGTGGTCGGCTATCTTCGAGAGTGCATCGAATCCGTCTACCGCGGTGAAGACCTCGCAGCCTTCCTTGGACAGGAGCGTTTCGGCGGTACGGCGGATCGTTTTGCTGTCATCGATCACGAGGACCTTGAGCCCTGCGAGTTTTGACTTGCCGTTGCTGATCGTGCTCTGCATGCAATTGAAGGACTGCGTAGGTGCCGGAATCTTGTGGCTTTTTAACATATCCGGGGCGCGCAAGCCACGGTATGCGGTCGACATTTCGCGGGAATGGCGAGTGCGGAACGGTGGCGTGGTTCACAGTTTTCAACACGAAACCGACCGCAAGAGTGCCTACGCTACACTGCTGCCGCCGGCCCCGAGAAGGTTAGGATCCTGGAGCTAGCACCATGTCTTCCTCAGTACGCCTCGTCGTCGTCATGGATCCAATCGAAGCCATCAATCCGGCCAAGGATAGTACGCTCGCGATCCTGCTCGCCGCGCAGGCGAGCGGCTGGGAGCTGCATTACGCCGAGCTCGGCGACATTTTTTTGCGCGACGGCATCGCCTTCGGCCATCTCGCGCCGCTCGAGGTATTCGACGGCCACGGCAGCTGGTTCAAGCGCCATGCCCGCGCCACCGGCCGGCTCGGCGATTTCGAAGTCGTCTTGATGCGCAAGGATCCACCGTTCGATACCGAGTACATTTACGCGACCTACATCCTCGATCGCGCCCGTGATCAGGGCGCGCTGATCGTGAACAATCCGCAGGGCCTGCGCGACATGAATGAGAAGGTCTACACGGCCTGGTTCCCGGAGTGCTGCGCGCCGACCCTGATCACGCGCGACATGGGTGACATGAGTGCCTTTCTGAAAGAGCATGGCAAGGCCGTATGCAAGCCCCTCCACGGCATGGGCGGGCGCTCGATCTTCGTCTTGGAAGAGGGCGACAAGAACCGCAACGTCGTGTTCGAGACGCTCACCGACTACGGGCGACGCTACGCGATCGTGCAGCGCTACCTTCCGGAGATCGTGACGGGAGGCGATAACCGGATCATCCTCATCGACGGCGAGCCGGTTCCCTTCGCCTTGAAGCGCGTGCCCGACGCGGCGGATCATCGCGGTAATCTCGCCGCCGGCGCCCGCGCCGAGTCGAGGCCGCTCACCGAGCGCGACCGTTGGCTCATCTCCGTCATCGGACCCAAACTCAAGGCCGCGGGCATGATATTCGTCGGACTCGACGTGATCGGAGACTATGTCACCGAGATCAACGTCACGAGTCCCACGGGGATTCGCGAACTAAATAAGAAGCACGCTGTCGACATCGGCGACATGCTGGTGAAGGCGATTGCCCGAATGCTGGACGCGCGATGAGCTCCGATTCGCTCGATTCTCCCCTCGATTCGCGGCTTCCCCCAGCCAACGATCGCATGCTGACCACTTGCTTCCTGGCGGCCCTCGCTCACGGCATCCTGATCCTGGGCGTGACGTTCTCGACGCCGGGGAGCGATGCGGAGGGGGGGGACGGGCCCGCGCTGGAAGTCATCCTGGTGAGCGATCAGGCGCCCGCGGTCGCCAAGAACCCCAGCGCGCAATACCTCGCGCAGCGCAGTCAGCTCGGGTCCGGGAACACCTTGAAGCGCGAGCGCGCGCTCATCCCTCGTTCCTCGCCGATGGCCGTCGATCGGGCGGGCATTCCGGGCGGTGAGGGGATTGCCGAGGAGGAGTCCGGGCGGGATCTGGGCGACGACGAGGTCGTTGCGACGCACGTGTCGGGCACCAAGATTCTGTACTTTGCGGCGCCGGAAGCCTCCGAAGAGCCCTCCAAATTACCCTTGCTGATGGAGAAGCGACCCGATTTGGGCATGGCGCCCAACGACGATGGGGTGTTGCTGCGGATGCGTGGCGAAACCAAGCAGCAGCTCTGGATTGCCGCCGATACCCGCGAATCCGACGTGGCCGTGTATCTAGACAGCTGGCGTCGCAAGATCGAGCGGGTAGGCACCATCAATTTCCCGCAGGTCGCCCGGCGCGAGAGGCTCTCCGGAACGCCCGTGATCGAGGTGACGATCGGCTCCGACGGCAAGCTCCTCGAGGCGCTGATCCGCCGCTCGAGCGGCCATGCGGAGATCGATGAGGCAGCGATGCGGATCCTGCAGATCGCGGCGCCGTATGATCCCTTTCCGCCTGAATTGAGTGCCAAGCACGACCAGGTCCGGATCGCTTACGAATGGCAGTTTCTGGATGGTGCAGCGCAGGGCTCCGAGGTATTTTACACGGACGCGGGCCAACCGGATTAAACTCTGTCAGGATTGGGTGTCCTATGAGCGATGCGGATTACCTGACGAACCATCTTCTGATCGCCATGCCCACGATGGGAGATCCGAATTTTGCGCAAACCGTGGCGCTCGTCTGCGATCACTCGCCACGTGGCGCTCTCGGACTCATTCTCAACAAGCCGCTCCCCATGCGCATGAGCGAGATCTTCGAGCAGCTCGAGATCGAGTTGCCGGGTGGACCGCTGCGCGAGCGGCATGTGCTGCGAGGGGGTCCCATGCAGACCGATCGCGGCTTCGTCGTGCATCGCGCGGGCGGTGAATGGGACTCGACGCTCAAGGTATCCGATATGATCCACGTCACCACCTCGCGGGACATCCTGGCGGCGATGGCCCGCGGCCAGGGTCCGACCGAGGCCGTGGTCGCTCTCGGCTACGCCGGTTGGGACGGCGGGCAGCTCGAGGACGAGATCCGCGCCAATGCGTGGCTCAGCGCCCCGGTCGACTGCGGCATCATCTTCGACCTGCCGTTCGAATCGCGCTGGCAAGCGGCGGGACGCCTCCTGGGCGTCGAGCTCTCGCGCATCAGTCCCATCAGCGGCAATGCCTGATGAGGCGGCGGCCGTAACGGCAGGCCGGCGCCACCAAGAAAAACTGCTCGCCGTCGCGTTCGATTTCGGTCTGAAGAGAATCGGTGTCGCCTGCGGCGGTACGGTGAGCGGCACGGCCACGCCCCTCGCCGGGATCTGTGTGGGCGCGACGGGCCCGCGCTGGGAGGCGATCGATTCGTTGATGCGCGAATGGCAGCCGACCGTGCTGGTCGTCGGCATGCCCTATCACGTGGACGGCTCGGAGAGTCGTGCGGCCGCGCGCGCGCGCAGCTTCGCCGCGGAGCTCCGGCGGCGCTACGCCTTGCCGGTCGAGCTCATCGACGAGCGCTACTCATCGCTCGAAGCCGAGGCGCGGCTCAAGCACGAACGAGAGTCCGGTTTGCGCAGGCGGCGCGTGGCGAAGGCTGATGTCGACGCGGCCTCGGCCTGCGTGATCTTGGAGCGATGGCTTCAGCACCTTGGCGAGCACCGCACCAGCGAGCACTCCGCCAGAGCGAGCGACCAGAACCTTGACGAACTGAAGTGAGACGCTAATGCGCGTACAAACCGACGGCACCGGGGGCTTGCGCCACCTGATTTCCTTGGATGGCCTGACGCGCGAGATGCTCATGGCCATTCTCGACCGGGCCGAGAGCTATCGCCGCTTCCCCGGACAACCGGCCTACGAGGGACGCGAGCTCGCCGGTGTCACGCTCGCCAACCTGTTCTTCGAGCCGAGCACCAGAACACGCGCCTCATTCGACCTCGCGAGCCGCCGGCTCGGCGCACATGTCATCAACCTGGATCTGCAGTCGAGCTCGCGCGCCAAGGGCGAGACTATGCTCGACACGATCTACACGCTCGAGGCCATGAACACCGACATCTTTGTGATCCGCGATTCGGAGCCCGGATTGCCGGAATTTCTGATGGATCACGCCGCCCCGCACGTTTCGGTGATCAGCGCCGGCGAGGCGCATGTGTCGCATCCGACGCAGGGTTTGCTCGATGTGCTGACGATCAGGAGCCATCGGCGGCGCTTCGCCGGTCTCAAGGTGGCCATTGTCGGCGACATCAGGCACTCGCGGGTCGCCCGCTCGACAGCACGTGCCTTGAAGACGCTCGGCACGACGGACCTGCGTCTCGTGGCCCCACAGCCGCTCCTGCCCGAGGAGGATGAGTTCGCCGGCGCGCTGCGCTTTACGCGGGTCGAGGACGGCATCACGGGCGCCGATGTCATCATGATGCTGCGGATCCAGAAGGAGCGCATGGCGCAGGCGGCGCTGCTCGACGATCAAGCGTACTTTCGCGAGTACGGCTTGGATGCGCGTCGCGTGAAGCTCGCCTCGCCCGACGTGCTGGTGATGCACCCCGGGCCCATGAACCGCGGGGTCGAAATCGCGTCCGACGTCGCGGACGGCCCGCACTCGGTGATTCGCGAACAAGTCAACAACGGCGTCGCGGTGCGCATGGCGGTTCTCGCCTGCATTGCCGCGACGCTCACTCGGCACCGCAAACCCCTGTAGCGCCCCGCTACCCTCCTGCACGCGCGGGCAAGGAGAGAAGCGGCTCGCCCATGCGGATGCGTGCGCAGTCGCGGATGGGCGCGCACCACTCGACCCCCTTCGGCGCGAGCACGATGATGGTCGAGCCGTGCTCGAACCAGCCCATCTCCTCCCCCTTGCTCAGGGAGACATCGCAGGGAATGAGGTTGGGTCCGCGGTATTTGAGGTGCAGCCGCACATCGAGAAACTTGAGCCGGATGCTCGCGACGAGGATCGCGGCGACCGGGACCAAGGTGATGAGCGCTCCCGAGGACTGCGATCGACAGCGGATGACGGCGCGCTCGTTCTTGCAGAACAGGCGCTCGATGCGTCTGAGCGCGATCGGGTTCACATTCCAAGTGTCGCCGGAGATGTAGCTCACTTGCTCCACCCGGCAGTCGCAGGGCGCATGGAAGCGGTGATACATGCTCGAAGTGAGGCGCAAGGTCGCGAACGCGCCGCCGCGGTAGTAGCGGGCGAGCTCCTCGTCGGCGAGCAGCTCCGACAGGGTGTAAGGGGAGCCCTTGGCTTGCAGCAGCGAGCCGTCCTTGACCTCGCCGCAGGCGCCCACCAGCGCATCGCAGGGGCTCACGATCCGCCGCGGATCGGGGTCGATCGGCCGCGCGCCGTCCTTCAGCTCGCGGGTGAAGCACTCGTGCAGGGACTTGAAGCGAGTTTGCTTCGCCTCACTCAAATCGAGGTCGGAGAAGAGCCGCCACACGGCGATGCAGGCAGCGGCGAGCCATGGCCGCTCGATCCGGCTCAACCAGCCGACGATGAGCGTGAGCGAGCGGCGCGGGATGCGATTGGTCAGGAGGAAATTGATATCCTCGTGCTGAACGATGCGATCGATCAGCGCACGCGCGCTCACTCGGTCACCGTTCGACGGCCAGCGGCGAGCGAGATGAGCTTGATGCGCCTCAGGCTCTGGCGGCGGCTCAGGCTCTCGCGAGGGTTCATGCTAATGTCATCGTCCGGCAATAGATTTGCGCGCCGAGGTTTTTCGTGACCCAGATCGTCATGCTGTACGTTGCGGGGGCATGCGTGCTCCTCGTGCTGTTGCGCAAGGCACAGCAGAGGCTGCTGCTTTCGCGCGCAAAACACCGCTCGCTCGCGGGGCATGCCCGCATGGCCCACCGATTCGCCTCGCTCGTCCCCTTCTACGAATACGGCGAGGAACGCTTCTTTCGTGTCGATGATGCGCCGGAGCAGATCGCCGCCGCTCGCCGTGCGGGCTTCATGCGCCTCGCGGCCGCCCTCGAAGAGCGTGGCGCGAAGAACGCGGCGCTCACCGGCAGCGTGATCGACAGCATCTCCGACTTGCAATTCACCAGCCGCTACAGGGTGCCTTTTCAGTTCAGCCGCTACGTTCGCCGTCACTTGAAGAGCGGCGCATTCATGGAGTCCTCCTCCGGGGTCTGCCTCACGGACCTCGACGGCAACCGTCTCTACGACCTCACCGGGTCGTACGGCGTGAATGTCTTCGGGTACGATTTCTACAAGGAGTGCATCGAGCGCGGCAGCGAGCGCGTGCGTGAGCTGGGGCCGGTGCTCGGGCCCTATCACCCGGTCGTCGCCTACAACGTGCGCCGCCTGCTCGCCATCTCCGGTCTGGACGAGATCTCCTTTCACATGTCGGGCACAGAAGCGGTGATGCAGGCGGTGCGCCTTGCCCGCTATCACACGCGCCGCAGTCATCTCGTCCGGTTCTGCGGGGCCTACCACGGCTGGTGGGGTGACGTGCAGCCCGGCGTGGGCAATCCGCTCACTCAACGCGAGACCTACACGCTCAAGGACGTGGACGATGCCTCCCTGAGCGTGCTCAAGAGCCGGCGTGACATCGCCTGTGTCCTGGTCAACCCGCTGCAATCGCTTCACCCCAACTCGAGCGCTCCCGGGGACTCCTCGCTCGTCGACAGCGCCCGCAGCGCCCACTTCGATCGCGCTGCGTACAGCCGCTGGCTCGAGAAATTGCGCAAAGTCTGCAGCGACCGGCAGATCCCGTTGGTCTTCGACGAGGTGTTCGTGGGATTTCGGCTGGCGCCCGGCGGCGCGCAGGAGTATTTCGGCGTCCGGGCCGATATGGTCACCTACGGCAAGACCGTGGCGGGGGGACTGCCCGTCGGCGTGCTCTGCGGCCGCCGCGAGCTCATGCGACGCTACCGCGAGGATCGACCCGCCGACATCTGCTTCGCCCGCGGAACCTTCAACTCGCACCCCTACGTCATGGGTGCGATGCGTGAATTCCTCGAGCGCCTGGACTGCGAAGCGACGCGGGCGATGTACGTCGATCTGGACGCCGTTTGGAACGGCCGAGCGGCGAGCCTCAATGAGCGATTGCGCGCCGAAGAGCTTCCCGTGAGGGTGGCAAACCTGTCCACCATCTGGACCGTCTGCTATTCCCAGCCGTCGCGTTACAACTGGATGTTTCAATACTACCTACGCGAAGCCGGCATTGCGTTGAGCTGGGTGGGTACCGGGCGCCTCATTTTCAGCTTGAATTACACGGCTGCGGACTTCGCGGAGGTCGCCGACAGGATCCTGTCGGCGGCCCGCGCGATGAAGAAGGACGGATGGTGGTGGGCCGAGCCCTCGCTCACCAACACCTCGATCAGACGCCACGTCCTCAAGGAGATGCTTCAGGCGAGGTCGCTCCTCTCCGCCGGCTCGATGAGCTCGCCTCGCAGCAAGTAAAGCGGCGCTTTGCAGTAAAGCTTCACGTCGTGGAACGGGTCGGTGATGATCTTCGTCAACCACACGAGCCCGGTCTGCAGGTCCCTCAAAAAGAATAGCTGCACGGTTCTGAACACGAGCGCGCCGATCCCGACCACCAGCCAGATCTCGCCCACGTGGCGGAAGTAGGCCTGGAAGCCCGTGTAAGGGGCGAACAGGCCGAAAAAGGTGGGATTTACCCACAAAAGCAGCGGGATGAGTGCCCAGACGGCGTGCAGGATCACCTTGCGGCGCAGGTTGTATCCGACCTTGATCGCCTCCTTGTACTCGTGGGTGACCTGGTTCGCCTCGTCGTAGCCCTTCGGCTCGAAGAAGAAGTGCCCGGACTGGCGAGTCACCATGGCAACGAGCCACCCGATCAAAGCGGCCTTGACCGGATCGGTGAACATCATGACGTAGGCGACCAGAAAGCTGATTGCGCTGAAGAAGTGCAGGGATTGATTGATGCGGCTGTGGTGATAGAAGCGGTGATCATCCCACCGCTGGGTCTTGAGCTCCGTCAGAAACTTGTGCATGCCGTCTCCGTTAAGTGTGCAGGCGCCAAAAATCGCCATGAAGCAAATATAGGAATTTCGTTACAAGCCTATTACAAACACGCGGTTACGCCGTGCAGACGTCGCAAAACCGTAAAAAAAGCCCGCAATATCGTGAAAAATCTCCCATTTTGTCATCTATTCGTCATGGGGCGATGCGACTTTAGCCCGCACATGAGGATCATGATCGTTACGGATGCCTGGTTTCCCCAGACCAACGGCGTCGTACGGACCCTCTCTCAAACGGCGGCGTGGCTCGGCCGCTTCGGCCACGAAGTGAGGACCCTGACCCCTCGCGAGTTTCGCAACCTTCCCTGTCCTACGTACCCAGAAATCCGCCTGTCCCTGTTTCCGGGCCGGGCCGTGGCCCGTGCGATCCGCGCCTTCTCGCCTCAAGCCCTGCACATCGCGACCGAAGGCCCTCTAGGGCTTGCCGCCCGGCGCCACTGCCTCAAGCAGGGCTTGCGTTTCACGACTTCGTATCACACTCAATTCCCACAGTACTTGCGGGCGCGGTTCCCAATTCCGATCCGGGCCTCCTACCGGGCGCTGCGCTGGTTCCATAGCGCCGGTGTCCGCTGCATGGTCAGTACGCCGACGTTGCGCCAGGAGCTCGCATCGCGGGGCTTCAAAAACCTGGTCACTTGGCGGCGCGGCGTCGATACCGAGGTCTTCAAACCCCGGCCGAAGGACTTTCTGAGCTTGCGGCGGCCGATCGCCGCCTTCGTCGGCCGGGTAGCGATCGAGAAGAACATCGAGGCGTACCTTTCCATGCCCTGGGACGGCAGCAAAGTCGTGATCGGCGATGGTCCGGAGCGGGTGCGTCTCGAGAGCCAGTACCCTGAGGTTCTGTTCACCGGCTATCGCTTCGAGGAAGATCTTGCACGACACCTCGCGGCGGCGGACGTCATGGTTTTTCCCAGCCGCACCGACACCTTCGGGCTCGTCAATCTCGAGGCGATGGCCTGCGGCGTACCGGTGGCCGCGTACCCGGTGACGGGCCCCATCGACGTCATCGAGGACGGGATGACCGGAGCGCTCGACGTCGACTTACGATCCGCGGCCCTGCGCGCGCTCAAGCTCGATCCCTCGGTCTGCCGGGCACACGCGCAACGGTTCGGATGGGACGTGAGCACGCGCGAGTTCGAGGGAAATTTGGTGCTCTGCCGGCCCTCGGGCGCCGAGGAGAGCTCCACGGCTCCGGCGCGCACTGCGCCGGTGAGCTAGTGTCCTGAATCAGAAATTCGCCATGCACCGAGAGCGCCGCCGCGGCCCGACCGCAAGGCGCGACGACCGCGAATACTCAAGCGTATTCAAGGGAGGAGCAACGCAGCGGGCGGGGCGCCGCGGCGTTCGAATGCCGGAGAATTTCTGATTCAGGACACTGGGCGCCTGGCTGTACCGAGCTGCTGGCTGTACCGAGCTGCTGGCTGTACCGAGCTGCTGGCGGTAATGAGCCCCGGGCTGTGATGAGCCCCGAGCCCTGCTCGACTGATCCCGCTTAGCCGAAGTTGATCTTCGCTTCCAAATTGGTGCGCGAGTCGGCGTTCGCGAGCGCTTCCTCGAGCTCGATTCGTCCCTCGCGCACGAGGTTGTAGAGCGAGCTGTCGAAGCTCAACATGCCGCGCTCGGTACCCGTGCGGATCGCTTCCTTCACGCCGATCACGTCACCCTTCTTGATGAGCTCGCAGATGTGCGGAGTATTGACCATCACCTCGCAGGCGGCTACGCGCGAGCCGGCTTTGCTCGTGACCAGACGCTGCGAGAGGATCGCGCGCAGGTACTGCGATAGGTCGAGGAAGATCTGGCTGTGCTGATCGCGCGGAAACATGTTGATCACGCGATCGAGCGTCTCGGCGCAATTGTTGGCGTGCAGGGTGGCGATGCAGAGGTGCCCCGTGCCTGCGAGCGCGATGGCCGCTTCCATCGTTTCGCGGTCGCGAATCTCGCCCACCAGGATGACATCGGGCGCCGCTCGAACGGCGCTGCGTAGCGCCCGGGCAAAGGACTTGGTGTCGAGGCCGACCTCGCGCTGGTTCACGATCGATTTCTTGTTGGTGTGCAGGAACTCGATCGGATCCTCGATGGTGAGAATATGGTCCGACGAAGTCTCGTTACGGTGGTTGATCATGGCGGCGAGCGTGGTCGATTTGCCGGCCCCAGCGGCGCCCACCATGAGAATCAGGCCGCGCTTGAGCATCACCAGCTCCTTGAGGATCTCCGGCATGCCCAGATCCTCGAGCCGCGGCATCTCCGCCGTGATGTAGCGCAGCACCATCGCGGGATAGCCGCGCTGATAGAACACGTTCACCCGAAAGCGGCCGAGTTCCGGCTCGGAGATCGCGAAATCGATCTCGAGTTCCTCGTCGAAGTGCTCGATCTGCTCTGCGGTCATCAGCCCGAGCGCCGCCTGGCGCACCGTCTCGGGACTCAGGACCTGCTTGTTGACGGGAAAGATCTTGCCTTCGATCTTGATCTTGACGGGCGCATTGCAGGTGAAGAACAGGTCCGACGCGTTGCGTTCGACCATCAGCTTGAACAAGGGCTTGGTGTTCATCACCTGAGCCGGTGCGGTGGCGGACATGCGCTACAACCCCTGCCTGGACATGCGCTATGACGATCTGTACACGTGCTGCGCGACGTGCGCTAGAACACCTGTCCCTCTTCTTCCTCGACGATCTGCAGGGAGGCTGCGCCCTCCTCGGGAGTCTTCATCTCACGCTTGCTCTCGAGCTTGACGCGCAGGCGCAGCTCGTTCTTCGAATCCGCGTTGCGCAATGCATCCTCGTAGGAGATCAGCCCCGCCTCATAGAGATCGAACAGCGCCTGGTCGAAGGTCTTCATCCCCAACCGATTGGAGCGCGCCATCACATCCTTGATCTTGGCGACATCGCCTTTGAAAATCAGATCCGAGATCAAGGGCGAGGCCAGCATGATCTCCATCGCGGCGATGCGCCCCGAGCCCGACTCGCGAGGAATCAGGCGCTGGGAAATCAGTGCGCGGACGTTGAGCGAGAGATCCATCAGGAGCTGCTCGCGGCGCTCCTCGGGAAAGAAGTTGATGATGCGATCGAGCGCCTGGTTGGAGCTGTTTGCGTGCAAGGTGGCGAGCACCAGGTGACCGGTCTCCGCGAATTGAATGCCGTACTCCATCGTCTCGCGGTCGCGGATCTCGCCGATGAGAATCACATCGGGTGCCTGGCGCAGAGTGTTGCGCAGGGCCGTGTGCCAGCTGTCGCAGTCGACTCCGACTTCACGATGAGTGACGACGCAGCCTTTGTGCGCGTGCACGTACTCCACCGGGTCCTCGATCGTCACGATGTGACCGCGCGTCTTCTCATTGCGGTAGCCGACCATCGCGGCGAGCGAGGTGGATTTACCGGAGCCGGTGCCGCCCACCAAGATCACGAAACCCCGCTTGGAGAGCACCACCTCTTTCAATACCGAGGGTAATTCGAGCTCCTCGATCGTCGGGATCTTGGCATTGATGGTGCGCAGCACCGCCCCCGTGTAGCCCTGCTGCACGAAGGCACTCACGCGAAAGCGCCCGATGCCCGGCGGCGAGATGGCGAAGTTGCATTCCTTGGTCGCATCGAACTCCTTGGTCTGGCGGTCATTCATGATCGCGCGTACCAAGCTCGCGCTCTGCTCGGCGGAGAGCGAGCGGTCGGACTGGGGCCGAATCTCACCGTCGACCTTGATGGCGGGCGGAAATCCAGCGGTGATAAAGAGGTCCGACCCCTTCTTCTCGACCATGCGTCGAAGCAGGTCCTGCATCAGCCGTATTGCTTGCTCGCGATCCATTAGATGCTGTCCTTGTTCTGCGCCTTGAACTTCGCCTCTTCGCGGCTGACGAGACCCTTTTGGCTCAGGTCCTGCAGGCATTGGTCGAGAGTCTGCATGCCCTGTCCCTGTCCGGTCTGTATCGCCGAATACATCTGCGCGATTTTGCCCTCGCGGATCAGATTGCGGATGGCCGGCGTGCCGATCATGATTTCGTGCGCTGCGATACGTCCACCCCCGATCCGCTTCAATAGCGTCTGGGAAATCACCGCCCGCAGGCTCTCCGAGAGCATCGCACGCACCATGTCCTTCTCGGCCGCCGGGAAGACATCGACGATACGGTCGATGGTCTTGGCGGCGGAGCTGGTATGCAGCGTTCCGAACACGAGGTGCCCGGTCTCCGCCGCGGTGAGCGCGAGGCGAATCGTCTCAAGATCGCGCATCTCGCCCACCAACACGACATCCGGGTCCTCGCGCAGCGCCGAGCGCAGCGCCTCGGAGAATCCGAGCGTATCGCGGTGAACCTCACGCTGGTTGACCAAGCAGCGCTTGCTCTCGTGCACGAACTCGATCGGATCCTCGATCGTGATGATGTGATCGGGGCGGTTGTCGTTGCAGTGGTTGACCATGCCGGCAAGGGTGGTCGACTTCCCCGACCCGGTGGGCCCGGTCACCAGGACGAGGCCCCGGGGCAGCATGCACAAATCCTTGAAAGTCTTGGGCGCGTTCAGCTCGTCCAAGGATAGGATCGTGGACGGAATGTTCCTGAACACCGCACCGGCGCCACGATTCTGATTGAATGCGTTCACGCGAAAGCGCGCGAGCTTCGGGATCTCGAAGGAGAAGTCCGTTTCGTAGAACTCCTCGTAGGCCTTGCGCTGCTTGTCATTCATGATGTCGTACACCATGCTGTGCACTTCCTTATGCACGAGCGCCGGCATATTGATGCGCTTCATGTCGCCGTCCACGCGAATCATGGGCGGCACGCCCGCCGATAAATGCAGGTCCGAAGCGCCGTTCTTCACGGCAAAGGCGAGAAGCTGTGCAATATCAACCGCCATTCACGGCTCCTAATCCCGCGTTACTGATCGTAAAGGAGTATATAAGAGGGCCTCGCCAGTCAATATGTTAATTGGTCCGCAGAATTTGACGGTTGAGGTCAATCGTGTACGGGCTCGAATCCGAGGAGCCGCTCTGGCGGCCGGCCGCGATCCGGCCTCTATCACGCTCATAGCGGTATCCAAGACCAAGGCTGCCGAATTGGTCAGGGCGGCCGCCATGGCGGGCGTCACGGATTTCGGCGAAAACTATGTCCAGGAAGCCATCGCCAAAATTGATGCGCTTGCGCCATTGGGGGTGCGCTGGCATTTCATCGGTGGCCTGCAGTCCAATAAGACCCGCCCTGTCGCCGAGCGCTTCGATTGGGTGCACAGCGTCGATCGATTGAGCATCGCCCGACGGCTGTCGAATCAGCGTCCTTTCCACGCACCCGCCTTGAACATCTGCCTGCAGGTCGCCCTGGTGAGCGAGCCCACCAAGGGCGGGGTCGATCCGGCCGGTTTGGCCGAGCTCGCGCAGAGAACCGCCGAATTGCCGCGCATCCGGCTGCGGGGGCTCATGTGCATACCCCCGCCGCAGCCGGACGTGAGCTCCGAGCGTGCGGTATTCTCCCGGCTCCGACGCCTGCTCGAGGAGCTCAACTCCAGGGGCCTCGGGCTCGATACACTGTCGATGGGAATGAGCGCGGATTTCGAATCCGCGATCGCCGAGGGGGCGACGCACGTGCGCATCGGCACCGCGATCTTCGGCAGCCGCGTGCCAGAGGCGAAGCGCGCGGCCGGGCCATAAGAGCAAGGACTCGAGATATACGTGAGCAGTAACCTACGCAGAATTGCATTCATCGGCGCGGGCAACATGGCGAGCGCGCTCATCGGAGGCCTGACGAAACGCGGGCTCGCCGCCAAGCGCATCGTCGCGGCCGATCCCGACCGAGGGCAGCTCGATCGGCTGGTGCGCGAGTACGCCATCGAGGCCGCGGCCGACAACGCCGCCGCGGTGGTCGGCGCCGAGGTGGTCGTGCTCGCGGTCAAGCCGCAGCAGATGCGCGCCGCCTCATTAGCGCTCGCCCCGCACGTGAGCGAGTCGAGGCCGCTG
>Ga0187784_10000248_pt1 | contig 37786 bp, 36 predicted proteins | sample 1015_SJ02_MP15_2_FD_132964 | JGI IMG/M metagenome (GOLD analysis project Ga0187784, IMG submission 132964) | Tropical peat soil microbial communities from peatlands in Department of Meta, Colombia - 1015_SJ02_MP15_20_MG | ecosystem: Environmental > Terrestrial > Soil > Wetlands > Peat | place... | reverse complement strand
GTGCCCGGGTCTTTGCGAAGTCGGCCCGCCCGGTGGCGGGCCTGCCGTGCACCGTCGCCCCGGCGGGAACCGGCCTGGTGCGAGGAGTGTGGACGACGTCGTGGGCAGCTACTGGCTGCAGACCCTGGGGTGCCCCAAGAACCAGGTGGACTCCGACAAGCTCGAGGGATACCTGGGCGCGGCGGGCTACGCCCCGGCGCCCGCGCCCGACGCCGCCGACCTGGTCGTGGTCAACACCTGCGCCTTCATCGAGGCTGCTCGCCAGGAGTCGATCGAGGCCGTGCTCGACCTGGCTGACCACAAGCAGCCGGGCGCCCGCCTGGTCGTGACCGGCTGCATGGCCGAGCGCTACGGCGCCGAGCTGCGCCAGGCGCTCCCCGAGGTCGATCTCGTGGCCGGTTTCGGGCAGGACCTGCTCACCGAGCCCTCTCCCGAGGTGGCGGTGGCTGCGCCGGTGCCCGTCACCCTCGGTTCGGCCCGCCCTCGGACGAGGCCGCACACCTTCGACCTGCTGTCCCTGCCCCGCCCCGCCGCCCGTGCTCCCTGGGCCTACGTCAAGGCTGCCGAGGGGTGCGACCGCATCTGCGGGTTCTGCGCCATCCCCTCCTTCCGGGGACGGCAGCGCTCCCGGACGCCCGGCGAGATCCTCGCCGAGGTGGACGCACTGCGTGCGGCCTCGGAAGTCGACGCCGGCATCCCCCCACTGCGTGAGGTCGTCCTGGTGGCCCAGGACCTCGCCTCCTACGGCCGGGACCGCCGGGATTCCGGCCGCCGGGCCCGAGCCGCCGGCACCTCACCGATCGCCGAGCTCACTCGTGCCGTCTCCGGCCGGGTCGAGCGCACCCGGCTCCTCTACCTGTACCCCTCGGGCCTGACCGACGCCCTGGTCGAGGCAGTCCTCCAGACAGGCGTGCCCTACTTCGACCTCTCGCTCCAGCACGTGTCCCGCCCCCACTTGGCCCGCATGCGCCGCTGGGGTGACGGGGAGCGGTTCCTGCAGCGCATCGAGGCCATCCGGTTGGCCGAGCCGGGCGCCACCTTCCGCTCGTCGTTCATCCTCGGGTACCCGGGGGAGACCGAGCGCGACCATGACCTCCTCTTGGAGTTCCTCGCCGCCGCCCGGCTCGACTGGGCCGGGTTCTTCTCCTTCTCGCCCGAGGAGGGCACCCACGCGGCCAGCTTGCCCGACCAGGTGCCGCTCGAGCTCGCCCTCGAGCGGTTGCGCGAGTGCGCCGAGCTCCAGGACGCAGTCACCGTGGCCCGGCGCGACGAGCTCGTCGGGACCGTGCGCACCGTCCTCGTCGACGCACCGGGCCGGGGTCGCACCGTGCACGAGGCGCCCGAGATCGACGGCGTCGTGCACCTGCCGAGGCACTTGGGCGTGGGCGACCTACTCGACGTGGAGATCATCGGTGCGGAGGGGCCCGACCTGCACGCCGTCGTCCAGACCCCGGTCGGAGCGCTGCCGGCGTGACCGGCGCCACCCACGAGCCGCCCGCCCCCGGCCACCCCGCCCCCGGCCACCCCGCGCCCGGCCACCCTGGCTTCACCTTCGGACCCAGCGCGCTCGCCACTCCGGCCAACGCCGTCACCGTGGTCAGGCTCTTGGCCGCACCCGTGTACGTCCTGATGCTGATCGTCTGGGGGGCGTCGTGGGTCAACGTCGTCGTGGGCTTCGTCCTGGCGGCCAGCGACGGGCTCGACGGGTACCTGGCCCGGCGCCACGGCACCACGCGCTCGGGTGCTTTCCTCGACCCGCTGGCTGACAAGGCGTGCGTGCTGGGCGCGCTCATCACCCTGGCCGCCCAGGGTCATCTGCCCTGGCTGCCCGTCCTGCTCATCGCGGGCCGTGAGGTGGGCATGCAGCTCTATCGCTCCTGGGTGGGTCGGCGCGGCGTCTCGATCCCCGCCCGCAACTCGGCCAAGCTCAAGACGCTCGTGCAGGACCTGGCCATCGGCGTGTGCATCATCCCGCCGCTTGCCCACGAGCACGACCTCCAACTGGCCATGATCTGGTTCGCCTGCGCGCTCACCCTCTGGACCGGGGCCGAGTACCTCCTGGACGGTCGCCGGGCGCTGCACCGGCCCGCGGCCTCGTAGAGGACGGCTCCCTCCCGTCCCGCCGGACGGCCCCGTTAAGGTCGCTGCCCGTGAGGATCGAGATCGTGGCCGTCGGGACTGAGCTCCTGCTCGGTCAGATCGCTGACACCAACTCCGCCTGGTTGGGCGAGCACCTGGCCGCCAACGGCGTGGCGTCGCACTTCCACCAGGCGGTGGGCGACAACCACGAGCGCATCACCTTGGCCTTGCGCACGGCACTGGCCCGGAGCGACGGCGTGATCATGTGCGGCGGGCTCGGGCCCACCCAGGACGACATCACCCGCGAGGCCATCGCTGAGGTCATGAACGTCGAGCTCGTCCGTGACGAGTCCGTCCTGGCCGCCATCTCGGAGTTCTTCCGGGAGCGGGGCCGCGAGATGACGGCGAACAACGCCCGTCAGGCCGACGTGCCGCGGGGGGCCACCCTCATCCGACAGGCCGGGGGGACAGCGCCGGGCCTCGTCTGCCCGGTGGGCAACAAGGTCGTCTACGCCGTGCCTGGTGTCCCGTGGGAGATGGCCGACATGTTCGAACGCGGCATCCTGCCCGACCTGCGGGCCCGCATGGCCGAGGCCGGCGAGGAGGGGGTCATCGCCAGTCGGGTGTTGCGGACCTGGGGGGCGAGCGAGTCCGGTCTGGCTGAGGCCCTGGCCGGGCGGGTCGAGGCCCTCGAGGGAGCGGGCGACGTCACGCTGGCCTTCCTCGCCTCGGGTATCGAGGGGATCAAGGTGCGCATCACCGCCCGGGCCCGCACCCTCTCCGACGTGCGCGCCTTGCTCGATCGGGAAGAAGCCGCGGTCCGCCTGGCCATCGACGAGGGGATCGGCGACATCGTCTTCGGTGTCGACGACCAGTCGATGGAGACGGCGGTCGCCGGCCTCCTGCTCGCCCGCGGGCTGACCTTCGGGGTGGCCGAGTCGCTGACCGGTGGCCTCATCGCCTCCCGCCTGGTCAACGTCCCCGGCGCCTCGGCCTGGTTCAAGGGCGGGGTCGTGGCCTACGACTCCCAGGTCAAGTTCGACGTCCTCGGGGTGCCGCCGGGCCCGGTGGTCACCGAGTCGGCCGCGGCGGCCATGGCCGAGGGCGCCCGTCGCGTGACTGGGGCCGACGTGGGCCTCGGCATCACCGGGGTGGCCGGCCCCGACGACCAGGAGGGGGTCCCGCCCGGCACTGTCTTCGTCGGGCTCGCTCTCCCCTCTGAGCCACCCCAGACCCGTCAGCTGCGGCTGCCCGGCGACCGGGAGCGGGTGCGCCAGTACGGGGCGATCACCGCCCTCGACCTGCTTCGACGCGCCCTGGACGCCCCCTTCAGCTGATCGCCGCCCGACGGTCCACCCGGCCCACCCGGCCCAGGTGGTCCACCCGGACCACCTGGACGACCCGCCCTCACGCCGGGGCCGCGTTCACAGGGGGCCCACAGCTGGTTCACAATGGATCAGGAGCCCTGGACGCGATGGTGTGCTTCGTGGGAGGTATGTCTGTGAAGAGCGAGAACGGTCCGCGGGTCCTGGTGGTCGACGACGAGCCCTCGATCGTCGATGCGGTGGCCACATCCTTGCGCTACGAGGGCTTCGTCGTCGACGAGGCGACGACAGGGCGGCAGGCTCTGGCTAAGGCGCAGGACGGTGCGCCGGACCTGTTGATCCTCGACGTCATGCTGCCCGACCTCGATGGCCTGGAGGTGACGCGGCGGCTGCGGGCGGACGGGGTGCGGGTCCCCGTCCTCTTCCTGACGGCGCGCGACACGCTGCAGGACAAGCTGGCCGGGCTGACCATCGGCGGTGACGACTACGTCACCAAGCCCTTCGCGCTGGCCGAGGTGATCGCCCGGGTGCACGCCATCCTGCGGCGCACCGGGTACGAGCCCGAGGACGACGGGGTCCTGCGCTTCGCCGACCTCGAGCTCGATGAGAGCGCGCACGAGGTCCGCCGCGCCGGGAACCCGATCAACTTGACGGCCACCGAGTTCAACCTACTCCGGTACTTCATGCTCAACCCGCGCCACGTGCTCTCCAAGGCACAGATCCTCGATCACGTCTGGCACTACGACTTCGGTGGCGACGGCAACGTCGTCGAGACCTATGTGAGCTACCTGCGCAAGAAGCTCGAGAAGTTCGGCCCGCCGCTGATTCAGACCATCCGCCTTGTCGGTTACACCCTGCGTGAGCCCGGGGCGTCCAAGGCGCCAGCAAGCGGAGCAGCCTGAGTGTCCCTCCGGCTGCGCCTGCTCATCGCGGTCGGGCTGATCGCCGTCGTTGCGCTCGTGGTGGCGGACTTCGCCACATACCACGCGCTGCGCTCCTCCCTCTACCAGCAGGTCGATCAGGAGCTGGCGGCACGCCGGCCCGGGGTGCCGTACAACTTCGCCACGGGCACCCTCGCCTGCCAGACCCCTGGGGCCGCGGGTGGCGGCTTCGCAGGGGTCGGCCCCTTCGGTGACAACGACGGGGGCGGAGAGGGTGGCCCGAACGTCTTCGGCATCTACTACAGCGCCGATCTGACCGTGAGCGGCCAGGTGATCGACGGTGCCGAGTGCCCGGCCTACGTCGGCAGCCACCCCTACCGGCCCGCGCTGCCCAAGCCGATCACCGGCTTCTCGACGCAGTCCGACGGCTTGCAGGAGGTCTACTTCACCACGGGGTCCATCGCGCCGGGCGGCCCGGCTTTCCGAGTGCGCGCCGTCAAGGTGCCGCAGAGCGGCGGTGACATCGTCACCGTCTTGGCCCAGCCACTCGTCGACCAGACCAGCACGCTACACACGCTGTTCCTCACCGAGCTCGCCGTCACCGCGCTGGCGCTCGTGCTCGCCCTGGCCGGCGGCTGGTGGCTGGTCCGGCTCGGCCTGCGACCGCTCGAGGACGTCGAGCGCACGGCTGACTCCATCGCCGCGGGCAATCTGGAGCAGCGAGTCCCCGGCGCGGACCAGCCCACGGAGGTCGGCCGGCTGGCCCGGGCCCTCAACGTCATGCTCGAGCGCATCCAGGCCGCCTTCGACGCGCGCTTGCGGTCCGAAGCACGGCTCAAGGAGAACGAGCAGCACCTGCGCCAGTTCGTGGCCGACGCCTCCCACGAGCTGCGTACACCGATCGCCGCCGTCTCCGCCTACGCCGAGCTCTTCGAGCGCGGCGCGGCCGAGCATTCCGACGACCTGCCTCGCATCGTCGCCGGCATCCGCGCCGAGACCGCGCGCATGGACCGGTTGGTCAACGACCTGCTCACGCTGGCGCGTCTGGACGAGGGGGTGCCGATGGACCAGGCGCCGGTCGAACTGGTGGCCCTGGTGTCGGAGGCCGTGCGGACCGCCACGGCTGTCGGGCCCGAGTGGCCCGTGCGGTTCTGGGCGGCGCAGCCCGTCGAGGTGACGGGCGACGAGGACCGGCTGCGTCAGGTGATGGACAACCTCCTGGCCAACGTCCGGGCCCACACCCCCGAAGGGACGAGCACCACGGTGCGGGTGTCCCAGGTGGGGGCGGAGGCCCAGATCGAGGTCAGTGATTCGGGGCCGGGCATGCCGTCCGAAGAGGCCCGGCACGTCTTCGAGCGCTTCTACCGGGCCGACCAGGCCCGCGCTCGTGAACGCACGGGCGGGGCCGCCGGGAGCGGGAGCGGCCTGGGCCTCTCCATCGTGTCCGCCATCGTCGCCGCGCACGGGGGAACGGTCACGGCCACGTCCTCGCCCGGTCAGGGCATGACGGTCACGGTGCGCATCCCGACCAGCATCGTGCCCACCGAGATGAAGCCCCTCGAGGGCACCCCGGAGCCCGTCGCATAGGCCTCGCCTTCCGGTCGCTATGGATGCCGAGATTCACACCGGGCGCACAGCTGGGCTTCATGGTGACCGGAGACCGGTTCGGCACGATGCCCCCATGACAGCGCTCGCACCGGTGCAATCGGACGTGGACCCCCGACGGGTCCCCGTCGACGTCGAGATCGTCGTACCCGTGTACAACGAGGCCGCCCAGCTGGCCGAGCGGATCACGGCACTCCGCCGCTTTCTCGACACGTCCTTCCCCTTCCGAGTCCTGGTCACCGTGGTCGACAACGCCAGCACCGACGAGACCTCGCAAGTGGCGGCCGCCCTGGCCACCACCATGTCCGGCGTGGCCGCCATGCGACTGCCGCGCAAGGGGCGGGGTTACGCGCTGCGGGAGTCCTGGTCGACCAGCAGCGCTCCCGTCGTCGCCTACATGGACGTCGACCTCTCGACCTCGCTCGAGGCGCTGCTCCCTCTCGTGGCGCCCCTGCTGTCGGGACATCGTGACGTGATGATCGGCTCACGCCTGGCCCGCGGCGCCGAGGTGGTGCGTGGCCCCAAACGGGAGCTCATCTCACGGGCCTACAACCTGATCCTCAAGCTCACCCTGCGGGGCCGCTTCAGCGACGCCCAGTGCGGGTTCAAGGCCCTGCGGCGCGACGCGGCCGCACGCCTGCTGCCCCTCGTCGAGGACGACGCATGGTTCTTCGACACGGAGCTGCTGGTGACGGCTGAGCGCCTGGGGCTGCGCATCGGCGAGGTGCCGGTGCGCTGGGTCGACGACCCCGACTCGCGCGTCCACATCGTCTCGACAGCGACCGACGACCTGCGCGGGGTGTGGCGCATGCTGATCCACCGACCCAAGAACCTGCGCCGGATCCGCTCCAACGAGGTCACCGCCGACCAACTGCTGCGCTTCGCGGGTGTGGGGGTGCTCACCACGCTGGGGTACCTCTTCTTGTTCGTGGCCTGGCGCCCGATGCTCGGCGCGTTCTGGGCCAATGCCGTCGCCATGGCCATCGCCACGCTCTTCAACACCGCGGTGCACCGGGAGCTGTCGCGCTCGAACGACGGCCAGACCCGCCGGGGCCGTCTGTTCGCTGTGGCCGGTGGTCTCTACTTGTGCAGCCTCGCCCTCACCTCACTCGGCCTCGTGGTGGCCCAGTGGTTGGCGCCGGGGGCTCTCGTGGCCGAGTTGCTGGCGATCACCGTTGCCAACGCCGTTGCTACCGTGTTCCGGTTCGCGGTGCTGCGGGCCTGGATCTTTCGCCCGAGTACCCGCACCGTTACTGACCTGACGGAGGTGTCCCCGTGACGGACCTCACGCCCGCCGCCGACGCCCCTGGGGCACCCGTGGCGGTGATCGAACGCGAGGTGGTGCCCGACGCACCGCCCTTCGACGACGTGGCCGCGACCGGTGCGTTCGGTCCGGCGACGACCTGGGGCCCGCGCCGCGGCCCTGTGGGTCGTTTCCTCCGCGGCAAGGAGAGTGACCCGGCCTGGGTGCGCCCTGCGCTGTTGGCGCTGCTGGCGGCCACCGCCGTTTTGTACATGTGGGGCCTCGGCATCGAGGGCTGGGCCAACGCCTTCTACTCGGCCGCCGTCCAGGCCGGCTCTAAGAGCTGGAAGGCCTTCCTCTTCGGCTCCTCGGACTCGTCGAACTTCATCACCGTCGACAAGCCGCCGCTCTTCTTGTGGCCGATGGAGATCTCGGCTCGTATCTTCGGCGTCAACTCCTGGAGCATTCTCGTGCCTCAGGCACTCGAGGGCGTGGCCACCGTCGGCCTCGTCTACCTGTCGGTCCGGCGCTGGTTCAGCGCCCAAGCCGCGTTGCTGGGCGGCGCGGTCGTCGCGCTCACTCCGGTGGCGGCCTTGATGTTCCGCTACAACAACCCCGACGCCATGCTGGCGCTGCTCCTCACCGGCGCGACCTACGCCACCGTGCGCGCGCTCGAGCGGGCGCAGACGAGGTGGCTGGTTCTCGCCGGCGCGCTCGTGGGTCTCGGCTTCATCACCAAGTACATGCAGGCCTTCCTCATCCTGCCCGCGCTGGCGTTGGTGTACCTGCTCGCCGCGCCGACTGGGTGGTGGCGACGGATGTGGCAGCTCGTGGTGATGGGGGTCTCGATCCTGGTGGCGGCCGGCTGGTGGGTCGCCATCGTGGCGCTGACTCCGGCGGCCGACCGCCCGTATATCGGGGGTTCGCAGAACAACAACATCTTCAACCTGATCTTTGGCTACAACGGCTTCGGACGCATCACCGGGAACGAGGCCGGGAGCGTCGGCGGCGGAGCGGTCGCCGGCAGCATGTGGGGACCGACCGGGATCACCCGGCTCTTCAACACCGAGTTCGGGAACATGATGTCCTGGCTGTTGCCCGGCGCGCTCGTCATGGGTGCCTTCGTCCTGGTGCTGACGATCCGGGCCCGGCGCACCGACCGCGAGCGCGCCGCCGTGCTCTTGTGGGGTGGCTCCCTGGTGTGCACCGGCCTCGTGATCAGCTTGGCACAGGGCATCATCCACCCGTACTACACCGTCGCCCTGGCGCCGCCGCTCGGAGCGCTGGTCGGGATCACGACGATGGGCCTCTGGCAGCGCCGCGGCTCGTGGGCCGGTCGCATCGGCCTGGCCGCCGGCCTGGGTGCCACCGCGGTGTGGAGCTACGTCCTCCTCGGGCGCACGCCTGACTGGTTCCCCGCCCTGCGGCCGTTCGTTGCCGTGGTGGGCGGGCTCGGAGTGGTGGCCATCCTCCTGCTTCCTCTGCTGCGCTCCCTGCCCAAGCTGGCCGTCGCCTTGGTGGCCGTGCTCGGGTTGAGCGCGGCGCTTGCGGCACCCCTGTTCTCGACCGTTGCCACTGCAGCCACGCCGCACAGCGGCGCCCTTCCGACGGTGACCCCGACTCCGGCAGGAGGTTTCGGCGGCGGCGGCTTCGGCGGCGGCGGCTTCGCCCGTGCCTTCGGCGGGAACTTCCGCCGTGCCTTCGGCGGCACGGGGACGGGCACCGGCGGGTTCCCCGGCTTCGGCGGCACGGGGACGGGCACCGGCGGGTTCCCCGGCTTCGGCGGCACGGGGACGGGCACCGGCGGCTTCCCCCGTTTCGGCGGCACGGGGACGGGCACCGGCGGCTTCCCCCGTTTCGGCGGCGGCGGCGGCGGTGCTGGTGGGTTCTTGAACGCCAGTCAGTCGAATCCGGCGCTCTCGAGGATGCTGCAGGCCGACGCCAGTCGCTACACGTGGGTGTCGGCCACCGTGAACTCGAACAACGCGGCCGGCTACCAGTTAGCGAGCGAGGAGCCGGTGATGGCCATCGGCGGCTTCAACGGGACCGACCCCGCACCGACCCTCGCCCAGTTCGAGAAGTACGTCGCCCAGGGGAAGATCCACTACTTCATCGCCAGTGGCGGCGGGTTCGGAGGCGGCTTCGCCCGTGCCTTCGGCGGCCAGGGTGGCTCCGACGACGCCTCGCAGATCACCTCGTGGGTGGAGTCGCACTTCACCAGCCAGACGGTTGGCGGCGTGACGGTCTACGACCTGACTTCCGGCCACTCGTCGTGACCCGGCCGCCACGGCCGGGCGGTCAGCCGAGCAGCGCGCGGTAGAGAGCCAGCGTCGCCTCGTCGAACGCCACGAAGCGGACGAGCGAGACCTCTGTGCGCGCCGAACGGACTGTGGTCACGGCGATCTCGGCCGCCTCCGCTGGCGGGTAGCCGTAGATACCGGTGGAGATGGCCGGGAAGGCGACCGAGCGAGCGCCCACTTCGTCGGCCACCGCCAGCGCGCGGCGGTAGCACGAGGCCAGCGTTTCGGCCTCTCCCGCGGTACCGCCGCGCCACACCGGACCCACGGTGTGGATGATGTACCGGGCCGGAAGGTCGAACCCGTCGGTCACGACGGCCTGGCCCGACGGGCAGCCGCCGATGGCGCGGCAGGCGGCCTGCAACCGGGCCGCCCCAGCGGCTCGGTGGATGGCGCCGTCGACCCCGCCGCCGCCCCGAAGCCCGCTGTTCGCCGCGTTGACCACGGCGTCGACCTCTTGGCGAGTGATGTCGCCCCGGACGGCCTCGAGCAGGGGCGACACGCTGCTCTACCCCTGGCCGGACGAGGTGCCCGACCCGGCGGACTTCGGGAGGATGGTGAGGAGCGACACGCTATGCGCAGGCGCTTGTTGACTCTTTTGCTCACCCCAGTCCGAGAACGACACGGTGCCGTGTATGGCGTCGGCGCCGCCGCTGTTGCCCGGATTCGTCACCTCCTCGATGGGGTAGGGCGTGCCCGACCTCGGGACGTAGAGGACTACCGGAACCGAGCCCCCGTCCTCGCTGCGGACGCTGCCCTTGATGGACAGGGCCGGCTGACCTCCCACCGTGGTCGGGCTGGCGTAGCGGTAGGGCCCGTTCAATTCGACCTCGCTGCGCACCTGGGAATCGAGGAGACCACCGACCAAACCGCTCAGTCCGCTGACCGAGGTCGGGAAGGACAGCCAGGTGCTGGCGTACTTGGACGACTGCGCGCTGGTCAGGCCGAGGACCTCGCTGAGTGCGGGCTTGTTGCCCTCGAGGTAGTCCGTCGACCCGACGACCATCGCATGCATGACCTCGGTGACGTCGCCCCGGTGCACCACGATCTTCTCGGCGCCGGAGGTGGAGCCCGTGTCACCGCTCACCAGGATGTTCACACCTTTCTGGCTGGCCGACGAGGAGAAGTGCACGCCGAGCGAGCCCACCGTCTGCATGGCGGCCTGATACTCCGCCTGGGCGCTCGGCTGTGCAGCGGCCGCCTGGGCGCTCGGCAAGCCGGCTACGAGCGTGCCGAGGCCGGCCAGCGCGCCCAGGGCGGCGCCGACCCGTCCGGCGGTGATGCGGAGGCGGATGGGACGAGCGCGATGCATGACCTTCACTTCCTGGGAGGCGCCGGGCCCGGGCAGTGCGCCGGGCAGCGGGCCCTACCGATGGGGGACGCGCCATGATCCCACGTCCCCGGCAGGGCCCGGTCGCGGGGCACCCCGCCACTTAGGTGGAGCTGACCGGGCCGAGGGTCACGGTCGCCTGGGGGGCCTCGGGCCGCACGACTTCGCCCCATGCGCTGTAGACGACGTGCTCGGTGGGGGTCGCCCGCCCCTTGGCGTCGACCGAGTCCTCCTCGACGGGGACGTGGCGCCCTTGGGCACGCACGTAGAGCACGACCCGCGCCGTCTTGTGCCCGAGGCTCTGGGTCCCTTCGACGGCGTCGACCGCCATCCCGTCGATCGTGCGGGGCCGTCCGAGGGTCAGGGTGCCCTCGAGCTCGAGCTCCTTGGCCACGTCGGCGGAGCGGACGCCGGCCACCACGGAGGCGAAGGCCGAGGCGTCGGTCGGGAAGTCGATCCACTGGCCGGCGATCGGGCCGGCTTCCGACGCGCTGAAGCCCACCAGCTTCTCCAGACCAGTGGGGTTGCCCTTGACGTAGGTGATGCCGCCGATGACCAGGATCGAGATGGTGCCGCCGCCCATGCGCACGGTCTGAGTCCCCGAAGCGGGCCCGGCGTCGCCGCTCACCAGCAGGGTGGACCCGGACTGGGTCGCCGTCGAGGCGTAGTGGACCGACCCCGAGCGGATGCTGGCCAGGGCCTCCTGGTAGAGCACGGTGGGGTCGGGAGTAGCCGCGCCGGCCAGGGTCGTCGTGCCGGCCGTCACGCCGGCCAGGGTCGCCGTGCCGGCCGTCACGCCGGCCAGGGCACATGCCGCCAGCACGCCCGCCGACAGCCTCCTCGCGTGCACCAGCGCTCTCCCGTTCTCCCGCATCCGGCCCGCCACCTGCCAGCATCGCACGGACCTGCCGCCGACTGGGAGCGGGTCCGGCCGTCGGTCCCGGTGCGGATCGACGAGGGGGTGGGCGACCGTTCTCCACCCGGGCGGCCCGTGCAAGGGTCCCCGTGCTGCGAACACATGTTCGGTAAGCTGCTGCCGGTCGCAGCACGGACGGGGGTCGTCACACCCCCGTCGTATGGTCACGGCAACGGCGCCGATCGGGCCGGTACGGGGTCGTAGTGCACACACGGAGGAGACAGGGATGGCAGGAACGGAACGGGAGAAGGCGCTGGATGCCGCGCTGGGCCAGATCGAGAAGCAGTTCGGCAAGGGCTCGGTCATGCGCATGGGCGACAACCTGGGGATGAACATCGAGGCCATCGCCACCGGCGCTCTCTCGCTCGACTTGGCACTCGGCATCGGGGGACTGCCCCGGGGGAGGATCGTCGAGATCTACGGCCCCGAGTCCTCGGGGAAGTCGACCCTGGCCATGCACGTGGTCGCCGAGGCGCAGCGCAACGGCGGCATCTGTGCTTACGTGGACGCCGAGCACGCCATGGACCCGGTCTACGCGCGGGCCATCGGCGTCAACGTCGACGATCTCCTCATCTCGCAGCCCGACACCGGTGAGCAGGCGCTCGAGATCGCTGACATGCTCATCCGCTCTGGTGCCCTCGACGTGCTGGTGGTCGACTCGGTGGCGGCGCTGACGCCACGGGCCGAGATCGAAGGTGAGATGGGCGACAGCCACGTCGGCCTCCAGGCGCGGCTCATGTCCCAGGCACTGCGGAAACTGACCGCGACCCTCTCGAAGTCCAGCACCATCGCCGTCTTCATCAACCAGCTCCGTGAGAAGATCGGTGTCATGTACGGGAGCCCGGAGGTCACCCCGGGTGGCCGGGCGCTCAAGTTCTATTCGTCGGTGCGACTCGACATCCGCCGGGTGGAGGCGATCAAGGACGGAGCCGAGGTCGTGGGCAACCGGACCAGGGTCAAGGTGGTCAAGAACAAGTGCTCGGCACCGTTCAAACAAGCCGAGTTCGACATCATGTACGGCAAGGGGATCAGTCGTGAGGGCTCGCTGCTCGACGTGGCGGTGGAGCTCGGATTCGTGAAGAAGTCCGGTGCGTGGTTCACCTACGAGGGGGAGCAGCTCGGCCAGGGCCGGGAGAACGTGAAGACCTTCCTCTCCGAGAACCCACAGTTGATGGCCGAGATCGACGACCGCGTGCGCGAGTGCCTGGCGCCCAAGGACCCCGGTGCCACCCTGGACGAAGGGGTCGTCGACCCCGACGACCTCCCCATCACGCTCGACAGCTAGGTAGGGCTCCACGCACGGGCCCCCTTCCCCCAGCCCGGTGCTCCGAAGCCTCCGCTCTGCGCCCGCCACTCCCTCGGGTGATCGGCCCAGAGGGCTTCGCGTCCGGGCAACAATGAGGTGATGGCGACTCGAGACTGGAAGCGTCAGGCCTACCGGGTCCTGGACCACCTGCCCACGGTGCCGTTCCGGTACCTGCCACCCAAGCAGTCCGTCCGCATGGCTTTCAACGTCGTCCTGGATCGGGAGCCCGATCCCGAGGGCAGTGCCGGCTACACCCGCAAGCTGACCAGCGGCGAGCTGTCACGGCACGGCGTTGCCGAGGCCCTGGCCCACTCCGAGGAATTCCGGCGGAGGGTGCCCATCGGCGACGTGCTCCTCTCCATGCACGTGAGCCGCAGCGAATTCGTGGCCGGGCTGCCCCGCGCTGGTCGCATCCTCGACCTCGGGGGGACGCACCAGGGCCTGCCCGACGGCGCACTGGTCCACCTCGGCTACCCCTATCCCTTCGAGCGCTTGGTGGTAGTCGACCTCCCGGTCGAAGAGCGCCATGCGATCTACCAGGGGGGTTCCTCCGGTGCACCGGTGGTCTCGGAGCTGGGCCCGGTGGAATTCGCTTTCCACTCCATGGTCGACCTGAGCCGTTACGAGGACGGCTCCTTCGACTTGGTCTACAGCGGCCAGTCCATCGAGCACGTGAGTGAGGCCGACGGGGATGCCGTCGTGCGGGAGGCCTTCCGCGTCCTCGTGCCCGGAGGCTGGTTCTGCCTCGATACCCCGAACGGGCCGCTGTGGCGCCTGCGCTCTGATGCGCTCATGAACGACGATCACAAGATCGAGTACGGGGCGGAGCAACTGGTGTCGAAGCTCGAGCGAGGCGGCTTTCAGGTGGCCGAGTGCAAGGGCCTCAACCTGATGCAGCACGGTGCGGCCCGCCGGGTCTTCGACGAGCAGGAGGCGAGCGCCCATCCCGGCGTGTTCGCCGCCGCCGAGGACTGCCTGCTGCTGGCCGTGGTGGCGCGCAAACCCACGGGCTGACCAGCTGCGAGGCGGGTCCCTGTGGGCCCGGCCTGCTGGGACGCCACCTACGGGGTCGTGGTGGCGATGATGGTGTTGGGGACCAGCTCGACCCAGGTCTGGCCGGGCTCCATGGTGATGGGCACGTTGGAGGCGTTCACGAACTGCGTGGGCGATCCCAGCGTGGAGCGGTTCCAGGTCCCCTGGATGGCCACGCCGTTTCGGTAGACCACGGCCGTCCCGCTGGCGTTCGGGTACAGGTCCGCCTGCACCTCCAGGCCGCCCTCCGAGTTCTCGGCCCAGGGTCCGTAGCTGATCTGCACGTATTGCACCACGACGTTGGCCGCCGCGTTCTGGACGCCGTCGGCGAGCATGTCCGGGGTGGTCCCGTTGTAGAAGCGCAGGAAGGTCTTCGTGGCCGGGTTCCACTTCCAGGTGACGTTCGAGGTGCCCGAGAAGTCGATGTTCACCGTCGAGACCGGCGACCCGCCGCTCGGCACGGTGGTCGAGTAGGAGAAGACGGGTTGGGGCGGTGTGGTCATCGTCGGGTGGGTGCCGTAGACGATCGCGGTCGAGGTGTAGTCCGAATCGGGCGCGACCTTGCCGGCCGGGTGGATCATGAGCGAGTTCGAATCGCCGATGTCGACGTTGACGATGGGGGAAGCCTCGATGTTGGCGATCACCGGGTTGATGCCCCCTACGTGGGCCAGCAGCGGGCTCCCGAACTGCCCCAGGATGCCGATGTCGATGTTGCGCGCCGAGCGGACTGGTCCGATCAGGGCTGCGTCCTGGCATTGGAAGACGGCCGCGTAGCGGGTGATCCCGCCCTCCACCGGCTCCTCGTAGACGATGTCTGCCTTGTCGAGGCCGGACTGGGGCCGCGCCGCCGGGTAGTTGTCGATCTTCACCGCCATGGCCGGCCGCTGCGGGACCGTGCCCCCGGGGGCGGGCAACCCGGTGAGGGGGCAGAGCTGGGGCGGCGTCGTGGTGGTGGTCGGCTTCGGCTTGGGCGCCGCGCTGGGCTGCGCCGTCGACGAGCAGGCGCTGACCAGGAGCCCGGCGACGCCGGCGGACGCGAGCGCGCCCCAGGCGAACGGGCGGCGCCCGTAGGGGCGGCGGCGGTCGGTCTTCGCCATTTGGGGGCGCATCGTAGGGGGGTGGTGCCAAGAAGTGAAGTCGGGCGTGCTCAGGCCGACGGGGTGGCGGCGGCGCTGCCCGCCGCGGCGGCAGCCCCGGTGTAGACCTCGGACCAGTTCCCGCCCGAGCTGCCGTAGGAGCTGGCGGGGCCCAGCCCGAAGCGGCCGTACACGTTCTCCATGGCCCGGCGGATCACGTCCGTCACGCCGGGGAACGGGCCGGGGATCACCAGCGACGGGATGAGCCCGGTGGTCGAGAGCAGGGAAACGAAGCTGGCCGAGCCGCTGGCCAGGACGCCGCCGCCGTTGCCCGGGGCCGTGTAGTAGGTGATGTCGGACCAGTTCGACTGCCCGGGGATCGGCGAGTGTGCGAGCACGTCGAGGTTGCCCGGTCCGGGCAGCGACGGGACGTAGCGGTCGTACTCGCCCAGGATGACGTTGGGGAACGTGTCCCCGTCGGAAAGGTTGCAACCGTCGTAGAACCACGACGAGGAATCGGTGACCACCATGTCGGCCTTGGCGCCGACGGACTGGTACATCGATCCGATGAGGGTGGACTCGGGTTGGTTGACCGGAGCCATGTTCCAGTCCACCGTGGTCAGTTCCGGCTCCTGGAGCGCCAGCGGGTCCTCTGCGGCGTCCTTGTAGCAGACCTGCAGGCGGTTGGGCCCCACCGAGGACGGCTCCATCCTGATCTGCCGGTAGCAGGCATTGGCGCCGAGGAAGGCGAGGTTCACCCCGGCCTCGCTGGCCTGTGCGGCGGCCTGGCGCATGGGCGTGGACCAGTACTCGTCGTGGCCCAGGCTGAAGAGGCACTGGTGGTTGGCGAGCAGCTGGGGCCGGGTGTGCAGGTCGACGTCGGTCCAGTAGGTCAGGTCCAGCCCGAGGCTCTCGAGGTGCATGAGCAGGGGAAGCTCGTTGCCCACGAAGTCGGCGGCGCCCGAGGCCCAGGTCATGGGATAGGGGCGGTCGAAGGAGACCACGCGGGCCCGGGTGGCGAAGCTCTGGCCGCCTCCGGCGGTGGGGCCGTAGTAGAGGCTGTAGGCACCCCAGAGGTTGTAGGCCTGCCAAGTGGTCACGCTGTTCTGCAGGACGTAGGCCGCCGTGGAGGAGTCGTCGCGGATGGTCAGGGGGACGAACTGCTCCTGGCCGCCGTTGCCCACCAGCTTGAGCAGGTAGCACCCTGGTGGCCAGTCCTTGGTGATGTTGAGGGTGAGCGTCGGCGTCCACGGGCAGCGCACGGTGCCGAGCCCGGCGGTCACCTCTGGCGCCGGTTGCGACCCCGCGGCGACGAAGTCCGTCTGGAGGAGCAGTCGGCCTCCGAGGCCCTGGTAGTAACCCATCCGGTACGCCTGCAGCTGGACGGCGGACGCCGTGGTGTTGACGAACACGGCGACGTCGTCGCCGGGCACCGCGCTCACCTGGCTGGCGAACCCTTCGAGCGCGTGGTCGGGCTGGACGTGGTTGCAGATCCAGTCGAGCGTGCCCGGCTTGGCGTTCTCGGCGATCACCCAGTTGGCGGTCCTCACGACGACGCCACTGGACAGCGTGGTGTCGGCGATGGCCGTAACCTCTCGATGGTCGTGGCGACGGGCTCGGGCCGGGATGCGCGTGCGGCTGCTCGTGCGCACGAGGCGCCCGCCCGCGACGCCGGCGGCACCGAGCGCCGAAAGCTGCAGGAAGCGACGCCGGTCGATGCCCTGACGTGCCGATTCGCTGGCCGCAGCAGCGTGCTCGGGCCCCTCGTCCGAGAGATGGGCCTGCACGGGCGAGAGTCTAACGAACCCTCGTCGGGGGCTCGGGGTCACCTTCTCGCCTGCCTGGTCCGGCACCACCACCTACCATTCCGGCGTGAGCTGGGCCCGATCCCTCCCGGCGGCGCTGCGGCGCCCGCTGTCCCGCGTGGTGCACACGGTGTGGGACGGTGCCGCCGAGCTCGGCGCCATCGGGCCCGACGACCCGCGCGGGCGCCGCTTCGGGTACCTCGGACCCGGGGCCTGCCTGACCTTCCCGCAGGGCGCCCTGTTCAACGAGCATCTGGTGCGCATCGGCGGAGGCACCATCGTCGGCCCCGGGGCCTCCATCACCGCCGGGATGGCGCCGGGACAGGTGATGCCTACCGATCCGGTGGTGTCCATCGGGAGCCGGTGCCTCATCGGGCGCGGGTCGCACATCGTGGGGCACTGGGAGATCGTCATCGGTGACGACATCCAGACGGGCCCCTACGTGTACGTCACCGATCAGAACCATTCCTACGAGGACCCGGTGGAGCCGATCGGTCGGCAGTGGCCCCATGAAGCCGCCGTGCGGATCGGCTCGGGGAGCTGGCTCGGTGCCCACGCCATCATCCTCCCGGGCGCGCAGATCGGTCAGCACGTGGTGGTGGCGGCCGGCTCGGTGGTGCGGGGCGAGGTCCCGGACCGTTGCGTGGTTGCCGGCGTCCCCGCTCGCGTGGTGCGCCGCTGGGTCGACGGAGCCGGCTGGGTGGCCGAGAAGGACGTGCCGGTGCCGTGACACCGACCCAGGCGCCGTCGCCGCATCTGGTGACGGTGACCGGCCAGGACGCGCCCGGCATCGCACGAGAGCTCTTTGCCGCGCTGGCGGGGGCGCACGTCGAGGTCGACGACGTGGAGCAGGTGCGCGTGCACGGCCGGCTGCTGCTCTGCGTGGAGGTGCGCCTCCGCCCCGAGCGGGCCGATACGGTGCGCGACGTGTTGCGCCAGGCGCTGTACGGCGTCGGCGTCGAGGTGGCCGTCGAGGCCCTGGGCGAGACCGAGGTCGACCACGACGAAGAGACCAATCTGGTGACCGTCTTGGCCCCGCAGGTCGACGCCGCCACCCTCGAAGGCGTGGCGGGATGCGTGGCGGCGTGCGGCGGCAACATCGAGCGGATCGTCCGGCTTGCGGCCTACCCCGTGCACAGTTACGAATTGTCGGTGGCGGGCGCCGACCTCGAATGCTTGCGGCGCACGCTGCCCGAGGAGGCGGCCCGGCGTCAGGTCGACCTCGCCGTACAGCCGGCCGGCCTGCACCGTCGGGCCAAGCACCTCATCGTTCTGGACGCCGACTCGACGTTGTTGCAGGGCGAGGTGATCGACCTGCTGGCTGAGCGCCGTGGCTGCGGCGCCGAGGTGGCGGCGGTGACCGCCGCGGCCATGGCCGGGGACCTCGACTTCACCGAGGCGCTGCGCCGGCGGGTCCGGTTGCTGGCCGGGCTGACCGCCCACGATCTCGACGCGGTGCGGGAGGGGCTCGTGCTCGCCCCGGGCGCCCGCACGCTCGTGCGCACCCTGAAGCGGCTGGGTTACGAGATCGCCGTGGTGAGCGGGGGTTTCACCCAGGTGATCGAGCAGCTGGTCCACGAGCTGGGCATCGACCACCTGGCGGCCAACACCCTGGTCATGGAGGAGGGTGTCGTGACCGGGGATCTGGCCGGTCCCGTCGTCGACCGCGCGGGCAAGGCGGCGGCGCTGGCCGCGTTCGCCGCTGCCGCCGGTGTCCCGCCCGCTCGAACGATCGCCGTGGGCGACGGGGCCAACGACATCGACATGCTCGCCGCCGCCGGTTTGGGCATCGCCTTCAACGCCAAGCCGGTCGTCCGCCAGGCGGCCGACACGGCCCTCAACGTGCCGTACCTCGATGCCATCCTCTTCCTCCTCGGCATCACCCGCCGCGAGGTGGAGCTGGCCGACCGCCGAGACGAGCAACCCGAGCAGGTCCGGCAGGCCGCGGCGCACGACCGGGTCGGCTAGCTCGTGCGGGTCCGCCTGGGCTGGGGGAGCAGGACGGGCCGAATTCCCCACGAGCGGACTTTGGACCCTACGGGCGCCGTGCTCGAGCCGAGAGCATTAGAACCGAAGGAGTCCGGGCGGGGAACGTCGCGGACCGGTCAGCCTCGGAAAGGAGACGGGTGCGATGACGCTCACATCGGCTCCGTCCGGACCCGCCGGATCGGCGGAACAGTCGCCAGGCGTGGAGTCTGGCTCGGCGCGTACGGCGGCCAGGATGCACGCCCTGGGGCTCACCTCGGCTACGGGCCTCGTCATCGGGAGCATCGTGGGGACCGGCGTCTTCACCATGCCCGCGGTGTTGGCCGGGGCCGGCACGTCCGGGATCGTCGTGCTGGCAGTGATCGCGGTGGGGGCCATGCTCCTGGCCGTCCTGTTCGGTCAGCTCACCAGGCGCGTCCCCAACAGCGACGGCGGGCTCTACGCCTATTCGCGCCACGAGTTCGGTGATTTTGCCGGCTACCTGGTCGGATGGTGCTACTGGATCCAGTCCTGGGCCGGCAACGCGGCGATCGTGTCCTCCTGGGTGTTCTACGTCGACGCCTTGTTCAAGCTCTCGAACCCGAGCGGCACGGAGAACTGGTGCATCGCCATGGTCGGGCTGTGGGTGCCCGCGGCGGTCAACCTCGTCGGCGTGCGGCAGATGGCGTGGTTCCAGAACATCACCGTGGTGTTGAAGTTCCTCCCGCTGCTCTTCGTCGGCGTCGTCGGCTGGTTGTACGTGGAGAAGGCCCACTTCGGCCCCTTCAACGCGTCGGGCGGCAGCCTCTACAGCGCTATCGGGATCGCCGCCAGTGTCGCCCTGTTCTCGTTCATCGGGGTGGAGGCGGCGGCCATCACGGCCAGGCGGGTGCGCGACCCGCGGCGCAACGTCATGCGGGCGTCGGTGATGGGGACAGCAGCCAGCGCATTGCTCTACGTGTTGGTCACCGCCGCGGTGATGGGCCTGGTCCAGCACGGGACGCTGGTCAAGACCGGATCCCCGTTCGTCAACGCCTTCCAGTCCATGTTCCCGAACACGTCCTGGGCGGGACAGTTCATCGCGGGCATCGCGGTGATCTCGGGCATCGGGGCCCTCAACGGGTGGACGCTGATTGTCACCGAGACGTCGCGGGCCATCGCACAGGACGACATGTTCCCCCGGCCCTTCGCCTGGAGCGACCGGAAGGGGACGGCGTGGTTCGGCATCCTGGTCGGGACGGCGCTGCCCTCGCTGCTCATGCTGTGGCGCTACAGCACGAGCACGGGACTCACCGTGTTCACGTACCTGATCGACCTGACTGTCGTCACCGTGGCCATCCCCTACTTCATGTCGGCCATCGCGCAGCTGACCTACCTCGTCTCGCGGCGCCGCCGGGTCAACGGCTGGGCGCTCGCACGTGACCTGCTGGTAGCAGGGATCAGCGTCCTGTTCTCCATGTGGGTCACCTTCGCGTCGGGCTACCAGGTCGTCTACCAGGCACTGGTGGTGATCCTGGCCGGGCTGGTGCTCTACGCGTTCCTCAACGCCCGACGGCAACGGCTGGGCGAGGTGGCCGAGCCCGTCGACCTTCCCCCAGACGAGCCCGAGGGGGAGCCGGCCATCGAGGCAGTCACGGGCTGAGGTGCGCCTCGTCGTGGCGCTCGGGGGCAACGCGCTCCTCGAGCGAGGAGAGAGACCCGACGCCGAGATCGAGGAGCGTCACATCGCGCGCGCCGTTGCCACGCTCGGCCCACTGTGCGCGGCGCACGAGGCCGTGGTGACCCACGGCAACGGTCCCCAGGTAGGCCTGCTGGCCCTCGAGAGCGACGCCGACCCGGCCCTCAGCCGTGGGTATCCCCTCGACGCCCTCGGTGCGCAGACCCAGGGCATGATCGGCTACTGGCTGGCTCAGGGGCTGCGCAACGTGGTGTCCACGCGGGCATTCGTGGCGCTGGTGTGCCAGACGGTCGTGCACGGTGACGACCCCGCGTTTGCCGAGCCGTCGAAGTTCGTCGGCCAGCTCTACGAGAAGGCGGAGGCGGACCGGCTGGCTTCGGGGCGCGGGTGGGCCGTCCGCCCCGACGGGACGGGCTGGCGCCGGGTGGTGCCCTCACCACACCCGCGTGAGATCGTCGAGCTCCCCCTGATCGAGCGCCTGGTCGCCGAGGGATGCGGCGTCGTGTGCTGCGGGGGTGGGGGCATCCCCGTCGTGCGCCAGGCCGACGGGACCCTGCGGGGCGTGGAGGCGGTCATCGACAAGGATCGGACCGCCGCCCTCTTGGCCGAGCGCCTCGGGGCCGACGGCCTGCTGATCCTCACCGACGTGCCCGCGGTGGAGATGGGCTTCGGCACGCCCGCTGCCCGTGCCCTGCGCCAGGTCTCGGCGGCCGCCCTGCGGCGGCATGCGTTCCCCGACGGGTCCATGGGCCCCAAGGTGGAGGCCGCCTGCGACTTCGTGGAGGCGACGGGGGGCACCGCGGTCATCGGGCAGCTCGATGACGCCGCCGCGCTGGCCGCGGGTGAGGCCGGGACGGTGGTCCGCCCCGTGGCCTCAGCCGACGACGCACTGCTGGCGTAGGGCTTCGCCTGCCTGCCCCCGGGGAAAGGACGCGCTGCGAGCTGATGATTCCCCTCAGGTGATGTCGAGGCCGAGCATCTCGATGGCATTGCCCCGCATGATGCGGTAGACGTCCTCGTCGCTCAGTCCCTGCACCATCTTCTCGGCCACCGCCTTGGTGTCGGGCCAGGTCGAGTCGGTGTGGGGGTAGTCGGTCTCGAAGGTGATGCGGTCCGCGCCGATCACCTCCAGCGAGTCGAGGCCGTGCTGGTCGCGGAAGAAGCAGCCGTAGACCTGGCGGTGGAAGTAGGTCGACGGGGGCTCGGGAACGATGTCCTTGACCCCGCCCCAGGCGCGGTGCTCGCGCCAGACGTCGTCGGCCCGCTCGAGGATGTAGGGCAGCCACCCGATCTGGCCCTCCGAGTAGGCCAGGACCAGGCGAGGGAAGCGGACCAGCACGCCGGAGAACAAGAAGTCGCACAGCGACGACATGGCATTGCCGAAGCTGAGCGTGGCCCCGACCGCCACCGGCGCGTCGCCCGAGGTGGCGGGCATCTTCGACGAGGAGCCGATGTGCATGCACACCACCGTCCCCGTCTCCTCGCAGGCGGCGAAGAACGGGTCCCAGTGTCCGCTGTGGATGCTGGGCAGCCCGAGATGGGGCGGGATCTCGCTGAAGCACACGGCGCGCACGGCGCGCGCCGCGTTGCGCCGCACCTCGGTCGCCGCCTTGTCCACGTCCCACAGCGGGATGAGGCACAGCGGGAGGAGCCGGCCGGCGCTGTCCGCGCACCACTCCTCGACCATGAAGTCGTTGTAGGCCAGGACGCACGCCTCGGCCAGCTCCTTGTCCTTGGCCTCGAGGAAGGTCTGTCCGCAGAAGCGGGGGAAAGTGGGGAAGCAGAGGCTGGCGTCCACCCAGTTGGCCTCGTTGTCGGCGATCCGGGCCTTGGCGTCGTAACAGCCTGGGCGCATCTCGTCGTAGGTGATGGGCGACATCGTCATGTCGTCGCGGTCGAAGCCGACTGCGGCCACGTGCCGCTTGTTGATGTACACAAGGTCCTCGTAGACCCAGCAGTCCGCCACGGGGCCGTCGGGGTCGAAGGTCTGGCGGTAGGCGCCGCCTCCGATGTGCTCCATCTTGCCGATGCCGCGCCGCTCCACCTTGGGGCCGCGGTCACGGAAGCGGGCCGGCAGCCACGTGTCCCACAGGTGTGCCGGCTCCACGATGTGGTCGTCCACGCTGATGATCCGGGGCAGCGGGGTGGTGCTCCCGGGGCGGGCCGCCGTCTCGTCGGTGATCGGGTCGGCGGTCTCGTCGATGACGTCGGTCATGGCTGCTCCCGTTCCTGCATCAGTGTGGTCCCAGTGTGGTCGCGAAACCGATCAGCGGCGCCAGTCCGTCGAGCTCGGCGCTGACTTGGGCCTCGCCACCCGCCCGCACCCGCAGCACCACCTCGTCGACGCCCAGGTCGGCGTAGTGCTCCAGCTTGCCCCGGTCCGCGATGGTGCCGAAGGGGACCACGGACAGGGAGCCCGGGTCGCGCCCGGCCGCCTCGGCCCGCGCCCGCAAGCGGGGGACGGCCTCGGAGAGGCCCCGGCCACCGATGGGGATCCAGCCGTCGGCGTACCCGGTCACGGCGGCGAACACGGTGTCGGAGGCGCCACCTCCGACCAGGGTGCGCACCCGAGGTCGCTGGACCGGTTTCGGCCAGGACCAGGTGGGTGCGAAGTCGACGAACTTGCCGTGGTACTCGGCCTGCTCGTCGGACCAGATGCGGGCCATGGCCTCCATGTGCTCACGCACCACCGCGTGGCGCCGGGTGAAGTCGACCCCATGGTCCTCGGCCTCGGCGCGGTTCCAGCCGAAGCCGATGCCGAGCGTCACCCGGCCCTCCGAGAGATGATCGAGCGTGGCCACCTGCTTGGCCAGGACGATGGGGTCGTGCTGGGCCACGAGCAGGATGCCGGTACCTAGGCCGAGCCTCGTCGTGACACCGGCGGCGGTGCCCAGCGCCACCAGCGGGTCGAGGGAGCGCTTGTAGACGTCGGGGTCCACGCCCTCCACCAGGCCCGGCGGGGTGTCCTCGCGCACGGGGAGGTGGGTGTGCTCGGGCAGCCAGAGCCCGTCGAACCCGCGCTCCTCGCAGGCGACGGCCAAGGTGGCGGGGGAGACGTCGCGGTCGGTGAGGGAGACGGTGATTCCGAGGCGCACGGTCAGGTGCCCAGCGCCGGCCGGCTGGCGAAGCCGGCCAGGGTGCCTTGCGCCGCCGCGCCGCCAAGCAGCGCGCCGAACGCCGCTTGCTCGCGTCGGTTGGCCTTGGCCACCGCGTCGCGGCGCGCCGCCCGCATCAGCGAGACGCTGGCGCGGGTGGCGCCGCGGGGGAAGGCGGCGATGCGCGCCGCCAGGGCGACGGTCTCCTCGACGACGATCCCGGGCGCACACACCTTCAGCGCCAGGCCGAGCTCGACCAGCTCCACAGCGTCGACCCAGTCGGAGGTGAGCAGCACTCGGGCCGCCCGCTGGTGCCCCATGGCGGCCGGGAACAGCAAGCTGCTCGCCGCCTCGGGGGGCACGCCCAGCTCGGTGAAGGGTACGCGCAGGCGGGCTTCGGCGTCGACCAGGACGAGATCGCAGTGGGCCAGGAGGGTGAAGCCGAGTCCTACCGCCACGCCGTTCACGGCGGCCAGCAACGGCACCGACAGGCTGTTGACGCAGTCGAGCAGCCCGGTGAACCCCTGGCCTGCACCCTGCACCGCCGTCCCGGTGGCGATGGCGGCCATCTCGGCCAGGTCCTGACCCGAGGTGAAGCCCTTGCCCCGCCCGGTGAGGACGACGGCGTTGACCGACTCGTCGCTGTCCGCCGCCCGGAGAGCTTCGGTGACCTCGAGGTACATGGTGGTGTCGAAGGCGTTGCGGACCTCGGGGCGGTTGAAGGCGATCAACCGGACACGGGGCGCCGCGTCCTCGACCTCGATGCGGCTCACGTCGCTCACGGACGCTTCCGCACCTTCGGGTCGCTCGGCTCCACAAGGTCGCTCGGCTCCACAAGGCCGCTCGGCTCCCTTGGGCCGCTCGGCCGGGACGCCTGGTGGCGAGCGATCACCTTCTCGGCCGTCGAGTAGAGACTGGTCGAGATGGGCCAGCCCACGTAGTGGGTCAGGTGCACCACCACCTCGCGCACCTGCTCGGGGGTCAGCTCGCCGCGCCGCAAGGCGTTGTCGAGCTGGAGCTCCAGTACGTCGGGTTTGTCCTGCGCGGCGATGGCACCGATGATCAGGAGGCGCCGATCGCGCAGGTCGAGCGTGTCGTCGGTCCACACCGAGCCGAAGAGGTGGTCGACCAGCATTTCGCCGTAGCGGCCGGGTGTGGTGGCGGGGTCCATGGCGAAGCCGTAGACCTCCTGCATCTTGGCCATACCGGCAGCGCGACGCTCGTCCGCGTCGGCGCTCACGCCGGGTCTCCGACTGGTCGCTCCACCATGACCTCCTTCCGGGCGGGCTAAGCGCCGGCAGCCCGACCCTACTCAGGCGGCTCGGGCGCCAGCACGTGCGCCGGGGTGGCTCGTCCTCAGCCCGGCAACTGACTCGTCTTCTGACCCCTCTTCCTCTCGGCGATTGAACGGTCTCGTATACGAAGCGCCGGGCGGGCGTATACGCCGCGGACCCGGCTGAATCCGCCCCAGGTGCTCCGAGACCGCATATACGCCGCGTGATTGGTGCGCCCGCGCGCGCCCTATACGGCTCGAAAGAGGTGCCGGGAGCGCCGGATCGGAGGCGGCGGGGCTGCTATGCGTCGTCGTCGGAGAACCCGAAGATACGGTTGCAGCGGCGTTCGGTCATCTCGGCCACGGGGAGAGCCATGCCCAGTGCCGCGCCCAGCTCGAGCGCGGCAGCCAGGTCCTTGCGAGCGAGGTCGGCTCCCGACCGCAGCGGCCGCAGGAGAGCCGCGTCGGTCTCCTCGGGCCAGGGCTCGGTCGTGGTGCGGAACATCAGGCGGGAGGCGCCGCCGACCCACTTGTCGCTTTGGCGGACGGCTTCGCCCAGCTTGGGCAGGTCGATCCCGGCTGCCTCGGCCAGCTCCTGCGCTTCGAAGGCGGCCAGCCACGAGCCGTAGGAAATCATGTTCCGAGCCAGCTTGGCCGCCAGCCCGGTCCCCGGCGGACCCATGTGGAGGACCAGGCTGCTGATGGCGTCGAGCACCGGGCGGACCCGGTCCACCTCCTCGGCGGTGCCGCCGATCATGCACACGAGCTCACCCTCGGCCGCAGCCACCTTGCCTCCGGTCACCCCGCAGTCGACGACAGTGACCCCGTGTGCCGCCCCCTCCGCCCGCAGCTCGAGCACGGTCTCCCGGCGCACGGTGCTGATGACGACCACCGAGGTCCCGGGCGACGCTCCGGCGAACACGCCGTCGGGGCCCTGGAGCACGGAGCGGACCTGGGCGTCGTCGAAAACAACGACGAGGATCACGTCGCTGCCGGCGGCGAGAATCGCCGGGGTCTCCGCCACATGGGCCTCCTTTCGGAAGGGTGTGGTGGCCTCTTCGCGGACGTCGCAGACGGTGAGTGCCACCCCCCGCTCCATGAGGCTGGTGGCCAGCCCCTTCCCGATGACGCCCAGGCCGACGATCCCGGCGTGTGGGGCATGCCACGCCCCACCATCTGTGTTGTCGGACACCTCCGACCTCCCCTGTAGGCAAGTGCTCCGGTCGCCGGGCACTCGATCCGCGCTGTGGGCTCGAAGGTAGTTTGACGCCCACGAGATCATTCGGGCAGACATCGAACGCGTGCACTCTGTACCCGTCCATGGCTTCGCGGCCGTGGAGGAAAGCAGTTACCCTGCGCAGGTGTCAGCTCCAGATGCGCATCCCGAGCGCCGCCCCGCTGCCATCACCGGCGCCTCGTCGGGCATTGGTGCCGAGACGGCGCGCCTGCTTGCCCGAAGCGGCAACCCGGTGGTCCTCGGGGCCCGGCGGGCCGAGGTCTGCGAGGAGATCGCGGCCGAAATCCGCGCCGAGGGTGGGGAGGCGGTGGCAGTTCGCCTCGACCTGGCCGAGCCGGGCTCGATCGCCCTCTTCGCAGAGGAGGCCACGGCGGCCTTCGGGCCAGTGGAGATCCTGGTGTCCAACGCGGCACGGATCCAGTTGGGTTCGGCCCTGGAGACCGAGCCGGAGGACTTCGAGGAGATCCTGCGCGTCAATGTTGGCGGAGCCCAGCGCCTCGTGCGCCACTTCGGCCCAGGCATGGTGGCGCGGGGGAGGGGTGATCTCGTCTTCGTCACCTCCGACGTGGTGGTCCACCCGCGGCCGCGCATGTCGGCCTACGTGTCCTCGAAGTGGGGCCTCGAGGGGTTCGTCACCACCCTGCAGATGGAGCTCGAGGGGACCGGGGTGCGCGCCATCACGGTGCGCCCGGGCCCGACGCTGACCGGCATGGGCTCGGACTTCGAGCCTGAGGAGACCGGCGAGGTGCTCAAGGAGTGGACGCGCTGGGGCCTGGTCCGCCACGGCGGCCTGCTCCGGCCCGAGGGCGTGGCGCTGGCCATCGCCCACGCGGTGGCCGCCCCCCGGGGTACGCACCTGAGCGTGGTCGAGGTGCAGCCCGAGGCACCTGTAGCGCCGGGCCCGCCCTGATCGCCGGCAGGTCCGGCCGCGCGCAGACCCGCCGCGTCGGGCGGGCCGTCAGCCCTGCCACCCGTGGCGCAGCAGGTTGGCGAGGTCCTGGGCCTCCTGCGACGGTGTGATCTCGGCCGGGAACTCGAGGTGGGCCAAGCCGTCCTGCGAGTAGGCGAGGACGTAGCCGGCATGGACCACCTCGTAGCTGCCGCCCGCCTCGGGGACGTGCTCGGCGAACGAAAGGGGGAGCCCGACCTCCTCCTCGGCTTGCCGGATCTGGGTGATCGAACCTGTGAGCCCCACGAACACGGGATCGAAGTGGTCGAGCCAGGTGCGGATGACCAATGGCGTGTCGCGGGCCGGGTCGGTCGTCACGAACACGACGTTGACCCGGGTGCGGTCCGCTGCTGGCAGCTTGCTGATCGCCGTGGCGGCGGTGAACATGTTGAGCGGGCAGAGGTCGGGGCAATGCGTGTAGCCGAAGTACACCAGCGTGACCTGCTTCGAGGTCGCGGTCGCGATGTCGTAGGGCGCGCCCGACGTGTCCACCAGCGTGACGTCGGGCTTCTCGTACCCCTTGGCGAAGAGCAGCGCGCCCGGGTACGTCGAGTTGGTCTCCGCCGGCCCGCCGACCTGTGACACGGTGGCGTTGCCGCTCGGGCCCGGCGAGGCACACGCCGCAAAGGACAGGGCGGCGACGAGGGTGCCGACCGAGGCCCACACAAGGCGGGCGGCGGCCGGCCAGCGACGACGCCCCTCAGCTCGACGCATTGCCCTTGATGGTCGTGCCCGCCGGAGAAACGAGATACCAATCGGTCCCGATCCCTTGGCCGCGGGTGTCGCCCGGGTGCAGATCCCCGGCGAAGGTGTAGAGCGGATGCCCGCCCAGCGTGACCTGGGGCACGCCGCCAGCGCCGCTGATCACCGACAACGCCCCGGTGATGCCCGGCGCTGCGGTCGGCGCGTTGGGCACTTCGAGCGGCGGCCAGTCGACCAAGCACCACGACGCCTGACATGCGCTCGAGGTGGGGGTGTCGTCGGTGTAGTCGTAGAGGACCTGCCCCTCGCTGTCGGCGACCGCCGGTCCCCACTTCGTGTCGACGATGCTGAGCGTTGTCGCCGCTGGGTTGCCGTACGTCGGCAGGTGGGCGCGGTAGGACGTGGCGGTGAGCCCGGTCGGCGTCATGGCCCACCACAGGTTCCCCACGCCGTTGCCGCGGATCTCGCCGGGAGTGTCGCCGGAGAACGTGTAGAGCGGCCGGCCGTCCATGGTCAGCTGCCGGCCGTGGCCGAAGCGGTTCACGGTCCCGATCCGGCCCGTGATGCCGCCTCCCACTCGGACGTGCCCCTTGGCCATGGCCGGGACCCAGTCGTTGGCGCAGTCACCGGTGCAGGCGCTCGGTGCACTGGTCAGGAGGTCGTCCACGAAGACGTAGAGGGTCAAGCCGGCGCCGTTGGCGACGACGGGTCCGGCGGACGTGTGCGCGACGCGCACGACGCTCGTCGGGCCAGAGCGCGGGGTCGCGCTCGACGGGGTCGCGCCAGCCACCGGGTGGGCGCCCAAGAGGAGGGTCCACACGGCGGCGAGGGCGGGTGCCGCCCGCCGTGCGTGCGCCCGCACCGGGGGGATCCGCGCTCCGGGCGGGGCGGGTGAGCCTTCTCGAGGCGGCAGGCTCGTCCTGTGAGCGCTCATTACGACGAATCGTAGAATGAGCGCTGCGGCAGGGGTCGTCGCCCTGACGTGCCAACATTGCTTGCCGTGGCCACCAGACGGGCGCCCGCGGTGGCCGGATGTGGTCGGCCGGAAGAGGTCGGCTGCCGTCAGACGGCGAGCAGCAGGGCGACGGGGGCCGACAGGAGCACCAGCACGGCCCCGGTGACTCCGACGAGGATGCCCCCCGGCCGCCGGCGCTGGGCGAGTAGTCGCTCCACCCGGCGCGTCACGAGCCCTCCGGTGAGCCCCAAGGTGCAGCTGGGCAGGGTGCCAGCCGTGGCCATGGAGACCAAGGCCGAGGCGAGGGTGCCCCGGTCCTGGCTCCGGGCGGCATAGTCGTCGGCCGCCATCTCGAGGAGGCCGGCCACCGACGAGGGAGCGAGCCGAGCGTAGGGGATCAGGGCGAAGACCTTGCTGATGCAGACCAGGGGAAGCATCACCAGCCCGTGCCGCTCGTGGGCATGGCCGCGCTCGTGGGCCACCACCGCCTCGAGCTGGGTGTCGTCGAGGAGCTCGAGGGCACCGGCACTGATCACGATCCGCGGCCGGATGCCCGGTACGCAGTAGGCGACCGCGGTGGAATGGTCGAGGACGGCCGCTCCGGTGTCGTGCGTGTGGAGTGACAGCAGGTCCACCAGGTGCCGGTGCCGGGCCCGCGTCGTCGAGATGCGCAGGATGACGGACCCGAGCAGGAACACCAGAACGACGACGAGATCGGCGGCCAGGGTGAGCCCCAGCGCGTCGGGCAGCCCAAGGCCGGTCAGCGGGTGGCCCGAGGCCAGGCTCCCGACGAGGTCGGACACCCCACCGGCGAAGCCAGCGTGGTAGCGCTCGACGGCCAGACAGAGCCCGGCGCCGATCCCCGACAGCACGGCGCTGGTGCCAAGGGCCTGCCAGAGCGCCACGGCGGCGCGCGGGGCGTCGTCGACCCAGCGGGCCCTCGCCAACGCCGAGCTGGCGGGCCCGAGCAGTGCCGCGGCCAGCAGAACCAGTCCGGCGGCGACGGCGTAGAGGCTCACGGGACTGGCGCGCGCGACGCGTCCAGCGCCTGGCGCAGAATCTGGGCCTCGTCGGGCGATACGGTCTGCGCGAAGCGCACCAGGACCGCGTTGCGGTCCTCGGCGCTTCCTAGCTCCTCGAGCATGAGCGACGCCGTGTAGGACTCCCGGCTGGCCGCGGCGCGGAAGGTGTGCACCTTGCCCTCGTTGGAGCGCTCGACGAGCTTCTTGCGCCGCAGGCGCTCGAGGATCGTGAGGACGGTTGTATAGGCGCGGTCGGGCAGCCTGTCGGCGATCTCACGACCGGACAGGGAACGCTCGGGGCAGTCCCACAGGACGCCCATCACCCTGCGCTCCAGCTGGCCCAGCCCCATGCGTACCGCCTCTCCTCGTCGCGACCGTCCTCGCTCCGTCGCCGGGAGTGTACTCCTACGCGGTGTAGAAGCGACAGGGTGGGCAGTCGGGGTCCGCCGGGTTTGGTTCCTGACGCCGGGCTCAGGCCACGGCCCCCTCGGGTGGCGGGTACGTCAAGGTGGCGTACGTCGTCGTGCAGAACACGATGAACGTCAGCACGTGCACCCCCGTGCACCACAGGCAGATGGCGTCGATCGAGAACAGCTCGCGGTAGAGCAGATACAAGATGGTGCACAGCCCGACGACGGCCCAGGCGAGGCGCCCGTAGCGGACGGTTGGCTCCGGGCGCCTCCACACCGGGGGGAGCTGGAGCACCAGCATCACGGCGAAGAACAGCAAGCCCAGCAAGGCGACGGGCACCCCCAGCACCTCAGAGTACGAGCTCGTGGTGACCTTCAGGCAGTTGATCGTGCCGTTGTCCGCGCAGGCCAGGCTGCTCGACGAGGTGTAGTGCTCGAACGTGAGGTACCCGGCGACACCGAGCCCGAGCGCGCTGCAGACGGTCCCGACCAGGGCGGGCCAGCGAGGGAACTCGTCAGGCATGGGCTACTACGAGCACACGTCGGCCGGCTGGTCGTGCGTCATGGTGGTGCAGATGGTCTTGATCAGCTGGTTGGCGCTGGCGTCGATGTCGGCCCCGGCGGTGGTCGCGTTGTTCCCGACTTGCGCCGCCACCTGATCGAAGGTGAGACCCTGGAGGTCGGCAAAGGAGTACTGCGCCGAGGGCAGGATGGCCTTGCCTGCGAAGTTGACGTACGGGAACGAGCCGCCGTTGCCGCTTTGCCACAGGTTGAGCTCCGCCTCGGTCGGCGTCTCCAGGGCGACGTAGTTGTTGCCGCTCGAGTTGAGGTAGTTCGTGTAGACCTCCACCGGGTTGAAGGCCAGGTACGGACTGGAGTACTTCGTGCGGTAGTACGTGAGCGTGGGGATGTTCCCGTCCTGTGTGGCCGAGTGGATGCGACCCGGTTCGGGGTCGAAGGTCCCGAACTTCGTCAGGGCGACGTACATCGCCCACCGTTCCGCCGCACAGTGGGGGCAGTACTCGGCACCGATGTACAACAGCTGCGGCTTGCCGTCGGTGGTGAGCGCCTTTCCGCTCGCGGACTGGGGCGTCGTGAGGATGCCCGTGGTCGGCGCGCTGCGCAGCGTCGAGAGCGGCACGGACGAGAGCTTGGCCAACGTGGCGGCCGGGATCGGCGTGCCTCCCGGCGGCGAGGGCTGGTCGGCCGTGCTCGAGGTGCTGCTGCCGCCGCCGGCGAACTTGACGATCAGCAGCACGGCGACGACCGCGATCACCAGGCCGATGGTCACGAACGCGTAACGCTTGTTGCGTTCCTGGCGAGCCAGGCGGGCCTCTTCTTCCTTGCGGGCCTGGCGCTCGGCGAAGCGCGTCGTGGCGGCGGTCTTCTTGGCGCCCTTCTTGGCTCCGGTGCCTCTCGGGCCTGTGCTCTTGCTGCCGCCGTTCTTGGCGGCGTTCGGCCCGGAGCCCTTCTTCGACTGGGACCCTGGGCGGGTACTGGGGTTCGGCATGGCAATTCTCCGTTTTGTCGGGGGAGCCCGTCAGCACCTGCTCACGGTGAGCCGAGGGCGCTGCGGCTAGTCGATCTCTGCGCCGATTGCGTCTGACACAGGGATGTCGGCGCGTCGCGGCGGGGGGTTTACGCGGGCAGCGGCTGCTGCGGCGGCCGTTGCAGGTCGAACGGTGAGCCCGCAGGCAGGGCGAAGGTTGCCGTCCGGGTGCGGCGCCAGGCGCGCCGCAGCGGGAGGATCACGGCGGCCGCCAGGAGCATGCCCGTCACCGCCACGGTGGGGACGGTACCCGAGGAGGTCGTTGAACCCCGATTGCAGGAAACGGCGGCGCACTCGCTGCCACCGGGGAGCGGGACGACGGCTTCGGCGGCGGCCAGACGACCGGCGAGCGGAGCCTGCGACAACATCGACCCGGGCGCGAGGAGGCCCAGCGTCACCGCCGCTGCTGCGGCTAGGACCCAGCGCCACGCAGGAGCCACCGGTCCAGGCTACGCCCTGGAGCAGCCTGGACCGGCGCGGCGGTCCGAGTCGGTGACCAGGGCGTGTCCCGTCGGTGAAAACGCCGGTGCCAACCCCTAAGTTGGGTGTGACTCGCCGATCGCGTCGGGCGAGGAGACCCCAAGACCCTGAGCGAGGAGGTCACTGGTGCCCGCACCCGAAGAGGCGCTCACCGCCGCGAACGTGACGTTCGAAGGCCACCAAGGGGCGCTGATCAACGCCTACCAGGCCGTGCCCGCCGGGGACGGGCCCTTCGGGGGCGTCCTCGTGATCCACCACCTGCCGGGCTGGGACTCGGCGACCAAGGAGATCACTCGGCGCTTCGCTTCCCGGGGCTACAACGCCATCTGCCCCAACCTCTACGCACGGCAGGGCTTCGACGTGGACCCTGACGACGCGGCCGCAGCGACTCGCGAGGCCGGCGGGATCTCCGACGAGCAGTTCGTGGGTGACGCCGCCGGTGCCGTCGCCGCCCTCCGTGCGCTCCCCGGCTCGAACGGCAAGGTCGGCGTGATCGGCTACTGCTCCGGGGGCCGCCACGCCTTCCTCACCGCAGTGAGCCTGGACGTCGACGCAGCGGTCGACTGCTACGGCGCCTTCGTGACGGGCACTCCGCCAGATGGCTTCCCGCTCCGTGTCACGCCGCTGGTTGACCGGACGCCGCAGTTGGCCTGTCCGCTCCTCGGGCTCTTCGGCAACGAGGACCACTTCCCAGACCCGGCGCAGGTCGACGAGCTCGAGGCTGCGCTGGAGGCGGCCGCGAAGACCTACGAGTTCCACCGCTACGACGGCGCCGGCCACGCCTTCTTCAACGTCGACCGGCCCTCTTACCGGGCCGAGGCGGCCACCGACGGCTGGCAGCGCATCTTCGAGTGGTTCGGTCGCTACCTGGCAGGAGGTTGACCATGTGCTCCTATCTCACCGTCCCCACCGAGATCGTCGGCAGCGCCAAGGGCGCGCAGGGGTGGTTCTCGGTCACCTCGGCGCAGGTGTACTTCGACCATCCCTACCACGCGCCCTTCGACCACACTCTGAACATCGACTTCGCCGACCCCTCGCGCGGGCCGGGGGCGCGGGTGGCCGTGGAGCTGAGCGCGGAGTCGGCACGTCGCCTGGTCGAGAGCATCGAGGCGGCCTTGGCGGCCGCTGGGCCTACCGCGACCTGACCGTCTGGTGCCCTGCAGTCGCAACGTCGGGCATCCGTAGTGACCGTTGCCTCGTGATCAGGCCCGCCGGACCGGCGGCGGGGGTGCACCTGTCATGGGCACAAGCGCCCGCGTCGGTGCAGGCCTGGGCGGCGAGAGTCGGGGGCGGGCCGCCGGCCTTGGTCCGCGACCAGCGAGGCGGCTTCTCGCCCGGCGCCGTTGCCGTGCTCGAGTGCCCCCGAGGCTCGATCTTCGTCAAGGCGGTCGGTGCCGGTCTTAACCCCGACTCGCCCGACATGCACCGGCGCGAGGCCGCGATCTCGATCGCGCTGCCCCGGGCGCCGCTGTTTCCGCTCTTGCTCGACACTTACGACGACGGCGACTGGGTGGCGCTGGCCTTCGAGGGCGTCGACGGGCGGCCGCCCACGCACCCGTGGGACCCGGCCGAGCTCGAGGCCGCTACCGACGCACTCAGCCAGCTGCACCACCTCCTGACCCCGAGCCCGGTGCGCGCGGCGGTCCCGGCGACGGAGCGGTTGGCCGGGCTCTTCGGCGGGTGGGGAGCCATGGCGTCGTCCGGCGCCGTCCCCGACACGTTGGATCCATGGGCCCGAGGCCACCTCGACGCGCTGGCCGCGCTCGAAGAGCGCTGGCCCGAGGCGCTGGCCGGGGGCACCCTGCTGCACTCCGACGTGCGCTCCGACAACCTGCTCGTTACGCCGGACGGTGTGGTGTTCGTGGACTGGCCGCACGCGTGCATCGGAGCGCCCGTCTTCGACGTCGTCGCCTGGGCGCCGTCGGTCGTGCTCGAGGGTGGCCCCGAGCCCGAGGCGTTGCTGGCGCGCCACGCGCTCTCGCGCGACGCCGATCTCGACGCGGTCGCCGCGCTGGTGGCAGCGTTCAGCGGGTTCCTGGTGCTGTCCTCGTTACGCCTCGCGCCGCCGGGCCTTCCCACCCTGCGCGCCTTCCAGGCTGCCCAGGGCAAGGTGGCGCTGCGCTGGCTCGAGCGCCTCACTGGCTGGTGACGACCGGAGCGGCCGCGGCGATCACCACACCCGGCCATTAGGTTGCGCACCATGCGCTTCGGACTGCAGATCCCGAACTTCTCTCCCGATGAGCCCCCCGGCACTCTCTTCGACGGCGTGGTGAAGATGGCCACGGCGGCCGAGGAGTCCGGCTTCGACTCGGTCTGGGTGATGGACCACTTCTACCAACTGCCCCCGATGGGTGGACCGAGCCAGCCGATGCTCGACAGCTACACGCTGCTCGGCGCCTTGGCGACGCAGACCGCCCGCGTGCGGCTCGGCGCCATGGTGACCGGCGTCACCTATCGCAACCCGGCCCACCTGGCCAAGATCGTCACCACGCTCGATGTGATCAGCGGGGGAAGGGCCATTCTGGGCATCGGGGCGGCGTGGTACGACGTCGAGCACGAAGGTCTGGGCTTCGACTTTCCGCCGGCGGGGGAGCGGCTCGACCGTCTCGAGGAGGCCCTGCAGATCTGCCGCGCCATGTTCACGGAGGAGACGCCGTCGTTCGAGGGTCGCCACTACCGCATCCGCGACGCCCGCAATGTGCCAGCGCCCGTCCAGCCGGGCGGTCCGCCCATCTTGGTCGGGGGTGGCGGGGAGAAGCGGACGCTGCGCCTGGTGGCGCGCTACGCCGACATGACCAACATCACGGGCGACCCGGGCACCATCGCCCACAAGGTCGGCGTCCTGCGCTCGCACTGCGCGGAGGTCGGGCGTGACCCGGACGAGGTCACGGTGACGCGGCTCAGCACCCTCGTGCTGACCGAGAGCCCGGACGAGACCGGTGCGATCCGGGACCTCCTGCGGGAGGTGACCGGGGGAGAGCCGACCGGCGCCGACATCGGCACGGCCGACGAGTTGGCGGACCGGACGCACGAATTGGCGGCAGCGGGCGTCGACTACTTCGTGTTCAACATGCCGACCGGGACACCCGACATGGTACGCCGGGTCGGCGACATCCTGGTCGCTCCGTTCGGCAACTGACTCACCCGCCGTCCGGTTCGTCGTGCGGTTCGTCGTGCGGTTCGACGTCCGGTTCGACGTCCGGTCGCCGTCCGGACCGGCAACCGCCGGGGCGGCAACCGCCGGGGCGGCGCAACTGGCCCGGTTTTGCTGGCGCAGTTGCGGCTAACGCTTGGGGGCGATGACAGCCTTGAGCTCGTAGAGGACCCGCTCGAACTCGGTCGAGCGGCTTCGTCGCGCCGCGTCCGCGGACGCGAGCTGCTCGCCGGTGGGCTGCTGGCCGCCCGATCGCAGGAGGTGGTCGGCCTCGATGGCGAAGGCCAGGCCGCGCAGGCTCTGCGCGCAGCGGGTGCAGAGCTCGGCGTGAGCCGGCTCGGGCGCCGTGGCCGCGGCCTGCTCGAGACCGTCGACGGCTTCGTCGACGCGGACGGCGACAGACGCCCGCCGTTGCTCGTCGTCTTCGGGCGTCTGTGAGAGCACGAGGTCGCGGGCCAGCTCGGCTGCCGCCACCGAGGGTGCCACCATGCGGTCCCAGTCAGCCTCGCGCCCTTGGCGGCGCACCCGGGCCAGGAGCAGCGCGACGAGGACAACGGCTACGACGATGACCACGGCGAGGAGGACCCAGCCCCATGTTTTCGAGCTCGACGTTGACGCCGGCGCCGTGGTCGTCGTGGTGGTGGAACTCGTCGACGACGTCGTGGTTGGGTGAGCCGTGGTCGTCGTCCGCGGCGCGGTCGTCGTCGTGGTCGGCGCGGTGGTTGGCGGCACCGTTGTCGTCGTCGGCGCGGTGGTTGGCGGCACCGTTGTCGTCGCGGGTGGCGCGGTCGTCGTGGTGCTCTGGGCCCATGCGCTGCCCACAAGGGTGCCGAGTGTGATCGGCCCGCAGGCGAGTAGGGCGACGACGGCTGTCGCCGCCGCCAGGCGGTGACCTGCGCGCGTCATGAGCGCAGCCTACGTAGCGGCGTCCTGCGGGATGGGGATCTCCTTGGGATGGGGATCCCCATCGCCATGGCCCCACACGGCCCAGTAGGGTCACAAACGCTGGGTGCCGCGGGCACCGTTCTGCGAGGGAGGGCCGCATGCAACTCGACGTCCACGTACCCCGCTTCACCTGGCCCGGTGGTCCCGGGGCCATCGGGCCCACATTCGCCCAGTTGGCGCAGACCGCCGAGGGGATCGGGGTGCGCACCCTGTCCGTCATGGACCACTGGTTCCAGATGGAGATGCTCTGGCCGGCAGAGGAGCCGATGCTCGAGGGCTACACGACCCTCTCGTTCGCGGCCGCCAAGACGGAGCACCTTCGTTTCCGCATGCTCGTGGGCGGCGTGACCTACCGGCATCCGGGCTTGTTGGCCAAGACCATCACGACGCTCGACGTTCTCTCGGGAGGCCGAGCCGAGCTGGGCCTCGGCGCGGCCTGGTACGAACGCGAGCACCGGGGCCTGGGTGTCCCGTTCCCACCGTTGCGCGAGCGCTACGAGCGACTCGAGGAGACGATCCAGATCTGCTTCCAGATGTGGAGCGGGGACAACGGTCCTTATGAGGGAAGGCAGTACCAGCTGGCCGAGACTCTGTGCTCGCCGCCACCCGTCAGCACGCCCCGGCCGCGCCTGCTCATCGGCGGCGGCGGCGAGCACAAGACGCTGCGCCTCGTCGCCACCTACGCGGACGCGTGCAACATCATCGGCGACGTGGCCACCGTCACCCACAAGGCGGACGTCCTCCGGCGCCACTGCGAGGACGTCGGCCGCGATCCGTCGGAGATCGAGGTGACCGCACTGACCGGACTGCCCGAGGAAGCCGGCTCCGACGCCATCGTCCGCGAGGCAGAAGAATTCGCGGCTGCCGGCGTGCAGGCCCTGGTGGTGCGGTCGACGGGCCCCGAGCCGTCGCGGTGGCTCGAGGAGACGTGGGGACCGGTGGTGCCCCGGCTGGCGGGCATCGGCTGATCGTCGGTGGCTACGCCGCGAGCGTCCGAGCCGCGCACGCAAGCCGCGAAGAGGTTCGAAGCCCCGGCCCTGCTCCTGTCGGTGCCGACCTGGCTCAGCGTGGGTGACCGTGCCTCGTCTGGTCCGTTATGTTGCAGTCCCGGGCCGCTAGCTCATCGGGAAGAGCAGGGGACTTTTAATCCCAAGGTGCCGGGATCGAGACCCGGGCGGCCCACCAGTTCAGAAGTGGTTTTTGCTTCCGCCAGCTCCTCCAAATAGGCTAGACCCAACAGCTTACCCAACAATTCTTGGAAGAGTCTGGAGGGCGCCATGCCAGGGAGCATGCGGGAACGCCAGCCGAACGTGTGGGAACTGCGGGTGTTCCTCGGCCGCGACGACAACGGCAAGGTCCGGCACGCCAATCGGACTTTCCGCGGTGGCAAACGCATGGCCGAACGCGAGCTGTCCCGTCTGGTCGCAGCGGTGGACAACGAACCGGTTCCGCCGCCGGTCGTCGACGGAGCCCGATG
>Ga0187784_10000246_pt1 | contig 37838 bp, 35 predicted proteins | sample 1015_SJ02_MP15_2_FD_132964 | JGI IMG/M metagenome (GOLD analysis project Ga0187784, IMG submission 132964) | Tropical peat soil microbial communities from peatlands in Department of Meta, Colombia - 1015_SJ02_MP15_20_MG | ecosystem: Environmental > Terrestrial > Soil > Wetlands > Peat | place... | reverse complement strand
TTCGGCTGGAGCAGGCCTGCGCGATCTTCGGGCTCGGGAAGTCGGACCTGCTGCGCCGGCTCGTGCGCGCGTCGATCGACGTCGGCCCCGCGCTCAGCGTCGAGAACGGCAAGGCGCTCGCGGCGACCACCCGTGAGCTGCGCGCCTGCGGGCGCAACATCGCGCAGATCGTCAAGGGCATAAACCTCGGCTATGCGCCGCAGCTTTCGGACGACAAGGAGCTGTTCGTCGCCACCCACCGGGCGCTCTCCGAGATCAACGCGCTCGTCCACGAGATGACCGTCGCCTATGGTGCGCGGGTTCGGCGCGTCGCCGGTTTGAAGGCTTTGCCGGAGACGGAGGGCTCATGAGCAAGGCGCAGACGAACATCCGCGCCTTCCTGGCGCTCGAGATGAACCGGCTCGCGGCCGCGGCGGAGGCGGCGCGACGCTCCCGAGCCTCGAGAGACAGGCAGGGGCTCGGGGAGCGGCCCGTCGAGAGTTTTCTGGCGCGAAGCGCCTCGGCTGCCTCATCGGAGCATTTGCGCGTTTCAGCCGTCGAACCGGCACCGCGTCCACAGACCTCCGATCGCGTGCTGCGCGGGACGACGATCACGGGGCGTGAGGACGAGGAGAAGCGCCGACGCCTGCCGGAGGTTTCCGCAAGAGGCGCCAAGCGACCTCGGCCGAGCGGCGACGGCGGGTTGTCCTCTGCCCTCATCGGCCGCGGCGCGCCGCTGATGTCGCGCGCGCGAGCGCTGGCGCAAGGCTATCAGCCCGCCGTCGTCAAAGTCGTCTCCTATGCGCATGGGGCGGCGCGGGCCTCGGCGACCGCGAATTACGTTGATCGGGAGGATTCGCTGCTCGAAACCCAGGACGGCGTCGAGCTGAAGGGGCGCGCCGCGATCAACGAGGAGATCGGCGAATGGGCGAAGGATTTCGAGGCGCGTAAGGAAAGCCAGGACGTCGGCGCCGTGCGCTTTCAGATCGTGGGCCTCAAGGACATCCCGGCCGACCGCGAAACGTTGGAGAAGGCAATGTCGGCCGCCTTTTCCGGGCATCGCTACGCTTATCGGATCGACGCCTTGAAGGATGGCGCGATCGAGGCGCGGGCCGTCGTCGCCTTTGCTGGGACGCTTGGGGTGGGCGAAGCGACCAAGCGAGAGCGGTTCTATGTTACGGAGCCCCAGGTCGGCGCAACTGATGGTTTTGAAGTCCGCGTCTTCGCGCCGAAATCCGAAGCGCGGATGAAGGCCCAGATCGAGGAGACGACGGGTATCGGTCCGCATCGCATCGTGCTCGAACCCGGCGCGCCCGGCAACGGTCCGTCGAGCGTCGTCGATCGCCTCACACGGCTCCAGGAGCGCGGCGCACCGATCTCGGACAGCGGCGCCAGTCTCGATAACCCGAGCGCCATCCAGACCGAGTCGCGCGCCTGGCGGCGGGATCTGCGCTCATTCAAGCCGCGCGACACGATGCATCTGATCGTTTCAACCAAGGCCGGCGTCGACGTCGACGCTTTTCGAAACGCCGTGCGTGGGTTCGTGCACGAGCAGTTCGGCGAACATAAATTCATGTTCGGCGTGCACACGGACAAGGCCGACGCCGGTCACGTGCACGCTCATGTCATCGTCGCGGTCCGCAACGCGGAAGGGGTGAAGATTCATCCTGGGCCGCAGGATTTCCGCCACTGGCGCGAGACCTTCGCCGAGCACGCTCAGATGCAGGGGCTCAAAATCGTGGCGACCTCGGCCGCCGAGCGCGCGTCGTCGCAAAGCTATGGCCCCAAGGACAAGGCGATCGTCGACGCCGCCGATCATCCCCGGCCGGGCCGTGAGGCGCGCGACCGCGCCTATGCGAGCGATCCAGCAAATAAATCGCTGATCGACAATGCTCGACGGCGCATCGAGATCGCGCGCACCAATCCAAATCGCATGCCGGCAACCGAGCGTCAGCTCGCCGTCGCGAACAAATCTGCCTCGACTTGGCGACAGCTGACGCAGGAAGAACCTGAGAGCACAACCGCAAACGCTCTTGCTCAGCGGATGCAATTCTCACGAGTCGCTGGGCAAGCGATGACCACGCTCGCCAATCAGGCTATAATCACGGGAACCGCGAGGAGCAGCGTTATGCCGATCACCGCCGAGCAAATGCAGTCCGACCTCAAGCTGCTGAACGAAGCGGTGGACAGAGTCGGCGCCGTGTTGCCGACCGACACGCGAGCGGCATTCTTCGAGCGATCGGGACGCTATCTCGAAAAGCTCGCGGCGCGCGTCGACATGCAACGGGGATTCGAGGCTAGATCCTCGCAGGCGGCGCTTGCGCCTGTCGTCGAAAGGGCCGCGCGCGTCGCTCGAATAGAACAGCGCGAAGCGACCGGCGCGGAGCGGTTGGTCGAACGCGCAGAAGCCGCCGAGCGTCGCGTCGAGGCGACGGCGAATGGGACGCCGGCCGGCGCGCGCGACATCGACACGTCTCGCGCGGTCGTTCGAGAAGCCGAGAGAACGGCTGCGGATGAACAAGCCCGCGCGCATGCGGCCCTGGAGGCGCAACGCGCGCTCGCGGCGAATGCGGTGGCGCCTCTCTCGGCTTCACTCGCTGTGGACGTGCGGCTCGAGGCGTTGCGCCGCGAACAAATGGAAAAGCTTCGGCAAATTTCGGCTGAGAGAGAAGCTGTTGGCAAGACAGCAGGCCTCGAGGTCGAACGATAATGAATTGCACGCGCCGAAAGATGGGAGTTCGTCGCTGCGCGAAGCGGCGCAATTCGCCCCGATGGTCATTGTGCGATCATGACGGCGTCGTAACCTCACTGGGCGCGATTGCGAGGGCGAACGGCAGTGTAAGGGCCGGCGCATATGATCGCCCGCGGGCTCCGTCAAAATCGAACTCGTAGAGCCGGACAGGCCCAAGCGCAGTCTGACGCTGGCCGAGGAAGAACGTGAAGGCGTTCGGGGCGGCGATGAACATATGCGTCATGCCAGCGTCATTGGCCTTTGCGGCGCGAACCGCGCGCGTCGCCGCATCAGCGAGCTCGAAAGAGTGACGCCCGCATGCAACGGATTGCGCTCCTGAACCTGATCTCGGATTCAAGATCAAAAGCCGCCCAACACCGGGCAGCGCGGTCTCGCAGTAGCGGCGGACATCCGCCGAGACGTCGTGTGTGAGGCCGAGCGCCACGGCGATGTCAGGCTCATCTGGGCGAAGCTCGACTATCTCTGCGACGAGGGTCGGCCAGCTCGGATCGGAGATTGCGTCATCGGCAGCCCAAAGCCGGCGGCCCGTGCTACGCTGTTCAAGCTCGACTTGCCGGCCGGATTTTATGTTGATGATGGAGCCTGCGGCAAAAGCCAGCGTGACGTGAGCGTCGAGCGCGAGCCGAAGACGCGGCTGATCCTTGGCGGCTGCAAGCAGAAATGCTCGAAGCTCAGGATAAAGGGTGGCCTCCCAGTCTGCATCGCTCCGAATGTAGCGTTCGTCGAAAGACGGAACCAGGTCGAGCACCGCGTGACAGCGCTCCTCGAGCCGGTCGAATGCATGCTCGAAAGATTTTACGCCATAGACCTGCGGCCCGCCCTGTGCTGAGCCAAGCAGGTCTTCGCGCGCGCACGCGGCTCGGAAACGGGCGCGGTCGAATTCGAGACGACCCTGAGCCATCCACTGAAAGACGACATCATCGTATGGGAACGCGCTCTCGTTCGCAGGAATGCGGCGTAATCCAACCAGTCCGAACAGTATGTCGAGATGATCACGAAGGGCATCGAGCGAATCTGTGGCCTCGCCAAAAGCCAGAGTGCGCGCCAGGACGCATAGCTCCGCCTCGTCGATGCCGAGGTGCTGGCGCCACGCCTTGCGCACGACGCCCGCCTTGCTGTTATCCGTCACGGAGCTATAGAGCCGCTCGAGCCGCATCGCGCCAGAACGGTTACCGACCATCTCCCGCAACGGATCTTTGCGATCAAGCCGCCAATTAGTCACCAGCTTGAACCGAACCCCGCTCCCCTGGGGCGCAAAAGCGAGTTGCGCCTCGCGCGCCCGCTGTAGCAACGACCGCGCATTTGCATTGATGAATTCGGGATCAATTAGATGGGCGTACCCATAGGAGTCTGGCGTAACATGCCATTTGCATTGCATATGTTCTCGCCGCAGTGGATCGCCATATTGATCGGCAGCGCCGCGCGCGGGGTCGTATTCAACCCAAATATCGTCGAAGCTCTTCGGTCCGGTTTCGAATCCGACGCGTATGATCGGGCTTCCCGGATCGAGCAAGCGCGCCGCATGCCACCAGAACAGACGCGCCTGAAAGGTGTCGCCGTCTCTCCGAACGGTCACGGCCTGCGTCATGATCTGTTCCTTACGTCGCGGCGCCGTCACGGAAGGGCGGCGTCGGAGCCATAGCCAGCGCAATCTCGAGGGCGCGCGCGCCATCCACCGGCTTTGACGGATAGGCGTCGAGCACGATCGTCGGCAGCAGCCTTTGGGTCAGGTCCGAGAAGGTGAAGCCGTAATTGCGCGCCCCGCGCTGCGGCCCCGTCGCGTCGACGAGGGCGTCGATGTGGTGGCGACCGAGACCGATGGGCTCCAGGCGGCTTTGCAGGACGAAGCGGCGCTGCTCGACGCCCGGGCGCGCGAAGCTCAACACGTCGGCGGCGCGGCGTCGCACCGCCGGGTCGAGGGCGTTGAGGCGGTTGGTACACATCAAGACGGCCGCCGGCAGCTTGGCATTGGCGATCCGGTCGATGCCGCGGATGAACGCGTTCACGCCGGCCCTGTCCTCATGATGCATCTGCGCCGCCTCGCGCGATTGCGCGAGCGCATCGGCCTCGTCCACGAGGAGCATGACCGCCCCCCGCGCCTTGCCGGTGGTCGACTTGAGTTTGGTTGCCTCCGCGACGGTGAAGTCGAACGCAGCCGTGAGAAGCTGCGTCATCTCGCCGACCCGGCCTTGGCCTCGCGTCGACAGGCTTAAGGGAAGAAGAGTGATATCAATCTTCTCCTGTCGCGCCACCGCATCGCCGATCGTCTCGGCAAGCTCCGTCTTCCCGGAGCCGACATCGCCGGCGAGCACCACGAGCGGCGGACGAAGGAGCACCGTATCGAGCAGGGCCTGGGCTCCGGGGTGGTGGTTCTTCGCCCAGTCCGCGAGACCTCCAGGATTCACGAGCAGACCGAGGATTTTGCTAAGACGACTCTTTTGCTCGTCAAGGCCCACGAGACGGGCAAGCCGCGACTGGGGATCGATGTCCGGATAGGTGATGCGGCGCTCGAAGAGCTCGTCGAGGGTAGGCTTCGCGTTCATCAGAAGCTCCTGACGCTGGCGCGGTCGAGGGCTCGACCACCTGACGAATAGGTGCGGTCGTTGGCGAGATAGCCGAAGATACCGGGCTCAGGCGCCCCGCTCCGTGAGAATGGAAGTCTTTTTTCGACGGCTGCGCGTTCGGAGTCGGTCAACCGGAACCAGGCGGCGGTATAGGTCATGTAGCTGTAAAAGATGGCGCCGCTGGTGTCCGCTCCGGGGCGGACGCGGCCAGGATCATCGTCATTGGCCGATGTGCCGGCGAGATCCCGCGCGGTGTAACGCAACGTTGGCTCCATCCAGTTACCGTTCTTCTTGAAACCGTAGGTGACCGTTTCGAGATACCCAGTCTTGATCATCTCGGTCGCCTCAGCTTCGAACTCCGCGATCTTGGCGTCGGACGGGCTGCCATAGAAGCGCTGCATGCGCTTCAGGTCGGTCGCGACCTTTGCGGCCATGTGCCGGGCATGGGTGACCGTGAAGGTCGAAGTATCCGTGTAGCTGAAGCTATAGGACATGGGTCGACCTCAGGCCTGAAAAGGGGAGCCGAAGACCTTCTGCCAATAGGCGACGGTCAGTTGCTTGTTGGGGGCGGCCAGCGCTGCGTCGATTGCGTCGCCAGCATCGATGGCGGCATCGACGATCGCGTCCGCGATCGCGGCGGTGTAGAACTTCGCGACGTTATTCGCGGCGTTCACCGGATCGATGATCTGCACGGTCTCGCAGAACGTGCCCACCGACGAAGCAGAGTAGTAGTCGCTGAAAACGATTCGTTCACGGAAGTTTGTCTTGGCGATGTAAGTGAAGAAGTGCTGGAGCGCCTCCGGGTAATCCGAGAGCTCCAGTCCGTCGTCACAAAGCTTTGCGAGAATCATCTCGATCATGAAGGACTTGAAGCGGAAACCGTCACGCTCTTGCTTCATGCGCCTCGCCCAGAACTTCACGAGCCGAACCACTTGGGCGAAGTGCTTCTCCTGGGCGCGCTTGCGTTTCGAAGCAAATTCCAGATGAAGCGGAATGCTCGTCCTCAGGAAAGAACCGTCGTCCTGGCTGACGAGGTTTCCGTACCACTGCGGGTCGCCGTCATAGAGGATCGGCACCACGTCGACGTCGAGCCCGGTCCCCCGGAATGAGACCGTGACCGAGTAGGTCTGGGGCTGCACCTGGTCGGGGCTGAAGTTAGGGAACGCCTTGCGAAGACGCTCCGCCAGATAGTCGAGCAGCACTTGCACGTCCTTCGGCGCATCGGCGCCGCTGACATAGCATGCGACGTCGATGTCGTTGAGGGAGCGGAGCGCCGTGCCTTTCGCGAGACTGCCCGAGAGCAACATCTTCTTCAGCGTAAAGTCCGGATGTTCCCTCAAATATCCGTCCAGCTTCTCGCGAAGTCGCCGGGCCTGCGCCCGATACTCATCCGCCTTGTCTTTCGGCAGGTTCACTTTGTCCTGCGCGAAGGCGGCGATTTCCGAATGCCCGACGTGCTGCCGACTCATTGACCAATCTCCCTCGTCCGGCGGCTGGAAGGCCCGCGACCATGCTTGATGAATATATAGTAGCTATTTTTTAGCTATGCAAGGGCCATGATATGGCTATCCAGCCTTGACAGAATCCCATGGATTCTCTATATGCTGTGCTCAACGACGGGGGATGAGATGACGGCGAAGCGAACGATGACGCTGAACCTCACCGACGCCGAGATGCGGGTTCTGGACGAGCTATCGGTCCGGAAGGACATCACAAAGACCGCTGTGCTCCGGCAGGCTCTCCGCCTCTACCAGACAATCGACGCTCGAGTCGAAAAGGGCGAGAAGCTCTTGTTCGAAAACGAGGCGACGAAGGAGAAGGCGGAGCTGATGCTTCTATGACGGCCGATGTCTCGACGATCTATCTTCTCGACGTCGTGACCGGGGAGAGTGTCGAAGCCGAGCTGCGTGATGCGATCGAGCAGGCGCAACTCGACGATTGGCAGAGGAAGTGGCAGCCAGCTCTGCTCACAGTGCTGCAGGACCTCGCCCGCAATGGCGTGCCTATCTCGCAATGGCCCCAGAGCTGGCACTGGAACTGGGCGGAGAAAACGGCTCGGGTGCGCGGATTGTTGGCCTTTCGGGGGTTCAGCGTCGTAGCAAGAGGCGTGACGCAAGGCTTGGCGCAGGTCGACTTGACGAAATCGAGTCGGGAACCAAGCCAGGTTGGAAAGCCGCTAGTCTACCTTGACTATCTTGAAGTTGCGCCGTGGAACCGGCCCGAGCTTGGGACTGCGCCGCGGCTGCGTGGCGTAGGTTCGGCACTCATCACGGCCGCCGTCGCCTTGAGTGTCGACGAGGGCTTCAAGGGTCGCTTGGGGCTGCATTCGCTACCCCAGGCCGATGCTTTCTATCGCAAGATCGGGATGACCGACCTTGGACAGGATGCGGCATATCAGAACCTGAGATACTTCGAGATGACCGTCGAGCAGGCTCGTGCGTTCCTCGAAGAGGAGTGAGATCGATGAAACTTGAACGCAGCAAAGAATGGTGGATGGCTCGAGCCCGCCGGGAAGGCGACGCCGTCATCGGCGCCGGGCTGCTTGCGTTCGATGCGGCGCCGGACGAGCGCCCGTCGGGGACACAGACTGCGACGATCGAGGAAACCCGTATTGCGTTCGGAAGGTTCGTGAATCTGATGCGTCGCCGGCGTGGCTTCTCCATGGAGCAGCTGGCTCAGACAGCCGACCTCGATGCGAGCGAGTTGCTCGTGATCGAGGACGACGTTCACTATGTTCCAGAGCCACGGACGGTGTTTAAGTTGGCGGAGACTTTCGAAGTGTCGCAGCGGCGAATGATGCAGCTTGCCGGATTGGCGGCAACGAACGATGCTGGCTTTCGACAGGAAGCGGTGCGATTCGCTGCGCGCTCAGAGTCCGTGCAGAAGCTAACCCCGGAGGAAAGCGCCGCGCTCGAGGCGTTCATCGCTGTCCTGAGCGACCAGGAACCCAAGCGAGTGAAGTGAGAAACGTTAGCCTCGGACATCGCACCGTCGCCGACATCGACGGACAGATCGCCAAAGTCCTGCGGGGCTTGGGCAATCCGGGTCCGCCCATCGACCTTCGTATCGTCCGGGATCTGCTGAAACTCGACCGTGGCTACTACAGTACGACCGACGATAGCCTTCTGCGCGAGACCTTCTCGCGAATGAAGGTCGCAGGCCTTCAGGTACTTCTGCGCCCAACGATCCTCGGCGATGCCGTGCGTAACCTGAGCCTCAAGGCCTTGTACCTCCCGGACCAGAAGCGGATCCTTCTCGATCAGGATCTGCCACCCTTGAAACATCGCTGGAACGAAGCGCATGAGATTGGCCATGACATCATTCCATGGCATGCCGGGATGATGTTGGGCGACACTGAGCAGACACTCACCCTGGCCTGCCACGAAATCATGGAGGCGGAAGCGAACTACGCAGCGGGGCAGCTCCTTTTCCTAGCTGATCGCTTTACCGCGGAAGCGGTCGCCTCGACGCCAAGCCTCGGTCTCGTGAAGAGCTTGAGTAAAGAGTTCGGCAATACGATGACGTCGACGCTCTGGCGGTTCGTCGAGCAGGCGCATGGAGGACGGCCCATCGTTGCACTGGTCACCGGCCATCCGCATCCATCACGGCGCAAAGTCGATTTCGATGCTGCCAACCCATGCCGCTATTGCGTCGAATCGCCATCCTTCCGCGAACGTTTCGGCGGTCTCAAAGAAACGGAATTGTTTTCTTCGATCGTTGGCTATTGCGGCGGACAGAGCGGCGGAAGCCTTGGTCAAAGCGAAATTGTCCTGCCTGATCGCAATGGCGATCAGCACCTCTTCAGCTTCGAGACATTTTTCAATCGCCATGAGGCCCTAACGCTTGGACTTTGGCTGAAACCTCACGCACGAGCGATCCTTGTTCAAAGCTTCTAGCGCGGGCGGCGCCGCGACGGCGATCATGCCGATCTGTAGCAAGGAATTTTGGTACGCCATCGGGGCCTACCGAGCCGCCCAAGTCTTCCGAATTCTTTCCGTGATTGCCGTGAAGTCTTCCAGTGGTGATTCGAATTTTTCAGAGTCGTTCGGCGAAGAGGATTGAGCCGCACGTTGCGCCTCTGTTCGAAGCCCGATCACCAAATTCGAAATTTCTGCGTCTATGCCAGCACGCTCTTTCTGCGCGCTTTCAGCGTCTGTGTTACCTGGCTGCGCCCCGACTACGGTTTCCTCGCTCAAAAGCGAGGCGGGGACAGCGCCAGACTCACCTTGCGCTGCTCTCTTGGTCAGCTCCGACTTCGAATGACCGTCGAGCCATGCAGAGGCCTCCACCCAACGTCGCAAACCCGGCGGATCGACTCTCGCGGCTCCCGCTTCCTCCACGAGCCGCCGCATTCGGCGATCACGAAAAAAGTAGAGCTTCCCGATCTCGAACGGCCGCGCGTTTGCGACGAGCAGGATCGACTTATCCTTCGGCATCCGCGTCAGCTCTTGCGGGCGCCGCAGCGGCGCGGCCATGTGACCGAGCGAGACGCGGGATTGGGAAAGGCCCGCCCCCATCATCTTCGTCGTATGCGTCGCCGTAAAAGTCCCGAGCGCGTCAGAGACATATTTCGCGGTCTCATTGTCGTTGATCGCGACGAACAGCTTCAACGCCGCGCCGGCGACAAGCGTCTCGCGCATCGCTTTACCGTAGGTCTCATCTAACTGCGAAATGTTCTGCAGCACGATCGCCATGCGAAAGCCATAACCGGCGCTGACGGCGATCTTGGAGGCGAGCGACGACATCTTACCGAGCGCATAGAATTCGTCGAGGAGCAGCAGGACTTGGTGCGGCTCGTCAGCGCCAGGGAGGTTTCGCATCAGCACGTCGTGAATCTGTTGAAACAGAATGCGGATGAGTGGGCGGTAGCTTTCGAGGTCTGCAAGCGGCGAGCCGATGAAGATCGACATGCGCTTGCGGCGCAGATCGCGGATGTCGAAGTCAGATGTTTCCGTTGCGGCGCAAATGAGCGGCGAGTCCCAAGGCGCGAAGGCGTTGTTGACGTTGAACATGACCGAGCCGCGGGTGCGGTCGGGGATCGCCACGAATTGATTGAAGGCGTCGAGCACCCAGGATGGGACAGAGCCATCATTTTCGGTCGCGACGATGGTTTTCAGAACGTCGGCGATATCGTGCCCGGTCGAGATCACGCGCACGGCGGAGCGAATGTGCCGCGCCGTCTCGAAATGGATGCTCGTCATCACATAGCCAAGCAGCGCCGCGACGGTCTTGCGGGCCGCGAGCGTCCATTCGTTCTCGACCGAGGCGGTGGCGACCAGAAAGCTCGCGATATTGGCGCAGTCCGTCGCCATTTCCGGGCCGGAGCGCACATAATCGAGCGGATTGTAGCGATGCGAGGCGCCCGACCCTGGCGCGAAGACGAAGACCGCATCGCCCCTGGCCGCGCGCGCCGCCCCGAAGGCTTTGAGATTTTCGCTCTTAATGTCGAGCGTCACCATGGAGCCGGGCCAGGCGAGACCATTCGGGATCACGAAGCTCACGCCCTTGCCGGTGCGCGTCGGGCCGACAATCAGCACATGGCCGGGATCGTTCGAGACGAGCGACTGACCGTTGAGGCGGCCGAGGATGATTCCGCTTCTCGCTGCAAGCCCCGCGCGCCGCGCCTCGGGAAGCGTTCCGAAGCGCGCGTCGCCATGCAGCGTCGATTTGCGGTTCGCGTAGAGAAAGACGGCAAGCGCGAGGACGAGCGCGAGGACGACGCCTGCGGCTATGGCGCCATTTTCCAACGCGAGTTTTGAGGCCCGCTGGTCCTGCGCATAGACATAGAAATGCTTGTAGGCGAGCGGAAAGCCGTGATCGAAGGAAACGGGTGGAAATTCTCCGGAATCGAAGCGCGGATTTTCCGTCGTGACTCTTTTCAGGAGCTCCCATTTCTGCGCCGGCTTCGAGAAGCCGGAGCGAAGGCCCGTCACGACGGCATAGGGGACGACCCAAAGCAGCGCCGCGGCAATGAGGAGGAATAGCCCGATGACCAGCCGCTCGAAATGCGCGCGCATCATCGCAAAATCTCTCAGCGCGCCCGCGCCGCGGCGTCCTGTTTCCAGGCCGCCATGCGCGAAAAGTAAATTTCGGAGGTGCCGCGCCAGCCACCGAGTCGGCTCTGCTGGATCACGATCGGGAGGACCGTCTTCACATAGGAGATGATCTCGTCCTTGCGGAGACCAAGCCCGCTCTGCATGACCATCAGCGCCAGCTGCTCGAAGGCCCCAGCCGGACTGTCCGCGTGGATCGTCGTGATCGAGCCGGGATGGCCGGTGTTGACGGCGCGCAGGAAGGAATAGGCTTCTGAACCGCGGATCTCGCCAAGGAAGATGCGGTCGGGGCGCAGACGCATGGCGGCCTGCAGCAAGCTCTCAATGGTCACCCGCGCTTGGCCCTGGTCGCCCTTGGAGGCGACGAGCGGCAGGAAGTTTTTCTGCAGGGGCTTCACCTCGCGCGTGTCCTCGATCGTGACGATCCGTTCCTCGAGCGGCACTTCCTTGAGGATTGCATTGAGGAAGGTGGTTTTGCCCGAGGACGTGCCGCCGGAGAGCAGGATCGAATAGCAGTTTTTCACCGCAAGCCGGATGAAGGCCTCGATCCGCCCGGCGTCCAGATGTTCGCAGAGCTCACGGTCGACATCGGATAGTTCGTCGCCGGCGGAAACCTTGACGCGCTCGAAGGAGCCCATGCGGCGATAGTCTTCGAGCGCCAGCTCCTTGATGACCTGCTTTCGGATCGCGAAGGCCCCGCCGTTCGTCGTCGCCGGCGGCAGCACGCCCTGAAAACGTTCGCCAGTGGCGAGAGCGGCCGAGAGCAGAGGGTGCTCGCTATTGATGCTCTGATTCGAGAAGCCGGCGACGCGTTCGGCGAGATGACGGATCCAATCAATCGTCACCGTGGGCGCGTCGACACGGCGCATCGCCGCTTCGCCCATGACCTCGACGAAGAGTTCGCCCGGGCCGTTGGCGACGATTTCGACGACGGTGTCGTCGTGTAGCCACTCCCGCAGCGGCCCGAGCGCGTCCTCGAGGAAGACCGTATGGGCGTCAGCGGTTTTATCGACGAGCCTTGGCTTCACGGCGCAGCTCCCTCAATTCCTCTTTGACGGGGTCGGGATAGAAGTCCGAGAAGTCGAGGTCTCGTCTGATGAAGACGACGATGCGCGCGCCCTGGTCGATGTAGACGGTCGGCGGGATGTTGATGGAGTCGCGCAGCGCCTCCTCAGACAGCTTGGTCAGCGATTGCGAGATCTGCTGCGCGCCGATCTGGCGGGCGTTGATCACATTCTGATTGGGTTGAACGGTGACCGCGGTGAGCTGCCCGGTGACGGGATCGAGCACATATTGGGTTTGCTGCTGCGTGCTGTTGACGTTCTGCCCCAGCGTCGCGACGAATTGCGAGACGCCGCCGATGACGCTGAGCGCGATCGCCGCGCCGAAACGTTCGACATAGTGATTGTCGAGATAGCCGGCATTCCCCGCGCGGCCGAGATCGTCCGTCCCTTGCGAGCCGAGCTGCACGGAGACGCCGTCGGCGCGCAGCATCCTGGTCCAGACGACGAAAATCCGGGTCTGACCGCGCGCGAGCCCCGAGCGATATTCGCCGATCAGCGTCGAGCCCGAAGGGATCAGCACGCGGCGGCCGTCGAAGGACCAGACGTTCTCGCGGGTGATGGCTTTGACCGAACCTGGCAGGTCGCTTTGGATCGCGGTCAGAAGCTCGCCGCGGATCATCGTCCCCTGCGGCACGAGCGCGTCGATGCGCTCGTTCTTGGTGGCGACGGAGCGCTCGACGCCGGCGGCGCCGGCGCTCGCCAGAAACCGCCGATTGGCGTCGTCGTCAGCAGTTCCTGCCGCTCCGCCCTTCTCGTCCCTGCCGGCAGCTGCCGCGCTGCCCAATGCGCCGTCGGCGACGAGCTGCGGCGAGCGAAGCCGCTCCCAACGCCGACGCTCCTCCTCGGCGGCGAGGCGTCGCGCTTCGGAGTCGTCGATCCTCGGCTCTTTCTCGGTCTCGAAAGCGGGCGGCGCCACGAGGGGCGTCGGCGGCGCCACCGGCGGCGGAGGAACCTCCGTCACGGGCGGTGGTGGGGGAACCGTCATTCTGCCGAGATCGAGCGCCGGTCGAGATTCGATCGATGGAGCCGGGAAGGCGGTGGTGTGAAACTCTTCCCGATCCGGCGCGGTCATCGGCCGGGCGTCCTTATGCTGGGAGGAATAGACGATCCAGCCGACGAAGAGCACTGCGGCGCTTGGGACGCCGAATTTGACGAAGTTTCCCATGACGCTCGAGGAGCGCTGAACCGCGCTCCGCGCCGCGTCATCGAGTTCGAGCGAGCGATAATGTTCGGGCGACGGCATATTCGCTCCTCACCACAGATGGAAACCGGTCCAGCCCACGCGCTCTGGGGCGTAGGGTTCGAGACCGTCGGGTTCATGCAGATTGTTCAGCCGCCGATTGAAGATGCAGGTGGCTTCCTCGCCGTTGCGCAGCGTCCATTGGAAATTGACCTTGTCGACGACGATGTAAGGACCCTCTTTGCGGAAATTGACGACGCTCTCCTTGCGGTCGCGGTCGACGACGAAGATCGCCGGCGTTTCCTGATCCGGCGCGAAGCGGAACCAGGTCTTGACGCCATCGTCGAAGACGGCGGTCGGTTTCGAGAGCGAGGAGCCTTTGTAGGCGTAATCGCTATTGGCGTTGGCGACGTTGAAGTTTTTGGTGTTGGGATAACGGGCGCGCTCCTTGGCGATGGCGATCAATTTGGCGTCGGCCTCGTCGTCGGGGAAGCGAAAGCGCACCTTGAACACCTGCGCCTTCCCTTGCCGGAAATCCGCATGCAAAATGAAAGAATAGATGCGCTTCGTCGTGACGACGTTGAGATTGGAGAAGGCGTTCTTCTCGACCGGTTTCACGAAGATGATGTTGCCGCGCTTGTTCGGCTCGACCTTCCAGGCGATCGAATCGCCGAGCGCGAGAGTCTCGATCTTCTCGTCTTCGCCGAGGACGATCATCGTCGAGACGCCGTAAGAGCCGTTGATGGAGACAACCTCGTCGGGGCGAAAGGTCACTTCGCGCACGCGAGCGTCATAGCGGCCGGCCCAGGGCGATTCCTCGGCTCGCGCCACGGAGGACGCGGCCGTGGCGAAGAGGCCGAGAAGGAGGAGAAGGCCGAGACGCCCTGTCATTTCTCGGCTCCCGTCGTGGGCGCGGGGACCGTCTCCTGGTCGCGGCGATATTCCGTCGCTTGAAAGCCGAGCGGATTGTCGAAGCGCATCTGGTTCGACATCGGCGTTCCGGAATAGCGGAAGCGCACGAGCGCCACCCAGTCACGATGGACGATGTTCGAGGCGGATTTTTCGTCCGTGCCGAAGCGCACGAGCGCCGTGCGCTGGTTTGGAAAGGTCACCGATTTGACGGAAACGCCGACCTCCGTCGTCGCCCCGAGGATCTTGACCGGGTTCTTCGGATTGGCGGGGCTGAAGATTTCGGTGAGATCGCGCGCGGCATCGCCGGTCGAGAGCAGCTGCGCCAGATCAAAATTGTCCTTGAGCGCCTTCGGATCGTAGGTCTCGCGGGCCTTCACATAGCGCACGACGTTGAACATGGTGACGGCTTCGTCCTGGGTCAGCGGCCCCTCCGCCATCGGGCGCTTGACCTCGACAAACCCTGAGGATTTGTCGACGACGATCATATAAGGCTCGTAGGTCTTCAGCGGCGCGAGGCTTGCGAGCGAAAGAATTGCGCCAAGCGCGATCACGGTCATCACGGCGGCGATGACCCAGGCGATCGACAGCGACGAGTTTTTCCAGAGCGTGCGGTCCTCTTCCCAGGCGCCGCCTTCTTGGTAGTAGCGCGCGCCCTCTCCCGCCCCACCCGCGTCGACTCTTGCCGGGATAGACGCGGCCTCGTCCCGCGCTGGTCCGCCCGCAAATTTCGGGAAATTCGGTCGCCACATGCTCACATCCGATCCATTTTCTTCGCGAGCACGTCCGCCGCGCGCTGGCCGTAGATACGCTCATAGCGGCCGCGCGTGATCCGATCGCGGAGAGAGCGGTCGAGCCCGAAGCGCGCGCCGCCGCCAAAGGGGATGCGGGCGCGATAGGCGCCCGAGGCGACGAGCGCGCTGCTTGCCGTGATCGACCGCCACAGCCCGCCGATCGTCGTCGCATAGAGCGGAATGCCGCCGGCGATCGCCGCGGCCATGCCGGGGATCTGGCTCAGGAGGAAGAGACCGGTGAAGCCGACGAGGAAGAAGGGCGCGAGCGCGCCCCAATCGACCTGGCCGCTGCTGATCGCATTGCCGAGGCTCGCGAAGATCGGCTGCGTCACGGTGAGGTAGAAGGCGAGGAAGGAATAAACCAGGACTTGGAGCATCGCATACATGACGGCTGCAGAGAGCCAGCCGGAGAAAAAGCGCGAGGAGGCGTCAAAGAGCAGCAGCAGGATCATGAGCGGCGCAATGCCGAGGATCAGCCACAGGAAGACTTTCGAGAGAATGATCGTGAAGGTCGCGACCGCCAGAAACAGCGCGATGACAATGACGCAGGCAAGTCCGACGAGGGCCGAGGCGAAGGACTGCAGGCTGAAGGCGAAATGCAGCTGGAAGCCCTGCGCGACCTGATTCCAGATCGCCTCCAGCGCCGAGACGACGGCGTTCGGCGAGGAATAGGTGTTGTTGTTGCCGACGCTGAGCAGCCGATTGCCGATCGCCGCCGGGCCGTCGTTGAAGAGCGTGTAGGCGAAGCTCGTGAAATCGCTCCAGGAGGTCGCGAGCGCATAGATCACGAAGGCGCGAAGCAGCCGGAAAGCGGCGTCGGTCGCCGTTCCCGTGGCGGTTCCCGACCAGATGCCAAAACCCCAGAAGATCACATAAGCGATGAGCATGAGAGAGGCGATCGAGGCCCCTGCCCCGCCGGCGGTCACGTCGCGCGCGAGCTCCTGGAAGGCGCCCTGGACATAGGTGCAGCCGGTCTGATCGACCCCGGAGAGGATCTGCGGGATGATGCCAGTCCCGTAGCTCTGGGCGGTGCAGCTCATCTCAGGCTCTCCGCATTGATCGGGCGCAAGGGGCCGCAGTCGCTCGTCGTGGAACTGAAGGGTGCAGGCGCGCGACTCGGCTCTGGCACCGCATAGGAGAGCGCCTGCACGGCGTTTTGCCGCGGCGCCGACGGCTCGATCGCCGGGCGTTCGACCGCCGCCGGCGCGCCGCCCTCGGACATCGAGCAGGGCGCGTCGAGCGGCTTGTAGCCGCAGCCAGAGAGAGCGCCCGCGACCAGTGCGGCGCTCGCCAAAATGAGATGCCGCATCTCTCTATTGTCCGTAGGGTCGGAACTGCATGGCGCGCGCCGCCGCCGAGAGCGCCGCGATGCGATCGAGATTGGCCTGGTTGGCGGCGGCCGCCGCGGTGTTCACCGCGCCGTTGAGCTGGACGATCGATTGGCCGTTTTGCGCCTGGATCTGGGAATTCTGGTCGATCGAGCCCTTCACGTCGGGCGAGCTTCCGATCTGCTGCGCGCCGCCCGTGTATGCGGTGCTCGCGCTCGTGACCGTCCCCTGTGTCGAATTGATGAGCCCCAAGATGAGCTGCGCCGTGTTTGAGGAGTTGAGATAGGCCTTGTCGCTCGGGAGCCCACTTTGCAATCCCGAGAGGGTTTTGACGAGATTGAGCCCGCTGATCAGCGAGCTGATGATTTGCTGGGAATTGCCGCCGAGCCCCGCAAAGGACAGCGGGCTGCCCGAGATCACCGAGCCGAGCGACGGGGCGGTCCCCATCGAGAAGCCGCCGCCGAGCGCCATCTGCGAGAGCGACCCTTGCGCGAGCGACGAGCGGTTGCCGGTCACGGCGGCAAGCGTCTTCTGCACATTGGCGAGGATCTGCTGTTCCTGTGACAATATCTGCTTGGTGTTCGTCGCCGTCTGCTGCGATTGCGTCAGATTGGCCCCATCGATCACCGGCACCTGCGCCTGCGCGCCGGGAACGAAGAAGAGACTCGCAACGCAAGAGGCCAGCATCGTCCGTTTCATGGAAGGCTCCTTTCCGATTGCGACTGCGCGCGTTCGAGATAGACGACGACATTGCCGAGCGAGTCGGTGACGCGCTGCTCGATGCAGCCGCCGTCGAGCAGCGATTGGCAGAATTGCCCCGAGGCCTGGATGCAGGGGTCGTTGGCCGTGCCGCTGCCGCGATAGCCCGCGCCGCAGATCGCGTTGTTGGCGCTCGCGCCAATCCCGGAGGCCCATGAGGTGAAGTTCATGCCGCGCGCGGCCTGGCTCGCCTGCGAGACGCGCACCATGTTGATCGCGTTATAGGCGGTAACCAGCAGATTGGCGGTCGCGAGCACCTGGTTCCAGCTCAGGCCGTTTTGCGTTCCGATCGAGGAATTCTGGTCATAACCCGCCATGATCGTCGGCGATTGCCCGACGAGAACGGAGGCGCTCTGATAGGTCGGGCCGTTGCTGACGATCGTCGCCTGCGTCGCCATATTGCCGGCGACGACGGTTGAGGCGGCGGAGCCGTAATTTTGTGTCGCGAGCGTCGGCGCGGTCGCGTTCGCCGCCGGCGTCGCCGGCATCTGCGGATCGTAGCTCTGAACGGCGGCGGCGCCTGCGGGCGCATTCGGCGTCGCCGTGTTGTTTTGCACCGCGCCCTGCTGTCCCGTGTGGGTCGCGCAGTTGATCCCCTTCTGCCCATCGCGCTGCTTCTGCTGCACCGGCACGAGCGTCGTCGTCACCGCCGAGGTCTGGATTTTTTGCGTGAGCTGCTGGGCGTCCTCGACCGGGATATCGGCGCGCGCGACGGTCGCCGAGCCGAGAAGGAATGCTGACGCAAGGAGAATGCGCATCAGGCCGCCCTCCCCATGAAGATCGGAAGCCAGGCCTCGGGCGAGCTCCCGACCTCCTCCATCAGCCGGTAGAGCTCGGCGACCGTCTCGGTGCGCCCCGACAGGACCTTGATGAACTCCGGCATGCCGCCGAGGTCCAATTTGGCGATGACCGAATCCTGCCCGTGCTTGATCAGGAAGGAGCGCGCCTCCGGGACCGTCTCCCGGATCCAGCGGGTTTCCCGGTCGGAGAGCTGAAAGGCCTTGCGGTAGCTTTCGTCATCCGCCTTGGCGTTGGCGAAGAACACATTGGTCGAGGTCTGCTCGATCAGCGTGCTGGCGGCCTTGGAGCGCACGATGTCGGCGGCGCTCTGCGTGCCAAAACCGATAATGCCGTTCTGCTTGCGGATGGTCTTGAGCTTGTCCTTGATGAAATAGGAGAAAACCTCGTCGTCGAGGAGGCGCCAGCCCTCGTCGAGGAAGATCATGATCGGCGACCCGTCGATGAGCTCCTCGATGCGGTGGAAGATATAGAGCAGCGCCGCGGTGCGGATCGTCGGATTATCGAGCACCCGCGTCATGTCGAAGCCGAAGATGTGGGTCAGCGAAAAGCGATCCTCGGCGTTGTTGAAAAGCCAGCCGTTCTGGTCCTTGCGGATCCAGGGCTCGAGCCGCGAGGCGAGATCGCTCTCGCTCGCCTGGATTCTTCCGCGCAGCAGCGATTGAAACGCCGGGAGGTTCCGCCCCTCCCTCGGCCCCGAGACGACGGTCTTAATCGCGTTGCGGATGACCTGCTCTTCCGTCGCCGACAGATCGCCGTCGGAGCCGCCCTTTGGACGCAGCAGGAAGGAGAAGAGCCGATAGAGAAAATCCCGCGTCTCGCCCCCGTCCGGCAGCATCAGCGGGTTGAAGCCGGTCGCGGTTCCGGGCTCCAGCACCTCATATTGGCCACCCAGCGCCCGGATGAAAATCTCGGCGCCGCGGTCCTTGTCGATGAAGATGAGCTTTGGCCGTGGCGTCACCCGTTGCGCCTGCGCCGCGATGAAGGAAAGCCAGACGGTCTTGCCCGAGCCAGAGGGCCCGACGACCGTGAAATTGCCCAAATCGGCGACGTGGAAATTGTAAAAGTAAGCCGTCTGCGACGCCGTCTGGAACACCGAGATCGCCGGCCCCCAATGGTTGCCCGAAGGCGATCCGCTCGGGTAATTGTGCAGCGAAACGAAGCCCGCGAGATTCTTCGAGCTGATGATCGAGTTGCGCGCGACATAGGGGAAGTTCCCGGGCCACTGCGCCCAGAAGGCCGGCTCCATATTGAGGTCTTCGCGCACCCAGATCACGGAGCGATCGGTCAATGCCGCGCCGGCCGCCGTGACCGTCGCGTCGACTTCCTGGATGCTCCGACCCAACGCCAGCACCGTCATATGGTGCTCGCCATAGAGGGCTTCCGAGGCGAGCAGCTCGTCCCGCGCGTCGTTCAGATGCTCGGCGACGATCGATTCGGCTTCGTCCGACATGTCGACCTGGCGGGCGACGCGATCGATATGGGATTGCGCGACGGGCCGGTCGATGATGGCGAAGGACTGCGTGACGATGAATTCGTGCGGGATGGTGAGGAGATTGTCGAGAAAGCCCGGTCCCGTCTGCGCCGGATATTCCCTGACCGACAGCACTGCGCCGAAGCGCGTGTCGCGCGCCGATGCGCCACGGAGTTCGAGGGCAGTCTTGCCGAAGAATATCCGCTTCGTCGCCAGCGCCTGGTCGAGCGACATTTTTGGAAGATGCATCGGCCTTGGAATGCCGCCATTGCCGAGCTGCACCAGAAATTCCAGCGGCTCCGAGAACCATACTCCTTCGCGCTCGACCACCTGCAAATGACGCGGACGATAGGCCGCCATGGCGGAGAGGACCGCGGTCGTGACATCCCGCAATTCCGCCTGGGCTTCCTGTTGGTCGAAAGAGTCGCCCTCCGCGGTCTTTTTGCCGAGAACCGTTTGCAGCAGCGCCTCGAACGTTCCGGCATGGCCTTGCAGAGGTCGGCGGATGATTGTTAGGTAAATGTCGTTCACGAACATGCGGCGCTTTGAAAGCGCGGCGTGATAGCGCTCGTCGAGCTCCCGGCAGAAGGCATTGTCGAAGGTCGACGGGATCGCCGGCTCGATCTCGCGGCGGATGATGTGCGAATAGAGAGCGAAGCGGCTGTTGGCGAGAGTGCGCACGAGATCGTTGCGCCCGAGCATCCGGACGTTGATGTCGGACCAGTCCGCGGTCTGGAACGAAAAACCTTCCAGCTTGATGAAATTCATCAGGAGGCCGGACTTGGATTTGACGATTCCGTCATCGACGTGGCGCAGATAGGGGAGATGCGACGAGACGGGAAGCTCGCGCCGCGACACCGCGCCAAAGCTCATCTGGTCCTGCAGCGCCCGCAGCATCTGGCCCTCATACCTTGTAGGAGTCGCAACCCCAGAAGCTGCGGGAACGCGGTGGGCACTTGGAGGACCGAACGAACAGGACCTCGAACATCCGGTCGTCTCTCAAGGTCATGAGGTAGCCGAAGAGATGGAGCGGGATCATCGAGAGCAGGTTGAAGAGATTATGGGTTGCAAGGAAGATCACCGAGGTCGCGACCATCTCGAACATGAAATACATGTAGGGAACGCCGACGATCGTCGGCGCGCGCGTCAGCGCTTTGACGAGCGGGATGATCATCGGCTTTTCGAGATCGGCGCCGCTCATCGTCAGCCGCCGACCGAGGATTGGAAGAACTGGACGATTTGCGTCGAGCCGAAGACGAGCACGATGCCGAAGATGATGGAGCCCGCGATGCCCCAGGTCATACGCCCGGCCCAGGCAAGATAGCCGGCGGCGATCACGGCCAGGATCGCGAGCGAGGTCGCGATCGGACCCGTGAGCGTCTGGACGAGCGTCTGCAGCGTCGATTGCACCGGCGACAGCGAGCCGCCGGTCGCGAAGGCCGGAGAGCTTGTGAGCAGAAACGCCAGCGCAACAAACGCTGTATCCGTGCATTGGCCGATCTTCGCAAAGCGCCTCATTCGCCTTCCCCATTCTGTTCGACGTTCCAGACGAAGCCTGATCGCCAACGCTGGTCCTTGGAGTTTTCCGCACGCTGCGCCGCGCCAGAAGTTGCAGGGCCGCTGCCGGCGATGCGCGTCTTTCCCGCGATCTTCGGCCAATCGTAAAAGTCGTTGACGACCGCGGCGACGAAGCTCACCGTTTCCGGGAAGGGCGGAACGCCGCCATGTTCCATGAGCGCCTTTTCGCCGGCGTTGTATGCGGCGAGGATGAAGAGCGGATTCCGGTAGCGGCTATGTAGGTCGCGCAGGAATCGCACGCCGCCCCTGACATTGTCCGCCGGGTCACAGATGTTGACGCCGTACCGTTTGGCGGTCTCGGGCTCGAGCTGCATGAGTCCGATCGCTCCGCGCGGCGAGACCGCGTCGCTTAGAAAATGGCTCTCGGCGCGCGCCACCGCCAGCACGAAATCGGGATAGAAATTTTCGTCGTTCGCGATCTTCTCGATGAGATCGCGCGCGGCTGTGGCGGGCATTGGTTCCGCCACAGGGCAATTCGCGGCTTGCGGCGCCGTAGCTTCGGTCGCCCTCTCAACCGCAGCGCTATCTGCCCGCGTCCGCACGACCTTTCCCGTTGGCGAGACGGTCGCCTCGATCGTGCGCCCGCGAGCGATTTCCGCCGCTTCGCCCGCGAGCGCGGGCTCAGCGGTCAGGAGAGCGACGAGGGTTCCAAAAGAGGGTCCGCGCATCTTGCTACTGCCTTCTGCTAAACTATATGCTATACGAAACTGCGCCTCGAGCGCAAGCGCCCGTCGCGGAGGCTCGGATGGAATTTTTTCGGCTTGGCAAAATCGCGAAGGTTGTCGGGACTTCGGCGCTGATCGCGCTCGCAACGGCCACTCCGTCACAGGCGCAGGACGCGAGCTTCCCTTGCAAGGTGCTGCTCTGCGCCGCCGCGACGAGTCCCCCCTGGTCGCAGATCCCCTATTGTGTGCCGATCATGCTGCAGGCGATCTATATGCAGGCGTGGGGTGTTGCCGTGGGCGTTTGCGCGCAGGCGCAGAGCAACGGCTCAGGAACGGTTGGCGGCTCGACCGTTTCAGCGCCACCGCAGAATCTCCAATGAAAATGTTATGCTTTGAGGCCATGGGCAGCCTCGGCTCTACGGAGTTCGTCGATCGCCGCGCGCGCCGAAGGGGGCGTCAGGCGCCCGAAATCAACCATAGGTATATATTATACGATACGAATCGTCCCCATTTCGGACGTAACGGCCGGGGCGGTGTCTTTGTTGGAGCTGCCTTTTCCGCTGGGGTGACCGCGCCTGCACGGGCGCAGCGAATCGGTTCCAAGGGGCCACGCATCGTCGATCGTTCAACGGGTCGCGCGAATCTTGCGTCGCTCGCGCCGCGCTCTTGCATACCTCCATATCGTCACGGCAATGGCGGTTGCCGACATGAAAAGAGCGATCCAGATCAGCGACACGACGCCGCGATCGATCATGCCCAGCTCGTTCCAGCGGCGTGACGTATGCAAAGCGAGGAGCGCGGCGAGCAACACGGTCACGCCAACGAATGCGCCGAACTTCCGTGCACGCGATTGCATGTCGATTTCCTCAACCGGGCCTTCCGCCTGCGTCTGCTGTTCTCATGAGGGCGACGCGCTACGGACATTCCTTCTGCGACCACTGACGAGGTCGCACCGGTTTTCGCGCTCGCCGTCTGGATTTGCAATATGGTTGGCGGGATAGGCCGCGCGTTGCGGATTAGCTGTTCTTGCCGATTTGCGTCATTCTGAGCTGATGGCTTGAGAGTTGGATCGAGTTCACCCATGACGACAGACGCCACCGTTCAACTCGCGATCCTTGCGGATGCGCTCACTGAGATCGTCGACATCGCGACGGCTCAACCGAATTCGTTTGCATCATCAGCCGACCTTTTGACGAGGGTGGGGGCCTCGCCGCGGGAGCGCTTGTGGTCGACGCCGCCTACGGGCGGTCGGTTTGAATGCGCAAGAAAACGTGCAGGGTGGACAAAATTTCAGCCGGGCTCCGCTATTCCACGGTTACCTACTGGATTTTCATGAGAATTCGGTCGATGAGCGCTTTGGCGGCCACCTTATTCGCCGAGCATTGGTAGATCAGCTCGAAGAACTGCTCGTACGTCTTCCGGCGGGCCTTAGGCAAGCGCATGAGGAGCGATGAGTCCGAATGACTCTCGGACATTGCTGACGCTAGCTTTCCCTTGAGTTTGTCGGTCATTTTCTTGCGTTCATCGCGCCCCTCCGTCAGGACGTCCATCGAGGAAACCTTGCTCATCTGAAGGAAAGTTTGTTCCGCCGCTAGAGCGAGACGTTCTCGTTCCGCGCGACTAACGCTGCCCTGCTTGATAATGTCTATGGTTTCCTTGGCGCTGCGGGCCAGAAGGTCAAACTCGCGCGCCCACTTCCTTTGAACTGAACTTGTTCGACAGCGGCGCGCGATGTCGCGCGCGGTCGGGGCGAGGTGGTTGAGGAGATTGTGATAGTGGGCGTTTTGTTCGAAGTGGTCCCTACGGCCGTTCGGGATTATCTTTCTGTCGAGCACGTGAATTTCGCCGACAGCCCAGGAGTTGAAGCGGGTTTCCGGAAAGAGTTCCTCCAACAGCGTACTGTCGCCGATCTGGATATTTCCGCTGCGCAAACGTATGCCCTTAACGAGCGCCCCATTGGGGAGCGCGCCTTCGTAATCGTGGTGGGCAATCCAGCCGATCGCCGCCGTAGCGCCATCGATGCTAGGAACTTCAACGATTTCCACGCATTGGAAGGCGATCGTCAGCTTATTCTCGCAAATAATCCTGTCACGGTGAGGACGGTATAGCGGTTCCACGGCTCCATCTACTCGGATTTCCAGAAGACCCAGGTTGACTCGGTCGCGCAGAGCGGCAGTGACCTGCTCGCCGAACTTGAAATCAGGGGCGAACGGGACTGGCGCGACCTGAGCAAGATAGTCCGAAATCGCCGTAGCGCTTAGAAGCCGGTCGTTCCGCAAGCGAACGACTCCCTTGAGTTCGACTTCGAAAAAGCGCGCAGGAGCGCCGGAATCTTCATACCGCTCGACCGTCACGATTTTCCGGATCAAGTCGGCAACGTCGGAGGCTTCGTCAATCTCTCGAAAAGCGGCTCTGAGGTGCCGGCAGTCCCATCGCATTTGGGACACCTTTTTTTCTCCGTCAACGCGGGAACGGAACACCACCTCTTGGGCGTAGCCGAGGCCACCTAGGCGCCCCACACCGCGGAAACCTCGAGCGAGGGTACCCCTCTTCGTGCTAGCGCCGAGAGCGGTCAGCTTCCGCGCGAACTGCGGGAATGCGATCCCCCCACCATTGTCGCGGATGGTCACAGTTCTGGACGTCGGATCGATCGAAATCTCCACTCGGCCGGGCTCGTTCAATGCGAGAACACCTTTGACCCGGGCCGCGTCGATCGAATCCGCGGCGTTTTGCACGTATTCTCGGTAAATTGTCATTGCATCGACGTACATCGCACTCGACACGAGTTCGAGGATGTCTTTTCCGATGACGACTTCTTGGACCTCATGAATTTCGGCAGATTTGACTCCGCCCAAAGCGCTTCGGGGTGAGCGAGCTGTTGTTGCGACGTTCATGCCGCGGCCCTTTCTTTCGATTTTCTCTTGCAAGGAGGCACCGATTTTGGTGGGCCCTCTTCCTGCTCGAGGTCCGCGTCTTCAACCCGTTCTTCGTCCGTCGGGCCGACTGTCTCTGGCCGTCCGACCAACTCCTTTTGCTTGGCCCATATGGCGAATAGCTGATCCTTTGGGAGCGGAACGTAGAAGCGCAGAATGCTTCTGAGAGCGGTCGACGCGGTTTTTTTTGGTAAAGCGTAGAACTCGCGCGGTTCGCAAGACGACAAGAGTTCTAAAAGCTCGCGTCGTTCATAGGCGTCCAGCCTGTTGAACTCCGCCAAGTACTCGCCAAGGCGGCCTTCAGGGTCGAGATGTTCGTACCAATCTCGATTGAAGATGAAGTCGTGCGGAAGCAGCAGGATTCGCTCGAAGTCCTCAAAGGTGTCGCCGAAGGCGCGTTTAAAGAAAGCCGGCTCGCCGCTGACGATCCCGTGAGTCGCTTGAAGAACGATCTGCATCGACCGGAGCTGGTAACGAGTCCACTTGTCTCCAATGTGGCCTCTATCGGGCCTGTCGGTGGGCTGATAGCGCATCGGAAACGACCAGATGCGGATGTTCAGTTCCTCGTTTAGATGGACGTTGAGGCGCATCCGTTCGAACAAATCGGCGGGAGTGTCGTGGAAGTTGAACAACATGTAGTTGGAGAGTTCGGTCAGGCCGTACTCGGCGGCGTATCTGATTGCCTGTTCATATTGCTTTTTGACACCGAGATGGTCGAAGGCGATTCGAAGCGGCTTGATGCATATGCTCGAAAGTTCACGCATGTACATGCGGTCCTTGCAAAGAATGCGAGCATCGACGCCTTGGTTGAAATCAACCCTTCGGCTAACAGCGACGCGTTCACCGGGACGCTGGATTTTCGCTCCCGGCAGGAAGCCAAGATCGCGGATTTCTGCGATGAGCTCCTTGAAGCGCGGCAGCGCGACGACGTTGTTGTCCATCAAGACGAGGTCTTTTTTCGTCCCGTAGACGCTATCGATCGCCGCCACCAGCTTGCTCAGCGACTCCGTGTTCCTGAGAGCTCCTTCCAGCTTGGGTACGCCACAGAAATGGCACTTCCGGATGCAGCCTCGCGACGCATAGGTGAAGTAGGCGTCATGGACAGCGTATTTGTAACCCACCTGATCAAGGATCGCGTAGTCGGGAACGAGGTCTTCAATCGGCGTTCCATCGAGGTCGTCCGAGTATAGCTCCTCTGCGAACTCGTCGAGCTGCAATGACTTCGCTGGTGCGTCCGATAGCAGGCCGGTGATGAACCGAATCCCCTGCCAGCGCCTTTCCTGGAGAAATCGTTCATGCATCAGGGAGGCTGCGATGCCACCGACGAACACCTTGTCCGCTTGTCCATTTGCTGCTTGCAGCGCAAAATCGATAGTCTGCGCGATCTTGGCATATTCGAAGGAAAACAGCGTTGTGACGTAGATTCGATCCCACGCTTTGGTAAGAACAGATCGGTCCTCGCCCTTGATGAAACGGACGTTATCCATTTTCCCGCGCGGCCCGTGATACTGCGCGATTTTCATGAGGCCGAGCGGTGGATATTTGTTTTTGTAGCCCGGCTCTATCAAAAGAATGTTCTTATTGGCCATTGACCACCTTGTACCGGCTGCGTTTGCGGGCGTCACGAATAAGCTCTGTGGCGGCCTTCACTCCGGCTTGGCCGCCAAAGCCCTTGAGGGGCCCGGTGGTCGACCAGTCGACCGAATGGACGAAATCCGACAGAGCCGTCGAAAAAGCTCGTTGGTCGCAAGGGTGGTCGGATTCGCGACGCTCGCGATAGATGTCGGCTGCGATGCGCATGAGGGCGTAAACACCGACCCCTTTTGTCAGCATGTGCTTGCGGGGTTCACCCCACTCCTTTGGCAGCTCTCGAGCGACCGCTTTCCAGAAGTCGAGCACAATGCGGACTGTGTCATCGAGTGGGTGGTCGACGGGGATTTTAGCGGCCTTGAGAAAGTCCTGAATCGCCTGTTGCATCATCCGCAGGGACGCGATGCGCTTGAGGCCCGAGGTCTTCTGGCCTCCGAGATTTAGGCGCCGGCACCAAGGCGAGTCGGGCGCGGCGTTCAGCTCCAAGGCGATGAATAGCTCAGGCCGCTCCTTTGAGAGATCTTCGGCCAGCTGGGCCTCGTGGTAATCGAGCAGGCTTGTGCTCAAGCCACGCGCCTTGCTGTTTATGATGCTAAAAACCTCCATTTCCTCGCGTTCAGTGAGGCCGATGAAGCACATAAAAGGCAACATAATCGGTAGGTCGCTCAGGTGCCCCAGCCGGTGCTGGCAGTCGACCTGGGCCATGATCTTTCCTGCGTTAGGCGCCACCTCGAGCCGAATGCGGCCGGCATCGGATTCGACGAGGCGCCAATCTGCGCTGGCGGAGGCACGCAGGTTCAATGTCAGCGGAATGGTCGAGCTGGTCGGTTCCCTGATGTAGCGGCGGAAGTCTTGACTGTGGCGATCGTTGAACGGCCGCTGGTATCCCTTCCCGGTTTCTTCGTTGAGGATGTCGGCAAAGCTGAGCCGGTACAGCAGGTCGGCTGGCGCAAACCCCAGCAAGACGGGCCGGTGCGCGGATTGCCCGCGTATGCAGTCGATGGTGGTAGCCTTGCCCATGGATTGGCTCACACAGAATTGCAGTCTGACGCTGCATTTTGCGCAGTATCAGGCTGCACGTCAAGTGGCGGCGAGCCTTGGGCGTGCGTTATGCCCCTGTTTTGAGCTTCGGCATAATGGCCTTGAGGCGCGTCTCGATCTTGCCAAGCTCGAATTCGATTTTGTGCTTCGTTTCACCCTGATAGGCTGCAAGCTCCTTGAATACCTCGGGTTTTGCGAGCCATTGGCGAAACGCTGCGACCTTCTTGAGGGCAGCGTTATCGGCGCCTCCTTCCACGGCATGTTCGTGCGCTTCCTCAAAGTCGTAATCCTTGCGGACGAACTTTTGCAGCGATCTTGGCGCAGAACAAATGACCGGTAGGCGGTCGCGAATATCCTCCGCTCGTGAAATCTCTTCTGACCTTACCTTTTCAACAATAAGTTTGTCTAGACCAGCATTAGCGAGGCGGGCTTTCCTAATTTTCGACGACTTTAGATATTCATCGTAGTAGCTCCATCTGCGAACGTCGGCCTCGCCGTGATCAAGCATAAACTGATATGTGTCAATGAGGTGGTCTACCTTACTTTTCGTGAGACCGATTTCCTGCGCAAGAATATCAGATGAGACGTTGTGCATACGAGATCGCCGATACAGAAATCCAGCCTGTTCGAAAGGAGCCCAGTCCTTTTTCCCTTTGATATGATACTGTCCAAGCAAAGCGAAAACGAGACTCTCTTCAACATTTCTAGGCAGTAAACGACATTTCATTTGTGCCCACTTAACAGGGTCAGTCTTCGCGAGCGCGCGATAGGCGGCAAGCCGGCTGTTCCCTTCGAGGACCTCAAATGTGCCGTCACGGACTATCACCGCTTCAGTGAGGCCACCATCGCGCTTGATGTCCTGGACCAGGGCTTTCACATGATCCATATCAAGCAGCTTGCGCTCGATGTCTTCTTGAGTGGGCTCCGAACCGTCCAGGCGAAGAATTGAATAAACGCGTGGGTTTTCCACAAAGAAGCGAAGCACCTTGTGGTCGAGAAACGTCGTGACGATTGGGATATCCTTGCCGCGAATCCGGATCGTGTCGTTCGGCGCGGGAAGGTCAATTGGCTGGTTGGCGTTCATTCTTCCTCCGAGCCATCAAGCCGTAGAATCTCGCGTACCATTTCGCCGAAGGCGTAATCGGCGCGAGTGTCATATTCGCTTCTGGTAATATCTCCCTGTCCCAACTGAGCCGCGAGATGTTTCGCGGCCAGCAAGGCGTCGACCCACTCGTCTACCGTATCGCGCGCAATGAGGTTAGTGACGAAGCAAGGCTTTTCCTGCGAAATCCTGTGGATTCGGTCTTGGGCTTGCAGGTAATCATCGAGGCTGAAGCTTCTGTCATAAAAGACTGCGTGGTTGGCAACCGTGAGAGTCAGGCCTTCCTTGGCGGCGCCGGGCGTAGCGACAAGAATTTTGCACGCTGCATCGCGTTTGAAATTCGAGAGGGCCTCCTCGCGTTTTGCGATCGCGATGCCTCCGTGAACGAGCGCCACACCGCACTCCGCGAGATGGCGTGTTATTATCTCAGCGTTTTCGATGAACGAGGTCCAGACCACTATCTTCTCGCCGTTGTCGATAGCCGCGTAGATTAGGGATTCCAAGGCCGGCAGCTTGCCGGGCGTTGATCGGTAAGACTGGTCGACCATTGCCGGATTGGAGGCAACCTGCACAAGGCGGAGGAGGCGTTTGAGCATTCCGTCCGCATCGTCCAGGATCGCTTGGCCACCCTGCACCACAATCGCTGCGAGTTCGTTCTGGAATTGGGAATAGATTTCGGCCTGTCGCGGTTCTAGGTCGACAAGCACGTTCTCAATTGTTTTCTCCGGCAGCTTGAGTCCGGCGGTTTTCTTGGTTTCACGCACGGAAAATGGCCTGATTTTTTCAAACACTGTTTCGAGCGCGTCGGCAAATGCGTCCGCACGTCGTCGGTCGTGGCTGAGCTCGTTGGACAGATCCAGCGACCTTTGAAAATTGCGGAAGTCCTCGCCAAGCGTCGAGCCTCCGTCAAGAAAGTGAATTTGAGCCCAGAGGTCATACGGCCGATTGGCGACGGGGGTACCAGTCATAATGACGCGACGCACAAAACCTTTGGCCAAGGCCTCCAGCGCCTTGGTGATTTCAGCCTCGGGATTCTTGATTTTATGGGCTTCGTCCAAAAGCACGGCCACGCGGCGCGTCTTCAGAAAGAGTTCAAGCCGCTTTTGTTCGGAAACGATCGCCTCATAGTGAGTGAGGTAAAGCCGCACAGGGCTGTTGAACGCGAAAAAATTGGCTTTTCTATCCTGTCCGAGAATCCGGGGCGAAAGATGCGTGTGCTCCTTGATCTCTGCTCGCCAGTTCTCAATGAGGCTTTTTTTTGTGACGATGAGGACCGAGTCAACAATATCGCGCGTGAGCCATGAGAGCGTCAGGTCGAGACCGATCTTCGTTTTTCCGAGGCCTTGCTCGTGAAAAACCGCCGCAAACGTGAGATCCTTGATTGCTTCGAGCGCGTCGAGCTGGTGGGGGAACGCGGATCGTTTCGCGTCGAGCCTTGGTGGTCGCCGAACTCTCAGCATGTGTCCCGTGCCCGTTTGACCCGTCGAATACCGTCGAGGATCACGATGTGAGTCTTGGCAGTGACAAATGGTCTGGATAGTTGGATCACGGTCCGCCTTGCAGTCGCGGACGCGACGAATGGTACGCTTAACACGAATACCCCGTTTGGCGTGTGAGCGAGATGTTTCAGAAAGGCTGAGATTTGAGCACGAGAGTGAACTGTCTCGAGGTCGCGTTGGGTTTTTGCTTCGCCGATGAGCGTCTTTGTGGTCGGGACGTTGGTGGCAAAAACGTCGGGAACGTACCGACCCACTCGGGGTGGTCGGTTGGACCGCAGCCACCCAAGGGAATCCGCGCCGATGGCGAGTTCCGTGAGGTCTCCGAATTCATGCTGAACGTGATAAATGATCGCGCGGACAAGTTCGGCGTGTGCAGCTGATTCGGTCATTCGGCGGCGTTCAAGGAGGCAATAAGTCCTGAGAGTTCGGCCTGAAGCTCGGTCAGTGCCTGGGTCGTGTCGCAACCTGGGTCAGCTTTCAAGCGCTTTTGCTCCGACCAGGGCAAAGCTGCGATTTGGGCCGATAGAGCACGTGCAAGCTGGCCGAGATCCGCTTCCTGCAGCGTCTTGTTGAGATCAGGTCGTTCAAGGATCGCCTCCGCTTTTTTTGCGTCAAATTTCAGGAAAATCTCGCGGGCCTTTTCGTTCCGCAGGATGCGCGGCAAGACGCGGACTTTTTGCAACGGATAAATCTTGCTTTCATGTATCCATGTGGCAAAGTCCGTAATCGTGAAACCGGCTTGGGAAATTGCCTGCTTCACACCGGATTTTTGGAGCTCGACAAACCCGCTGAATCGAGTTGTGTCGAAATCGCCGTCATCGTCCAGAATTGAGCGGTAATAAGTTTCCATATCCTCGTACGCGTTAATGTTTTCTACGAGTTCCTTCTCGCGCCCGCCACAATAATCGACCATGCTTGCAAACGGCATGTGTTCTTGAGTGCGTAACTCGTACAGATATTTCGCCTTTGAATACGGATCCCATTGCCTGACTCCAACGAGATGTAGTTGGAGTCTAATGGCATGTATGCGTATCGGCTCAATATTATCATAAACAATGGCCGGGATATGCGTCCAATTGCCTTTTACATTGTTTTGCTGAAAATGCTTATAGAGCGCTACTCTGGTGTTGCCTTCGATACAAACAAGTTGTCCATCAGCCTGCCTATTCAACAAAACCGGTTGAATTATGCCACCATTAGTCAAAATGGATTGTTTTAGTTTTTCGAAGCTTGTAGAGTTACCATCTTCGTCGCTGCTGGCGCCGAGAGCAAGGAAGATTTGTTCTGGAGTTGGATTCTCCCCATGCATTTCAAGGAATTTGACGATTCGCGGATTGGTTCGGTCTAACTCGATTTGAGAAACATCGACCGACAGATGGGTCCCACCGTTCGCCATGTGCCATACCCGGTGTGTTTCATGTAGTTTGCGGGGCGCCGCTGCGGACCGCCTCGGGTTGACGGTTCGCTTTCACGCGCGGTCGCAGCCCGTCATGAGCTTCCGGGACTCTGTACGGCGAATCATTGGCGCGCAACCGGAAACTGGTCGTTTCCACCGCCCGCGCGAGGTTGGGGTCGTTTGCGGCAGGGCCCCGCGCCGTCGAACGGGCTTTATTCCCGATAACCTCTGCTTATTGGGCCTAGCTAAAGTATTGCGTTACTAAAATCCGATGATCACCGGCAATTCTAGGCAGTTCACTACCTATGGGTCTCGTTAAATGGGAAGTCTACGAGCTGCAGCGTGGAAAATTGTGAAAGATGCTTGCTCCCGATTTTAGGCCTCCTTCCCAATCTCCTCTCTTGCGCAGCAGGAGAGCCAAATGAGGCGCGAGAACGTCGCGACGGGATATAAAGCGCGAGAGAGTCTCCCGCGTGCCCGTGGAGACTTGCTCATGAGATACGACTACGGAGACTTGATCGCCAAGGCCCTCGCCACCAAGGGGGGACATCTCTTCATCGAACGGGGTGGCTTCACATTGTATTTCGAGAACGGCTGGCTGAGCGGCTATGACTGCGAGACGGTCAAAGCCGCAGCGATCGCGCCTGGCCTCCCTGTGATCGACAGCCGCGGGGTCGATCTCGGCCAAGTCGCGGAGCTCGCGATCCGTGGCCCGATGACTGCTGTAGGCCGGCTGCCCGATCCAGCCCCTTGGAGCGCGCTTTCATATGCGCCGCTCGTCGCGGTCGCCGAGTCCTACGGTCGCGCCGGCGCCGATGTGTGCAACTTGCCGGTCGGCGGCGGGAGGGAGGGGGTGGCTTGAGAGCGAGAGGGCCCTTCGGGCTCTTCGAAGGGAGAGGGGGTGAAAGAGAGTCTTTCGCCTGCCCTTCGCGGAGTCGATGGACATGTCGAAGATCACGCTGGTTAGCGCAAATGATATCGGGCTGGATAAGCTCGTCGTGTCGGACGCAAATGTGCGACGGATTAAGGCCGGGGTAAGCATAGAGGACTTGTCCGAGGACATTGCCCGGCGCGGGCTGCTGCAGTCGCTGACCGTTCGTCCGCTCGTCGATGGCGACGGCGCCGAGACCGGAAAATATGCGGTGATCGCGGGCGGCCGGCGGCTCGCCGCCCTCAAACTTCTCGTCAAGCAGAAGCGCCTCGCCAAGAACGCGCCGGTCCCCTGCATCGTGAAGACGGATGGCGTCGAGGAGGAGGATTCCCTTGCCGAAAACACGATGCGCGAGGCGCTGCATCCGCTCGATCAATTCCGGGCTTTCAGGACTCTGCACGACCAGGGCCTGAGCATCGACGACATCGCCGCACGCTTCTTCGTCGGCGCTCAGGTTGTGCGTCAGCGCCTCAAGCTCGCCGCGGCGAGTCCGAAGCTTCTCGACCTCTATGTCGTCGAGGAATTGAGCCTCGAGCAACTCATGGCCTTTTGCGTGAGCGACGATCACGCACGGCAAGAAGAAGTCTGGGAGGCCTTGTCGCGCTCCTACGACAAAGGGCCCTATGCGATCCGCCGCCAGCTCACACAGGGCGCGGTTCGGGCTTCCGACAAGCGCGCGCAGTTCGTCGGCGTCGAGACTTATGAAGCGGCGGGCGGCGTCGTGCTGCGTGACCTTTTCAACCGCGACGACGGCGGATGGCTGCAGGACGCTGCGCTGCTCGATCGTCTCGCACGCGAGAAGCTGGAGCAAGCCGCCACGGAAATCCGCGCGGAAGGTTGGAAGTGGTCGGAGACCGCGATCGACTTTCCCTACGGCCACACCAACGGCCTGCGGCGACTTCCGGGAAGCCAAGCGCCGCTCACCGACGAAGAGCAAGCCCGCTATGACGCCGCCGTCGCCGAATACGATCGGCTTTCGGGGGAACACGAAAACGCCGAGGATCTTTCGGAGGAGGTCGATCTCCGTATGGCGGAACTCGAGGCGGAGATCGCGGCCGTCGACGAGCGCCCAGCGCTCTATGACGCCGCGGATATCGTTCGCGCCGGCGTCTTCGTCAGCATCGATTACGTCGGCCGTTTGAAGGCTGAGCGTGGATTTGTCCGCCCCGAGGACGAAGCGCGGAAGGAGGGTGGCGTCTCTGCCGCAGCGGGGGAGTCGCGATCCGGTGCTCCATTGAGCGCCGGCGACGCGGCGGGAAGCGTGGACAAGGAGATGGATCCCGCGACGTCCGTACCCGCCGAGGAAGAGATCGAGACCTCGCCAAAACTCTCCGGTCTCATGATCGTAGAACTCTCGGCGCATCGCACGGTCGTGATGCGGCTCAGCCTTGCCAACGATCCTCAGGCCGCCTTTCTCGCCGCGACGCATGCTCTGGCGCTCAACGCCTTTTACAGCACGACCTCCTACTCTTGTCTCGATCTCTCCGAGCGCAGCGTCACACTCGGTTCGCATGCCCCTGGCCTCGGCGACAGTCTCGCTGCGCGGACGCTTCTCGAACGCTTCGGCAATTGGCAGATGCGCCTTCCCGCCGATGCGGGCGATCTCTGGTCCTGGCTGCTTGCCCAGGACGAGACCGTCCGCGCCGAACTCTTCTCGCTGTGCGTCGGCCTCGGCGTCAACGCGCTGAACATGCCCTGGGAGAGACGAACGGGCGCGCTTCAGCACGCCGACCAGCTCGCGGGGCATCTTGCGCTCGATATGCGCGGCTTTTGGAGCGTCACTGTGGAGAGCTTTTTCGGCAAGGTCACGAAAGCGCATATCCTCGCCGCGGTGAGAGAAGCGAAAGGGGAAGAGACGGCGCAGATGATTTCCCACCTGAAGAAGGCGGACATGGCCGCTGAGGCCGAACGCCTTTTGCAAGGAACGGGATGGTTGCCGGAGGGCTTGCGCACGTCGAATCTCGATGCGCCCGCCCCACTCGAGGACGCGACCGCTTCAGAGAGCGATGTGTCGATCTCGAAGGACGATGAGCTGCCCGCGTTTCTCGACGAGACGACCGAAGGCCCAGATTATCCCGCAGCGGCCGAATAGTCGGCGCCACGTCTCTCATTCCCATCATCAGCAAGCGAGCTCGCCCTCACCGGCGGGCTCTTTTCATATGTGGAGGTCATGATGACGTTCGACTGGTATCGACCCTGCGCCTATGACGGCGAGCACAAGAAGGCCTTCCATCGCCAGGCGCGGACCGCTTTCCGTGCACTCGCAAAAGAGCTTCGGCTCTCGCCGAATGCGTTCGACGTCCGAAGTTGCGTCGGAGGAATCGCTGTGTCCGGGGAAATCATTTTGCACGGCGAGACCATCTACATCCAGGTTTGCCAGCCCGCGACCGGCGCCGACAGCGGAATTCTGATCCGGACCTGCGAGGGACGGCGCGACTATGACGGCGGCCGCAATCATCTCGCGCCCTTGTCGTTGATGGATCACCCCGCCGAGCTCGCCGAATATGTCCGCGCGGTGATGAGCGGCGATCTCTCGTTGATCAGCCGGATGTTCGGACCGCTCGCGCACAAGCGGCTGGCGCGCGGGTGAGCGGAGAGGAAAGCGAGAGGGCTTTGCCGGGAAGGGCGAGCCCGGGAAGCGAGAAGAGAGAGCGTCCCGGGCCGATTCCCATGAACCCGGAGATGATCGATGAGCCCGAGCCTCGCCGCTCAACGCAGCAAAGCGACCCAAGCCGAATTTTCCTTCACGACCGACGACAAGCCGCAAGCCTTGACGATGGCGGCGCAGACGCTAGTCGGCCTGCTCGCCAAGGGCCAGCCAATCAATGTCGTCAGCCTTCGTACCGCGATGGAGGGCGCCTTCGGCGCAAGCGACGCCGAGGGCGCCTGGCTCTGGAAGGACGCCTATGAGGCGTTGGAGGCGGCGCAGGTTCTGTTCCTGCGGCGCTATGGCCCTGCAATGATCGCGCGCGCGAACAGGGAGCCTGCTCGCGTTCTGGCTATGCTTTCGAAGATGGGAGCGCTGCTGCCGAGCGAGACGCGACGCTCGGAAGAAAGCCATGCGCTGCAGCAATTCTCGACGCCGCTGGAATTCGCCTATGTCGCGAGCCTCGCGGCGGGGATCGGCGCATGCGACCTCGTGTTAGAACCCTCCGCCGGCACGGGGATGCTCGCGATCCATGCCGAGCTCGCGGGCGCGAAACTCATCCTCAACGAATGGGCCGAGACCAGGGCCGATCTCCTGAAACTCCTGTTTCCCGGAGCGCCGCTCAGCCGCTTCGATGGCGCCCAGCTCCATGACCGGCTCGACGCCGCTCTTGATCCCAGCGTCGTTCTGATGAATCCGCCCTTCTCCTCGTCGCCGCTGATCGAGGGGCGGCATACTGCTGCGACCTTCGAACATATTCGCGCAGGCCTTGCGCGCCTTCGAACTGGCGGACGGCTCGTCGCCATCACCGGCGAGAGTTTTGCGCCGAACTCGAACAGCTGGCGTCGGAGCTTCGAGCGCTTGCAGGAACAAGGCCGGCTCATTTTCACCGCTTCGCTCGCGCGCGGATTTTTCGCGCGGCATGGAACGAGCGTCGAGAGCCGGCTGACGGTTTTCGACAAGACGCCGGCTGAAAATCCGAAAGAATTCCCCCAAGGATTTGGTCCGGTCGCCGATCTTTCGGGGTTGCTCACGCTCGTGCAGCGGGACATTCCGCCACGTGGGCCCCTCGTTACGGAGATGCAGGCCAACCGGAACACGTCGATTCTCGGCCGCGTCGATGCGACCGTGAAGTCCATTCCGCCGTTCGCCGTCGCTCGCCGCCCCGCTCCGCTGCTCGCCTTCACGGAGTCGGCGGGCCCTGCCCCGCGTTCGAACGCGGACGTCGTTCAAGCGCCAACCCCGCGCGTCGCGGCGTTTGCCGAGATCGTCGAGCTTACGTTTGAGCTTTGCCAATGGAAAGCGCCAGAGGGCAACGCGCTGAGCGCCGGCCTATACGAGCCCTATGCCGTGCAATCGATCATGATCGAGGACGCGAGGCCGCATCCGACGACGCTCGTGCAATCCGCCGCCATGGCGTCGGTCGCTCCGCCAACACCCTCCTATCGGCCGCATCTCCCCAAGAGCGTCATCGAGTCGGGACTCCTTTCCGACGCGCAGTGTGAGAGCGTCATCTACGCCGGCGAGGCCCACGGCACTCTCCTCGCAGGCTCCTTCCTCGTCGATGAGAGCTTCGACACTGTTTCCGCGGCGCCCGACGACGCCGAGAAGGCGGTGCGCTTTCGCCGCGGCTATTATCTCGGCGACGGCACGGGTGCCGGCAAAGGCCGCCAGGTCGCGGGCGTCGTTCTCGACAATTGGCTCAAAGGCCGCCGCAAGGCGCTCTGGGTCTCCAAATCCGACAAGCTGCTCGAAGACGCGCAGCGCGACTGGGCGGCGCTCGGCCAGGAGAAGCTGCACATCGTCCCGCAGTCACGCTTCAAGCAGGGCGCGCCGATCAAACTTGCTGAAGGCATTCTCTTCACGACCTATTCGACTCTGCGCTCGGACGAACGTCAGGGCCGAGACGGCGCTCTGAAGGCCTCGCGCTTGTCGCAGATCATCGATTGGCTGGGCGCCGATTTCGACGGCGTCATCGTCTTCGACGAGGCGCACGCCCTCGCCAACGCCGCTGGCGAGAAGGGCGAGCGCGGCGCGAAAACCGCCTCGCAACAGGGCCGGGCCGGCCTGCGGCTGCAAAACGCCCTGCCCGGCGCCCGTGTCCTCTATGTTTCGGCGACCGGGGCGACGACCGTCGCCAATCTCGCCTATGCGACGCGTCTCGGGCTCTGGGGCTCGACCGATATGCCCTTCGCGACGCGGCAGGATTTTGTCTCCGCGATGGAGGCGGGCGGCATCGCCGCTATGGAGGTGCTGGCGCGCGATTTGAAGGCCCTCGGCCTCTATGCGTCGCGCGCCCTCTCCTACGCCGGCGTGGAGGTCGAGATGCTGGAGCACCAACTCTCGACCGAGCAAATCCGCATCTACGACGCCTACGCCGGCGCCTTCGAGATCATTCACAACAATCTGACCGCGGCGCTAGAGGCCGCGAACATCACCGGCGAAGGCGGCAAGGCCTATAACCGCAACGCCAAATCCGCCGCGCGCTCGGCTTTCGAATCCAACAAGCAGCGCTTCTTCAATCATTTGATTACGGCGATGAAAATTCCGAGCCTGATCGCGTCGATCAATCGCGATCTCGAAGCTGGCCATGCCGCCGTCGTCCAGATCGTCTCGACCAGTGAAGCGCTGATGGAACGCCGCCTTGCGGAACTCCCTTCGTCGGAATGGGGCGACCTTTCCTGCGACATCACTCCCCGCGAATATGTTTTGGACTATCTCGCCCATTCCTTCCCGACGCAGCTCTTCGAGGTTTATTCCGACGAGAACGGCGATCTCCAGTCGCGCCCCGTCGTCGATGAG
>Ga0187784_10000245_pt1 | contig 37895 bp, 34 predicted proteins | sample 1015_SJ02_MP15_2_FD_132964 | JGI IMG/M metagenome (GOLD analysis project Ga0187784, IMG submission 132964) | Tropical peat soil microbial communities from peatlands in Department of Meta, Colombia - 1015_SJ02_MP15_20_MG | ecosystem: Environmental > Terrestrial > Soil > Wetlands > Peat | place... | reverse complement strand
GGAATCGGAATGCGCTCTAGATTCTTGCGTTGGCGCATATCCTTTTCGGAAAACCGGCATCCACTTTTCCGGGATATGCGCTAGCTATAGCCAGCGCTACAGCGTCTGCTGCCACGCCTCCGGATGGAAACGATAGGCGCCGCTCTCGCGCGTGACATGACCGAAGCCGGGAAAATGCATGTGCATGCCGGTCACCAGCAGGCGCTCGCGCGCCGCCATGTCGAGCAGCCGGCGGCGCGAGGCGACCGCGCCGTCAGGATCGCCGTCCGGCACCATGGCGACCTCGGGACGCGCGAACTGCACTTCCGGAATGTGGATCGTGTCGCCCCAGATCAGCAGGCGCTCGCGGCCGGATTCGATCAGCAGCGCGCTGTGGCCGGGCGTGTGGCCGGCCGCCGGGATCGCGGTGACGCCGGGAAAGATCTCGCCCGCCGTGAACGTGCGCATGCGGTCGAGATAGGGCCTCACCTGCTCGCGCGCCCATTGGAAATGGTAGACCTTGTAGAGATCGCTCGCGCGCGCCATCTGCGCATCGTCGAACCAGTGCTTCGGCTCGTTCGCGTGCACGACGAGCTCGGCGTTGGGAAAGTAGCGCTCGGCGGTGTCCCGGTCGGCCAGTCCGGCCGAGTGATCGGGGTGCATGTGGGTCAGCAGCACCGCGTCGACCTCCCCGGGCGCGACGCCGGCGGCCCGCATATTGTCGCGCAGATGGCCGACCGTGGACCCCAGATAGTTGCCGGAGCCGGTATCGATCAGCGCCACGCGCCCGGCCGAATGGACGATAAACGCGTTGATCGAGAAGACAAGCCGGTCGCGGAATCCGGCGCTGAGCGCGGCCGCGAGATCCTCCGCGGCGAGATTGCGCGTCATCACGCGGTCGACGGTCAAGAGCCCGTCGCTCACCGCGGTGACGACGATGGCGCCGATGCGGCGGCGATAGACCGGCGCGATCTGACGATCCGGGACGGTGCTCACTTGTCCTTGTCCGCCGCCGTCTTGGGTGGACCCGCGAGCGCGCCGTCGCCGGAGAACAGCACCGTGAACTTGCGATGCGCGCAAAGCCACGTGCCATTCTGGCGGCTCCATTTGTCCTCGATCTTGGCGACTTGCACCGCCGGCTGCGACGGCTGCACCGGTGCGCCGTCGGCGGCGTAGAGCATCAGATACCAGCGCGAGGCCGCGCTGGTCGGACTCTCGACCGTCGTCTTGAGATTGGTCACGACGTGCAGCGCGAGCCGGTCGCCGCGCGTCAGGCGCCAATCGAAGAAGCTCTGGATGTCGGCGCGGCCCTTGAAGGTGCGCGCCGGCGCTTCCCAGATCGCGTCCTCGGTCCAGTAGCTGCCGGCCTGCCGCCCGCCGTTCTGGTCGACCTCGTGCCAATAGTCGAGCAACTGGTGCTCGATCTCGCTCGCAATCAGCAGTTTCGCGGCGGCATCCATGCGCGCGCTCTCCCTTTTGTTGTTGCGCGCAACCTATCGGTTCGGGTTGCGCGAAGCCATGCGCGACCTGCCCAATGGCTGCCCACCCGCGCGCGGCGCCCGCATGGCGTTTCGTTAGAGAGAACCGGCGCGCGAAAAATAGCGCACCGCATTGCAACGCGGCGGTTCGGCGCTAAGCTCACGCCGCAGCAGGACGAGCCGGGCGCGTCGCGACGACGATCGCGCAACGGCAGCTCAAGAATCCTGAAAGCCGCGGGTGAGGAGTGGAATGTCCGAGGTCGTGATCGTCACCGGCGCGAGCAGCGGCATCGGGGCCGCGACGGCGCGCCTGCTCGGTGCCGCGGGCGCGAGCGTCGTGATCAACTATCGCAGCTCGAAGGCGTTGGCCGAAGAGGTCGCCGCCGACGTCGAGGCGCGCGGCGGCAAGGCGATGGCGCTCCAGGCCGACATGGGCTCGGAAACCGACATCGTGCGCATGTTCGCCGCAACCGACAAGGCATTCGGTCCGCTCACCGGCCTCGTCAACAATGCGGCGATCAACACGCCGGTGCTGCGCACCATTCCGGACTACACCTTCAAGGAGGTGATGGACCTGCTCGCCGTCAACACGGCGGGCGTGCTGATCTGCTGCCGCGAAGCCGTCCGGCGCATGTCGACGAAGCATGGCGGCAACGGCGGCGCGATCGTCAATGTCTCGTCGATCGGCGCGCTCACCGGCTCGCCGAGCCGGTTCATCCATTATGGCGGCTCGAAAGCCGCGGTCGACACCATGACGATGGGTCTTGCCGCCGAGGTCGTGCGCGACGGCATCCGCATCAACGCGGTGCGGCCCGGCATGATCGACACCCCGATGCACGCCAAAAGCGGCCAGGCCGATCGCGTCGCCGAGTTTGCCGCGAAGACGCCGCTTGGCCGCGCCGGCCGGCCGGAGGAGGTGGCGGAAGCGATCGTCTGGCTCTTGTCCGACAAGGCTTCGCTCGTCACCGGCGCGATCCTCAACGTCATGGGGGCGCAGCGGTGAACTGACACAGGCGCGCGGCGGCACGCGCCGCCGCCCGCGGCAACGCAGATACTGGCAAACAAGGACCGGAGCCGGCGCGCGACGCGGCGGAAACCGGTCGAGGCCAAAGGCCCGCAAGGAAAAAGGCCCCGCAGGGAGGACCATCGTGATGCCGCTTGCCCGTCCGAGCCGCCGCGCCGTGCTGACGGCCGGCGCGCTGCTGCTCGTGCCGTCGACATCGCCACGCGCCGCGGCGCAAAGCACGTTGGCGCGGAACACCAGGGTGCAGATCGGCGTGCCGACGCGCGCCTACTGGCCGACCATCGTGGTCGAGGCGGCGCTGCGCAACAGGCTGTTCGAGAAGGAAGGCATCGCGGCCGAGCTGACCATCTACAAGGGCGGCGCCGAGGAGCTCGAAGGTCTCGCGGCCGCTGCCGCCGACCTGGTGATGATCACGCCGCTGCTCGTCTCGATCGGCCGCAGCAAGGGCGCCGGCGCCAAAATGATCGGCGGCGGCAATCAGGACTATGCGGGCTGGCACATGATGGTCAATCCGGGCTCGAAGATCGCCAGGCCGGAGGATCTCGACGGCAAGAACGTCGCCATCACGTCGACCGGCGGCGGCGCCGACCTCGCCGCGCTCTATCTGCAGCAGGCGCGCAAGATCAAGTTCGTGCGCGTCTCGGTCGGCGGCGGCGGGCTGGTGCCGAGTCTCACCTCTGGCAATGTCGACGCCGTCGTGGTTCCTCCGCCGCTCAGCTATAATCTGCTGAAATCGGGCGAGGCGAGGAGCCTGGTCGATTTCTCCAAGGAGATTCCGCTGCATCAGGCCGCGGGCTGGACCACGACCGAGAAGAACATCAAGGAGCGCCCGGAGGTGATGCAGAAGGCGCTCAACGCGGTCTATGGCGGGCTTGCCTATCTCGACGCCAATCGCGACTTCGCCGTCAACCTGATCGCCGAGATCGACGACATTCCTGCCGACATCGCGGCGGTCGAATACGAGAACGGCATCAGGACGCTGCCGCTCACGGCCGAGGTCACGGCCGACAGGATCGCGGCGGCGTTCGAGTTGAACAAGCTGCTCGGCGCGAGCGGGCTGATCCCGCCGGCCGAGGTCTTCACCGATCAGTTCTTCGCCAAGATGGTGCCGACCAAGCCTTGACCCGCACGCATCGAGCCCTGGCGAGCCTCGCGCGACTTGCCATCGTCGCGTCGCTCTTTCTCCTGTGGGAGGCGCTGTCGCGCGCCGGCGCGGTCAATCCGCGCCTGCTGCCGCCGGCAAGCGACGTTTTCGTCACGCTGTTCGACCTGCTGCAGCGGCCGCGCATCCAGTCCGACATCGTCGTGACGCTTGCGGAGGTCGCGCTCGCCTTTGCGATCGCGGTGCCGGTCGGCGTCGCGCTCGGCGTGATCGTCGTCGAGAGCCGCTTTCTCGGCGAGGTGCTCAGGCCGCTGTTGTTCTTTCTGTTCAGCATTCCGAAGTCGATCTTCCTCCCGCTCTTCATCCTGGTGTTCGGCATCAGCTTCTCGCAGAAGGTCGCCTATGGCTTCTTCTCGGCCGTGCTCACGATGGTGATCAGCACCGCGGCGGCGGTCGAGTCGATCCGGCCCGACCATGTGACGGTCGCGCGCTCGTTCGGTGCGACGCGCGCGCAGATCCTGCGCCGCGTCTATCTGCCGAGCATGCTGCCGATCCTGATCGAGGCACTGCGCATCGCGATGATCTTCACCTTCACCGGCGTCGTGCTCGCCGAGATGTACGCTTCGCGCCAGGGGATCGGCTACCAGATCTCCAACTGGGGCGAGACCTATCAGCTGCGCGCGCTGCTCGCCGGCGTGCTGCTCGTCTCCGCGATGGCGATCGCCTTCAACGAATCCATCCGCCGGGTGGAGCACTATTTCGGGCATTGGCGGACATGAGCAAGGCGGCGGGATCGATCGCGGTCAGGAACGTCGTGCAGGTCTACGGCGCCGGCGCCGACGCGGTGCTGGCGGTCGACGACGTCTCGTTCGCGGTCGCGCCCGGCGCCTTCACGGTGCTGGTCGGCCCGAGCGGCTGCGGCAAGTCCTCGCTGCTGTTGATGATGGCGGGGCTGCGCGGCGCGCGCTCCGGCACGATCGACATCAACGAGCGCCCGATGACCGGCCCCGATCCGGATCGCGTCGGGGTGGTGTTCCAGGAAGCGAGCCTGTTTCCCTGGCTGACCGCGCAGGCCAACGTGCAGTTCCCGCTCGAGCTGCGCGGCGTGCCGCGCGCCGAGTGCCGCGCGCGCGCGATGCAGGCCCTGCATCTCGTCGGGCTCGAAGGCTTCACGGCACGCTATCCGCACGAATTGTCCGGCGGCATGAAGCAGCGCGTCTCGATCGCGCGCGGGTTGGTGCAGGATCCGCCGGTGCTGCTGATGGACGAGCCGTTCGCGGCGCTCGACGAGCAGACGCGCATGACCATGGGCGACGAGCTGCTGCGCATCTGGAGCGAGGCGAAGAAGACCGTGGTGTTCGTCACCCACAGCCTGACCGAGGCGGTCTATCTCGCCGACGAGGTGATCGTGATGTCGGCGCGCCCCGGCCGCATCGTCGACCGCATCGCGGTGACGCTGCCGCGTCCGCGCACCTACGACATGATGGGCGGCGAGGTGTTCGGCCATCTGCGCGACCGCATCTGGCGCCAGATCCGCAAGGCCGAGTGACGCATGCGACTCTCCGTTCCGGCGACGCGCTGGCTCCTGATCGCGCTCCTCCTCGCCTTCTGGGAGATCGCCGCGCGCGCCGGCTGGATCGCCGAGCTGTTCCTCCCGCCGCTGACCACGACGATCGCCGCCGCGGTCGAGAACTACCGGCAATACGCCGGCGCGCTTGCGGTCACGCTCTATGAGGTCGCGGTCTCGCTGGTGCTGGCGTGCGGCGGCGGCATCGTGACGGGCGCGATCATCGGCAGCGTGCCGCTGTTGCGCACGCTGCTGTTGCCGCTGATCTCCTCGTTCTACGCCATTCCGCTGGTCATCATCTATCCGCTGTTCGTGGTCTGGCTCGGGCTCGGCTCGCCCTCGAAGATCGCGTTCGCGTCGATCATCGGATTTTTTCCGGCGGCGCTGTCGACCGCGGCCGGCATCCAGACCATCGATCCGCAGCTCGTGCTCGCGGCGCGCAGCATGGGCGCGACGACTTGGCAAAGGCTGCGGCGCGTGCTGATCCCCGCGGCGATTCCGACCGTGCTCTCCGGACTGCGGCTCGGCGGCGCGCTGACCATCGTCGGCGTGGTGCTCTCCGAGATGCTCGTGTCCTCGCACGGCATCGGCTACCTGATCACTTTTTACCGCCAGAGCCTCGACGGGCCGCGCATCTACGCGGCGATCCTGCTCGTGCTCGCGCTCGCCGTCGGCTTCGACGCCTTCGTGCAGCTGCTCGAGCGGCGGACTTCCGCCTGGCGGCCGGCGCGCCGCGCGGAGCAAGCGGCACCGCGCAGCTAGAGCGCATCCCGATTGGAAGGAATCGGAATGCGCTCTGGATTCTTGTGTTGGCGCATATCCTTTTCGGAAAACCGGTATCCACTTTTCCGGGATATGCGCTAAGCGCAATCAGCGTGTGACTTCGCCCCGCACGATGTCGCGGCCGGCGACCATCGCGCGCAGCTTGGCGTAGGCGACCTCGCGCGGCAGATATTTCATGCCGCAGTCGGGGGCGACGACCAGGCGGTCCGGCGTAATGTGCGTGAGCGCCGCCCGCAGCCGCTCCGCCACAAGCTGCGGCGTCTCGACGCTGTGGTCCTTCAGGTCGAGCACGCCGACCATCACCTGCTTGTCCGGCAGCGCGTCGAGGGTTTTCGGATCGAGCCGCGGCTGCGCCGCCTCGATCGAGATCTGCGTCGCCTGGCAGGCATTGAGCGGCGCGAGGAAGCGGTAGGTGTTCGGCTTCTCGACCTTCACGTAGTGGCCGTAGCCGAAGCAGAGGTGAACCACCGTCGGTCCCGCGATGCCTTCGAGCGCGCGGTTGATGCCGTCGACCGCGAGCTCCTCGGCCTCCTCGACGAAGGACTCGACGAACGGCTCGTCGAGCTGGATCACGTCCGCGCCGGCGTCCTTCAGCTCGCGCGCCTCCTCGTTCACCGCCTTGGCATAGGCCATCAACAGCGCGCGCTTGTCGCCATAATATTCGTCCTTGGCGAGCCGCATCATGGTGAACGGCCCCGGCATCGTGATCTTGATCGGCTTTCTGGTGACGGCGCGCATATACGCGACGTCGCGCACCTGCACCGGCCGGATGCGGCGGATCTCGCCGATCACGCGCGGCACGATCTGGCGCGTCTTGTTGCGCCCTTCGACCTCGGCCGGGTTGTCGATGTCGATCCCGCCGAGCGCGTTGGCGAAGCGGTTGAAGTAGCTCTCGCGGCGGATCTCGCCGTCGGAAATAATGTCGAGGCCGATGTCTTCCTGCGTGCGGATCGCCTGATAGGTCGCGTCGTCCTGCGCCTGCTCGAGAAACGGCTCCTCGACCCGCCAGATGGTCTTCAGCCGCACGCGCGGCGGCTGGCTCTTCAGCATGATGTCCTTGTTCACGAGCCAGTCCGGCTGCGGCAGGCTGCCGACGATGGTCGTCGGCATGAGAACGGCCATGATTTCCTCGCCTCGATCGCTTGTTCTTGCGGCGCGATGGTAGCGGCTCGCCTCGGCGAGTCCATCGACCATTGCGGTATGGCGCAGCTGCACGGCTGCATGCGCAACGGAGCGTCTCGTTCGGCGCAGTCGGGTAGGCGGTGAGGCGCAGAGCGCGCGGCAAGCGCGCTTTTCCCTCGCCCGCTTGCGGGGGAGGGAATATCTGGCGCCACTCCAGGCACCTCTTGTCTCAGGAATGAGATTTATCTTGATTTGTATACCGTCGTATGAAATGCTGCTGACGCACGGGCCGGACGTGCGCAGTGGAATGGGGCAGCGACGGGCGGGAAGCAGCCCCTCGCGACGTGACGGCAAGCCTGCTGGATGAAAGGACGAAGCGAACGCAATGAGGCGGGCGCTCGCCCGATCATTCCGGCGGCACCAGAGGGGAGACCACGACCGTGATGGACCAACACGCCGCAACTGCCGACGCCGCGCTACCCGCAGGGCCGGACGTCGTCGACTCGCAGGGGATCAAGGCGCTGATCGGATCCGCGCTCGGCTACGCGATGGACGGGTTCGACCTGTTGATCCTCGGCTTCATGATGCGGGCGATCTCGGCCGAGCTGCAATTGACGCCGGCGCAAGGCGCCTCGCTGGTGACCGCGACGCTGATCGGCGCGGTGCTCGGCGGCATCGGCTTCGGCATGCTGTCGGACCGCATCGGGCGCGTGCGCGTGCTCACCTGGACCATCGTGGTGTTCGCGCTGTTCACCGGCCTGTGCGCGCTGTCGCAGGGCTACTACGACCTCCTGCTCTATCGCGGCATGGCCGGGCTCGGGCTGGGCGGCGAGTTCGGCATCGGCATGGCGCTGGTCGCCGAAGCCTGGCCGGCCTCGAAGCGGGCGCGCGCGTCCTCCTACGTCGGCCTCGGCTGGCAGCTCGGCGTGCTCGCGGCCGCGATCCTGACGCCGATCCTCCTACCGGTGATCGGCTGGCGCGGCATGTTCGCGGTCGGCATCTTCCCCGCGGTCACCGCCTATTTCATCCGCCACTCGCTGCACGAGCCCGAGGTGTTCGTCGCGAAGTCGCACGACCACCCGCGCGAGTCGGCGCTGCAACTCCTCGTCAAGGATGGCGAGACCACCAAGCTCAGCCTCGGCATGATCATCCTCTGCTCGGTGCAGAACTTCGGCTACTACGGCGTGATGATCTGGCTGCCGAATTATCTCGCGAGCCGCTTCGGCTTCGCGCTGACGCAGTCGGCGGTCTGGACCGTGGTCACCATCGCCGGCATGGCGGTCGGCATCTTCTGCTTCGGCCATATCGCCGACCGCATCGGACGGCGCCCGGCCTTCTTCGCCTACATGCTCGGCGCCGCCTTCATGGTGGTGCTCTATTCGCGCCTCACCGATCCGACCTATCTGCTGGTCGCCGGCGCCGTGATGGGCTTCTTCGTCAACGGCATGCTCGGCGGCTACGGTGCGCTGATCAGCGAGCTGTTCCCGACCGCCGCGCGCGCCACCGCGCAGAACGTGCTGTTCAATGTCGGCCGCGCGGTCGGCGGCTTCGGCCCGGTCGCGGTCGGCGCGATCTCGGGCCTCTACGGCTTCGACGTCGCGATCGGCTTGCTGTCGCTGCTCTACCTGCTCGATATCCTGGCGATGTGGCTGCTCATCCCCGAGCGGCGCGGCGCCGCGCTCGACTGAGAGAAAACCAGCCTCCGCTCATTCCCGCGAACGCGAGAATCCAGGGGCCACGTACTGGGTCAAAGAACTGGGTCCCCGCTTCCGATAAGGGCGTTTACGCCCGTCCATAGCCCGTCGAAGACGGGCGTCGACGCCCTTTAGGACGGGCTATGGGACGAGCGGAATTGAGAGGCGGAGTACAGCGATGGCGCGAAACGGAGACGCGCAAGCCTGGAAGCCAAGCATCGTGGCGGAGCTCGCCGAGGTCGCCGCCAACGACCGCGTCAACGCCGAGTACCGCCATCTCGTCGTGCGGTGCAGCGAGGCGGCCGCGCGCGCGCGGCCGGGCCAGTTCTTCCAGCTGCTCTGCCCGCATCCCGCCGGCGAGCAGCCGTTCCTGCGCCGCCCGATGAGCCTCTACGGCGCGGATAGCGACAAGCGCGAGGTGCAGTTCCTCTACAAGGTGACCGGCGCCGGCACGCGCGGGCTCGACCTGCTGCAAGCCGGCGACCGGCTCGACATCATGGGGCCGCTCGGCGTCGGCTTCATGCTCAACCCGGCCTGGCGCCACATCGTCGCGGTCGGCCGCGGCGCAGGGCTTGCGACCCTCGCCCCGCTCGCACGCGCCGCACATGAGGCCGGTATCGAGATCACCGCGGTGCTCAGCGCGCGCCGTCCCGACCTCGTCGTGTCGGTCGAGCTGTTCCGCCGCTACGGCTCGCAAGTGATCGTCGTCACCGACCAGGAGTCGACCAGTGGTCCGGCGAATGTCGAGCGCATCCTGCGCCGCCTGATCGCGGAAGCGCGCTGCGAGGCCTTCTTCACCTGCGGCTCGAGCCGGCTGATGCGGGTACAGCAGCGCCTCGCGCACGAGTTCGGCCTCGCCGGTCAAGTGGCGATGGAGCAGCAGATGGCCTGCGGCATCGGGCTCTGCTTCTGCTGCGTGCGCGACTTCAATGTGGCGGGCGAGATCGTGCACCGCCGCGTGTGCTGGGACGGACCGGTGTTCGACCTGATGGAGGCGCTGCCATGAGCATCACGACCGGCGCGGGGACCGTGGTCGACCTCGCGGTGCAGATCGGCGCGTTGCGCCTGCGCAACCCGGTGATGCCGGCGTCCGGCACCTTCGCGGAGGGGCTCGAGCGGGTGATGGACTTCAACCGGCTCGGCGCTTTCGTGACCAAGACGATCACGCGCGAGCTGCGCACCGGCAACCCGCTGCCGCGCGTGGTCGAGCGTCCGGGCAGCCTGATCAACGCGATCGGCATTCCGTCGAAGGGCGTGCCGCATTTCATCAACGAGACCATGCCGCATTACGCGCGCTACGACACGCCGCTGGTGGTCTCGATCTCGGCGCCGACCGCGGAAGGCTTCGCGAGCCTCGCGGCCGAGCTGTCGCTGCCGGGCATCGCCGCCATCGAGGCGAACATCTCGTGCCCGAACATCGAGGAGGACGGCAGGGCCTTCGCGATGCGCCCCGAGCCGACCGAAAAGGTCACGCGCGCGCTGCGCGCCGCGACCGCGCTGCCGCTCTGGATCAAGCTGACGCCGAACACCGGCGACATGCCGGAGGTCGCGCGCGCCGCCGAGGCCGCCGGCGCCGACGCGGTCGTCGTGGCGAACACGATCCTGTCGATGGCGATCGACCTGAAGACCTTCAAGCCGTGCCTCGGCAACATCATGGGCGGGCTGTCCGGCCCCGCGATCAAGCCGATCGTGCTGCGCCAGGTGTTCCAGTGCGCCAAGGCGCTGCGCATCCCGATCATCGGCTGCGGCGGCATCGCGACCGCCGACGACGCGGTCGAGTACCTGCTCGCCGGCGCGAGCGCCGTGCAGGTCGGCACCGCGACTTTCGTGCAGCCCGCCGCGATGACGACCATCATCGACGGGCTCGAGGCGTTCTGCCTGCACCGCGAGATCGCGCGCGTCGCCGACCTGACCGGCGCGGTCGTGATCGAGGAGGCCGACGAGCCCGACCTCGCCTGGCTCAATCCGCCGACATGACGACGCCGAGCGACCGACCACTCTCCGCTCATTCCCGCGCAAGCGGGAATCCAGGGGCCAAAGAACTGGGTCCCCGCTTCCGCGGGGACGAGCGGATTTGAGGTCAGAGTTGATGTCCGACCATCCCCTTCCTGTGGAAGAAGGCGCGCACGACCGGATGCTCGCGACCGTGCTGTTCGACGCGCTGCGCGCGGCGAGCCAAGGCGTCGGGACCGTCGGGATCAATCGCGACAGCTACGGCGAAGGGGAGAGCGAGGCGCTCGACCTCGTCGAGGACGAGGCGCGTGGCCTCGGCCTTGCGACCGAGCGCGATGCCGGCGCCAACCTGGTGGTGACGCTCGAAGGCCGCGACCCGTCGCTGCCGTTCCTCGCCTGCGGCTCGCATCTCGACTCGGTGCCGCAGGGCGGCAATTTCGACGGCGGCGCCGGCGTGGTCGCGGGCCTCGCGATCCTGGCGGGCTTCAAGCGCGAGGGCTTCCGCCCGGCGCGCAGCATCAAGCTGTACGGCCTGCGCGGCGAGGAAAGCGCCCGCTTCGGCAAGGCCTATATGGGCTCTGGCGCGCTGTTCGGGAAACTCACCGCCGCCGACCTCGCCGCAAAGGACATGCGCTCGGAGCAGACGCTCGGCGACTGCATGCGCGCGGTCGGCGTCGACCTCGCACGCGTCGCGCGCGGCGAGCCGCTGCTCGACCCGAAGCGCGTCGCCGCCTGGGTCGAGTTGCACATCGAGCAGGGGCCGGTGCTGACCGCGCGCAATCTGCCGGTCGGCATCGTGACCGGCATCCGCGGCAATGTCCGCCACCGCGTGGTCGAATGCATCGGCGAGGCCGGACATTCCGGCGCGGTGCCGCGCTGGCTGCGCCACGACGCGGTGTTCGCAACCGCCGAGCTGATCGCGCATCTCGACCAGCACTGGCGCACCATGCTGGAGCGCGGCCGCGACCTCGTGGTCACCGCCGGCGTGGTCGGCACCGATCCGGCCGAGCATGCGATCGCGCGCATCCCCGGCCTGTTGCGCTTCTCGTTCGAGGCGCGCAGCCAGAGCCGGGACACGCTCGAGGCGTTCTACGACCTGTTCGTCGCCGAATGCGACATGATCGGCGAGGAGCGCGGGGTCGAGTTCCGACGCGATCGCCGGCTCGAATCCGCGCCCGCCGTCATGGACGCAGCCTGGGTGCAGCGACTAAAGGCCGCAGCGCGCCGCCTCGGGCTGCCGGATGAGGAGATCCCGAGCGGGGCCGGACACGATGCCGCAGTGTTCGCCAATGTCGGCATTCCGAGCGCAATGATATTCGTGCGCAACGGAAACGGCTCGCACAATCCGTATGAGGCGATGGAGATCGACGACTTCGTCGCCGGCGTGGCGGTGATGCGCGCGGCGATCCGGGAGGCGACCGCATGAGCAACAGCCGCATCGGCGACGGGATCGCCCGGCTGCTGTTCGAGGCCGGGGCGGTTCACGTCAGCCGCACGCAGCCCTTCACCCTGGCGGCCGGCTGGGCGAGTCCTGTGTACGTCGATTGTCGCATGCTGATCGGCGCGCCGCGCGTGCGGCAGGCTGTCACCGCGCTCGCGGCCGAATATCTCGCCGCGGCGTTCCCGGCCGGCTCGCTCGACGCGATCGCCGGCGCCGAGACCGCCGGTATCCCGTTCGCGGCCTGGCTCGCCGAGCAATCCGGCCTGCAGCTGCGCTACGTGCGCAAGCGTCCGCTCGGCATCGGCCGCAATGCGCAGGTCGAGGGCGGCACGGTCGAGGGCCTGCGCGTGCTGCTGATGGACGACCTCACCACCGATGGCGGCAGCAAGCTTGCCTTCGCGCGCGGTTTGCGGTCCGCGGGCGCAACCGTCGCGCACGTGCTGTCGATCTTCTATCACGATGCGTTCCCGGGCGCGCATGAGCGCCTGCGCACCGCCGGGCTCACGCTGCACGCGCTCGCGACCTGGGAGCATGTGCTGCGGGCGGCGACGGCTGACCTGCTCGCGCCGGACGACCGCGCCACGATCGAGCGCTTTCTCGACGATCCGGTCGGCTGGTCGACACGTCACGGCGGACGCGCGACGCCGACCTTCCCGCCGCTCAGCGCCGCGCACCGCCGGCTGCGGCGGTTGCAGTCCGGGGAGTGAAGCGGCGAGCGCGCCGCGCGCTCCTCTTACCCTCCCCCTTGTGGGGAGGGCCGGCGAGCGAAGCTCGTCGGGGTGGGGGTCGGTGTTTGTCGAACGGTCGGCGCCAAAAACTCCGACCCCCACCCCTAACCCCTCCCCACAAGGGGGAGGGGAACGAGCCTGCGCTTGCAGCATCGCTTCAGCAAGAGAACAACACCCTATCGCCCCGCGCGCTTGCGCGCCGGCGCGACCCGCACCACCTCGATCCCCGACCGCTCCAGCACCGCGCGCAGGCGCTTCACCGCGTCGCTGCCTTTCAGCGCGCGGCGCCAGAGATCCTCGGCGAGCCGCTCGTAGAGGCCGACCGGCTGCTCGTCGGCGGTGACCATCGCGACGCCCATGCGGATGTTCGGCAGATCGCCACCCAGGCGAAACGGGCTCAAGCCCAGCGTCGTCTTCTGCTTCGAACGGAACAGCTGGAAGGTGATGTTCGGCAGCGTCTCCTCGATCAGCGCGATCTGGATTCCCATCGGCGCGCTCTCGGTCAGGCCGAGCAGGTGCTCGACCTCGTCGCGCGCCGCGATGCGCCGCGCCGTGACCTCCTGCTCCGGCAGGTCGAAGCGGCCGACCACGCCGAGCTTGAGCCAGCGCTCGATCTCCGGAATGGTCACGAAGTTGACCACCGAGAGCCGCCGCAGCTGGCGTGCCTTGCGCCGCTCGTCGAGGATCGCGATGATCGTGTCGATCTCGCGCACCGCGGCATGGCGGTCCTCGACGCTCGCGGGCAGCGACTCGATCAGCGTCTTGCGCAGATGCACCGCGTAGGTCTCGGAGGTGAGCAGGTACGAGATCGGCGGGAAGTGCGCCACCACCTGGTCGCAGGACTCCTCGATCTGGCGCATGCGCTCGAAATAGCTGATCGCGCTGGTATGGTACTCGATGCTGACGTCGAGCAGCGAGGCGAGCGAGGTCTTCAGCACGCTCGCGAGCCGCTCCAGCGTCTCGATCTTGACCACCTCGCCGTTCTCGATGCGGTAGACCGCGGCGCGCGAGATGCCGAGCTTCGCGGCGATCTCCTCCGCGGCCTGGCCCTGCCCGATGCGATAGGCCTTCAGCCGGCGGCCGATCTCCTTGAAGTCGGTCATGTGGAATCTCGCAACGAGGGCGTTGTCTCATATTTTAGACGACGGCCGCCGCGCAGGCAATTGGGGGATCTTACCCTCCCCCTTGTGGGGAGGGTCGCTCGCCGTAGCGAAGCGAAGGCGAGCGGGGTGGGGGTCGCTCAGTAGCGCTCCGACTCCGACCCCCACCCCTAGCCCCTCCCCACAAGGGGGAGGGGAACAGGCAGAGTCCGGGGCAACCGCCTTCCCTACCCCCGCGAGGTAAAGCGCGCGTCGTAGGCCGGGTCGCGCTGGCGGCGCGTCAGGCGCTCGCCGGCGTCGACCGCAAGGTCCTGCGCCGGCAGGCCCGGGTTCTCGTGGAAGAAGCGGATCGCGTCGCAGACGTCCTGCGCGGTCGGCGCGTGCGCGAGCAGGTTCGCGCGGCTCGCCGCCTCGAACTCTTGGCCCGTCTGCGGCCCGCTCGGATAGAGCGTGCCCGGCAGGATGCCGAATACGCGCACCGCCTTCACGTCCGCCGCCTGCCAGCATTGCGTGATCGCATGCAGCGCGGCCTTGCCGACCGTGTAGCTGTAGTAGTCCGGGTTCACGTGCGCGAGCTTCTGGTCGAGAATGTTGAACACGTCGAGCCTGCGCTGCGCCGTCGCCCGGCGGGCGAACGTCTCGATCAGCGCGAAAGGCGCGACCGCATGGACCTCGAGGCTGCGCCGCAGCTGCGCGACCTCGCCGCGCCCGGGAAAATCATATTCGAACGCCGAGGCATTGTTCACCAGCACGTCGACGTGATCGACGCGCGCGTCGATCGCCGCGACGACACGCGCGCGCTCGGCCTCGGCCGCAAGGTCACCGGTGATGAGGCTCGCCTTGCCTTGGTTCCTGCCGTGACTCTCGCCGATCGCGCGCGTCAACGCGACCGCGTCAGGATTTTCGCTGCGCGCATGCACGATGACGTGAAAGCCGCGCGCCGCGAAGGTGCGCGCGATCTCGGCGCCGAGCCGGCGCGACGCCCCGGTGATGAACATCACCTTGCGCGTCACTTGCGACGTCACTTGCGACGTCACTTGCGGCTCCAGCGCGCGCGGGTACGAAACACCTCGACCCCGGCGCCGTCCGCCTCGTTGAAGATGTCGGGCTTCAGCGCCTTGACCCGGCAGGCCATGACGCGGCCGTCGTCGAAGCAGACCTTCACGATCTCGTCGACGATCGTTTCGAGCAGATCGACATGCGCGCGCTGCGCGAGACTCACGATGAATCGCCGCACCGGATCGTAGTCGATCACCGGCGTCATCGACGTCGGCCCTTCGCCCACCGGCGCGAACAGCTCGACGCTGATCTGCAGCCGCGTCGGATGCTCCGGATGGCGCTCCCACGCGTGCTGGCCGACCTGCACGTCGACCGTGACGTTCGACAGGATCACCCGAATGCAATCTTGCCCGAGCAGCAAGTCTTCCATCGACAACTCCGCAAACCGACGACGCGGACGGACCGTAACACGGATCGCCTGTAACGTCGCCGCGCGGGCCGACACCGAAATTCCGATTGACGGAAAATCGTGGGCAGCGCTTAACTCGCCGCAACCAAAAGCCAAGGTCGCTTCAGGGAGAAAACGATGCGCGCGCTTGCCGGTCTCGCGCTTGCCTTCGCACTGGCCTTTGCACTTTCCCTTGCCGCACAACCGGCGCTTGCCCAGGAGCCGATCTCGAACCTGCCGCGCAAGGAGACCCTGATCGTCGAGAACCCCGAGGGGACGATCAAGAACGCGGGCTGGTTCAACATCTGGGCGGTGAACGCGGGCGGCCAGTCGACCGGCCTGCACCAGCTCGCGATGGATACGTTCTGGTACATCGACCCGCAGCGCGGCATCGACGGCGTGTGGATGAATTCGCTCGCCGCGGAAAAGCCGATCTACAACGCCGACTTCACCGAGATGACCGTGAAGCTGCGCAGCGGCATTTATTGGAGCGACGGCGTCGAGTTCACCGCCGACGACGTCGTGTTCACGACCGAGCTGCACATGAGGACGAACGGGCTGCGCTGGAGCGCGCCGTTCCAGATTAATGTCGCGTCGGTCACGGCACCGGACAAGTACACCGTCGTATTCCGGCTGAAGAAGCCGAACTCGCGCTTCCATGCGCTGTTCACGGTGCGCTGGAACGCCGTGTGGATGATGCCGAAGCACGTCTTCGAGAAGGTCGCCGACCCGCTGAAGTTCGACTTCAACAAGCCGGTCTCGCTCGGACCTTACGTGCTGCACAGCTACGACCCGAATGGCAAGTGGTTCATCTGGCAGGCGCGCGAGGACTGGCAGCGCACCACGCTCGGCCGCTATGGCGCGCCGGGACCGAAATACGTCGCCTATGTGGACCCGGGCCCGCCCGACAAGCGCGTGATCGCGCAGCTCAACCACGAGCTCGACATCATCCACGACACTTCCGCGGAGGGCATGTTCACGCTCGCGAAGCAGTCGAAGACCTCGCGCGGCTGGTTCAAGGGCTTCCCCTATGCGCACCCCGATCCGACCTTGCCGGCGGTGCTGTTCAACCTGCAGAACGACATGTTCAAGGACCGCCGCGTGCGCTGGGCGCTCGCGCTGCTGATCGACATCAAGGCGGTGTCGATGGCGTCCTATCGCGGCGCCGCGACGATCTCGGCGATCGCGATCCCGCCGACCGGGACGCATACCGAGAGCTATCACGTGCCGCTCGAGGCGTGGCTGAAGGACTTCGAGCTCGACACCGGCAAGCGCAAGATCAAGCCGTACAATCCGAACATCGGCAAGGAGATCGCCGACATGCTGCGCCCCAGCATGGGCGACCAGATCCCGAGCGCGCCCGACGACATCGCGCGCGCGTTCGGGCGCGGCTGGTGGAAGGCGGACCCGCAAGCCGCGACCGAGCTGCTCGAGGCCGCCGGCTTTTCCAAGCGCGGCAGCGACTGGTACACGGGAGACGGCAAGCGCTTTGCGATCCGCATCGTGGTCGAGGGCGACCTGCGCCCGGTGATGACGCGTGCCGGCTCGATGATCGCGCAGCAATGGCGCCAGTTCGGCATCGACGCCAAGACCGACGTCGCGCAGGGCACGCTGGTCGACCGGCGCGCGAGCGGCGATTTCGACACCATGATCTCGTGGAGCGTCGAGACCTGGGGCGGCCATCCGGATCTCTCGTTCTTCCTCGACTCCTGGCATTCGCAGTTCGTCTCAGCCCCCGGCAAGGTCCAGACGCCGCGCAACTACCAGCGCTGGTCCTCTCCCGAGCTCGACCAGATCATCGAGCAGATCCGCACCGTCGGCTTCGACGATCCGCGGAGCCTCGCGCTCGGCCGCGATTTCGTGAAGCTCGCCGTGCGCGAGATGCCGATCATCCCGCTGATGGCCTACAACGTCTTCACCGTGATGGATGAGACCTACTGGCAGGGCTACCCGAGCGCCGAAGCCGCGCCCTACACCGATCCGGTGCCGAACTGGGCAAACTCGCGCGTCATGATGGTCAAGCTGCGGCCGGCGAAGTAGGTGGACTCGCTCGATATGGAGTCGCAGAGCGAGCGGCACGCGCCATCTTACCCTCCCCCTTGTGGGGAGGGTCGACCGCTGCGCGTAGCGCAGCGGGCGGGGTGGGGGTCGGAGTTTGACGACCCGCCGGCGCGACAAACTCCGACCCCCCTCCCCAACCCTCCCCCAGCGAAAGGGCGTTCACGCCCGTCTTCGACGGGCTATGGGGGGAGGGAGCGCGCCTGCGTGCGAGGCACCGCTCCAGCCTCAACTCTCTCCGCCGCAGCACAATGACCCCCTACGCGATCTACGCGCTGAAGCGGCTCGGCCAGTTCGCGCTCGTCGTGTTCATCGGCATCAACCTCACCTACCTGATCACCCACGCGACGCCGATTGATCCGGTCGAGCAGACCGTCGCGGCCGCGACCTCCTTCGGCAGCACCAGTCCGGAGGCGATCGCGATGCTGCGCGACTCGCTGCGCGCGCTCTACGGCGTCGGCGACAGCCCGTGGACGCAGTATCTGGTGTTCTGGAAACGCGTTGCGGTCGGCGACTTCGGTCCCTCGCTCTCGGCCTTTCCCACGCCGGTCGCGACGCTGATCGGCCGCGCGCTGCCGTGGACGGTCGGGCTGTTGTCGGTCTCGACGATCCTGGCATTTCTCATCGGCAATCTGCTCGGCGGGCTCGCCGGCTACTACCGCGAGAGCCGCGCGCTCAAGCTCGCCGGCATCGTCGCGATGGCGCTACATCCGATCCCCTACTACATCGTGGCGTTCGCGGTGCTGATTGTGTTCGGCTATCTCTGGCCGGTGCTGCCGATCTCGGGCGGCTATCGCATCAACACCGCCTGGGGCTTCAACCGCGACTTCATCCTCAGCATCGCGAGCCACGCGATCCTGCCGGTGACCTCGCTGGTGCTGGTCGGGATCGGCGGCTGGTTCCTCGGCATGCGCTCGCTCGTCTCCAACGTGGTGACCGAGGACTACGTCACTTATGCCGAGCTTGCCGGCGTGAAGCGCTCCCGCATCCTGTGGTCCTACGTGATGCGCAACGCGCTCTCGCCGCAAGTGACGGCGCTTGCGATGTCGCTCGGCTCGATCTTCAACGGCGCGATCATCACCGAACAAGTGTTCGGCTATCCGGGCATCGGCAGCTTGCTGATCGCGGCGGTGCATGCCGGCGACTACAGCCTGGTGATCGGCATCGCGTCGGTGTCGATCCTTGCGGTCTCGGCCGCGGTGCTGATCATCGACCTCACCTATCCGCTGCTCGATCCGCGCGTGCAAGTAACGTAACCAGGTGACGTGATGCTCACCGTCCTGCGCGACCTGTTCCGTTATCGGTTCGAGTTCCGCCTCGGCGCGATCCTCACCGGCTGCATCGTCGCCTTCGCGGCGCTGTCGTTCGTCTCGCCCTATCCGCCGCAGGACCAGTTCGTGGTGCCGCCCGACCTGCCGCCGTCGTCCCCATACTGGTTCGGCACCACTTCGCGCGGGCAGGAGGTGTTCTGGCAGCTCAGCTTCGCCATCCGCAACACCATGCTGTTCGGCTTTGCGGTCGCGATCCTGTCGCGCCTGATCGCGGTCGCTGTCGGGCTGTGGTCCGGCTATCGCGGCGGGCTTGCCGACCGCGTGCTGATGTCGCTCAACGACACCTTCATCGTGATCCCGCTGTTCCCGCTGCTGGTGCTGTTCTACTTCGTGCTGCGCGACAACATGTCGTGGCCGCTGCTCGCGCTCGCGATGGCGAGTCTCGGCTGGGCCTATGACGCGCGGCTGATCCGCGCGGTCGCGCTCAGCCTGAAAACCCGCGAGTTCACCCAGCAGGGCGTGTTCTCCGGCATGCGCGCAAGCGAAATCGTCACACAGGAGCACCTGCCCTACGTGCTGCCGATCGTGTTCTACACCACGATGAACAACATGACCTGGTCGATCGGCCTCGAGGTCACCCTCTCGGTGCTCGGCTTCACCAATATCGACACGCCGACGGTCGGCGTGATGATCTACTGGGCGAACCAGCACACGGCGCTGGTCGCCGGCATCTGGTGGTGGATCGCGTTTCCGGTGCTGTTCGTCGTGATCCTGTTCATCGGGTTGTTTCTGCTCGCGGTCGCGATGAACGAGTACATCGACCCGCGCAGCCGCCTCGCCCGCATGGGAGGCGCGACGCCATGAGCGCGGGTGCGCCGCAACCTCATGCCGTGCCGCAGGCGCAGGACGAGCGCGTGCTCGCGGTGAGCGATCTGCGTGCCTGGTACCAGACCCGCCATTTCGGCGTCAGCCGCGAGGTGCGCGCGGTCGACGGCGTCAGCCTGCAGGTGGCACGCGGCGAGATCTACGGGCTCGCCGGCGAGTCGAGCTGCGGCAAGAGCACGCTGGTGAAGACCATCGCGCGCGCGATCCGCCCGCCGCTCCATGTCGTCGGCGGCACGGTGCGCTTCCGTTTTGCCGGCCGCGAACGCGACATCTATGCGCTGAGCCAGGCCGAGCTCGCGCGCATGCGCTGGCGCCACCTCTCCTACATCCTGCAGGGCTCGATGAACGTGCTGAACCCGGTGCGGCGGGTGCGGCAGTCGTTCGTCGACTTCGCCTACCCGCATCTCGACCAGCCGATGCCGGAGTTCCTCGCGCTGGTGGAAGCGCATCTCGCGCGCATCCGGCTCGACCCGGCGGTGCTCGACAGCTACCCGCACGCGCTTTCCGGCGGCATGCGCCAGCGCGTCACGATTGCGCTTGCGAGCGTGTGCCGCCCCGACTTCATCATCGCCGACGAGCCGACCACCGCGCTCGACGTGGTGGTGCAGAAGGACGTGCTCGGCATGTTGCGTGCGGTCCAGCGCGAAATCCGCTCCTCGATGATCCTGGTCACGCACGACATCGGCGTGCACGCCCATGTGGCCGACCGGATCGGCATCATGTATGCGGGCCGCCTGGTCGAGGAGGGCCCGACGCGTGACGTGCTCCGCAAGGCGCGTCATCCCTATACGGCGCATCTCGTCGCGAGCCTGCCGCGCATCGGCGATGATACGCCGAAACAGAGCCTCGAAGGCGCGCCGCCGAACCTCGCCGACCCGCCGCCCGGCTGCCGGTTCCATCCGCGCTGCCCGCTCGCGACGGATATCTGCCGAAAGGAGGCGCCGCCACTCATCGATGTAGCCGCCGCGCATCGCGCCGCCTGCTGGGTGACGGCGCCGCCGGCGCAGCACGCCGCTCCGGGAGCCGCCGCATGAGCGCGCTGCTTGAAGTGGATCATGTCGGCATGACCTACCTGGTCGGCGGCCTCCTCAACCGCCGCGTGGTGCGCGCGGTCGACGACGTCAGCCTGCGGCTCGAGGCGGAGAAGCCGGAGATCCTTGCCGTGATCGGCGAGTCCGGCTCGGGCAAGACCACGCTCGCGCGCATGATCCTCAATCTGGCGCGGCCGACCGACGGCGCGATCCGCTTCCGCGGCGCCGACCTCGCGAGGCTGCGCGGGCGCCGCGCCAACATGGACTTCATGCGCGCCGTGCAGCCGATCTTCCAGAACCCGTTCGAGGCGTTCAACTCGCTGAAGCGCCTCGACCGCTATCTGTTCATCACCGCGCGGCGCTTCGCCGGCGCCCGCGGCACTGAGATCGCTGCGCACGCCGACCGCGCGCTGCGGAAAGTCGGGCTGTCGCTCGCCGAGGTGCAGGGTCGCTTCCCGCACGAATTATCCGGCGGGCAGCTGCAGCGCATCGCGATCGCGCGCGCGCTGATCTCGTCGCCGCGGCTGATCGTCGCCGACGAGCCGGTCTCGATGGTCGACGCCTCGCTGCGCATGGCGATCGTCAGCCTGTTCCGGTCGCTGCGCGACGAGCTGAAGGTCTCGATCCTCTACATCACGCATGATCTCGCGACCGCCTGGACCGTCGCGGACCGCGTGCTGATCATGCAGCGCGGCCGCGCGGTCGAGAGCGGCGACGCGCGCGCCGTGCTGGCGCATCCGCAGCATCCGTATTCGCGGCTGTTGAAGGACTCCGTGCTGTCGCCGGAGGACGCCGGATGAGTTGTCATCGCATGGCGCCAGCCGTTTTTGCCCTCTCCCCTTGTGGGAGAGGGCGTCGCAGGTATCTCAACGGACTCAGCTGGGTGAGGGGTACCCCTCACCCGGTCTTCTTTGTTGAACTTCCGAGTAGCCCTCTCCCACAGGGGGAGAGGGCACAATAACAAACGCGGAGCCACCTCATGCCCGCAGCCGCCGTAAAGCTGGACCGCGACAATGTGATCGGCGCGACCGATCCTCGCCTGTTCGGCGCCTTCATCGAGCATCTCGGCCGCTGCGTCTATGGCGGCATTTACGAGCCCGGCCACCCGCAGGCCGACGCACAAGGCTTTCGCAAGGACGTGCTCGCGCTGGTGCGCGAGCTCAGCGTCACGATCATGCGCTATCCGGGCGGCAACTTCGTCTCCGGCTACAACTGGGAGGACGGCGTCGGCCCGCGCGAAGCGCGTCCGCGCCGGCTCGACCTCGCCTGGATGTCGACCGAGCCCAATACATTCGGCACCAACGAATTCATCGACTGGTGCCGCGCCGCCGCGATCGAGCCGATGCTCGCGGTCAATCTCGGCACGCGCGGCGGCGATGCGGCGCGCAATCTCGTCGAATACTGCAACCACCCTGGTGGCACCGCGTGGTCCGAGCTGCGCCGCAAGCACGGCTGGGACCAGCCGCACGGCGTCAAGTTCTGGTGCCTCGGCAACGAGGCGGACGGCTGGTGGCAGATGGAGGCGAAGACGGCGACCGAATACGGCCGCATCGCGACCGAAGCCGCCAAGATGATGAAGTGGGTCGACCCGACGATCGAGCTTGCCGCCTGCGGCTCCTCGGGTCGCACCATGCCGACCTTCGGCACCTGGGAGGACGTGGTGCTCGAGCACACGTTCGAGCACGTCGAGTACATCTCGCTGCACACGTACCTGAACAACTACGCCAACGACGCGGCCGCATTCCTGGCGAGCCCCGACCTGATGGACGATTTCATCGACGAGGTGGTGGCGATCGCCGACGCGGTCGCGGCGCGGCGCCGCTCGGACAAGCGCATCATGCTGTCGTTCGACGAGTGGAACGTCTGGTACCGCACGCGCCGCAACCGCGCTGAGCGCACCAAGCCCGGCTGGCCGGTCGCGCCGGAGATCCTCGAGGAGCCCTACACCATGCTCGACGCGCTGACCTTCGGCGGCGCCGCGCTCGCGCTCCTCAACCACGCCGACCGCGTCAAGGCGGCGTGCCTCGCGCAGCTGGTCAATGTCATTGCGCCGATCATGACGCAGACCGGCGGGCCGGCGTGGCGCCAGACGATCTTCTATCCGTTCGCCGACTTCTCCAATCTCGGGCGCGGCAACGTGCTGCGCGCCGTGGTGGACTGCCCGACCTATGCGGCGAGCTATTTCGACCCGCGCGGCACGGTCGAGGCCTACTATCCGCTGCCCACGGTGCCGTACCTGAAGCTCTCCGCCGTGCATGACGCCAAGGCCGGCACCTTGACGCTGTTCTGCCTCAACCGCCATCTCAGCCAAGCGCTGACGCTCGAAGTCGCGACGAAAGGCTTCGCGAGCCCGAGGGTCGCGCGCGCGCACCAGCTCTGCGACAAGGATTTGAGTGCGCTGAACACCCGCGATCAGCCGGACCGCATCAAGCCGGTGCCGCTCAAGGATGTGCGCGTCGAGGGCGCGGCGGTGCGCGCCACGCTTGCGCCCGCGTCGTGGAACGTGGTGCGCTTGGCGGTGTAGCGCAGTTAACTGAGGCGGAAGCGCGTGCCACGAACGCAGGCCGGCTCCCCTCCCCCTTGCGCCCAGCGCGCCGCGAATTGAGGCCCGCCGGCAAGGTTGCGGCGGGCCAAATCTGTAGCGTGCCCGCTACTTCTTCATCTCCATCTTGCCGCTTCCGGCGCTCGCGCCCGGCCCTTTCGAGCCGACGCTTTCGATGTCGAACGTGACCGTCACCTTGCCGGCCTTCTCGAACTCGAGCGTGATCGGCAGCTTGTCGCCCTGCTTGAGCTGGCTCTTCAGCTCCATCAGCATGACATGATAGCCGTCGGGCGCGAGCTTGACGGTCTGCCCGGGGGCGATCTCGAGCCCCTTGTCGAGCGGACGCATCCGCATTAGGCCGTTGCGCATGATCATCTGGTGGATTTCGGCCTTGCCGGCGACGTCGCTCGCGGCGCCGATCAGCCGGTCCGGCGCGCTGCCCTTGTTCTCGATGGTGAGATAGCCGGCGCCCACCTTGACGCCGCGCGCCGTCGCACGGCTCCAGGCCTGGCTGATCACGAGGTCGCCGGCCTTGATGTCGTCGGCGATCGCAACCGAAGCGCCGACGGATAGAAACGCAAGCGCCAGTAGAAGCTGTTTCGCCTTGCCCATGGGATCACCTCTCGCTTGGGACTGCCTGTTCAAGATAGGCTGCCGCGGGCGCGAGTGCTACCGTCGCGCAGCGCCGCGCCCTTTGGGATGCCGCAACGCTTGGATCAGGACACCCGCGCAATGCACCGCACTCTCAGCTATCCGGAGCTCGCCAATCCGATGGTGCGGCCGCGCTTCACCGGCATTCCGACGTTCATGCGGCTGCCCTATGTGGAGGATCTCGCCGGCCTCGACATCGGCCTCGTCGGCGTGCCGTTCGACGGCGGCGTCACCAACCGGCCGGGCGCGCGCCACGGCCCGCGCGAGATCCGCAACCAGTCGAGCCTGATGCGCCGGATCAACCAGGCGAGCGGCATCGAGCCCTACGCGCTGTGCCGCATTGCCGACATCGGCGACGCCTGGGTCGAGAAGCCGTTCGAGCTCGCGACCGCGCACCGCGAGATCGAGGGCGTGTTCACCGCGATCCACGCGGCCGGCGTGGTGCCGATTGCGGCCGGCGGCGACCATTCGGTGACGCTGCCGATCCTGCGCGCGCTCGCACGCTCCCGCCCCGTTGGCATGGTGCATTTCGACGCCCATTGCGACACCGGTGACGACTATCTGGGCTCGAAATTCCATCATGGCGCGCCGTTCCGCCGCGCCGTCGAGGAAGGCCTGCTCGATCCGAAGCGCACGGTTCAGATCGGCATCCGCGGCCCGATCAACGACCGCGACCAGTGGCGTTTCAGCTACGACAGCGGCATGCGCGTCGTGCCGATGGACGAGCTCTACGACAAGGGCCCGCACGCCGTGATCGACGAGGCGCGCGCGATCGTCGGCAACGGGCCCACTTATGTCAGCTTCGACGTGGACGGGCTCGACCCGGCGTTTGCGCCCGGCACCGGCACGCCGGAATGCGGCGGCATGGCGGTGATCGAGGCGCAGATCATGGTGCGCAAGCTGCGCGGCCTCAATCTGGTCGGCGCCGACGTCGTCGAGGTCGCGCCGCCGTTCGATCCGAGCGGCGCCACCGCGCTGGTCGGCGCCACCATGATGTTCGAGCTGCTGTGCGTGATCGCCGAAGCGGTGGCGCAGCGAAAGGGGAAGTGAGTCGGTTGATGCGCCCTCTCCCCTTGTGGGAGGGCATCGCAGGAGCCTCAACGGACTCAGCTCGGTGAGGGGTACCCCTCGCCCGGTCTTCTCTGTTGAACTTCCGCGTAGCCCTCTCCCACAAGGGGAGAGGGCGCAAATACGAGCGCCACGTTTGCTGACAGGCTAGGATCAAGCTGACAGACTTGCGTTCACACACGAGAAGGGGTTGCGACATGCACACCAGACGAACCGTCCTTGCGCTCGCCGCCGGCATCGCGGCGGCGGCATTCCTCACGCCCGGCGCGGCGCGCGCCGAGACCGTCAAGATCGCGCACTCGACCTGGGTCGGCTACGGGCCGCTCTACATCGCCAAGGAGAAGGGCTTCTTTGCCAAGCACGGCGTCGACGTCGAGCTCGTGGTGATCGAGGAGCCGAAGGACCGCTTCCCGGCAATGCTCGCCGGCAGCATCGACCTGATCGCGAGCACGGTCGACACCGCGATCCTCTATCTGCGCAAGCCGGACGACTTCCAGTACGTCGTCGCGATCGACGACTCGAACGGCGGCGACGGCATCGTCGCCAAGAAGGACATCAAGTCGGTCGCCGACCTCAAGGGCAAGAGCGTCGCCTTCAGCGAAGGCTCGGTGTCGGAGTTCTATCTCAACGTGCTGCTCGCCAAGGCCGGACTGAAGGAGAGCGACCTGAAGCCGGTGAACATGGCGGCGCCGGAAGCCGGCGCGGCCTTCGTCGCCGAGAAGGTCGACGCCGCGGTGACCTGGGAGCCGTGGCTCTCGCGCGGCAAGGGCACCGCGTTCGGCCACCTCCTGGTCGATTCCTCGACCACGCCCGGGCTGATCACCGACGTGATCATCGCCCCCAAGGACTACGTGGCCAAGCACAATGCGGCGACCAAGGCGGTGGTCGCGGCGTGGAACGACGCGGTCGCGTTCCAGCGCTCCAACCCGGATGAGGCGAACGCCATCATGGCGAAAGGCGTCGGCGGCTGGCTGAAGGACCCGAAGGTGTTCGCCGAGACCCTGACCGGCATCAAGTTCTACGGCGCCGACGACAACAAGGCGTTCTACGGCACCGCCGCCAAGCCCGGCCCGCTCACCCAGACGGTGCAGGCCGCGATCGACATCTGGTCGAGCCACGGCAAGCTGCGGGTGAAGACCACGCCGGCGGACCTGATCAACTATTCGTTCGTCAACGAATGAGGCGCGCGCTTCTTGACTCCGCTCGTCCCCATAGCCCGTCGAAGACGGGCGTAACCGCCCTTATGGGATGCGGGGACCCAGCTCTTTGGCTTCAGTCCTCGGCCCCTGGATTCCCGCTTTCGCGGGAATGAGCGGAGTTTGCTCTCGACGCATGCGCAAAAATAAATTCATCACGCGCTACACGGCGCCGAAGAAGGAGATCGCGCGGCCGGTCTATCTTGCGGTGAGCATTGCGGTCGCGCTCGCGCTGTTCGCACTGTGGAGCGTGCTCTCCTACGGCGGACTGGTGCGGCGCGACTTCCTCCCGACGCCGGACGACGTGGTGCGCGCCGCGATCGAGGGGCTCGCCGACGGCACGCTGTTGACCAACACCGCGTACAGCGTCGGCGAAATCCTCTCCGGCTTCGCGCTCGCCTCGATCGTCGCGGTGCCGCTCGGCATCCTGATGGGCTCCTTCAAGATCGTCGAGGCGGCGATCGAGCCGGTGACCAATTTCGTGCGCTATCTGCCGGTGAGCGCGCTGATCCCGCTCTTGATCCTGTGGGTCGGCATCGGGGTCGAGGAGAAGATCGCCGTCATTTTGATCGGCACGCTGTTCCAGCAGATCATCCTGATCGCCGACGTGTCGCGCGCCGTGCCGTCCGACCTGATCGACGTCTCCTACACGCTCGGCGCCGGGCGCCGCGCGGTGGTGACGCAGGTGCTGATCCCGGCGACCTTGCCGGGCGTGTTCGACACGTTGCGTGTGACCCTTGGCTGGGCCTGGACCTATCTGGTGGTCGCCGAGCTCGTCGCCGCCAACCGCGGGCTTGGCTATTTCATCCTCTCCTCGATGCGCGGCTTGTTCACCGACCGCATCTTCCTCGGCATCATCACGATCGGCCTGCTCGGGTTGATCACCGACCAGCTGTTCAAGCTCGCGCGTGCGCGGCTGCTGCCGTGGGCGGCGAACCCGTGATGCGACGAATGAGCGTTCGGAGTCGAGCAGCGCTCTGTCTTCACCCTCCCCCTTGTGGGGAGGGTCGGCGAGCGAAGCTCGCCGGGGTGGGGGTCGGTGTTTGTCGAACAGCCGGCGCCAATAACTCCGACCCCCACCCCCAACCCCTCCCCGCAAGGGGGAGGGGAGCAGGCCGAGCCTGCGGCGACCGCTTCAGCTTCAATCCTGTTCGCACTTAGAGGCCACGGTAAGTCCCCATGGCGCGCCTCTCCATCGACGACGTCACCTTGCGCTTCGGCGCCAAGCGCGAGACGCAAGTGACCGCGCTCGAGCGCATCACGCTCGACGTCGCCGACCAGGAATTCGCCGTGATCGTCGGCCCGTCCGGCTGCGGCAAGTCGAGCCTGTTGCGCCTCGTCGCCGGCCTGATCGAGCCGAGCGAAGGCGCGATCACGCTCGACGGCACGCCGGTCACCGGACCGGGGCGCGACCGCGGCATGGTGTTCCAGTCCTACACGCTGTTCCCCTGGCTCACGGTCGCCGAGAACGTCGCGTTCGGCCTCAAGATCGCCGGGATGCCGGCAGCGGAGCGCGCGCGCATCGTGCGGCATTTCATTTCCGAAGTGGGCCTCGACGGCTTCGAGGCTGCCTATCCAAAGCAGCTTTCCGGCGGCATGATGCAGCGCGTCGCGCTCGCGCGCGCGCTTGCCAACGATCCGGCGATCCTGCTGATGGACGAGCCGTTCGGCGCGCTCGACAGCCAGACCCGCTCGCTGATGCAGGAGCTGCTGCTCGCGCTGTGGCAGCACGCGCACAAGACCGTGCTGTTCATCACCCACGACATCGACGAGGCGATATTGCTCGGCGACCGCGTGCACGTGATGACCGCGCGCCCCGGCCGCATCAAGGAGCGCGTCGAGATCGACATCGCGCGCCCGCGCAGCGTCGACACGCTCACCTCGCCCGCCTTCATGGCACTCAAGCGCCGCATCATGGCGCTGATCCACGAGGAGGCGGTGCGCGCGATGGGGTAGGCAAAGCGTCGCCGCGAACGCGGCCTACTCCCCTCCCCCATAGCCCGTCGAAGACGGGCGTGAACGCCCTTTTGTTGGGGAGGGGCTGGGGGTGGGGGTCGGAGTTTTTGGCACCGACGGTTCGTCAAACACCGACCCCCACCCCGCCCGCTTCGCTACGCTCAGCGGTCGACCCTCCCCACAAGGGGGAGGGTATTACCCTCACGAGATCGCGATCGGCGGCCACAGGAACGCCGCGACGATCTGCCCGGCGCTGACGGCGAGCAGCGCTGCGGCGCCCCAGGCGGGGCGAGCGGTCAGCTGCGCGAGGCGTGCGAACACGATGAACAGCGCGAGCAGGATGCCGGCGGTGAGGCGCGGCTGGTAGAAGCCCTGCACAAAGTTGAAGCTGAGCATGCACACGGTCGTCACCGCGGCGGCGACGAGAATCGGATCGAGCGCGAGCCGCGCGAGCTCCCATCTGCGCCAGCCGGCGACGAGCAGCACCGCGGCGGCGACAAGGATCAGCGGCGCCGGCCAGCCGAGCCATTCCCACACCGCCGCCAGATAGCCGTGCCAGTGCGCCGCGAGTGCGGCGCCGAGCGCCCCGTCAGCCCAGGCATCGGCGAGCCAGGCGAACTGGCGCAAGGTGACGGCCTCGTAGGCGACGGTCACGTGCAGATAGAACCAGTTGAGCGCGAGCCAGGCGAGCATCGGCAGGCACGAGGCGGCGGCGAAGAGCGCGAGGCGCGGGACAAGCTCGGCGATCGCCCCACGCGAGAGGCCCATGCGCAGGTCGCGATAGAGCGCGCCGAGCACGAACGCCGGAAGCCAGACCACCGCATAGGTGTAGGTGAGGAGCGCGAGCGCGGCCGCGAGGCCGAAGCCGGTCACGGCGAAGAGCCGCATCTGCCGCGCGCGGCATCCGGCCACGAAATAGAAGATGCCGCCGATCGGGATGAGCAGGTTCACGAAGTTCGAGTGCTGCGTCCAGAACATGCCGTGGACCATGTCGGAGGTCGCGATCGCGGCGCCGAGCGCGAAGGCGAGCAAGCGGTCCTGCGTGCCGGTGAGCCGCAGCGCCATCCACAGTGCGAGCGCGAGCACCAGGAAGTTGATCACCACCATGGCGAGGTAGGCGGGAAAGCGCCGCAGCAGCACGTGCCAGTCGGCGCTGCCGCCGACGTGGCCGTTGAGCGCCGCGCGAACCAGCCCCGCCGCCGGGCTGAGCGCCGCGGCGAGCATCGCGCTGCCCACGATGTAAACCGGGCGCCCGCGCCAGGGGTTCGCCACGGTGAAGAAATGCTCGAGATTGGCCATCTCCTGCGACATCGAATAGCTGTCGCAGACGTGGACGAAATGCGCCGCGCTGCCGATCGTCACGCGCGTCAGGCAAGGGACCGGAATCTCCTGCGGCGGCGGCAGGCGGGTAAACAAAAACACGAACGGCAGGCACAACAGGAGGGCGAATGCGGCGCCTGGCCATTTTAAGCGCGCAAGTCGGCTACAGCCGACTTGCGTCGGGAAAGCGAGACTCATGGCTTGCGGTCACAGCCGAACAGCGGCTTTGCCTCGTCGGCGTAAGGCTGCCAGCGCTGCACCAGCGTGCGCACCGCGGCGAGGATCTTCGCCTGCTGCTCCGGCGGCGGCGCTGCCTTGGGATCGGCGAGCTCGATCAGCTTCTCCTCGACGCCGTGCCAGAATTCCGAGCCGCCATTGATGTGCAGGTTGAGCACGGTGCGCTCCAGCGCGGTCGAGAGCGCATAGGAGAGCGGGATCATCATCAGCCAGAAGCAGACCACGACCGTCGCGGCCTTGATGAGCGTGCCGCGCCATTGCGGCGCAGCGGCGCTGCGGCGCGCCGGCGCGAGCGTGTCGAGCGCGAGGCCGCTCTCCGCGCCGAATGCCTGCAGCTCGGCAAAGCGCCGGTCGAGATCGGCGAGCGCTTCATCGCGGCTCGCGCCGTTCCCGAACACCGCGACGCCCTCGACCGCCGCATGATAGCGCTCGCCCCGCTTCCACAGCCGGATCGTGCGATCCGCATCCAACGCCGCAGCCATCTTGCTTGCCCTCGTTGCCGCGCGGTTATGCCGGGCTTCATTCGTAGCAGCAAGGACGGCGGATGCGGCCGAATTTGATTGAAACCTAAGCGCGCCGCGAGCTGGGTCTATTCCCCTCCCCCTTGTGGGGAGGGGTTAGGGGTGGGGGTCGGAGTTTGTCGCGCTGGCGGATCGTCAAACACCGACCCCCACCCCGGCGCGCAAGTGCGCGCCGACCCTCCCCACAAAGGGGAGGGTATCAGCTCGCCCCGCCCTCACGGATATAGCGCAGCCCGCTGAAGCGGCGGCGGAACGCCGTGACCTCGCCAGCGAGCGATTCCGGATCGTTCGTCGTCAGTGCGCGCGCGATTAGCCGCGCGAGCGTCGGCATGTCGCTCGCCTGCATGCCGCGCCGCACGATCTCGGGCGTGCCGAGGCGCAGCCCGTTGAGGTCGCCCTCGACGGGCGCGATCGGCAGGCCGATGCCGCAGGCGAGCAGGTTCGCGAGCCGGAGCTTCTTCGAAGCCGTCTGGCCGCCGCCGAAGCGCGCCGCCTCGATCGCGAACTGGTGCGAGCGGGTGAAGCCTTTCTGCTGCGCGAACAGCGGCAGGCCTTGCGCCGCGAGCGCCTGCGCGAGCGCGCGCGCCGTATCGATCATGGCGGCCGCGTAGGCCGGCCCATACTGGCGCCAGTCGAGCAGCGTGATCGCGAGCGACGCCGACTTGGCGACATCGAAATTCGCCGTCATGCCGGGAAACGCGATCCGATCGAGCTTCGCCGCAAGCGCGGCGTCGTTGGTGACGACGAGGCCGCCGGCCGGGCCGCCGAGGCTCTTGTAGGTGCTCATCGTCATCAGGTGGGCGCCCTCAGCGAGCGGATTGCGCCAGGCGCCGCCCGCAATGATGCCGCACTGATGCGCGGCGTCGAACAGCAGATGCGCGCCGACCTCGTCGGCGATCGCGCGCACCGCGCCGACCGGATGCTCGAACAGGTTGAGGCTGCCGCCGATCGTGATCAGCTTCGGGCGCACCTTGCGGGCGAGATCACGCAGGCCATCGAGGTCGACGGTGTAGTCCTCGGCACTGAACGGCGCCGGATGGATGGTCAGGCCGTACAGCCCGGCGCATCCCGCCTCATGGTGCGTGACGTGCCCGCCGATCGCGCCCGGCGGCACGATGATCGCGTCGCCGGGGCGCGTGGTCGCCATGAACGCATAGAGGTTCGCGAGCGCGCCGGAGCCGACTCTTATTTCGGCGAACTTCGCCTGGAAGATCTCGGCCGCGAGCTCGGCCGCAATCACCTCGATCTGCTCGATCACCTCGAGGCCCATCTCGTACTTGTCGCCCGGATAGCCGAGCGAGGGCCGCGAGCCGAGCCCGCGCGCGAGCGCCGCCTCGGCTTTGGGGTTCAGCACGTTGGTCGCCGGATTGAGATTGACACAGTCCTCATCGTGGATCGCGTGGTTCTGAGCGATGAGCGCCTCGATCCGCGCGTCGACCGCCGCGGCGTCCGCCGCCGCGACTTGCGCCGCGATCGACTGCACGTAGGTTTCGCAATCGGCCGGAACCCAGTCACGGCGCATCAACGCGGGCATTCTCGTGCTCCTCTGACCGGCCGCAGGCGCGGCCATCACGCCGCGGCCGAAATGACGATGCACGATACCCTATGCGTGGCCGGCCTTGCGACACGCCCGCCCGCATGGGCGCACATCTTGCAAGCCCCGATTGCATGCCGTAGCCTTCCCTAACATAAAGAGAAGCGCACGCGCCGCATTCAGGCGGCGCCGTCGCTCAGTGCGCGCAGGGGGCTCGACGCATGCTTTCCAACTCCGCCTTGGACATCGCCATCGGCCTCGTGCTGATGTATCTCGTCTTGAGTCTCAGCTGCACGATCATAAACGAATATATCGCGACGACATTGCAGCTACGGGCAAAGACCCTGGAGAGCGCGCTGCAGCACATTCTCGATGATGGCAGTTTGCGCGACGCCTTCTACAAGCAGGGACTTATACAAGGAGCCCAAAAGGCAACCGACAGCCACCCGTCGTATCTCGCGGGCGAGACTTTCGCTCTAACCTTGCTGTCGAGTCTTGCTCCTCTTGATCCGACGAAACCGATCCCGGGCTTCGCCGATGTCCAGACCGCCGTTCAAAACCTGCCGGATTGCAGCATCAAGAGCGTTCTTCTGTCGCACCTGGCGACGGCGAAGGGCGACATCGACAAGTTGCGTACCGGAATTGCCAACTACTTCGATCATGCGATGGATCGGCTGAGCGGATTGTACAAGCGATATTTGAAATGGATTTCGCTTGGCATCGGTGCCCTGCTCGTCGTCGCGCTCAATGCCGATTCTGTTTCGATCGGAAGAGCGCTCTGGAGCGACTCCTCGTTGCGCCAGCAGATCTCCCAGGATGCTCTGAAGTTCATTTCGGAACCAGATGCGCAACCGGTTGCGCAGCCAAACGCCGCCGCCGGATCGCAAGCCCCTGACACACCCAAACTCGAGGATAGAATCAAGAATCTGGAAAACAACGTTCGACCGCTCCCGATCGGGTGGCCGGACCGCGACTTCTCCCCCGGCGGCAAGATGTCATGGAGCGGCTTGCTGACCTGGGCGGGGATCTTTTGGCTCCTCGCCAAGATTTTCGGCCTGGTCATATCGATGTTTGCGGTCTCGCTGGGCGCGCCGTTCTGGTTTGACACACTGTCCATGTTCGTCAACCTGCGCGGCACCGGGCCAAAGCCCGATCGCACGGCGGCGACGACGTAGCATCTCGCGGGGCTCCGAGGCGGGGTCGCTTCTGCGCGGCTCATCACCGAACGCGTCAGGCGGCCAATGTCTCATCGACGCGCGTCAGGCTGCGGCGCAGCGCCGCGAAACAGTCCGCGTCGAGCGCGGTGCCGACCATGTCGGTCATAATCGCCAGCGCCTTGGTCACCGGCATCGCGGCGCGGTAGGGCCGGTCGGCGGTCAGCGCGTCGAAAATGTCCGCCGTCGTGATGATGCGCGTTTCCAGGCAGATCTGATCGCCCGCAAGGCCGCGCGGATACCCCTTGCCGTCGAGCCGCTCGTGGTGCGCGGCGGCGATCGGCGCCAGATCTCCGAAGGCCGCGATGCGCGACAGGATCGTCTCGGAATGCACCGCGTGCGATTGCATCGCCGCCCATTCGTCCGCATCGAGCTTGCCCGGCTTGTCGAGAATGGAGTTGCTGACGCCGAGCTTTCCGATGTCGTGCAGCAAGGCTGCGCGCTTGAGCCAGCGCCGCTGGGCCGCGCTGAAGCCCAGCTCTTCGGCCACCATATCGGCAAACAGCGTCACCCGCTCGCTGTGTCCGCTCGTGAACGGGCTCTTCGAATCGATCACCTGGGCGAACGCCGCCGCAATATCGTCGAGATAGTCCTCCTCGACGATCGCGCTGTGCTGCGCCGGCTCCAGCGCAAAAATCGCCTGCTGCAGCTCATGCGAGCGCAGCATTTGCCAGAAGTCCTCCCGCGTCGCGACCCGCTCGAACGCCGCCGCCAGCTCAGGATCGAACCAGGTGCCGGCACGCCGGCGTATTTCGGATCTTCCCGCGTCCGCGCCGTTGGCGAGCTGGAACACATCGACGACTTGCGCCATCAGGGCAATGCGCGCGTAGACCGGGATGGCCGCGCCGCGCAGACCGAGCGGCTGTCCGCTCCCGTCCCAATGCTCGTCGAGGTTCTGGATCCCTTGCGCGACGCCTTCCGAGAAACGCATGCGCCGCGCGATGTCGGCGCCACGCTGGCAGCGCGTCTCGACCAGCTCGCGCGCGATCTCGCCGGTGTTCAGGAAGACATTGACCAGGGCGCGAAACCGCTCCGCCAGGCCGACTTTCAGGCCGGTGTGGGACAGCACAAAGCGCAGCGCCTGCGGCAGGCTGCCATCGATCGTCTTGGCATCGTGCTTGAAATTGAGATCGTCGGTCAGGAACAGCGCGCAGATGCGCGCGGCGTTGCTGCTGCACCCGAGGTCCTTGAGCAGCAGCGTGTAATAGAGCTCCCATATCCGCGCATCGTCGAGCCCGACCTCGCGGCCGACATGGATTCCGATCCAGCAGCAACGGATGCAATGTCCAGCCGGCTGGCCCTCGACCATGTCCAGCGCATGGCTGAGCGCGCCCAGCAGCTCGGCCAGGCGTATCTTCTGCGCGCTCGCGACGATTGCATGAGAGGCGGCCACGGTTGCCCCCGCGCGATTTCAAACCGCGAGACAAGCAGAATTGTTTTAACATCGGCCTAAGCTTCGGCGCCCGCCCGTCTTCGCCCCGCGGGCTACGACGGGCAGTCTTCGCCGCTTTCGCGGCGCCGAGCAGCCGGAAATCGCCTTGCGGAAAACTGGCTCGCCAGTCGCAGCCGCGAAGCGGTGAAGACTGGTGCCGCGGAAGGGACTCGAACCCCCGACCCCCTCATTACGAATGAGGTGCTCTACCAGCTGAGCTACCGCGGCGGACTGTGGGTGACTGACTGGCGGCCTGAATAGCGATACGCGCGGCAAACCGCAAGAACATGACGGCGGGGCCTGGGGCCCTCAAAACGCGTACCTGCGCCCGTAGCCATCCTTCGAGACGCGCGCCTCGGCGCACTCCTCAGGATGAGGGTCGAGACATGACGGCCGACCCAATCCCTACAGACTGACGCGGAGGGAACGCATGGAGCCGGCCGGCCGGGATCCCCGACCGGCTAAGTTTCACCGGAAAAGCTGACGAATCCGTTGCCAGGACTGAGGCCCGTCGGAGGCGGCCGGCCCCTCGGCGCGCGGCTCGGCGTCGAGCGCCTCCTCGCGCGCCGCATCGGGGCCTGGATCGTCGGGAATTTGCGCGAGCGGGATGATCGGGGCAGGACGCGGTGCCCGCGCCGCCGCCGCTGAGCCGGAGGCCGCCACCGCAGCGCCGGACGGCGGCGCGGCGGCCGGGCCCGGTGCCGGCTTGGCCGGCGGGGCGACCGCGGCCGGCGGCGCCGCGAACGGCGAGGCCGCTGCCGCATCGACGCCGTTGCCGGACAGCAGCGGCGCCGCGACCTCGCGCGCCTCCAGCACCTCCCGCTCACCGAGCTCGGCCAGCGGCACCTTCCACTGGAACGCGTCGAGCCTGCCGGTGACCGGCGAGACCGGCAGCCAGCGCTCCGACACATGGCCGTCCGCGGTCCAGGCCGGATCGCGCGCCGCATGCACGGCGCGCGCCATCCATTCGCGCGCGCGGCCCTCGTCGCCCTCGAGCTCGGCGAGCTGCGCCATCAGGCTCGCGACGCGCTGGGTCGGCGCTGCCGCGAGCGGCGCGAGCGCCGCCTGCGCGGTCGGCAGCTCGCGCGCATCGAGCGCGGCGCGCGCGACCGCGAGCGCGCCCTCGCGATGGTCGGGCGTGAGGCGCGCGAGCGCCTGCGTGCGCGCGAGCCGGTCGCGCGCCGAATCCGAAAGGCGCACATTGGCGAAGGCGTCGGCGAGGTCGGGGTGCGGGCTCGCCTTCCAGGCCGCCTCGACGATCTTGCCGGCCTTGCGCCGCTCGCCGGCCTCGGCGAGCAGCCGTCCGGCGAGCGCGGCGGCCGGCACCAGGTCGGGCGCCAACCGAGAAGCCTCGAGCACCAGCGCGCGCGCGACCTCGCGGTTCTCGTCCTCGAGCGTGAGCGCGCGCGCGGTCAGCAGCACGGCGCGGCGGCGGCGCCCGTCGGCGCGGCTCAGCATGCCGCCACGGCGCTGCATCTCGAGCACGTGCAGCGCGCCTTCCCAATCGCCCGCCGCGCAGCGGAACTCGAGCACCGCCTGACCGGCCCAGGGCAGCGCGGGCGCCTCCTTCGCGGCCGCCTCGGCGGCAAGGCGCGCCGCCACGGGATCGTTGCGCCGCTGCGCCTCGATGAACAGCCCGCGCAGGCCGAGGAGGCGCGTGTCGTGGCGCTGCGTCATGGCGCGGAAGGCTTCCTCGGCGCCGGCGCGATCGCCGGCGAGCTGCGCGGTCTGCGCGCGCAAGAGCAGCGCGAGCGGCTCCTGGCTCCCCTGCGCCGCACCGGCATGGCGCAGCGCGGCGCGCGCGTCGCCGGCGCCGATCGCAATCAGGCCGCGCGCGATCGCGTCATGGCCCTTGCGCCGCCGGCGCTCGCGCAGCGCGGCCGAGAACAGCTTCGGCGAGCGCAGCAGGAAACGCAGCAGCGACCACAGCGCGATCGCCACGATCGCAATCAGGACGATGGCGATCGCGGCGGTCATCACCGACATCTCGGCGCGCTGGCCGAGCCAGGGCCACGCGATCGTCACCTCGCCGGGCCGGTCGGCGAGCCAGACGGCGCCGAGCGCCAGCAGGGTGGCGCCGAGCAGGAACGCGACGACGCGAATCATGCACGCCTCATTTGGCGAGCGTGCCGATCGCGGTTTCGGCGAGGCTGCGCGCGGTCGCGAGCGCGGCGTCACGCGCATCGACGCGCGCGATCCAGCCCTGCGCCGGCGCCTGCACGGCGGGCGGCAGCGAGACGACGTCGGCGCGCGCGCCGGCGAGGTCGCCATGCGTCGCCTTCACGTCGGCGCGCCCGATCACGGTCGCGGGATCGTCGCCCGGCGCTTCGCTGAGCGGGCGAATGCGAATGAGCCCGGTCGATCGCAGCCGGCCCATGAGGCTCGTGTCCTGCGCCGGCGTGCCGGCCGCCGCCAGCATGGTCGGGCCGAGCAGCGTGAGCTCGCGCGACAGGTCGTCGGCACTCGGCACGCCGGTCGCGGCGAACGGCTCGAGCGCGGCAAGCACCTTGGCGTCGGGAAGCAGCGGGCGCACCGCGCCGAGCTCGCGCGCGTAAGGCTCGCCGCGCGTGACCGCGCCGCGCAGCACCGCCGCCGTGAAGGCGAGCCGCCCGGCCTTGTCGGCGCCGGCGGTGGTGGTGATGCGCGCGTCGGCGGTCTTCGTGGCCTGCTCGAGCGCGGCGATGCGCGCCGCAAGATCGTCGATCTCCTTGCGGTCCGGCGCGGCGGCCGCGCCTTGCGCGGATTTCTGCGCCGCCTCATAGGCCGCATCGGCGCGCGCCCCGGCATCGCGCGCGGCTCCGCTCGCCGCATCGATGCGCGGGCTCAAGTCGGCAAGCGGCCGCAGCGCGGCTTCGAGCGCCGCGACGCGGGCGGCGAGCGTGGGGTCGACTTGCGGCGGACGCGGCTCCGCGGACGCGGACTGGAGCTTCGCGTCGAGCTTGGCGAGCGCCTGCTCGGCCGCCGCAACGCGCGCGTTAAGCTCCGCGAGCGGACGCGGATCGGCGGGCGCCGGCTGCGGCCGGGCGGCAAGCGCGCGCAGTTGGGTCTCGAGGCTCGCGACCTGGGCGGCCACGGGAGCGACCGCGTCGCGCGGCGTGAAGGCGCCGCCCGCATAGGCGGCGAGCAACAGCAGCAGCATGACGCCGGCACCGGCCGCCCCGGCGCCTACGAGCCGCCAGTCGAGGCGCCAGTCGAGGCGCGGCCGCATCGCGGCAAGCCGCTCGCTCCACGGCGCGGTGCCGAGCCAGGCGGGCAGTACGCCGGATTTTGCCGCGGGCTTCGCTTCGGCCTTCGCTCCCGTTCTGGGCGCCGCCACCGATTCGGCCGCCGGGCCGCCCGCGGGCGGCGGCTCGGTCGCCATTTCCGCAGGTTTGTCAGTGGCTTGGTTCGGCTGCACCGGCTCGGACGCAACCTCGGTGGCCTTCAGGTCGATCGTCGGTGGCCGCCGGCGCTTCCCGCCCGCCTCGGTGTTGTCGTCCGCCATGCCGCGCCTCCGGTGATCAAGGCAAGCACGGCCCTGCATACTGCCGGCATCCGTGCGCCGCAACGCGTTAGATGGGT